>ENA-UOVV01000108-UOVV01000108.1-compost-metagenome-genome-assembly--contig:-NODE-108-length-126284-cov-34.983981_pt1 | contig 126284 bp, 104 predicted proteins | sample MGYA00238155_ERZ761577 | MGnify/ENA primary metagenome ERZ761577 (study PRJEB28898, sample SAMN06268775) | compost metagenome | isolation source: Emeryville, CA | place: USA:Emeryville, CA...
TCTGAGGGAGGTGTGAGGTGAGCACCGGAGCCGCAGGAGCCTTCGCGCGGCTCATCGAGCGCCGCGTGGGCTCCCTGACCGGCGAATCGGCGCGAGCTGCGAGCGTCACTCAAGCCTTCCTAGTTTTCGCGTTCACGCTTGCCACCGTGTACGCCGTGTTCTTCGTGGTCTACGACGTGTCCGCGATCGTGGTCTCGAGCGTCATCACGGCTGCCTTCTTCATCGCCGGTCTCGTGCTCGTCAACCGCGGCCACCAGCTGGCAGCCTCGATCGTCGCCATGACCGCGGGGACTGCGCAGGTCACGGTGGTCACCGCGTACCTGCCAGCTGGTGGTTTCCGAGACGGGCACTGGCGTCGACATCCCTCCCGTGCGCAGCGGCGTCCTGTTCTCCGCCAACGCCACGATCACGCTCCTCATGATGTACACACTCTCCGCCGTCGCGTACTACTCGGCCGCTCGCCTCAGGGCGCAGGCCGACGCTGCGACGGCTCGCGCCGAATACCTCGCCAATACCGATGAGCTCACGGGGCTGCCCAACCGCAGGCCCATTCTCAAACGCCTCTCGCAGCTCAGCACCACGACGTCCTACGCAGTCGCCATCGCGGATCTCGATCACTTCAAGCGGCTCAACGACACGTTCGGTCATGAGTGCGGCGACACAGTGCTCGCGGTCGTCGGCGCGCGGCTCAGGGAGAGTCTGCGCTCGGGCGATTCCGTGGGACGCTGGGGTGGTGAGGAGTTCATCTTTGTCATGGCCGATTCGACACTTGAGGACGCCGCCACCACGATGGAGCGCGTGCGCACCGACCTCGCTCAGACCATCACCTGCATGGGGCACTCCCACAACGTCACCGTCTCGGTGGGCGTGACGAACGCGCACCCCGACGGCATGACGCATGGTGCCCTCCAGCGCGCCGACCTCGCGCTGTACGAGGCGAAGCGGTCCGGCCGCAACGCCGTCCGATCACTCGCAGGACCCCCGCCGATCACGCTTCCTCAGCCCGATCAGCGCCGTCGCCGCTCATGACCCCCTCGCCGCTCGCGCGGGTGGGAATCGCCGCGCTCACTGTCGCCCTGGTCGCCGTGTGCGTCGTGCTCGGCATGTGGCAGTGGAGTCGCGCCGAGGCCACCGGCGTGACCGTCGCCCCCGAGCCGAGCGTCCCCATCGCCGACGTCCTCGCGCCCGCCACCCCTGCTGGCTTGGCGATCAGCAGACAGGTCTCGGTCTCGGGCACCTGGGCGGACGTCGACGCGGTGCTGGTCTCCGGCAGAGAGGTGGAGGGCGAGGAGGCCGTGCTCCTGGTCAGGGCCCTAGTCGTGGACGCCGACGCTACGGGCACCGGCCAGTCGGCGACCCTTCCGGTCATCGTGGGTTGGCGCCACGCGAGCAGTCCGGTGGGGCCCGACCCGGGCCCTGGACAGGTGGTGGTCACCGGCTACCTGAGGGCGGCGGAGGAGGCGACCCCAGCGTCGGGCCATGACGGGCAGGCGATCCCCGGAACTGTATGGAACGACACGATCTCTCCGTCTGAACTCGCCCAGGTGTGGCCGTCGCCCCTGTACAGCGCGGTGTTGTCGTCGTATGAGGGGTCCGCGTCGTGGGATCCGCTCCCGCCGCCCCCACCAGAGCGGGAGCTCAACATCCGCTCGGTGATGTACGCCCTCGAATGGTGGGTGTTTGGGGCCTTCGCGCTGTTCGTGGGTGCGCGCGCCATGCGGGACAATGGACGCGACCCCTCGCAGCCCCAGGAGGCAACGCAGTGACTCAGCCCGCCGCCGACCCCCGAGTGCCGGGAGCCCTCAAGCGCTACCGGATCATGGCGATCATCACGGGAAGCTTTCTGCTCGCCGTGTTCATCGGCCTGTTCGCCAAGCTGATCCTTGGCGACGGCGCGAACCCCACGTTCGTCACCGTGACCGGCTTGATCGCGATGGTGCACGGCTGGATCTATGTCATCTATCTGGCCACGACCGTTCACCTGTGGCTGCTCATGCGCTGGGGTCTTGGCCGCCTCGTGGTCATGGCTCTTGGTGGCGTGGTGCCGTTCCTGTCGTTCGTCCTTGAGCGCCGCATTGCAGCCGAGGCTCGCGCGGCTGTCGCCGGTAGTGTTGAGCCGTGAGCACCGCGCATCGTCCCGTACTCGTTGTTGACTGTGGAGCGCAATACGCTCAGCTGATCGCCCGTCGCGTGCGCGAGGCGAACGTCTACTCGGAGATCGTCCCTCATTCGATGACGGCCGAGCAGATGCTCGCCAAGGATCCGGCTGCGGTGATCCTCTCGGGCGGCCCCTCCTCCGTCTACGAGACTGGCGCCCCGGCGATCGACCCCGCCCTCTTTGAGTCCGGCGTGCCCGTGATGGGCATCTGCTACGGCTTCCAGGCGATGGCACAGGCACTGGGAGGCACGGTCGCGCAGACCGGCTTGCGTGAGTATGGGCGCACCACGGTCACGGTGGCCGACGCTGGGGAACAGCTCGCGGGAAGCCCGGCCGAGCAGCAGGTGTGGATGAGCCATGGCGACGCCGTGCACGCCGCCCCCGAGGGATTCACGGTGCTGGCCACCACTGAGGGAGCGCCCGTCGCCGCATTCGAGAACGTCGAGCGCCGCATGAGTGGCGTGCAGTGGCACCCCGAGGTGAAGCACTCGCCGCTGGGACAGGCCGCCATCGAGAACTTCCTGTACCGCATCGCCGGCATCACCCCCGACTGGACGAGCGCCAACGTCATCGAGGAGCAGGTCGAGCGCATCCGCGCCCAGGTGGGCTCCGGTCGAGTGATCTGCGGCCTCAGCGGCGGCGTCGACTCCGCGGTTGCTGCGGCGCTGGTCCACCGCGCCGTCGGCGACCAGCTCACCTGCATCTTCGTTGACCACGGCCTGCTGCGCGCGGGAGAGGCGGAGCAGGTGGAGCGCGACTTCGTGGCCTCCACGGGCGTCAAGCTCGTGGTCGCCGACGAGAAGTCGCGGTTCCTCGACGCACTCGATGGGGTGACCGACCCCGAGACCAAGCGCAAGATCATCGGCCGTGAGTTCATTCGCGCCTTCGAGGAGCAGGCTCGCAAGCTCGTCTATTCCGCGGGACTTGGCGAAGAGGTGAAGTTCCTGGTTCAGGGCACGCTGTACCCGGACGTCGTCGAATCCGGCGGCGGTGAAGGTGCCGCGACCATCAAGAGCCACCACAACGTGGGCGGACTTCCCGACGACCTCAAGTTCGAGCTCGTCGAGCCTCTGCGCTCGCTGTTCAAGGATGAGGTGCGCGCGGTGGGCCTTGAGTTGGGCCTCCCCGAAGAGATCGTCTGGCGACAGCCGTTCCCTGGCCCCGGGCTTGGCATCCGCATCATCGGTGCTGTCAACCAGGAGCGCCTCGACGTGCTGCGGGCGGCCGACGCCATTGCGCGTGCCGAACTCACGGCAGCGGGTCTCGACCGCGACATCTGGCAGTGCCCCGTGGTGCTGCTCGCCGATGTGCGCTCTGTCGGTGTCCAAGGAGATGGTCGCACCTACGGCCATCCCATCGTGCTGCGTCCCGTGTCCAGCGAGGACGCCATGACGGCGGACTGGACCCGCGTGCCCTACGACGTGCTTGAGCGCATCTCGACGCGCATCACGAACGAGGTCAAGGAGGTCAACCGCGTTGTCCTCGACCTGACCTCCAAGCCGCCGGGCACCATCGAGTGGGAGTAATCAGCGACCTCGAGGCTGCGCGGCTCCAATTCTTGGAGGACCGTGCGGCTGAGGCGCGCCGCAGGCGACTCGCGCTGCTCATCTTCGCGTCAGCGTCGACCGCCCTGGCCATTGGGCTGGGACTGTACTTCCTTCCCGATCCGAACATCCCCACCGCCATCACGGTCGCGACGTTCATCTTGGCCGCGGGCGAACTGGCGACGGTCGTGTTGACGTTCCGCGGCCACCAGTACCTTGCGGGAGTCCTCTCGCAGCTTCTGCCGATCCCGTTCATCCTGTTCGCGGGCTCGGCATTCTCCGTGGACGCGGGATTCGGCTCCTACCTGTTCATCGGGGCGCTCGGCGTGATGGTGGTCATCCCCGAAGGGCACAACAAGGCGCGCTTCATATGTGTGGGAGCGCTGGTCCTCGCCATCGTCATCGGCCAGGTGTTCTTCACCCACCGGCACGCCGTCTGGTCGCCGCTGTCCTACGAGCAGACGTCGACCCTCAACTCCTTCAACCGCACGGTGATGACCGTTGGCCTGTTCGCACTCGCGCTCGAGCTCACCCGTGCGCTGCGAGCGAGCCGCAAACTCGTCGAGGAGTCGCTGCGCATCGCGGAGTTCGCTGCCACGACGGATCCGCTGACCGGGCTGGCGAACCGCCGTCCTGTGTGGCGAAAGCTTGAGGCCGCCGCGGACAGCGGCGAGGTGCTCACGATCGCCATCGCGGACATGGACTACTTCAAGCAGCTCAACGACACCTTCGGCCACGACTGCGGCGACGAGGCCCTGCGACACGTGGCGGACGTGCTGAGCGATTCACTCCGGTCTGAAGACCTAGTGGCCCGGTGGGGCGGCGAGGAGTTTGTGCTCATCGTGGACCCGCCGCTCGACAAGGCGCTGCCCATTCTGGAGCGGGCGCGCAGTCGCGTCGCCCAGACCGCCGTGCCCTGCTCCGTGGAGCGACACCAGATCACGATCTCCATCGGGGCAGCAGAAATGGCCGACTCCTCTCCGGAGTCGACCATTTCCGCGGCAGATGAGGCCCTGTATCGCGCCAAGCAGGCAGGCCGCAACCAGGTTTCCCTCTAGCTCCTAGTTGTTGTCTCCCAGCGCCGACGCGGGGGCCGGCTCATCGAGATCACTTGCCCCAGCGTCGGCCACCTTGCGCGGACGAGTGGAGATCAGGGCGGAGACAACGAGCCAGCCGCCCAGCGCTATGAGGGCGACGATCGTCACGTTGACCATGTCGATCGTGTAGCCGGACAGCGCATACATCGCGGCCACGGCTGCTCCCGTGACGATGAGTCCCCAGATCACGCCGGTGATGCGCTCTGCATATCCCTTGCGAAGTTCAGCCATGTCAGTTCTCCTCGATCCACACAATCATTGAGTCCCATCCGCCGTCTTGGACGCGGACGGTGAGTGTTGGGCCGTCCACATCCGCGAGCGTGACGCCGTTGGGCGCGCCCGTGTTGAGGTAGCAGGTCACGTCGCGGTCTGCCCAGATCACGTCAACGGAAGGATCCCAGTCCTCGCCGCTCGACGGCGGGACGATGTTGAGGTTGGTTCCGTCCGGGATGATCAGTCGCGTTGTCGAGGACGAGACCGTGATCGTCTGGTTCTGCGCGACCTCCGCGAGGCGGATCGTCGCGTCGGCGTCGATGCCCCCTTCGTGGTCGAGCGAGTGGCAGCTGCCATTGACCACGACCGTGGAGTAGTCGAGGAACGCAGATGCGGGGTCGAATGGCTCCGGCTCCGGGTCCGACACGTGTTCGTCGTCGGGGTAGGCGTCGTGGCTCTCGACTACGACGGTGGGGGACCACCAGTCGCCTCGGTAGCCGTTCGCGTAGTCGCTGCGGATCTGATCCGCGTTGCCGAGAATCACGGCGAGCGGGATGAGCGCGACGACACTCACGAAGCCCAGGAACCCTGACTTGCGGCCACGCAGCGCCGTGATCATCACGATGACACCAAGGCCAGCCGTGTAGATGACGCCCGCGGCGATGAGGGGGAACACCGCGAGCCGGTCGCTCGCAGACAGGTAGATCGTGATGGCGATCGTCAGCGGAATCCACGCGAGGGCGAGCAGGTAGCCCACCTTTCCGGGACCGGGCACCCACGGCTGGCGCGGGGCCGAGTACACGGGAGGCACCGGCGGCGGGGGTGCCGCGTAGGCGGGGGCCGGCGCAGGTGAGGGGGCCGCTGCCGCTGCCGCAGCGTCGGCCGGGGCTGCCGCGGCAGCTGCGACCGTGGGAGCAGGACCGGTGGGGACGGTGCCGTCAGGGAGGCGAGCGTAGCCGCCCGCGGCCCTGTTGGCGTTGTTCGACGACGAGCGCACGGCCCACACGATGAGACCGATGACGCCGGCCACAATTCCGATGGGGACGAGTATCGCGGCGCCCATGACGAACAGGCGTGCGAGGCTTCCGCCTGGGCCCATGCTGCCGTTGGTGAGGATGTCCCAGTTGCCGAGGAGGCCGAAGTCCCCAAGGTAGATGAAGCCGAACACCGTCACCACCGCGATGGCGACGAGGGCTCCCACGTTAGGCCGGCCGCGGCCGAAGTCTTGGATGATGATGCTGCCGCGCGAGTCCGGCAGCAGCGCCCACAGCGCGGCGTAGCCAATCACCGCGATGCCTCCCGTGAGGATCGCGAGCGCCACGAAGATGATGCGAGCGGGGGTTGGGGCAAGGCCGACACGGTGACCGAGTCCGCTCAGCACACCGCCGAACACGCGGCTGTCGCCCCGCACGATCCTCCACGACCGAATGGTCGAGAAGAAGGGGGCTTCGTTGACAGGTTCGTCAGACACTTGATGGCTCCTTTCGCCTCTGTAGCCACTATGCGGGCGGTGCACGGGCCCCCGCCATGAGGTATCACCCTGATTGGCACCCTGAAATGTCCCTCGGGTCAGGCCTTTCACGCGTGCGGGTATGTGACGATGGGCGCGTGACAGTCAGCCCGCGAGTAGCTCGCCCCCTTGAGCGTCCGTCCGCCCCACGACTGTGGTGGCGCGCGTTCGTGGGGCTTGCGATGCTCGCGACCGCGGTGGTGATGGCGCTTTCCAAGGGCGAGGAGCTCACGATTCCGCCATGGCTGATTCCGCTCATCATCTTCAGCGCCGCGCTGGTGCTCGTATGGAGCCCGCTGGACGCGGTGGTGGCGTCCGACGCTCGACGTCCCGACGTGGTGTCCCTTGTGTCGCGCGACGCGTGGCTGCGCATCGCAGTGGGACTTTCCGCGGCGGGCTTCGCGATCTGGCTGTTCGGCACCTCCGACTTCACCACGTCCGCCTCGGTGCGGGCGTGGGTCGTCGTCGCGGTTGCCGTGGTGGGCGCGGCGCTGCTGCTGTCGCCGTGGTGGCTGCGGCTCATCCGCCAAGTGACGGTGGAGCGGGAGCGGCGCGTGCGCGAGTTCGAGCGCGCGGAGATCGCCGCCCATCTTCACGACTCCGTGCTGCAGACCCTCACGCTCATTCGCGCCAACGCCAACGACGCGGACAAGGTGGCGCGCCTCGCACGCGCCCAAGAGCGAGACCTGCGCGCCTATCTCTACCAGGAGCGACGCTCGCCTTCCGAGTCTGTCGCGGCCGCGCTGAACACCGCGATGAACGAGGTCGAGGACTCGTTCGGCGTGCAGATCGAAGTGGTCGCCGTCGGCGACGCCCCCACGACCAGCCCTCTCGCCGCCGCGGTGAGCGCCGCGAAAGAGGCGGCGACGAACTCTGCCCGCCACGGCGTCGGGCCTATCTCTGTGTATGCCGAGATCACCAAGGGCGGCTACGAGATCTTCGTGCGCGACTCCGGGCCGGGCTTCGATCCGGACGCGGTGCCTGAGGATCGGCTGGGCATCCGGAATTCGATCATTGGGCGCGTGCGCCGGGCTGGCGGCGACGCCGTGCTGCGGAGCGCCCCGGGGGAGTTGACTGAGGTCACCATCACGGTGCCGCGAGAGGAGAACCGATGACTGTGCGAGTAGTGGTCGTCGACGATCATGACGTGATCCGGGTGGGCGTCCGCGAATCGCTCGACGCCGATATTGAGGTCGTGGGCGAAGCCCGTGACGTCGAGGGCGCCATCGAGGCGGTGCGTGTCACCAGGCCTGAAGTGGTGATCCTCGACGTGCATCTGCCAGGTGGAACGGGTGGAGGTGCGCTCGACGTGCTCGCCGAGGTGCTCGCTGGCTCTAGCCCGCCCAAGGTGCTCGCGCTGTCCGTCTCCGACTCCGCGGAGGACGTGGTCGCGGTAGTGCGTGCGGGTGCTCGCGGGTACGTCACCAAGTCCATCTCTGGCCCCGACCTATCGGACGCAGTGCGCCGTGTGGCGACGGGCGACGCGGTGTTCTCTCCGCGCCTCGCGGGCTTCGTGCTCGACGCATTCAACGCGGCCGGTGGCGAAGTCGCGGCGGCGGATGAGGACCTCGACAAGCTCACCGAGCGCGAGCAGGAGGTGATGCGACTCATCGCCCGCGGCTACACATACCGCGAAGTGGGGCAGAAGCTGTTCATCTCCGTGAAGACCGTCGAGACGCATGTGGGCAAGGTGCTGCACAAGCTGCAGCTGTCCAACCGCCACGAACTCGCGCACTGGGCCGCAAGGCGAGGAATCGCGTAGCGGCACGGCAGCCCCGCACCCAGCCCAGCGCGGGCGCGTCCGCACCAGCCCAGCCCGTGCGCGGCCCCACCCCGCACCCCCCACGGTTTAGGCACGTCACTGGCACCTCTGGCGGCGCTGGCGCTTCGTTTAGGCACGTGAGTGCGACTATTGCGCGAGCACCGGGCCTTCGCGCGGAGTGACGCTGGCGTGGGTCCTCCATGCCGGTGTGGGAGCTGCAGTGCCAGTGACGTGCCTAAACCGCGCCGCGTGCGCCCGGTTAGTGCGAGTGACGTGCCTAAACCTAAGAAGTGGGGGTGGCGCGGCACTGAGGCTCGGTCAGCCCAGCAGGGACACGGCCCTTGCGATCACGAGCGCGAGGATCACGTAACCGCTCAGCGCCTCGAGCCCGAACAGCGCCTTCGCGCGCACCGAGAGCGGCATTGAGTCTGAGGCAGAGAACGCCATCGAATTCGACAGCGACGAGTACAGGTAGTCGAAGAACTGCGGCCGCCAGTCGTTCTCGCTGAATGCCGACGCCTTGTGCACCTCGTCGATGGTGTCCTTGTCCTCGTCCTGGCTGAAGCGGATGTCCGCGCGGGGGATGTCCTCGCGCGCGTCCGCCCAGCGCTTGAAAGGCCCGCCGCGGTCGATCTCCCACAGCACCAGGGCCACAACGATCACGTTGGTGAACCACACCTGCCCGGCCGCGAGGAGCAGGCCCGGCCCTGACGCCGGGTCTGGCTGAACCAGAGCGATCACGAGCATGACGACGCTCACCTGATTCGCGGTGAACAGCAGCAGCGCCTGGGAGATCGCGAGTACGCGAGCGGTGGTGCTCTCATTGGTGAAGCGCACCGGGTTGAGCGCGATGAGAGGGATCAACAGCGCAATGCAGATTCCCGCGACGATCCAGTGGACCGCGGGATGAAACACGCCGGGGCCGGTGGCATACAGGCCAGCTGCGACCACGACGGCGATGACAGCCGGCCAGCGGTGCTCGCCGCTCTTCCTGCCGCCCGCCTTTGCGCCTTTGGTCACCTTTCCAGGCTAGACGCAATCGGCCCGACGCGGGGGTTGCCAGATCCTTACCGCCGAGTAATCTGTGGGCATGCCAAGAAGTGACGTACATCACACTCTGAGCACGCAAAGTGCCCCCAGACGTGTGGATGTGGCATACCTGCCGAGCGCCTATCGACGCGCTCAGGCCGACCCGTTGCGCGCAGTCGACTTCTGGATCGGTCACCACCAATACGAGCCGCCTACGGAGACCGGCGCTCTGCGCATTCGTGAGGCTGTGCGTGCCGAGCGCCTTGCTGCGCTCGCGGAGATGGCTCCGCAGCTCATCGGACTCGCGCGCGATCATCGCGCCGCGGTGCGGGCCGCCGCCGCGACGTGCTTCTCGATCCTGGCGAAGGCTGGACGCGCCCCTGCTGACCGCGAGGTATGGCGAGCGATGCTCGGGCTGTCGAAGTACGACGATGACCCTCAGGTGCGCGCCGCTGCCGAGCGGGCCCTCGCGGATTTCGAGCGCTGCGGCACGGTCGCGAAGGCGAGCTGACCCTGCCGGCCGGCTGCAGCGTCGGCCGTGTCCTGCCCTGCGCCTAGACTTCTGCGAGTCATGGACGCGCTCTTTGAAGTCTCGGAATCCCCTCTCGTCGCCGGTCTCAACCCGCAGCAGGCGCAGGCCGTGCTGCACGTTGGCGGCCCCCTGCTGATCATGGCGGGGGCGGGTTCCGGCAAGACCCGCGTCCTCACGCACCGCATCGCTCATCTGCTGGAATCAGGCAGGGCTCGCCCTCACGAGATCCTCGCGATCACGTTCACCAACAAGGCCGCAGGGGAGATGCGCGAGCGTGTCGAGGCGCTCGTTGGCGGCGAGGCGCGCTTCATGTGGGTGGCGACGTTCCACTCCGCGTGCGTGCGGATCCTGCGCAAGGACCACGAGCTTGCTGGGCTCACGAGTTCGTTCTCGATCTACGACACCTCGGACTCCGTGAACCTCATGAAGCTCGTCATGAAGGAGCTCGACCTCGACCCTAAGAAGTTCTCTCCCAAGGCGATCCTGTCGCGAATCGGGCGCTTCAAGGATGAACTCATCTCGCCGGACATCGCATTGGCCGCCGCCGAGGGAGCAAGCCGCCACAGCGTCGACCATGCCGCCGCGCTCGCGTACCCCGAGTACCAGCGCCGCCTCGAGGCCGCGAACGCCGTCGACTTCGACGACATCATCGTGAAGACCGTGCGCCTGCTGCAGGACAACGAGGCCGTCTCGCGCCGCTACCGCGAGCGCTTCCGCCACATCCTGGTGGATGAGTACCAGGACACCAACCACGCGCAGTACGTGCTGGTCCGTGAACTGGTGGGGCCGGACGACGACGCGAGCCTCCCCCAGGGAGAGCTCACCGTCGTGGGTGACGCCGACCAGTCCATCTACGCCTTCCGCGGCGCCTCGATCCGCAACATCAACGAGTTCGAGAAGGACTACCCCCAGGCAGAGGTCATCCACCTCGAGCAGAACTACCGCTCCACGCAGACGATCCTCAGCGCGGCGAACGCGGTCATCGCGAACAACACGGACCGCCGCCCCAAGAATCTGTGGACCGACGCTGGGGCCGGCGAGCGCATCACGGGTTACGTCGCGGACACCGAGCAGGACGAGGCGCGATTCGTCGCCGACGAGATCAAGCGACTCGTGGACAAGGGCGAGTTCGCGTGGTCCGACATCGCGATCATGTACCGAGCCAACGCACAGTCCCGTTCGCTCGAAGAGCGCTTCATCCGCGCGGAGATCCCCTACAAGCTTGTGGGCGGCACGCGCTTCTACGAGCGCAAAGAGATCAAGGACATGCTCGCGTACCTCGCCGCCGTGGTGAACGAGGACGACGACATCGCGATGCGCCGCGCCATCGCCGTACCCAAGCGCGGCATCGGCGACGTCGCGATCGAGGGTGTGGACAGCCTGCGGCGCTCACGGCCCGACGCTGGCCTGAGTTTTGGCCGAGCGCTGCGTTTCGCGTCGGAGGCGGGGATCCAGTCGCGATCGGTCGCGGCGATCGACGCGTTTGTCGCGATGATGGACGACCTCCGCGACCTTGCCAAGGACAACGGTCCCGCTGGCGTGCTCGACGCGATTGCCGACCGCTCGGGGATGCTCTCCGCGCTGCGCGCCTCTGAGGACCCGCAGGACGCGAGCCGCATCGAGAACATCATGGAGCTCGTGGCTGTGGGTCGCGAATTCTCGGAGGAGAACCCGGAGGGCACCCTCGCGGACTTCCTCGAGAAGGTCGCCCTGGTCGCGGACGCGGATCAGATCCCTGACCACGAGGACGGCGGCGGCGTCGTGACCCTCATGACCCTCCACACGGCGAAGGGCCTCGAGTTCCCGGTTGTCTTCCTCACCGGTCTCGAGGACGGCACCTTCCCGCACGCTCGCGTGCTTGAGAATGGTGGGCCGCGCGAGGTGGAGGAGGAGCGCCGCCTCGCCTACGTGGGCCTCACTCGCGCTCGCCAGCGCCTGTACCTCACGCGTGCAGAGGTGCGCGCGAGCTTTGGCGCCCCCCAGTACTTCCCGCCGTCGCGTTTCGTCGAGGAGATCCCCACGGACCTCGTCTCGTGGTCGCGATCGCAGACCTCGATGGCGACGCTGCGTGCTCGCTCGGACCGCGGCTCCGCCCGCTCCGGCGCTTGGAGCTCGATGGGCTACGGCGCCAGCCAGGACCGCGACGACGGCAACACCTATTCCCGCGCCGGAGCCGTCTCCACGCGCAGGGTGCCGCCCAGCCCGCCTGGTGCCGCAGCGTCGGGCGATATTGGTCTCGAGGTGGGCGACCGCGTGACGCATGACGAGCACGGACTGGGCACCGTGATCGCGACGGAAGGCTCTGGCAAGAACGCCGTCGCGAAGGTCGACTTTGGCGACGCGGGCGTAAAGCGCCTGCTATTGCGCTTCTCACCGGTGGAGAAGCTGTAGCCACAGACGCTGGCCGCGTCGTGGGCGCAGGGACCGTTCGACCTCTCGTCGGAGTCACCCGCCGCTAGGCTGTCCCGCATGGAAGCCAAGACCTCGAAGGTATCGATCATTGGGGCGGGAGCGGTCGGCTCGACGCTCGCCTACGCAGGCCTCATGCGCGGCTTTGCACGCACCGTCGCCCTCTACGACATCAACAAGGCCAAGGTCGAAGCCGAGGCGCTCGACCTTGCACAGGGCATCCAGTTCATGCCGGAGGCGAAGGTCATCGGCTCGGACCAGGTCGACGTGATCGAAGGTTCCGACATCGTGGTCATCACGGCCGGCGCCAAGCAGCAGCCAGGACAGACCCGCATGGACCTCGCGGGCGCGACCATCTCGCTCATGGACAAGGTGCTGCCGCCGCTGCTCGAGGTGGCGCCCAACGCCATCTACATCCTCGTGACTAACCCGGTGGACGTCGTAACCTACGCCGCGATCAAGAAGTCCGGCATGGACCCCGCACGCATGTTCGGCTCCGGCACGGTCCTCGATTCTTCGCGCCTTCGCCACCAGATCGCCCAAGAGGTGCAGGTGGCCGTGGGCAACGTCCACGCCTACATCGCCGGTGAACATGGCGACACCGAGGTCGCGCTGTGGTCCTCCGCGACCATCGGCGGTGTGCCGCTGCTTGAGTGGGTGGACAAGAACGGCGTAGTCGTCATGACGGACGAAGTCCGCCGTCGCATCCACAACGACGTGGTGCGCTCCGCGTACACGATCATCGAGGGCAAGGGCGCGACCAACTACGCGATCGGTGCCGCTGGCGCCCGCATCGTCGAGGCCGTGCTCGGCGACCAGCACCGGGTGCTTCCCGTCTCGACGCTCACCGACTTCCCCGGCGTGGGCGAGGTCTGCATGTCGCTTCCCGCGATCGTCGGCCGCGGCGGCATCGTCCAGCAGGTCGACGTCCGCTTGGCGCCCGGCGAGCACGCCGCGCTCGCGACCTCTGCCCGCTCCATCAAGGAGACCGCCCAGAAGTTCGGGGTGAGCTGACCGCTTACACACGACAGCGTCGGCCCTGCCTGGGAGATCAGAGGCAGGGCCGACGCTGCTGTTGCGGCTAGCTCGCGGCGACGAGCTCGCGCTCCGGTTCCGGATCGGTTTCGGGAGCCGGGGATTCGATGCGCATCTCAGGCAGCCACTGGAGCCAGCGCGGCAGGTACCAGTTGCGGTGGCCCAGCGCCACCATGATCGACGGCACCAGGATCGTGCGCACAATGGTCGCGTCGAGGATGACGGCGATAGCGAGGCCGAGGCCCATCTGGTTGAACTCGGGCACGTCTCCCAGCGCGAAGCCAAGGAACACGGCCACCATGATGAGAGCCGCGCCCGTGATGAGCGAGCCGGTGCGCGACAGGCCGTGCACCACCGCCGTGCGGGTATCGCCACCCGCGTCGTGACGCTCCTTGATGCGGGTCAGCAGGAACATGTGATAGTCCATCGACAGGCCGAACAGCACCGCGAACAGGAACAGCGGCAGCCACGTGGCGATGCCATCGACCTGCGGAACGTCGAGTGCTTCCGCAAGCCATCCCCACTGGAAGATCGCGACCAGTACACCGAATGCGGCGGCTGTGGACAGCAGGTTGAGCGTGATTGCGGTGGCCGCGATGACCACCGACCTGAACGCGAGCATCAGGAGCAGGAAGCTCGTGCCGAGGACGAACAGCACGACCCATGGCACGGCGCTCGAGATGATGCCCTTGAAGTCGACGGCGCCGGCTTGGTCACCGCCCACGTAGGCCACGATGTCGTTGCCGAACGCCTCGGGCACCCACTCGTCGCGGAGCGTGTGAATTGCCTGCTCCGAGGCCTTGTCCGCGCTGTCGTAGATGTCGTGGGTGACGATGATCGCTCCGTCGCCGAACCACTCGACTGAGGTGTCGGCGAAGGGATCGGACTGCTCAAGGCGCGTCGCGAAGGCCTCGACGTCGTCCCTCACTGCCGCAGCGTCGGGCACCACGACGTACGTCTGCCAGGCGCCGAAGCCGTAGTCGTCCACGAGCGTGTCAACGGCGAGCCGGAAGTCGTTGTCCTCGGGAAGGGCGTCGATTCCGGGGAAGGTGAGGCGCAGCGACAGCGCCGGCAGAGCCAGCGTCACGATGACGGCGAGCCCGCCGATGATCGCGATCGCGGGGCGCCGGATGACGGCGCGTGCCATGGCGGCCCAGGCGCGCGGCTCTGCGCCGGGGTGGGCCGTAGGAATGCGGCCCTTGTTGACGCGGTGGCCCAGCAGTCGCAGCACGGCGGGAAGCAGGGTCAAAGAAGTGATCACGGACATGATCGCCACGATGATCGCTCCGGCTCCAAGGCTGCGCATGATCGTGGAGGGCACGATCAACAGTCCCGTCAACGAGATCACCACGGTGATGCCGCTGAAGAGCACCGCGCGGTTCGCTGTGCTCCCCGCAATGGCGACGGCGTCTCGCACGCTGTGTCCGTGGGCGAGCTCCTCGCGGAAGCGCTGCACCATCACCAGCGAGTAGTCGATGCCGAGCGCGAGGCCCATCATCGTGATCATGTTGACGATGAAGAACGACAGTTCGAAGGTCTGACCGACGATCGCCGTGGCGCCCACGGCGCCGGCGATGGACACGATCGCGACCAGCAGCGGAATGCCGGCGGCCATGAGCGCGCCGAAGACCACCAGCAGTATCACCAGGCCAACCGAGATGCCGATGAGCTCTCCGCGCATGAGGGTGTCCTCCGCGAGGCCGTCGAAGATGGCGCCCGCCGCCTGGTCCCCGAAGGGCAGGTAGTGGAAGCCTTCCGGCTCGGCATCCTCGAGCGCTGCGATGACTTCTTCGCCCAACTCCTCTGGGAAGTTGTCCTCGAGCACCGCGGTGACGAGAGCGCTCTCGCCGCCCGGTGCGACGGCGCCCGACTCAGCGGGGCCCGTCACCAAAGCGACACCGTCGATTCCTTCGAGCGCGGCGATGGCCTTGTCGACCGCCGCGGTGAAGGCGGCGTCTCCGTAGACGGCGGAGTCCGCCGTGACCACGATGGTCTCGACGTCCGGCTCTTCCTCGCCTCCGCGGAGCCGGTCGAGCTCCTTGGCGGCTGTCTCCGATTCGGTGGTGACGAGGTTGCGGTCGTCTTGGGTGAGCGCGTCACCAAGGCCGCCGGCAAGAACGATGGATCCAGCCAACGCCAGGATCCACACTGAAATGGTGAGCCAAGGCCGTGCGGCCGACGCTCGGGCAAGTCGCCCTGTAAGTCCGAGTTTCATGTCCCCTCCTTTGGGAAGGCCACCCCGGGTTGGTGGCCACCCTCCGAAACTAGAAATCAGGGGCGCTCGGCACAGCCCGCGAGCGAGTGGTTTGTGGCATGCCGGGCGGGTGAAAAGCGGCTCCCCTGCGCGGGTGAGGCTGCCCAGTCCATCCCCCTCACGGGGGAGTCAAAGTTCAGGCTCACGGGTGTGGGCATGGTGGGGCGCCCACCGGCACGATTGAGGGCATGTCAGCTATCAACCGCATTTTCGGAGTCATCTGGAGTGGCCGCACGTGGCGAGCCACCGCTTACTTGCTTGCCGGCCTGCCGCTTGGCGTGCTGTGGTTCACCTGGGCGGTGACCGCATACAGCACGGGCGTCTCGCTCATCATCATCTGGGTTGGCGTTCCGCTGCTGGTCCTCACGCAGGTGACGATGCGGTGGATCGGCAGCTTCGAGCGGGTGCACATCAACTCGCTGCTCGACGCGGGGATTGACAGGCCCGCACCGCCGCGGCTGTCTCAAGGAGTCGAGGCCACGGGCAACTGGTGGACGCGAATGCTGCGCTGGAGTGTCGCGCGCTTTGGCGACGCCCACGCTTGGCGCGTCGCCGCATGGACGGTATTCCGCGGCGTCTTCGGCCCCGTGGGGTTCTCGTTTGCCGTCGTTGCGGTGACGGTGCCCTTCTCGCTGCTCGCGACCGCGGTGTGGATGACCCTCATTGACTTTGGCGTCATCACCGAGCCGTGGACCGAGTGGGGTGGAGGCCCGACCATGTGGGTTCGCGACTGGGGTTACTGGCTGCTGTACCCGATCACACTGCTCTTCGCCGTGCCTTGCGCGTGGCTGATGCGCGGCCTTGGCGCGATGCATGTTCCCGTCGCCGCCTGGGCGCTCGGCCCTGGGGAGTCGGAGCGCGTGGCCCGCGCCGAAGAGCGCGCGGAGCGTGCCGAAGAGCGCATCCGCATCGACCAGGAGCTCCATGACTCGATCGGCCACATGATCACCATGACCGTGGTGCAGGCCGGAGCCGGTGCTCATGTCTTTGAGTCTGACCCCGCCTTCGCCAAGCAGGCACTGCGCAACATCGAGCAGCGAGGACGGGCTGCCATGGGCGAACTGGACCGCATCATCGCCCAGCTCCGTGGCGATGAGCCCGAGACGAGGGCACCGCTTCCTGGCATCGGCGACCTGCCCGGACTCATTGACGGGTCCCGCGCCGCAGGCATGACGATCGACGCGACCCTCGAGGCGCCGGAGGTGGCGCCGGCAGTGGGCCGAGCCGCCTTCGGCATCGTGCGAGAGGCGCTCACCAATGCGGCGAAGCACGCACCCGGTGCGGCAGTCGAGGTGACCGTGACCCAGGACGGCGACGCACTCGCGATTCGCGTGGCGAACGGATCCGGTGGCGCGCCCATCGACGAGGCGCAGGTCTCCGGCAGGCGCGGCGTGGCCGGCATTCGCGATCGCGTGGGCCTGCTTGGCGGTGCGTCACGCATCGGCCCCACCGATGATGGCGGCTTCGAGGTGATGGCGCTCATCCCTCTGGAGGCGAGCCTTTGCCCCGCCAGCGAGCCTGACTCGCCGTGGAGCGCGCTTCGCGAGACAGTTGGTTCGTGAGAAAGATCCACGCATGAGAATCGTCATCGCGGACGACGATCCGCTGGTGCGGATGGGGCTGCGCGCGATCCTGAGCTCCGAGGCCGGCTGGGAGGTGGTCGCCGAGGCCGGGAACGGCGCCGAGGCCATCGAGGCGGTGCGAGAGCACACCCCTGACGTGGTGCTCATGGACGTGCGCATGCCCATGATGGACGGGCTCGAGGCGACCCGCGAGATCACCGCGGCTCACCCTGAGACGGCCGTGCTCGTCCTGACCACCTTCGAGGTCGATGAGTACGTCTTCGAGGCGATGCGCTCGGGTGCCGCGGGCTTCGTCCTCAAGCGAGTGCCGCCCACCGAGCTCATCGAGGCCGTGCGGATCGTCGCGGCGGGGGAGTCGCTGCTTTTCCCGGCCTCGACCCGGGCCGTCATCGAGCGCTTCGCCACGTCGCAGGGAGTGCAGCTTCCAGAACTCACGGAACGCGAGCAGGCGGTGCTGCGAGAATTGGCGAGGGGCCGCTCCAACCAGGAGATAGCGTCGGGCCTGTTCGTGTCTGTCGAGACGGTGAAATCGCACGTGGCGTCGATCCTGATGAAACTGGGTGTGCGCGACCGGACGCAAGCCGTGATCGTCGCGTACGAGTCAGGTTTCGTGACGCCGGGCTCTGCTGCAGATCTCTAGGCGACGCACGCACCCGTCGGGCACGATTAGGCTTGCCCCGAACCCCCAGCGCGTCTCAGCCGCGCAACCCACGGCGAAGGATTTGAGGATGGACCTCTTCGAGTACCAAGCGCGCGACATCTTTGAAAAGCACGGCGTACCCGTGCTTGCGGGAATCGTCGCCACCACCCCCGCGGAGGCTCGCGCCGCCGCCGAGTCGCTGGGCGGCGGCACCGTCGTCGTCAAGGCCCAAGTCAAGACCGGCGGTCGCGGCAAGGCCGGCGGCGTGAAGGTCGTGCACAATCCGGCCGACGCTGAGGCGGCTGCCGCTCAGATCCTCGGCATGGACATCAAGGGGCACACGGTGCACCGCGTGATGATCGCCGCCGGTGCGCGCATCGCCAAGGAGTTCTACTTCTCCGTCCTGCTCGACCGTGCGGAGCGCCGCTACCTTGCGATGTGCTCTGTGGAAGGCGGCATGGAGATCGAGCAGCTCGCCGTGGAGCGCCCGGAGGCGCTCGCGAAGGTGGCGGTGGACCCGATCGTCGGCATCGATGCCGCGAAGGCCGCCGAGATCGTCTCTGCGGCTGGCTTCGACGCGGAGATCGCGGGCGAAGTTGCCGCGGTCATCGAGAAGCTGTGGGCGGTATACCGCGACGAAGACGCGACCCTCGTCGAGGTGAACCCGCTGGTCCAGACCGAGGACGGCAAGATCATCGCGCTCGACGGCAAGGTCAGCCTCGACGCCAATGCCGACTTCCGCCACGCGGACCACGAGGCGCTCGAGGACAAGGACGCAGCGGACCCGCTCGAGGCGAAGGCCAAGGCGCTCGATCTGAACTACGTGAAGCTTGACGGCTCCGTCGGCATCATCGGCAACGGCGCTGGCCTCGTGATGTCGACTCTCGACGTCGTCGCCTACGCGGGCGAAGCTCACGGCGGCCAGAAGCCGGCGAACTTCCTCGACATCGGTGGTGGAGCGTCGGCAGAGGTGATGGCGAACGGCCTCGACGTGATCCTGGGCGACCCGCAGGTGAAGTCGGTGTTCGTCAACGTCTTCGGCGGCATCACCAGCTGCATCGAGGTTGCCAAGGGAATCGTCGGCGCTCTCGAGACCCTCGGCTCCGAGGCCTCCAAGCCGCTCGTCGTTCGCCTCGACGGCAACGCCGTGGAAGAGGGTCGCGAGATCCTCGCCGCAGCCAACCACCCACTCGTCACCATCGTCGACACCATGGACGGCGCCGCGGCCAAGGCCGCTGAGCTCGCCGCCGCGGCAGCGTAAGGAGCGACCAGCCATGGCAATCTTCCTCACCAAGGACTCCAAGGTCATCGTCCAGGGCATGACCGGCTCCGAGGGCATGAAGCACACGACGCGCATGCTCGCCTCCGGCACCGACATCGTTGGCGGCGTGAACCCCCGCAAGGCGGGGGAGCAGATCGAGTTCCCCGAGCGCACCGTCCCGGTCTACGGCACGGTGGCCGACGCTGTGGCCGCCACCGGCGCCGACGTCTCGGTGGTCTTCGTTCCCCCGGCCTTCACCAAGGGCGCGGTCATCGAGGCCGTCGACGCGGGTGTGCCGCTCGTCGTGATCATCACGGAAGGCGTTCCGGTCAAGGACACCGCCGAGTTCTTCTCCTACGCCCAGTCCAAAGGCACTCGTCTCATCGGCCCCAACTGCCCCGGACTCATCACGCCCGGCCAGTCCAACGTAGGCATCACCCCCGCGAACATCACCGGCCCGGGCCGCATTGGCCTGGTGTCCAAGTCCGGCACGCTGACCTACCAGATGATGTTCGAGCTGCGTGACCTCGGCTTCTCCACGTGCGTCGGCATCGGCGGCGACCCCATCATCGGGACCACGCACATCGACTGCCTTGAGGCCTTCGAGAACGACCCCGACACCGCCGCGATCGTCATGATCGGCGAGATCGGCGGCGACGCCGAGGAGCGCGCGGCCGCGTACATCCGCGAGCACGTCACCAAGCCCGTCGTGGGTTACGTCGCGGGCTTCGAGGCCCCAGAGGGCAAGACCATGGGCCACGCGGGCGCCATCGTGTCCGGCTCCTCCGGCACCGCACAGGCCAAGAAGGAGGCCCTCGAGGCCGCCGGCGTGCGCGTAGGCAAGACGCCCTCGGAGACCGCCGCGATCATGCGAGAGATCCTCACCACCAACGCCTAGTCGCCGAGCCGTCCTTTGGGGTGGGGCCGCGCTAAGCCCGCGCGCCGCTCCCAAGGAGGCCAGCGTCGGCTTGCGACCATAGCGGGGTGACTCCCGCACCCCAGCCCACCCGGCTTCAAGCGCTGCTCGCTGGCGCTCCCGGCTGGGTTGGCGGCGTGCTGACGGGCGTGCAGGCGGCGGCGTTCGGCATCATCGTGGTGCTGGGCCCGGCGTTCGCGGCGGCTGCCGCTGCGCCCACCGCCAACGGCTCCACGGACATCGACTGGATGGCGGTCACCAAGCTGTCCGTCCGCGTGTGGCTGCTTGCGCACGGCGTGCCGTACATCGTCGATGGCATCGCGTTCACCCTGGTGCCGCTGGGATTCACGCTCATCGCGGCGGCGATTCTGGCGGCCATCGCGCGGCGCTTCTGCACCAAGACGTGGGCAAGTTGGGCAATCGCCACCGGCACCTACGCGGGCCTCGTGTGCCTCGCTGAGGTGCTCTCCAATCGCGGCTATCCGGACCTCGCCAACCGCACCTTTCAGACCGCTGTCGTCGCCGTGCTGATCGCCGGCCCCGCCGTCGCGGTGGGCATCTGGCGTGCCTACGGCGCCGAGTTCGGCTGGGTGCCGCGCGTTTCGCTCGCAGTGCGCCAAGGGCTTCGGCTGGGTCTCGCAACCGTCGTGGGTGTGCTCGCTGTGGCAGCGGTCGTTGGGGGCGTGTTCTCCTATCTGGGCCGAGGTCGCATCGCGACCGGCGTCGAGGCGCTGGGCATCGATCCCCTTGGCGGATTCGCACTGGCGCTCGGCCAGGCGCTCTACACGCCCAACCTCAGCGTGTGGATGCTGGGTTGGCTCACCGGTCAGGGCTTCTCGGTGGGTGAGGGGAGTCTGTATTCGCCAAACGAGATTGCGGCCGACGCTGTGCCCGCCTTCCCGATCTTCGGCGCCCTGCCCACGGTGAGCGGTGGGCTGCTGGTGTGGGCTCCCGCGGCGATCGTTGCGGTCGCGATGATTGTGAGGGTGGCGCTTGGCGGGCGCATCACGACGTCGCTGGCCGACCTCCCCGGAGTGGGCGCCGGGCTCGCGGTGTTTGTCGTGAGCGTGGGACTGCTCGGGGCCATCGCGTCGGGTGCATTGGGCCCGGGCCGGCTGGAGGTGGTGGGCGTGGAGGTGCTCCCGGTGGCCGTGACGAGCGGCTTCCTCGCGGCGGGCGGGTACTTCCTTGGCCACGGCCTGCTGCTGCTCGCTGGCCTCCTGCCTGGGCGACGCCGCAAGGAGCCTGTCCTCAGCGTCGTCCCTGATGACAGCGGCGTCCCTGACGAGCAGCCCGCTTAGCGAGTGGTGACCGCGCCGTACTTCTTGAGGAGATCGTCGCGGGCCTTCTCGAACTCCACTTGGCACTCGCGTCGCGCGGTCTCCGTGATGGCGCGGTCGAGGCAGCGTTCGAACTGTTCTGTGGGGCCGCGCATCAGCAGCAGACCCAGTCCGGCGAGCAGGATCAGCCCGCCCATGGCGATGGCGACGCCCAGCCAGACGCGAATCGCGGCAGCGTCCACGACCCCGCGCGAGTTGATGAGCGCGGAGATGGCGAACGAGACAGTCGCGGGGCCAGAGGCCAGCACCATGAGGGAAAGCGGCAGGCCCAGCATCCACAGCAGCGCGCTGAGTCCCAGCAGCACGAACGTCCACATCGCGTCACGGCGAAGCTCTCGCGGCAGCTGGGGACGTTGCGTCGGCGTGGTGGTCATGGGTCAAGCGTAGGTGCCACGGCTGACCTCCCGTTAGGCTCTTCGCGTGGCTCCCGCGTCGATCGTCGTTCTCATCTCTGGCGCAGGCAGCACCATGCAGGCGATCATCGACGCCGCCATGGACCCCGAGTACGGAGTGCGGATCGCAGGAGTGATCTCCGACCGGCCTGGAATCCGCGGCCTCGAGATTGCCTCCGAGGCGGGTCTGCCCACCGCTGTCGTGAGCCTCAAGGACTTCCCCAGCCGCGAGCTGTGGGACGAGGCGGTTGCGCGCACCATCGCGAGCTTCGACCCGGACCTCGTGGTGCTCGCCGGTTTCATGAAGATTCTGGGCGCGCCATCACTGTCGCGCTTTGGCGGCCGCATCATCAACACGCACCCGGCGCTGCTTCCTTCGTACCCCGGCGCCCACGGCGTACGCGATGCGCTCGCTGGCGGCGCGAAGGTCACGGGATGCACCGTGATCATCGTCGATGAGGGCATCGACACGGGTCCGATCGTCGCGCAGGCCGCCGTCGAGGTTTGGGACAATGACACAGAGGAAACCCTTCACGAGCGCATCAAGGTCGTTGAGCGCGAACTCGTCGCCACCACCGTGGGGCGGATGCTGCGTGAAGGCTGGACTGTAGACGGCCGCATCGTCCGCATCGGCAGCAAGGAGAACGCATGAGCGACCGGATTCCGGTGCGCAGGGCACTCGTCTCTGTTTACGACAAGACGGGACTGACAGAGTTGGCGCGCGGGCTTGCCGCGGCTGGCGTCGAGATCGTGTCGACGGGTTCCACCGCCTCGCGCATCGCCGAGGCCGGCGTGCCCGTGACCCCGGTCGAGGCGGTCACCGGCTTTCCCGAGTGCCTCGACGGCCGTGTCAAGACGCTCCACCCGCGCATCCACGCGGGCATCCTCGCGGACCGTCGCCTCGACGACCACCGTGAGCAGCTCACCGAGCTCGACATCAAGCCCTTCGACCTCGTGGTGGTGAACCTCTACCCGTTCGCCGCGACGGTCGCCTCCGGCGCCTCCGAGGACGAGGTGGTGGAGCAGATCGACATCGGCGGCCCGTCCATGGTGCGCGCCGCAGCCAAGAACCACCCGAGCGTCGCCGTCGTGGTCACGCCCGAGGCCTACGGCGACGTGCTCGCGGCCGTGGAGGCTGGCGGCTTCACCCTCGAACAGCGCAAGTCGCTCGCCGCCCAGGCTTTCCGCCACACGGCCACCTATGACATTGCCGTCGCCTCGTGGATGGGCAACGTCGTCGCGCCCGACGCTGAGGGCGGCTTCCCCGGCTGGGTGGGCTTCAGCGCCACTCGCGAGGCGACGCTGCGCTACGGGGAGAACCCCCACCAGAGCGCCGCGCTGTACCGCAACGACTACGGCGCTCCCGGCCTCGCTGGCGCCCGCCAGCTGCAGGGCAAGGAGATGTCGTACAACAACTACGTGGACGCGGACGCCGCATGGCGCGCCGCGCACGACTTCACGCAGCCCGCGGTGGCGGTCATCAAACACGCGAACCCCTGCGGCATCGCGGTGGGCGACTCGATCGCTCAGGCGCACGAGCGGGCCCACGCGACGGACCCGGTCTCCGCGTATGGCGGCGTGATCGCCGCGAACGGCATCATCACAGCTCAGGCCGCGCAGTCGATTGCGCCAATCTTCACCGAGGTCGTTGTCGCCCCCGGCTACGAGCCTGCGGCGCTCGAGATTCTCTCTGCGAAAAAGAACCTGCGCGTCCTCGAGGTTGCCGCAGACGCCGGCAGCGGCGACGCCCGCCACATCAGCGGCGGCCTCCTGCTCCAGAGCCCCGACCGCATCGATGCGCCCGGCGACAACGCCGCGTCATGGGAGCTGGTCGCGGGTGAGCCCGCGGACGCCGCGACGCTCGCGGACCTTGAGTTCGCGTGGAGGGCCTGCCGCTCGGCGAAGTCGAACGCGATTCTGCTCGCGAAGGACGGCGCTGCCGTCGGCATCGGCATGGGCCAGGTCAACCGCGTTGACTCCTGTCGCCTTGCCGTGGCGCGCGCTGGCGACCGTGTGGAGGGAGCCGTCGCAGCGTCGGACGCGTTCTTCCCCTTCGCCGACGGCCTGCTGGTGCTTGCCGAGGCGGGCGTGCGGGCGATCGTGTCGCCCGGCGGCTCGGTGCGCGATGGCGAGGTTATTGACGCCGCTGCCGCCGCGGGAATCACGCTGTACCACACGGGTACCAGGCACTTCTTCCACTGATGGCCGAACCAGGACGCAGCTCGCTGCCGCGCGTGGCACTCATCGTGCCGCTCGCTGGCGTCGCCATCGTGCTGTTCGGCGTACTCGTCAATGCGCGGGCGGCGGTGCTGCTGTTCGCGGCCTTCGCGATCGCGGGAGCCGTGGCGCGCATGGTCGCGCCTCCCAGTCGGGCCTTCGCCGTGCGCTCGCGGGCCGTCGATGTAGCGGTCCTTGGCGTGCTGGGCGCTGGCCTGGGACTGTTGGGCATGACCACGCCCCTGGGCTGAAGCCGCAGCAACTCTGCCTGAACCCTTCAGCGCGCTGCGTGTCGATTACGCCCAGATTCCCGAGGGTCAAGCGCGCTGGATGTCGATTGCGGTCGTCACATGCGCGCCGCGACAGTCTCCAGCACCACCTGCCGACACCACTCCTTGTGGCGGAACACGTCCACCGAACTGAGCCGAAGCGTGAAGATCCCCACGCGCGCCAGTTCCGCGTCACGCCGCATGTCGCTCAACCGAGCTTCGGGCTTGCCGTGTGTTCCCGCTCCATCGAGCTCGACGGCGGTACGTGATGCCGGGTGGTACATGTCGAGGCGCATGTTGCCGGCCGGGGTCCGGACACGATGCTGCCGGAGAAAGTCGGCGAAGTCCTTCGTGTTGAACACCTGGTGAAGGCCCACGGTTTCCAGGTGGCTCTCGGAACCCTGAACGGCGGCGCCGACCACTGCTTCGAAGTGCCTCCGGCCGCGCAGGCGTGGCATTGCGGACGCCACCTCGAAGAGATCTGCTGGCTGTGCCAGACGAGACTGGACCACTCGGTAGATGACACTGTCGCGACGTGCGGGAGACACGAGCGCGTACGCCGTCACTGCAGCCCACGGGGGGATCGCGCTGGGAACATGGCCGGCCATGAGAGACAGGACTTGGGCGCGCATCCTGCGAACGGTGAGCCAGTCAGGGTGGGCGACCTTGAGGCCATGAGGCGCCGCAACCACGACGTCTTCCGGCATGTCACACAGGCCGTGGAAGGCTGCCGCAGCAGGGCCAATCACGACGGAGCGTGGCCCGCACACAAGGTGCGCGACGTGGGCCCGCACCGCAAATGAGGATGCGTGCTCGGTTGCAGCGTAGATCCCCCGGGCGACCCTCGCGACGCTGCCCGCGGCGACGGCTGCGCGCAGCGCGGCGCGCGACCACCTGTGCTCGAGCTCCGCGACTGTCCAGCCGCGAGGGTCGCGACCGAGCGTCGCTGCGAGGTCGGTCGCGTCGGGGGCCATGGGAGTCATGCGTACCGCAGCGAGCGCGCCCGTGGTTGTGATTCCCGAGAACTGTGGACAGCGCGAGACCTTCGATGCGACGGTCGTCTCGACCGCAATCGACATCCAGCGCGCTTGAGTCCCGAGAATCTGGGCGCAACCGACACGCAGGGCGTTTGAGGGCGCGAACGTGGACGGCATGCGCCGATGCCCACGGCGCAGAGAGCACAACGGGGCCCCGCCGCGTGGCGGGACCCCGTTGCTCCGTCTGTGAGGGCTAGTCCTCGATGACCGCGATGGTCTCGACGATCTCGAGCTCCTCCTCCGCGGGAGCGAACACGCGGTAGAGCAGTCCCACGATCGCGGCTCCGACGATCGGTGCCAACCAGAACAGCCACAGCTGGCTCAGCGCCCAGTCGCCGCCGAAGAGCGCACTCGCGGTGGAGCGAGCGGGGTTGAGGCCCGCGTTGGTGAACGGAATCGCGAAGATCACCAGGATCGCCAGCGCGAGACCGATCGTGAATGGCGCGGCGGCCTTAGCCGCAAGGCGTGAGGTCGCAGAGAGGATCGTCAGCACGAGGAGTGCAGTTGCGACTGCCTCGACCAGAAGGCCCGCGCCCAAGCCGAAGTTCACTCCCTGCTCCGCGGTGGGCGAGTGTTCGCCGAACCCGTTGGATGCCCCCTGAAGCAGTGCCCTAGCGCGCTCGCCATCGAGTCCTTCGGCGGTGGCCAGCACCGTGTACAGCGCGGTTCCGGCGACCAGACCGCCGATCACCTGAGCGAGGATGAAAGGAACCACGTCGCGGCCAGGGAACCGTCCCGCAAGCCACAGGCCAACGGTCACGGCGGGGTTGAAGTGTGCGCCAGACACGGCGGCGAATGCCGCAGCGCCGATGATGACGGCCACACCAAACGACAGGCCCACCGTGAGGCTGCCGTTGTTGCCGAGGCCGCTCAGCAGAGCGGCCCCCACGCCGAGCAGAACGAGGACGAACGTGCCGACCGCCTCGGCGCCCATCTTCGAGAGCAGGCTGGGACCGGCGGGCTCGTCGGCCCAGATCTCAGCGTCGAGTTCCTCGTTGAACTCTTCTGCGGCATCCGCCGCGGGGGTGTCGGACATGTCTCCTCCTAGGTGAATTCGCGGGCCACAGCCCACAAACCGTCATCCTGCCACGGTGCTGCCGCTGGGGCCGGGAAAAGCGACGGCCCGGGCGTGGACTAGATTTGTGCTCAGACACAACCACACGCCCGCGAGGAGCAAGCATGTCGAAGATCAAGGTCGAGGGAACCGTCGTCGAACTCGACGGCGATGAGATGACGCGCATCATCTGGCAGTTCATCAAGGAGCGCCTCATCCACCCGTACTTGGACGTTGACCTCGAGTACTACGACCTCGGCATCGAGTCCCGCGATGCGACCGATGACCAGATCACCATCGATGCCGCGCACGCCATCAAGAAGCACGGAGTAGGCGTCAAGTGCGCCACCATCACCCCGGATGAGGCGCGCGTCCAGGAGTTTGGCCTGAAGAAGATGTGGGTGAGCCCCAACGGCACCATTCGCAACATCCTCGGCGGCGTCGTCTTCCGTGAGCCGATCATCATCTCGAACATCCCCAGGCTGGTTCCCGGCTGGACTAAGCCGATCGTGATCGGTCGTCACGCGCACGGCGACCAGTACAAGGCCACCAACTTCAAGGTGCCCGGCGCCGGCCAGCTCACCGTGACGTTCACGCCCGCCGACGGCTCCGAGCCCATCGAGCACGTTGTCGCCAACTACGGCGAGGACGGCGGCGTCGCCATGGGCATGTACAACTTCAACAACTCCATCGCCGACTTCGCTCGCGCGTCCTTCAGCTACGGACTGCAGCGCAACTTCCCGGTGTACCTCAGCACCAAGAACACGATCCTCAAGGCCTATGACGGCGCGTTCAAGGACATCTTCCAGGACGTCTTTGACCGTGAGTTCAAGGAGCAGTTCGAGGCCGCCGGCCTGACCTACGAGCACCGCCTGATCGACGACATGGTCGCCGCCGCGATGAAGTGGGAGGGCGGCTACGTCTGGGCCTGCAAGAACTACGACGGCGACGTTCAGTCCGACACCGTCGCCCAGGGCTTCGGCTCGCTGGGCCTCATGACCTCCGTGCTCATGACCCCGGACGGCCGCACGGTCGAGGCGGAGGCAGCCCACGGCACCGTGACTCGTCACTTCCGTCAGCACCAGGCGGGCAAGCCCACGTCGACCAACCCCATCGCCTCGATCTTCGCGTGGACCGGCGGCCTGAAGCACCGCGGCAAGCTTGACGGCACCCCGGAGGTCATCGGCTTCGCCGAGACCCTCGAGGACGTCATCATCAAGTCCGTCGAGGACGGCCACATGACCAAGGACCTCGCCCTTCTCGTGGGCCCCGACCAGGCGTGGGAGACCACCGAGGAGTTCCTCGCGACTCTCGACGAGCGCCTCGCCGCGCGCCTCGCGTAATCCCCGAAACCCCTGCAACGGAGCATCCCCATGACCACCCCAGTCAACGTCACCGTCACAGGCGCCGCCGGCCAGATCGGCTACGCGCTGCTGTTCCGCATCGCCTCCGGCGCGATGCTCGGCCCCGACACCAAGGTGCGCCTGCGCCTGCTGGAGATCCCGCAGGCGGTGAAGGCCGCTGAGGGCACCGCCATGGAGCTCGAGGACTGCGCATTCCCGCTGCTGGACGGCGTGGACATCTTCGACAACCCGACGCAGGCTTTCGATAGTGCGAACGTGGGACTTCTCGTGGGGGCGCGTCCTCGCGGTGCGGGTATGGAGCGCGGTGACCTGCTCGCGGCGAATGGGGGCATCTTCGGTCCCCAGGGCGCGGCGATCAACGCCGGTGCCGCCGACGACATCCGCGTTCTGGTTGTGGGCAACCCCGCGAACACGAACGCGCTCATCGCGGCGGCGCACGCGCCGGACGTTCCCGCGGAGAGGTTCACGGCGATGATGCGCCTCGACCACAACCGTGCGCTTGCTCAGCTCGCCCAGAAGGCTGGAGTCAGCGTCGGCGAGGTGCGCAACGCGATCATCTGGGGCAACCACTCGGCCAAGCAGTTCCCCGACACGAACTACGCGCGCATCGGCAGCCGCCGGGCCGAGGACCTCATCGCGGACGACTACTGGCTTGAGAACACGTTCATCCCCACTGTCGCCAAGCGCGGTGCGGCGATCATCGACGCTCGCGGTGCCTCTTCTGCTGCATCCGCCGCAAACGCGGCGATCGACCATGTGCGCGACTGGGTGCTTGGCACTCCTGAGGACACGTGGGTGTCGGTGGGTCTGCCCTCTGACGGCTCGTACGGCGTGCCCGAGGGCCTCGTGTGTGGCTTCCCGGCGACATCCGAGGATGGCGAGTGGAAGATCGTGCCGGACCTTGAGTTCACCGAGGATGGTCGCGCAAAGTTCGACGCGTCGATCGCGGAGCTCGTCGAGGAGCGCGACGCGGTGAGGGAGCTGGGCCTGATCTAGGCCCGGCTGTCAGCCGCCGATCTGGTTGTGCTCGATGACGTCGAACAGAGCACGGCAGATGTAGAAGTCCTCGACCGTCGTGATCTTGATATTCGAGCGCGGCCCGTCGACGCGGTGGATTGTGTGTCCGTACCTGCGCAACAGGGTCGCGGTGTCGATCGAGTCGTTGTCGCCGTCAGCGACCGCCTGGTCGTAGATCTCGAGCGCCGTCTCAAGGCGCAGACTCTGAGGGGCCTGAGCTGTATAGAGGTGCTCTCGCGGCATGACGTCATCGATGACGTCCGCCGCGGAAGACACGATCGTCTCGGTGACCTTCGTGGTCGTGACGGCGGGGCCGTGCTCGACCACGGTGCGGATGTTCGCCGAGATGAGGTCCGCATCAATGAGGGGCCGCACGCCGTCGTGGAGCAGCACCACGGTGTCCGGAGGGCTGTCCGCGGAGATGGCGCGCAGCGCACGGTGACGGGACTCCTGGCCTGTGGCGCCGCCGTCGACGATCCACCTGACCTTGGTGAGGTTGTACCTCACGACGAGCTGCGCGAAGTGATCCCGCCACTCCGGCAGGATCGACACGGCGATGCCGTCGATCTCCGGGTGGTACTGGAAGTGGTTGATCGTGTGCACGATGAGCGGCGTGCCGTGCACCTGGAGGAACTGCTTGGGCAGGGTGGCGGCGGTGACGCGGGAGCCGATGCCGCCAGCGAAGATCGCTGCAATGTTCATACGACGTGGTCCTCCTCGTGTCCGGCCTCGTCCTCCCATTGTTCCCTGCTCGCAGCCAAAGCACGAAGCTGCTGGCGCGTGAGCCGCGGGGGAGCGTCGGCGAGAAGCAGCTGGTCGATGACCCGATCCGCCGCACCCGTGTCCACCCTGTCGAAGTTCTCAGCACGGAACTGGGCGACCTTCTCCACCTCGAATTCGCCGGTGGCGATCGCGTCGAGCACCTCTGCGAATGTGGTGGCGACGCGGCCCGGCGCGGTCTCGTCGTAGTCGCGGTGGAAGCCGCGAGTCGCCGCATAGTTGACCTTGTCGGGCGCGAAGAACAGCATGGGCCGGTCAAGCAGCGAGTACTCGTAGATGATCGACGAGTAGTCGGTGATCAGCAGGTCCGTCACGTGGAGCAGCTCGAGGCCCTTGGGGTACTTGGTGAAGTCGAAGAAGCGATCTGCGTACTCCGCAGGAATGCTGATGGGTTCGTCGACGAAGTGGTGCATGCGGAACAGCACCACGGTGTCAGGGCCGCAGGTTTCGTACAGCCCCTTGAAGTCGATCAGGTCGTAGTCGTAGTACGCGGTCTTGATTGAGGAGCCGCGGAAGGTGGGCGCGAACAGGATGATCCGCTTGCCCTTGAGGTGCGGGTATTGGGCATAGAACTCGTCCTGGTAGGCCTGAGTGCGCTCCTCATCGAGGAACCAGTCGACTCGCGGCAGGCCGGTGGGGATGATCGCCTCTGGCTCGATCCCGAACGCCTCCGCATAGACGTGCACCAGATGGGTGGAGCCGGTGATTGCGTAGGTGTACGAGCGGTGAGCGTTCTGAAGCATCGGCGAACCGGAGTTGCCGAACCTGCTGAAACCCACAGCTTTGAAACCGCTGCCCGCATGCCACAGTTGGATGATGCGAGTGCGATTGTCGATCGGGATGTTGTTGAGCATCGCGAAGTAGTCGTCGAGCAGCACCGTCTCGCTGGTGGCCAACAGGTAGAGCACGCGGATGGTGCTGCGCCACGCTGAGTCCTTGGGGATGCGGAACGAGTACTTCATCGTGTAGTTGTCGGCGAGTCCGCGCTCGACCAGACGCTCGTGCACGCGCTTGAGGTTTCCCTCGATCGCCGTGCGCTGCTCGGACGCGAAGAGGAGCTGCCCCTTGCGCGGGCCGATGAACGTGCGGAAGAACCAATAGATCAAGCGCGCATAGCGGCGCTTGGCTGCCGGTCCGATCAGCGCCTTGCGCACTCGGCGGGGCAGTTGGCGAAGCCTGCGGCGGGCTGGTGGTTCCACCATGTGGAACGCGCGCACCTGGAAGTCGAGCCGTTCGTCGCTGTCAGCGATGCCGAACGAGACGGTGTACACCTGACGACTCGAGTTGAACAGGAAGACTCGCGAGGTGTCGTCGAACGAGGGCAGGATGGCAGCGTCAACGGTGGCGATCGTCCCCGGATCCGACGCCAGGCGAATGCGCCAGCGTCCATTGGGAATCGCTTCTCGGTCGGCGAACGTCGTGACGTTGATCAGGATCTCGTACTTGCCGTCGGCGACTCGCGCTGCCGGGGCAGGGAACTGGCGGCGCGCAGTGAACAGCTCGGTGTCGAGCGTCTCGCCAAGCGGCTCGGAACCCTGCAGGGGCGCCGCCTCAAGATGGATGGTGAGCCACACCCGCTCCCAAGACACCGAGGTGACATTGAGCTCATACCGGGGATCGGGCTCGGTGGCGAGGGCAGCGTCGGTCATATGGTGGTGCTCCGCTCTTCGTGCCAGGCGAGGGTCCGGTCGAGCCCAGAACGCAGCCCCACCTGCGGCGTCCATCCCAAGCTGCGCAAGCGTGAATCGTCGAGCCCAAGTCCCTTTACAGGGTTGTATCTGGTGAGGTCGACGCCCTCGCTGAATCGGACCTGCAGGCCCAGGTCCTGGCGGGCCTCGGTGAAGGCCTCGGCGAGCTCGCGAATCGAGACGAAGCCGTCCTTGTCTGCGATGTTGTAGGCGATCTCCTCGCCCTTCAGCATGGCGTAGAACATGCCAAGGATGGCGTCCGCCACATACGTGTACGTGCGGCGCGCGCTGCCGTCGCTGTTGAGCGTGATGTCGCGGCCCGCGAGGATGTCCGCGGCAAAGTCCGCCTGAACGCGCCCGTCGTCGAGAGCCATGCCGGGACCGTAGATGTGACCGAACCGAGCGATGGTGACGGGCACGCCGTACTGCACGCTGTAGGTCACCGCAATGGTCTCCGCAGCGCGCTTGCCCTCCGTGTAGCACGAACGGGGGTTGAGGATGTCGACCGCGCCATAGCTGTTTTCGGTGACCAGCGCCGCGTCATCTGGCTGCTGACCATAAACCTCGGACGATGACATCAGGACGAACTGTGCCGGACTGTCGCCGATGCACAGGTCCAGCAGGTTGAACGCTCCCTGGACGTTGGCGCGGATCGTGTCGACGGGACTCGCGGCGTGAAGAGAGGGGCGCGCAGGGGAGGCACCGTGGATCACAACGTCGACTCGTCGGTCGAGCGTCAGAGGTTCGCGCACGTCGCCCGTCGCGAGCACCAGGTCCGGTCGTTCGCCCACCGCTAGCGAGCGTCGGGCCTTGTCGGCATTGCGGACAAGGCCGATGACAGTGATGCCCAAGTCATGCCGGTCGTTGAGCGCCAGCAGGACGTAGACGGCGTAGGCGGGGATCATGCCACCGGCTCCCGTCACGAGGACCGTCTTGCCCGCAAACTGCTCCCAGGGCAAGTCAGCGGCGATGACTTCTTCGACGTCTCTGCTGATGACTTCACTCGTGAAGCCACGCGCGTCGGCGGAGGTACCAGCTGAGGGCATGGTGATGGTCTATCCCGTCTGTGGTTTGACCGTAATTCTAACGCGACGCGTAGAACGCGCCGTTTGAGCGACAGCGGGGGACTACTTCTCCCACTGGGCCACGAACACCGCGACGCTCACGTGATTGACGGGCAGATGCGGGATCCTGTCGCCATCGGCGAACACCTTCGCGCGATCGGCGAGCTCCTGACCGCCGACGGTGCCAACCTCGATCGTGCCGTCGTCCAGGTACCAGAACCAGCGGTTGTCGATGCGGAACCGCAGGCGCCAACCGGCGAAGGTCCGCCCTTCGCGGCGAAAGCGGACGCCAGGGATCTCCGCGGTGCCGTCGTTGCGGTATCTCGCCTTGGGCACCTTGTACTCGACGCCGCCCCCACTGAGCTTCTGAACCTCCACGCGACGGCGGAACTTCTGCTTGACCGAAAGGCCCGTGCCTCCACCCGCGCCGCTGTGGAACTTCGCGGGGTACGTCAGGGCCTGGCGACGGGCTTCGTACTTGGCGGGGTCCTTGGACTCGCCGGCGGCCACCTTTCGCTCGGCCTCCTTCAGGGCGCCCAGCACGAACTCGGCGGACTCGGCGCGGCGCTCGTCGAGGATCTTCTTCACGGCCACGTAGTCAACCTCGTGGACGAACGTGGAGACATCGTCGCTCGCCTGGAAGCGGCGGTCCTGCAGGCCGAACGTCGCGAGGAAGTTGGGAACCTTCGAGCCGTTGCGGGCACCAACGAAGAACGCCTTTTCGAAGATGGTCGCGAAGCAGCACCCGTGGAATGAGTTGGTGAACACAGCCTCCGCGTCGCGGATGTAGCCGAGCCATTCGTCCATGCCCACGTCGTAGCGGGCGATGTGCTTCACATCGGGGTCCTTGACCTTGCCGTACTTGAGCGGGCGGTCCGACACCTCGACGAGAGTGAGGTCGTGGTGCTTCGCATACTCGACAGCCTTCGCGATGGTGTCGGTGGAGCTCTCCATCACGTAGTAGAGGAGGACGAACTTCTTCTCCTTGGGCTTGGTCGCCACCTTGTCCCAAAAGTCACGGTCGTGAAGCAGCGTGGGGTCGAGCACCGTGGGGACCTCGCGGCCGGACAGTGATTCGATGTACTTCGCGAAGTCGGCTTCCCGGACGCTCACTGCGTCGATGTCGTCGAGGTAGTTGAGGAACAGCTCCTGTTGACGCTTGGTGTAGTCCTTCGAGGCGCCACGGCTCGCGGCGTATGCGATCTTCTGCTTGCCTTCGAACGCCTTGCTGCCAAGCAGGAAGCCGCGGTCGAAGTTGTGGCGGGGCAGAGACTGCCAGATGACGTCGGTGACGCACATGTAGCAGTCAAAGCCCGGGTCCTGCACCTCAAGGAGGTCAGAGTCGTAAACCTCCTTGGTGAACTTGAGGTTCTTCTCGACGAACGCCTCGAACTTGTCGTAGCGGACTTCGCGCTCCTCGTAGACCTCGCGATAGTCGCGCGACCGCTCGGTCCACTTGGCGACGGCCGCGTCTCGCGCCTGCCTCTTGGCGGGTGTGTCAGAGGGCATGGCGAGTGCCTTGCGCAGCTTCTCGTCCGCGTGGTCAGCGGGGTGGCGCATGTTGAAGTTGTCGAAGTACACCGGGTGGTAGTCGAGGATCGTCGACTCGTAGCCGTTCTGCTCGAGGAACTGCTGGAACGCGTACACGTGAAGATCGCATGCGAAATTCAAGAACTTCGCGTATCTGTTGATGCCGATGATGCCGATCTTCATGGGTGTTCTCTCTACTCGACGTCCGGTGGACGGCAGGCTCGCTCCACGGATGCTGCGGTCAACCGGCGCCCTCATAGCGCCGGACAGGAGCAGAAGTCTACGGCACCGCGCCTTACCTGCGGGAGGAGGCGAGCCTGACCGGGTTCCGACACCCTGACCCCGATAGAATCGCGATGCACTCCTGAGGGACGCGACCGGACGCGAGCCATCCGGCCTGGACGTAGGAGGACCCGCTGTCAGTTCAGCCCGGGGTGCCCTTCTCGTCGGTGCGCGTGCGGTGTGAGGGGCACACACTCGAGATCACTCTTGTCGACGTCGCGCCCGTCCATCGCTTGGCGCTTGCGCTCGATGAAGCGAGTGGTGGAAGCACTCCTATCGCTTTGCGTCCCGTTGGCCGTGATCTCATCGGCGAACTCGACCTTCGTTCCCTTCCCCTCGTCAAGGGGTGGAGAGGCGACTTCGTCCTCGCCGACGGTCCCGTGAAGGTCGCTTGGGAGCACGTTCCCTGGGAAGTAGACGACCTCGCATCCCGCTCGGTGCATGGCGTTGAAGTGCTCGTCACCTGCTCGCGGCGCGCGCCTCTGTGCGTCATCGTCCAGCCCGACGCTCTGGAGACTCCCGCGATCTCCACCCGGCGCCTGTCCTCCAGTGGGCGATCACTGACGCTTCAGGCCGAGTTGAGTCTCGCCCCTCACCGCATCCAGACCATCGTGGTGCGGACAGTGGAGCGTGCCACGGGCAGGGAGCAGCTGTACCCGGCGAATCCGACGCGGCTTTCCCACCAGGTCGGTCCGTGGCGCCGTTACCGAGTTGAGGCAAGAGTGAGTTGGGAGGACATCGACTCGGAGGCTCGAGAAGAGTTCCAGGATGTGTCGCTCCTTGTCACCTCCCAAGCTGGGACGGCCGCGGTCAGGGTCCCTGCTTCGGTGAGCTTCGCAGGTCAACTGGGTCGGCTGCGCTCGGGACTTGTAGAGCGCGGGGAAACTGCCACGTTCTACGATCCCCGCCTGACATTCAAGGCGCGGCTGCTCACGATCTACACCTCCACGCTCCCTGCGGAATCAGTCCGCACCTTCCACCGCTTAGCCAAAGGTCTCGGACTGCGGCGCTGGCTCTATAGGCGACGCAACCGCCCGCTGTGGCTCATCGGTGAGCTGCCGTACAAGGCTCAGGACACGGGAGCAGCCTTCTTCGCCTATGTGTGCGCCGAGCACCCAGAGATCGACGCTCGCTACGTTGTTGCTCACGACTCGCCGGACCTCGCAGCGATTCAGGCCGTCGGTCCCACGCTCATCCATGGCTCACCCGAACACGTCGCCGCCGCGCTGCTCGCCGATCGCGTGGTCGGGTCACACCACGCGGACTATCTGTTTCCGGCGCGGGTTCCCGCGGTGCGCAAGAAGGTGCGAGGGATCCGCGTATTTCTCCAGCACGGAGTGATGGGCACCAAATGGATGGCCAATCTGTACGGGAGGGGGCTGGGCGGGTTCGTGACCGATCTCTTCATCGTCAGCTCACCGCGAGAGCGCGACCTCATTCGTCGCGACTTCCACTATCGTCCGGAGCAGATCGCGGTGACGGGGCTGAGTCGCTTCGACACCCTGCTGACGCCAAGCGAGCCGCGGCAGCAGATCGCGGTGATCCCCACGTGGCGCGACTGGGTGCTGACACCGGAGGACTTTCGCGAGAGCGAGTTCCTCGAACGGTGGCGGTCGCTGCTGACTCATCCGCGCTTCGCGCAGTTGGCACGCGGCTGTGACGTCGTCGTCATGCTGCACCCCAACTTCCGACACTTCGTCGAAGACCTCGACGTCCCCGGAGTGCAGATAAGGCATCAGGGCGACATCCCGGTTCAGGAGCTGCTGAGAACAAGCCGACTGCTCGTCACCGACTATTCATCCGTCGGCTTCGATTTCGCGCTCCTTCATCGGCCGGTCGTCTACTACCAGTTCGACCGTGACCGCTTCCTTGGTGCGCGGGGATCCCACCTTGACCTCGACTCCGACCTTCCGGGTGACGTGTGTGTCTCCGAGGATGGTGTGCTCGGGGCGCTCGAGCGCAGGGCCGGTGACGGTTTCGCGCAAGAGCCCGCGCACGGTGCGCTCGCGGACAGCTACTTCCCCATGCAAGACACCCGCTCACGTCAGCGCATCTTCGAGGCGGTCCTGACGGCGCGCCGCACGCGGCCCGGCACCCTGCGACGACGAGCAGCCAAGGCCCTGAGAATCGTGGCCACCCAGCTGCGCCGGCGCAGACTTCACCTTCCGGCGCTCCGCGCGATCTACCGGCTCTCCCGGCTTCTGCCGCTGCGCAGCGACACCGTGGTCTTCGAATGCGACTTGGGGCGCGGTTACGGCGACTCTCCGAAGGCTCTCTACCGCGAGCTGGTGCGAACGCGGCCCGACCTTCGCGTGGTCTGGGCCGCGAACATCCCCATACCCGATGCGAGTGAGCGCACAAGTGTCGTCCCCCGACTGTCGGTGGCCTACTTCCGCGCGCTGGCACGGGCCAAGTACCTGATCACCAACCAGAGTTTTCCCTCATACGTGCGGCGGCGAAGGCGACAAGTGCTGGTCCAGACTTGGCACGGCACTCCACTCAAGCGAATGCTCCACGACCTCGACCACATCACAGGGCGAGACGCCGGTTATGTCGATCGAGCGACCACTGCAGCGGCTCAATGGAGCGTCCTGATCTCGCCGAACGCTCACACGACAGCCGCGATGGCGTCGGCGTTCCAACACCACGCGAGGGTGCTCGAGGTGGGCTACCCGCGCAACGACATCTTCTTTGGCAGCCAGGCGAGCGAAGCGGCCAACAAAGTGCGCGCCCGGCTCGGCATCGGGCGCGACCGCAAACTTGTGCTCTTCGCACCCACGTTCCGTGACGCCGGACTCGACAGAGAACTGGTGGCCGGTCCTTCCGAGGCGATCGACCTGCGGCGATTTGGTCGAGAACTGGGCGACCGCGCGACTCTGGTGATTCGCCGGCACATCCTCGACACACATGCGGCAGCCATCCCGGATGAGGTCGCGCACTGCATCATTGACGCAACCTCGTATCCCGACGTGCAGGAGTTGCTGGTGGCGGCAGATGTGCTCGTGACGGACTACTCGTCGGTGTTCTTCGACTACCTCAACACGCGTCGACCTTGCGTGTTCTTCGCTCCGGACCTCGAGGAGTATCGCGACCACGTCCGCGGCTTCTATCTCGACTACGAGAAAGATCTGCCCGGCCCCATAGTCAAGGGAATGGACGAACTGCTGGACTGTCTTGCCACGGCGGTCGACCACGGCAGCTTCCCCGGGTACAACCTCGATGCCTTCGCCGGGCGCTACTGCCCACACGACGATGGCGGTGCGGCCGCGAGGGTCATCGCCGAGTTGTTCGGGACGGGTGTGCGCTGAGCATGGTCTTCACGTCAACTACCTTCGTCTTTGTCTTTCTTCCGCTCGCGCTCGCAGGGTTCTACCTGTTCCCACGGCGTTGGCGAGTGCTGCCGCTGCTTGCCTCGAGCGCGGTGTTCTACGCATGGGGCGAGCCGGTGCTGGTGCTGCTCATCCTCGCCACCTCGTTCGTCACCTACATGTCGGGCAGATTGCTCGTCAACCGCAGCGGTGCCGCCCGCGCGTGGGTGCTCGCCACTGGCATCGCAGTTGTGCTGGCCCCGCTGCTGTACCTCAAGTACTCGGTCTTCTTCTTGACGACTATCGGGCTGGCGGAGACGGCCAGCGAACTGCGTGTGGTGCTGCCGATCGGCGTCTCCTTCTACACCTTCATGGCCGTGGGATATCTCATCGACATCCACCGCCGGCGGGGTGCGGGTGCGCCGCGGCTCGTCGACTTCTCCGCCTACTTGTTGATGTTCCCCCACCTTGTGGCTGGCCCCATCGTCCGCTGGGAGCACATTGGCGCCCAGTTGCGCAGGCCGCGATTCCACGCGGGCATGTTCGGCTTCGGCGCGTTCCTGGTGGCGACCGGGCTGGTCAAGAAGGCCGTCATCGCCGACTCGCTCGCGCCGCTGGTTGACGAGCTCTTCGCCACAGGAGCGCCAGGCTCAGCCGGAGGAGCCTGGCTTGGCGCGGTCTTGTACTCGGCCCAGATCTACCTCGACTTCTCTGCGTACTCGGACATCGCGATCGGACTGGCGGCGATGCTCGGCGTGCACTTCCATGAGAATTTCCGTTATCCGTACCAGGCGCGCAGCGCGCGCGAGTTCTGGCAGCGGTGGCACATCTCCCTGGGTGCGTGGTTCCGCGACTACGTCTACATTCCGCTGGGAGGTTCACGAGTGCGCCCGGTGCTGGTGTGGCGCAACCTGTTGATTGTGTGGGCGCTCACTGGGCTGTGGCACGGTGCCGCATGGACGTTCGTGCTGTGGGGACTGTACTTCGGCGTGCTCATCGGACTCGAGCGCTTCGTGTGGGGGCGCCTGCTGGAGCGCCTTCCCCGTGGGCTTCAGCACCTTTATGGCCTGGTGGTTGCGGTGCTCGGTTGGGTGATGTTCCGTTCCGAGGACCTCACTCAAGCGATCGAGTACTACCGGGCGATGGTCGGCGTGGGCGTCTCCGCGTGGGACCCGCTTGCCGAACTTGTCCTGCGACGCGGATGGGTGCTGCTGATTGTGTCCGCCGTCCTGGCTGCCGGAGTCGCCAACCGGCTTGTGTCAAAGCTTCGTGCCCAGTCGATGCCTCCTGCCGACCCTCATCTGGGAAGCGGATACAACGCCGACGCTGAGCCGCCTGAGCGCATGACGCTTGCCTCCTCAGTGCTCATGACAGTGATCGTCGTGGCCGCCCTCGCTCTGGCGACAGTGTTCCTCGTTTCCGTGTCCTATTCGCCCTTCATCTACTTCAGGTTCTAGTCATGACGTCTTCGCGTGGTCAGTCATTCCTCCGCCTCGTGCCGGGTCTTGCTCTGGTGGCGGTTGCCGCGGCAGGGGGCGCCTACGCGCTCCTGAATCGCGAGCCCGGCTTCAGCGTGCTTGACGGGGCCGAGCGACCCACTATTGCGAAGCCGACGGCGGGAGAGGTGCTCGACAAGTCGTGGATGGCTCGCTTCGACGCCTTCATGGACGGCAGGCTTCCCGCCAGGGCGACAATGCTCGAGATCCGCGCGGCGGTGGTGGTCAGGGCGTTCCGCGATCCCATCATCAACGACGTCTATGTGGACGGTCCGCACGGCCAGCTCCTGGACATGCCGCCCAGGCTCACCATTCGGGAGTCGCTTGCCGCTGAAGCACAAGCGCTAGCGCAGGTGTCTCCTCACGTGCCCACCCTGTTCGTGTACGTGCCTCGCAAGGAGGAGATCCTCGCCGACGGGGTCCCGGCTGGCTGGCCCTCGGACTATCCTGCTGCGCACGCGGCAATTGCCGAGGCGTGGAGTGGGGCGGGGGAGTTTCTCGATCTCACTGATGACATGAAGGTCCGCGCGGAGGCAGGTGATGCATTCTTTGCCGCCGACCACCATTGGACGCCCGCTGCGGCGCGCGCGGCTGCTGACGCGGTGGCCGACGAGTTGACAGCCAAGGGCGTGCAGCTGGGCACCGACCCTCGCACCTATGCGCCGCGAACCGCAGCTTCGGTGTTCTATGGCTCGACGGGACGGGCGGTCACTGCGGGAGCCGCGCCGCCGGACGTCCTCACGTATCCCGCGCCCGAGGGCGGCTTCAGGGCGACGATGTGTGTCGATGGCGACTGCGGCCTGCCGACGATCGATGAATCGATCCGTGATCACCCGGGCAAATACGCCAACCGCTACCAGATGTTCCTCGGTGGCGACACGGGCATGATCACGATCACCAACGACTCGCCCTCCGCGCACGGCACCGTGCTGCTGCTCAAGGACTCATTCGGCAACGCTTTCGCCACGTATCTTGCGGAGCGCGTCTCGGAGCTGGTGGTCATCGACGAGCGCCACTACCAGGGCCCTCCCCTTGACGAGCTGGCGAGCGAGCTGCGGCCCGATGCAGTGGTGGCGCTGCACAACCCCTGGTCCCTGCTGTCGCGTTCCTTCGACCCGAGCGTGTGGACCGTGCGCGGCGATGTCGAACTGGTGGAGCCGAAGGTCTTCGAGCGGGTCGCCGTGGTTACGCCCCAGGGACTCATGCTCGAGGTGGGCCCGCGCCAGACATTCGACCCGACACTCGCCGACGATGCGCGCCGCCTCCGTGATGCCATCCGCGCGACCGGTGCGGCCCAGGTATGGTTCGTCGCGCCCCGGAAAGAAATGGTGTTCGAGGACCTGATGCCAGCCGACGTCCCGAATCCGGTCGTGAGCAACTCCGCCTCGGTAGTGGAGGCGTTGAGCAAGGCGGTGGGGGCCGAGGACTTGACCGCGCTGCTGTCCGACCCCGCGCACCGCGACGATTACTACTTCCGCACCGACCACCACTGGACCATCGACGGGGCCAAAGTTGCGGTGGATCGCATTGCCACCCGCCTTGAGGGCGCAGGGGTGGAGCTCGGAGCGGACGATCGCGCCTGGAACCGCGGCGTTGGCAAACTTCCCTTCTACGGCTCAGAGGCGCTGCTGGTGCCCGCGACGGAGCCGGTGATTCCCGACGACCTTGTCTACGAGACCCCAGAGGGCGGTTTCAGGGCCACGATGTGCTTCGTGGCTGACGACTGCGGCTTGAGTCCGCTCAACCGCGACTGGTTGACGAACCCTCAGCGTGAGGCGAACCGCTACCGCGCCTTCCTAGGCGGCACGAGCGGCCTCATGCACTTCCACAATGACGATCCTGCCGCTCGCGGCACCATCGTCATCCTCAGCGACTCTTTCGGAGCCTGGCCCGCGGCAAGGCTCGCCGAGCGCGCAACGGATGTGTACTTCATCGATGAGCGCAAGTGGACGGGTGGACCCGTCGCGCGCTTTGTTGAGAAGGTGGACGCGGATGGCGTGGTGGTGCTTCACAATCCCGTGACGCTGCTGTCGCGAGCTTTCGATCGCGACGTGTGGCGCAGCGCGGGCGAGTGACTGCTACTTGTCGGACGGCATGTACCACGCCCAGATGTCGCTGAGCAGTCGCTTGCGGTAATACACGCCGCGCTGCGGGTCACCCGAGCCATCGGTCGTGTTCCCCTCGACGGTGTAGATGTACTTGCCCGAGACCTTCACGAGCAGAGCGGAGTGGCTGGGCTTTCCGGTACTCCAGTCCATGAGCAGGGCCGCGCCCACAGGCGGTGTGCCCGAGTACTTGAGGCGACCGGACTTCTTCATGGTCGCGACGTACTTGTCGTAGGTTGCGGAGTTGGGAACCATGCTCCCATTGCCCGACGCTGCGGCGGCCCAAGCGGTGAACGTCATGCACCATGCGGGTCGGGATCCGAGCCACTTGGTGTACTTGTTGACTCGCCAGCTGGGCTCTTCGTACCCGACCTGCGACAGCGCGGCTGCGAGAATCTCGGTCTCTACGACCTTGCCGTAGGCAACGTAGACCTTCTTCTTGCTCAGCTTGGACGCGTTGAAGTAGAGGGAGCCGCCAGTGAAGCGCTGGACGCAGCCCTTCTCCATGAGGCTGCACTTGGCGTCGCGCATGGGCAGCCCGAGCTTGCCTTTGTGGCCGCTGAGGGCGGCGTACTTGTCGCCGATCTTGCCGTAGACGAGCCACGTGCGAACTTTGCCGGATCGTGTGACCTCAAACAGCTTGCCCTTGGTGAACACCTGATAGCGCGCGGCGTCGACCCCGGACGGGAGGTTCTCAGCGGCGACGTTCTTGATGCTGCCCTTGGCGGTGCCCAGCTTGCTGGCGAGCTGCTTGGCGCGGGACTCGAGGCTGCGATCGGCATCGGTGCGCTCGATGTGGAAGTGTCCGGACGCGGCGCCGGTGCCCTTGATGTGCACACGGTACGAGTAGCCCACCGCTGGGGCCAGGCGGAACGAGTACGCGCCCGACGACGTCGACGTCGTTGAGGTCAAGGAGGTCCACTTGGTGGCGCCATCCTTCTTGCGGTCAAGCACTACCGTGAGTCCCGACTTGGCCTTGCCCTTGAGATAGGCCTTGCCCTTGACCCACACCATCTCGCCCGCTGCCGCGGTGTTCCACGAGAAGCTGCCCCGAACCGCGTAGCGCTTCTTGTCTTCGACGACCGTGCGGAAGCCCTTCGACACTTTGCCGTTGTCGAGCTCGACGTAGTACGCACGGCTGTAAGCCGGCTGGAAGCTCGCAGTGCCCTTGCCGTTCACCACGTCGGCCGTGATGGAGCTCTTCTTCCACTTGCCGAGGTTGAGGTACCACAGCGTGGCTTTGCCGGTGTAGTCGTCACCCGTGTTGATCGTGACCTTGAGCGTCGCACCGCGTTTCACGATCGCCGGCGCAGAAACCGTGAAGTCGCTGCCGGGAGCGGCGCTCGCGACCGGCGCGAGGAGCACGAAGGACATGGCGACTACAAGGACAAGTGCGGCCAAGCGGGCCGCGTTGCGCGTGTGACCGGAGGACTGCGCGACGTTCATGGGGGACTCCGTCCTATATGTCCGTGTCATGGTAACCCCCGCGTTCCGTGAAGCAATGGGGGCCCTTATGAGGTGTGACGCATTGCACGGGGTTGCGGTTGCATCCCTCATGACTCGGCTGTGGTGGCGAGTTACCCCCAGGGGTCGAGTTTTATTACAGGCCGGTAACTTTTCTGGCTCGAAACGTTTGATGGGGTTGCGCAACGTTTGTTCGTAACCTTTACTAACAAACATGACTACGGAGTCGACTCGGACCACCGACACGGAAGGCGCTCGCGAACGCACCCAGAGCGATCGCGCATGGGCCGCCGCCGTGCGCCCAGGTGCCCGCGTTCTTCCGGAGCACGCCCGCGCTCACAATCGCGCGCTCGTTCTCCAGTCGCTGTACCGCGCGGCCGGCCTGTCCCGCGCCGACCTCGCTCGCGAAGTCGGCCTCACGCGCGTCACCATCTCTGACCTCGTCTCGGATCTCATCTCCCAGCAGCTCGTCGTCGAACTTGGCATCCGCAATGACGCCCGCCCCGGTAAGCCGGCGACCCTCCTCGACATCAACCGAACGGGCTTCGCGATCGTGGGCCTGGACCTCAGTTACGACGCGATCTTCCGCGGCGCGCTCATGGACCTCGACGGCACCGTGCTGCACCGTGAGCAGTCAGATGTCGCAGGAGTCTCCGGCGACGCGGCAGTCGCTGCGGTCACCGAACTGCTCGACCGCCTCGTCGCGCAGGCGACGGTGCCCGTGCTCGGCATCGGTGTGGGCACGCCAGGTGTGGTGAGCGCGGAGGGCGTCATTCTCTCCGCTCCCAACCTGGGGTGGACCGATGTTCCGCTGCAGTCAATGCTCGCGGCGCACAGCGGGCTGCCGGTCCAGGTGGCCAACGATGCCAACGTCGCCGCCCTCGCCGAGCGCACCTTCGGCGGCGGCGACGCGGACATGATGCTCATCCGCGTGGGCCGCGGTGTTGGTGCCGGCGTGGTGGTGGCGGGTCAGGTGGTTCAGGGCGCACGCTCGGCCGCAGGCGAGATCGGCCACGTCGTGGTCGGCACCGACGGCGGCGAGCGCTGCGCCTGCGGCAAGGACGGCTGCCTCGAGACCTGGCTTGCCATTCCTCGCCTCCAGTCCCGTCTTGAAGGGGCCGACGCTGGCGACAGCGAGCGCGTCCTCGCCGAGGCGGGTGAGCGGCTGGGAATCGCGATGGCGCCCGTCATCGCAGCATTGAACTTGGGTGAGGTCGTGCTCTCCGGCCCACTCGATCTTCTCGACGGAACGCTGCTTGGCAGCACCGCCGAGACGCTCCGCAACCGAACGATCGCCGACTTCCATGGCGACCTGACGCTGCGGATGACCACGCTGGGTCGCGACATCGTCGTGCTCGGCGCCGCGGTCATGGTCCTCACCGGCCAGCTGGGGATCTCATGATCGCCAGCACTCGTCGTGACCGCGGGGTCACGCGCCACTCACCAAGGGAGAAGGAAAAGGTATGAAGAAGACGATGGTTGGCATCGCGGCATTCGCGACTGCCGGAGCCCTCGTTCTCGCCGGATGCTCGTCGTCCGACGACAACCCCAGCGCCGCGCCTGGCGACACGGGCGGCTCTGCCGAGGGTCAGAACATCACGCTTTGGCTCATGGGTGGTGACACCCCGGAAGCTCTGCGCGACTACTTGAAGACGGAGTACGCAGAAGCTACCGGGGGCACCCTTACTATCGAGGAGCAGGGCTGGGGCGACGCCCTTAGCAAGCTGACCACGGCTCTGCCCGATAGCGAGAATACTCCCGACGTCACGGAGATCGGCAACACCTGGTCGCCCACCTTCACGACCGTCGGCGCATTCTCTGACGTCAGCGACCTGTACGCGGAGCTCGGCGGCGACTCGCTGCTGAAGTCCTTCGTGGACGTCGGCATCGTCGACGGCAAGAACTACGCGCTGCCGTACTACTTCGGCTCGCGCTACAACTTCTACCGCAAGGACCTGTACGCCGCTGCCGGCGTCGAGGTTCCCACCACGCTGCAGGAGTTCTCTGACGTCACCAAGAAGCTGACCGATGCCGACACCTCCGGCTTCTACATCGGCGGCTCCGACTGGCGAAACGGCATCTCGTGGATCTTCGCCAATGGCGGCGACCTTGCGAAGAAGGACGGCGACACGTGGGTTTCCACGCTCTCCGACCCCAACTCGATCAAGGGTCTGCAGATGCTTCAGGACCTCTACAAGAACTCGTCGCACGCTCCCGTGACCGAGTTCGACTCCACCCCGTGGGTCAACATCAACAACAACGAGTCCACGGGCCAGCCCGAGGCCGCCACGATCATCGCTCCGGGTTGGGCCCACTGGTCGATCGGTGACCTCTCGGAGAACGAGAACGGCGACCCGATCAACGTGTGGAACGACGAGACGTTCGGTGTCTTCGTTCTGCCCGGCGTCGACGGTGGCGTTGCCCCGGTGTTCGCCGGTGGCTCGAACATCGCGATCTCCGCTGCATCCAAGAACCAGGAGGGCGCTCGCGAGCTGCTCAAGATCATCTTCTCCGCTGAGTACCAGCAGCTGCTGGGCGAGAACGGTCTTGGCCCCGCGAACCTCGACTACGCGAGCGCGCTTGGCGACGACCAGTTCGCGGAGGCGCTGCGCACCTCTGCGGCCGGCTCCAAGCTCACGCCCGCCGCGCCGGGCTGGGCGGCAGTTGAGGGCTCCGGCCTTCTCGAGGAGTTCTTCGGCAAGGTGAACGCCGGTGGCGATGTCGCCGCGCTCGCCGCTGAGTACGACGAGAAGATCAACGCACTCATCAACGGCTGACACAGCCTGATCCTCATAGGTCGGGCCGCGGGTGATCCTCGCGGCCCGACCTGTGACAGGCATCGCCTCTCACCTATCGCCCCATACTTGAGAAGGAGGTCGCCTTGAGCGTCACCATCGATCGCACGCCGGCGACCGTCACCCCAACGACCGTCGCTCCCAAGAACCGGCGCAAGCGCCGCGGCGGCATTCCGTACTGGCTGCTCGTCCCCGCCATCGCGATACTCGTGATCGGCACCGGCTATCCCACGGCGTGGCAGCTCGTCAATTCTTTCCGCGACTACGGCCTTGCCCAGCAGTTCGGCAAGCCTGCGCCGTGGGTGGGTTTCGACAACTACACGAGCCTCATCACCGACACCCAGTTCTGGGGAGTTGTGGGTCGCTCACTTATCTTCTGCGCGGTCACGGCCGCCGTCACCCTAGCCATCGGCCTCGGTCTCGCGCTGCTCATGGCCGCTGCCAGCCGCGCGGCCCGACTCGCGCTGCAGATTTCGCTGCTGCTCGCCTGGGCCATGCCCGTTGTCGCGGCGATGACGGTGTGGACCTGGCTGTTCGATCGCCGCCGCGGCGTCATCAACTACACGCTCGACAAGCTCCCCGGCGTCGACATGTACCGCTATGACTGGCTCGCGGAGCCGCTGAGCTTCTTCGCGGTCGCCTCGATCATCGTGATCTGGATGTCGGTGCCCTTCGTCGCCTTCTCGCTGTACGCGGGACTCACCCAGGTTTCCGAAGAAGTCCTTGAGGCGGCGGATCTTGACGGTGCGAGCGGCTCGCAGCGACTGCGCCTGGTCATACTTCCCATCATTCGACCGGTCATGTCGATCGTCCTGCTGCTTCAGATCATCTGGGATCTGCGGGTGTTCACGCAGATCAAGATCCTCCAGGACGCCGGCTCGAACGCCACTGAGTTCGACCTGCTCGGCACCTACATCTACAAGATCGGCACCGGGTCCCAACACTTCGGGGTCTCTGCCGCAGCGTCGGTCATCGTGCTGCTCATCACCCTTGCCGTCTCCGGCGCCTATGTGTGGCGCGTCATGAAGGAGGACTCGCAGTGAACCGCCGCGGCCTGCGCAAGGCGGGCGTCAACTCGCTCGCCATCGTCTTCGCCCTCATCTGGGTGTTCCCCGTCTACTGGATGATCAACTCGTCCTTCCTCGCCAACCGCACTCTGCAGCGCTTCACCCCTACGTGGGTGCCGTTCGGTGGGTCATTCCGCAACTTCCAAGCGGTGCTCGCGGACGGCTCCTTCTTCAAGGCGCTCGGGATGAGCCTCGCCATCGCCGCCGTAGTGGTGTTCTTCGCGGTGCTGTTCGCGTTCCTCGCGGCCGTCGCGATCTCGCGATTCCGCTTCCGTGGCCGCGCATCTTTCGTGCTTGCGGTGCTGCTCATCCAGATGCTTCCCGCAGAGGCGCTGTTCATCGCGCAGTACAAGATGATCTCCTCGGTGAACCTGCTCAACACCGTGATCGGTGTGAGCGTCATCTACATCGCCGCGGTGGTGCCGTTCACGGTGTGGATGCTGCGCGGCTTCGTAGCAGGAGTTCCGGCCGACCTCGAAGAGGCGGCGATGGTGGACGGCCTGAGCCGCTCCAAGGCGTTCTTCAAGATCACGTTCCCGCTGCTCATGCCCGGCCTGGTGGCCTCCGCGGTGTACGCCTTCCTCCAGGCATGGAACGAGTTCACCGTGGCCCTGGTGCTCCTCACCAAGGACGACAGCGCGACGCTTCCGCTGTGGCTGCGCGGGTTCATCCAGGCTTCTGCGACGCGCGAGACCGACTGGGGTCAGGTGATGGCCGCCTCGACTCTTGTTGCCGTTCCCATCATCATCTTCTTCATGATCGTGCAGGGCCGCATGACAGCGGGTCTCGTGTCGGGGGCGGTGAAGGGATGACCTCCTCCGTTCTGCTGCCGGGCTTCGACGGCACCGAGCTTCCTGACTGGCTCGAGCGTCGGCTCCGCGATGGTCTTGGCGGCGTGTGCCTGTTCGGCATGAACATCGCCTCGCGAGAGCAGCTGAGGGAGCTCACCTCCGCGATCTACGCGGTGAACCCTCACGCAGTCATCGCGATCGATGAAGAGGGTGGCGACGTCACTCGCCTCTACCAGCGCGAGGGATCGCCTTTCCCTGGCAACGCAGTGCTTGGGCGACTGGCCGACGCTGCGCTCACCGAGCGCGTTGGCGCCCAGGTGGGATGGGAGCTGCGGCAGGCGGGCGTGGGCCTTGCGCTCGCGCCCGACGCCGACGTCAACTCGAATCCCGATAACCCCGTGATCGGCATTCGAAGCTTCGGCACGGATCCGGCGGCCGTCGCCGAGCATGCTGCCGCCTGGACGCGCGGCATCGAGGCCACGGGCGTCGCCTCGTGCGCGAAGCATTTCCCTGGCCACGGTGACACCTCCCAGGACTCGCACCACGCGCTTCCGGTGGTCGAGGCAGATGGCGAGACGCTCGCCCAGCGCGAGCTGGTGCCGTTCAAGGCAGCCATTGCCGCGGGAGCTCGCACGATCATGTCCAGTCACATCGTGGTTCCCGCGCTCGACGACGTCCCCGCGACCTTCTCTCACCGCATCCTCGGTGACCTGCTGCGTGGAGAGCTCGGCTTCGACGGCGTGATCGTGAGCGATGCGCTCGACATGGCGGGCGCGAGTGCTGACCGCGGGATCCCCGCTGCTGCAGTGTCCGCGCTCGCAGCAGGAGTCGACCTGCTGTGCATCGGCACGAGCAACACGGATGAACAGCTTGGCGAGATTCTCGGCGCCATAGACGCAGCCATCGGCGACGGTTCCCTCCCTTCCGAAGCCGTCGAGTCGGCAGCGGCACGAGTTCGATCGCTAGGGCGCGAACTCGCTCGCGAGCGGGACGAGGTCGCAATCCCCGGCGACCTCGTCCCAGGCGCGGTGCCGGGACTCAGCCGCGCGCAGGTGCGCGGTGCCTTCCACGTGAGCGACGCGGCGCGAGACCTGCTGTCACGATTGCACGGGCGACCCGTCGCCTGGGTGGCGATCGAGACTGCTCCCAACATGGCCGTCGGCACCGCCCCATGGGGACCGTTCAGCGCGGGAGTGAACCCAGCGTCGGTCATCACCCCTGACAGCGAACTTCCTCCGCCCCGTGCTGGAGAGCTCACCGTCGTCGTGGGCAAGGACCTCCATCGCCACGCCTTCGCCGGCGCGGCCACTGCCGAGCTCAAGGCTCGCGGCGAAGTGCTCGTCGTCGACATGGGCTGGCCGCTGCCCGACTGCGCCGGGGTCGACATTGCTACCTTTGGGGCATCGCGCCTGGTTGGCGCCGCCCTGCTCGATCTGATTGGACGTGACTCGTGCGGCTCGGAGTAGACATCGGCGGAACCAAGACGGACGTCGTCGTCATTGACGATGGTGTGATCGTCGGCCGCCACCGCGCGCCCTCTGGTCAGGGACCACAGGAGGTCATCGAGGCGGCCACCGCGAGCGTCGAGGCCGCCCTTTCCCAGGCCGGCGGTAGCCTCGATGCGGTCGCAAGCATCGGGATCGGCATCCCCGGCGGCGTGACCGACGGCGTGGTCACCTACGCGCTCAACCTCGGCATCGAGCGGCTCGACCTCTCGGGCGCGCTTGAGGAGGCCTGGGGGATTCGCCCCACGATCGACAACGACGTGAATGTCGCGGCGCTCGGCGCCTGGGCGCTGCGCACTCAGTCAGGCAAGCAAGGGGACTCTCTCGCGTACCTCAATCTGGGGACGGGCCTGGCGACCGGGCTCATTCTTGGCGGCAGGCTGTGGCGAGGCGCTCGCGGCACCGCGGGCGAACTGGGCCACATCAGCGTCGATCCGGAGGGACCGCTCGATGCGGACGGGCTCCCTGGCGCGCTTGAGACCTACGCCTCGGGATCGGGATTGGTGCGACAGTGGGGCGTCGAGGGTGCGATCGCTCGCGACGTGCTGGAGGCAGCCGCCGCTGGCGACGCGCGCGCGGTGGCGATTCGTGAGGGCCTGTACTTCGGTGTGGCATCGGCTGCGCGTGCACTGGTGCTCATGCTCGACGTTGAGACCATCGTGCTTGGCGGCGGCCTCGCCGCGCTTGGCGACGACCTCATGGCTGGCGTCAACCGCCACCTCGCTGCATGGACCGACAAGTCTGGCTTCCTCGAGTCGCTGGAGATCCCCGCGAGGATCGAGCTGCTCGATCCTGAGGTGCCCGTGGCGGCACTTGGAGCGGCAGACCTCGCCGCGCATCCGGGGGCCTGAGCATGGCTGAGGTCATCGTTCTTCCCGATGCGGCGGCCGCCGGACAGTTCGTCGCCGCCCACATCGCCCAGCAAGTTCGGGCCCAGCCCACTTTCACGCTCGGCGTCGCCACCGGCTCCACACCCCTTCCGGTCTACGAGGCGCTGCGCAAGGAGGCGGCGAACGGCACCGACTTCTCGCAGATATCCGCCTTCGCCCTCGACGAGTATGTGGGCCTGCCGCCCGGGCATCCAGAGAGTTACCGCGCAGTGGTGGACCGCGAGGTGACCGTGCCGCTGGGCCTGGATCCGGAGCGGGTGCATGTGCCTGACGGCTCAATCGAGGGCATCTCGACGGCCGGAGAGCGCTATGAGCAGGCACTGCGTGCAGGTGGTGGAGTCGACCTGCAGCTGCTGGGGATCGGTGCCACCGGACACCTTGGCTTCAACGAGCCCGGATCGAGCTTCGGGTCTCTCACGCGGGTGAAGACCCTCACGGAGCGCACGCGCATCGACAACGCTCGCTTCTTCTCAAGCCTCGACGAGGTGCCCATCCACTGCGTGACTCAAGGGCTCGGCACCATCCTGCGCGCCCGGCACCTGGTGCTGCTCGCGTTCGGCGAGGCGAAGGCAGCTGCCGTGGCCGCGGCTGTCGAGGGGCCCGTCACCGCATCGATGCCGGGCAGCGCCATCCAACTCCACGAACACGTGACGGTGGTGCTCGACCCCGCCGCAGCGTCGGGCCTGCGCTACGGCGAGTACTACCGCTGGGCGCAGGACCACAAACCCGACTGGCAAGGCATCTAGGCTCGCGGTATGGCCGAATACGTCGACATCCACTGCCACGGCGGCGGCGGTCATGCGTTCGGGGCGTCGGCAGAAGGCACGCGATCGGCATTCGCGGCCCACCGTGCCCACGGCACCTGCGCGGTGGTCGCGTCACTGGTGTCAATGCCGCTCGAGGAGCTCGCTCACGCGGTCGAAGTCACCCGCGCGGCTCGCGCCGAGGAGCCAGGCATCGTGGGCATTCACCTTGAGGGGCCATTCCTCGCCCCCTCGCGCAAAGGCGCGCATGATTCCTCGGCGCTGAGGCACCCCACGCCGGATCTTGTCGGCGACATCCTCGACATCGTGGGGGATGACCTGCTGCAGATCACCATCGCGCCGGAGCTGCCCGGCGCGCTCGACGCGATTGCTCGCTTCGCGACCGCCGGTGTCACCGTGGCAGTGGGCCACACCGCGGCAACGGCGGAACAGGCCGACGCCGCATTCGACGCTGGCGCGCGGCTCGTGACCCATGGCTTCAACGCCATGGCGGGGATCACCGCACGTGCCGCCGGACCGATGGGCGCCGCCTTGGCCCGTGACGACGTGGCCATCGAGATCATTGCCGACGGCATCCACGTGGATCCGCGCGTTATCCGCTCGGTCTTCGCCGCCGCGCCCGGGCGAGTGGTGCTCGTGACCGACGCTATGGCCGCCGCCGCGGCCGAGGACGGCAGCTACCGCTTGGGCTCGCTCGATGTCGAGGTGGTTGACGGTCGCGCTGTCGTCGCTGGTACCGACACGCTCGCGGGCTCGACGCTCACGATGGACAGAGCGGTCGAGGTGTGCGTCGGCGCCGGGGTGCCTCGGGAGCAGGCAGTTGCCGCGGCAAGCACAGTGCCTGCTCGCGTGCTGGGACTCTGACTCAGCGGAAGACGATCGTGCGGTGCCCGTCGAGGAGCACCCTGTGCTCGGCGTGCCAGCGCACGGCGCGCGCGAGCGCGCGACGCTCCACGTCGGCGCCGATCGCCGTGAGCATCTCCGGCGTGTGCGAGTGGTCGACGCGATCCACATCCTGCTCGATGATCGGGCCCTCGTCGAGGTCGCTCGTCACGTAGTGCGCGGTGGCGCCGATCAGCTTGACACCGCGGTCATGCGCCTGGAAGTACGGGCGCGCTCCCTTGAAGGACGGCAGGAACGAGTGGTGGATGTTGATCGCACGGCCCCACAGCGCCTCGGAGAGCTCGCTCGAGAGGATCTGCATGTAGCGGGCGAGGACCACCAACTCGACCCCACGCTCCTCGACGAGCGACAGCAGGGCGGCCTCAGCGTCGGGCTTGGTCTCTGGCGTGACCGGGAGGTGAATGAACTCCTTGCCATAGAACTCGGCGAGCGGACGCAGCGTCTCATGGTTGCCCACGACCGCCGCGACATCAATGGGGAGCAGACCCGCGCGCTCGCGGTAGAGCAGGTCGTTGAGGCAATGCTCGGCCTTCGAGACCATGATGATGGTGCGCATCTTGCGCCCGGCGTGATCGAGGTTCAGCGACATCGAAAAGCGCTCAATCACGGGCGCGAGAGCCGCGCGCAGCTGCTCCTCCGGCGCCCCGGCCTCGAGTTCGACGCGCATGAAGAACTGACCCGTGTCCGAGGCCCCGAACTGCTGGGACTCGGTGATGTTGCCGCCAAGCGACGCGACGGCGCCGCTCACGGCGTGGACGATGCCCGGCTGATCCGGGCAGGACAGACTGAGGACGTAACGCGGCAGGTCCGCCATTGCTACAGCTCCGCCTCTCTGATGGCCTGAATGACGTCGGTAGTTGAGATGTCTGGGGTGCGCGGCAGGTAGACGACGTCCACGATGTCGCGGAACTCGTCGAACTTGCCTGCCCAGTCTTCGCCCATGACGAGGATGTCCGCCTTGTGCTCAAGCAGGTACTCGCGCTTTTTCCCCAACGAGTGCTCGTAGAAGGTCTCAGACACGCAGTCGAGGCTCTGCACGATCTGCAGGCGGTGCTCCTGCCGGTAGATCGGGTAGCGGCCCTTCTTCTGGAAATTGAGTTCGTCGGTGGAGACTCCCACGATCAGGTGGTCACCCAGGTCGTGGGCGCGCGTCAGGATGTTGACGTGTCCCACATGGAAGACGTCGAACGTGCCGAACGTGATGACTCTGGTGGACATGGGGCTCCTCAATGGGTGCGGCGAATCACCGCGTAATGAGGGTACCGTGCCGCAGCTAGATGACAGGCGGGCGGCCCTTGCGCGTCATGGTCCAGACCGTGGCCCAGCGCATGGGCCGACGCTGTCCTCCATTGGTGCGCAGTCCCGCCAAGGCGCCCCGGCACCAGGCGGCGATGTGGCCAGGCCACTTGAGGTTCTTGAGGACAGTGAGCGCGGCCCAGTTGAACACGTAAAACACGGCGATGAGGCAGGGCAGGTTGCGCTTGGCGAGCCAGATGCGGTTGCGAGCGTCCTGCCACATGTGGTCGGCGTGGCGAGAGCGCGCCACGGCTGGGTGCACGGCGCGCAGGTCCGGCCGGTACTCGACGGAATAGCCCGCATCCCATGTACGCCATGCGAGTTCGATGCCCTCGTGGGCGTAGAAGAACTCACCCGGCCAGTTGTCGGTGCGGCGCAGCACCTCCGCGCGAGCGGCAACCGAACCCTCGAGCACGGAGAACACCTCGGAGCCGTGGCGCGGGTCCTTGTTGCGCAGTCGCGGGACCCAGCGGCTCAGTGAGTCACCCTCAGGCGTCTCGATGCGCGTCTGCACCACGCCGAGTTGGGGGTTGGCGTCGAAAAGCGCCTCGACGCGCGACAGAGTGTCGGCGTCTGGGAGCACGGCGTCGTCGTCGAGAAAGTACAACAGTTCGCCGGTGGCCACCTCGATGCCTTTGTTGCGGCCGCCCGGGGCGCCAAGGTTCTCAGGCAGGTGAACGGTGCGCACCACTTGGGGCAGGCCCGACGGCTCCCATCCGTTGCCCACGACGATCACCTCAAGCGAGACATCCGTCTGCGCAAGGAGCGACTCGACCGCGGCCGCCAGTTCGACGGGGCGGGTGCCCTGGCTCAGCACCACGGCAGACCAGCGAGGAGTCACGACTGTGGCCTGCGCAGGGTGCTCGACGCGAGGATCGCGACGAGCTGGCCCACGATGACGAACGGAAGCGCGCACGCGAGGAAGGCGAGGGCGACCGCCAAGCCGTAGAAGCCGAAGATGGCTCCAAGGATCGCGACCACGAGGATCACGATGGTCTGCTCAACCGAGTGATAGAGGCGGTGAATCGGCACGAAGTCCGCCGCGCGTCGGGCCTTCCCAATGAGCGAATTCGAGATGACGCGAGCCCCCGCCTCATCCTTGGGCAGCTCGAGACCGGCCTGCACGCGGGCAAGGCGCATGCCGTCGCGCAGCGACTTGTTGACGAGCACGAGCGTCGCTGCCGCGCCGCCGAGCGCCGCCCATCGCCAGTCGTGAGGCGACGACGACAGGGTGACCGCGAGTCCCGCGGCGAGCGGGATTGCGGACTCCGTGGTGGTGTGGGCGATGCGGTCGAGGAAGATGCCGCGCGGTCCGGTGGTGCCGCGCCAGCGCGCCACCTCGCCATCGATCGAATCGAGGGTCATCTGCAAGAAGGCGAGGAAGCACGCGAGCAGGGGACCCCAGATCCCTGGAATGAGGAGCGCGGCCGCCGCCGCCCAGCCGCACAGGATCATGAGGACGGTCACGGCGTTCGCGGAAAGGCCAAGCCATACTGCGACGCGAGTGAGGTAGATCGAGAAGCTGCGACCGAACAGGGTCGCCGTCCAGTGCTCCGCGGACTTCCTGCCGCGAATATGTGGCGGCTGGCAGACGTCGCGCATCGCTTCGATGGCCGGCCACTCTCTGCTCACTGCTCAACTCCCAATCGGGCGCGCTCTGCGTCGCACTCCGCTGCGGCGCTCTCACACTCAGCGACGAAGCGCTCAGTTGCCTGTTCCGCGCTGAGGCCCCCCAGGTAATAGTCGGCGAGCTCAGCGAGTGTCTTGGTGCTCTCGTCGTCTGCGATCGCGGAGCGCACCACAGCGACGCCGTCATCGATGTTCGCGGCGTTGAGGTGCGGGGTGTTGGAGAACAGTCGCGCCGGGGCCGCGACGCGCGCACCAGGATCGGCTGGCTCGAACGACACGAGGGGGCGGCCCTGGCCAAGCCAGTCGGTGGCGATTGCCGAAACGTCGGACACCATGATGTGCGCCCGATGGAACGACTGAGTGGGATCAGGGCTGACGTCGACCGACGCGCGGTCCGGATGCGCGGCAAGTACTGAGCGCAGTCGCTGGTCCGCGGCCTTGAATGACTTGTCCGAAGCTCCTGTGCGCGGGTGAGGTCGATAGATCACCGAGACTTCAGGATCAGCGAGCAGGGCGCGGAGGAGTCGCTCTCCGTAAGCCTGCACGGAGGAGTAGGCATTGATTGTCATGGTGCCCTCCCACGTGGGCGCGTAGAGCACCGTGAGCCCGCCAGCCGGCTGCGCGCTGGGAGGCAGTTGGGGCCGGCCGACGATCCGCACATGCGCCGCAGGGTCGTAGAACATGAGCGCCTGAGCATGGCGATCGACCGCGGCGGGCCCAGCCACAAACACCTTGTCGAAGGCCTTCACCTGATTGGAGACAGAGACGAACTTGTCGGAGTCGCCGTGATTGAGAAACACGTGAGTCACGTGGGCGCAGCGCAGCGCGACCGCATTGGCGTTCGACTGACCCACATACAGCACGAGTCGCACGCGTCCCCGCTCCAACAGCCGACCCACAGTGCGCGTCCGGCCCGCCGCGATCACGGGCAGGCTTGCCTCGTCGCGGACAAGCGCCGCAGTGCGCGAATCCTGAACGATGACAGTCACGCCCATCGCCTCGTCGAGGGCCTCGAGCGCTCGGTACCACTGGCGCAGCTGATAGATGTTCTCTGGCGGATCCGGGAAGAACACGACCGCGCGGGTCGTGAGCACAGCATCGCCGAGCTTGTCGTCGTCGCCGATGCCGTCGGCGAGCCCTCCCGGTAGGAGCCCCCAGCGCCTGATGAGCCCGCCGGCAAGGGCGCGGATACTCAGCGGCATGGGGTTCCTTCCCGTGTCCTCGCGCGTCGCAGTGAGCGCCAACCAAGAATACCCGCGGGCGTGATGCCTCGCGGAAGGTTGCGTTTTCATTGCGTTTTGCGCATTTCAGGGCCGCGTCGCGATCGAGAATCGGTGCCGGACTGCCACGATAGGAGCATGGCCGAAGACCAGCCCCGGATCGACGTCGTCACCCCAGAGCACGCGGGCGAACTGCTCACCGTCCGACGCGCCGCGTTCGTCTCTGAGGCGCAGATCTTCAACGACCCCAACATTCCCGCATTGACGCAGACGCTCGAGGAGCTCATCGTCGACCTGCAGTCGCCAGATGTCGTCACCCTCGGCGCATGGAAGGGTCACCGCCTCGTGGGTTCGATCCGCGTGGGCATCGAGGATGACAAGGCCACCATCGGTCGTCTCGCTGTGGTCCCCGACATGCAGGGCAAGGGGATCGGCACCCAGCTGCTGTTCGCCGTGCTGAGCTACCTTCCTGAGAACACGCGCGAGGTGTGGGTCTTCACCGGCCAGAACTCCAAGCACAACATCGCGCTGTACAACAAGGCGGGCTACGAGCACCAGTTCGATCAGGTTGCCGGAGACCTCACGTATGCATACCTGCGCAAGGTGCTCGAGGCTGGCGCGATCGTCGATGACGTCGATGACGTCGCGGTGCGCGGCGACAACTAGGCGCCACCGCTGACCCGGCCACAGCGTCGGGCCTTGTTGCTAGACTTCCCCTGTCGCGACTGGCGCACGTGAGTCACCACGAGGGAGCGACACACTTCAGACTGTTGGTCGTTCGCCTGGGCCAAGGTCACCGGAGATCCGGCGGCCCACGCCGGCTAGACAGTGAAGGACGGAAATGAGCACCGACTCAAGCGCCACCGCAGCCGTGATGAACGCGTCGCTGCAGGACTTCGACCCCGAGATCGCACAGGTCCTTGACCGCGAGCTGGGCCGCCAGCAGACCTACCTCGAGATGATCGCATCCGAGAACTTCGTGCCCCGCGCCGTGCTTCAGGCACAGGGCTCCGTGCTCACCAACAAGTACGCGGAGGGCTACCCGGGCCGTCGCTACTACGGCGGCTGCGAAGAGGTCGATGTCGCGGAGAACATCGCCATCGAGCGTGCCAAGTCCCTCTTTGGCGCTGCCTACGCGAACGTGCAGCCCCACTCAGGTGCCACCGCCAACGCCGCGGTGCTGCACGCGCTCATCAACCCCGGCGACAAGATCATGGGTCTGTCGCTCGCCCACGGTGGCCACCTCACCCACGGCATGAAGCTCAACTTCTCCGGCAAGCTCTACGAGGTCGCCGCGTACGGCCTCGACGAGCAGACCCATCGCGTCGAGATGGACAAGGTGCGTGAGCAGGCTCTCGCCGAGCGCCCCGACGTCATCATCGCCGGCTGGTCCGCCTACCCCCGTCACCTCGACTTCGCCGCGTTCCGCGAGATCGCTGACGAGGTGGGCGCCAAGCTGTGGACGGACATGGCGCACTTCGCCGGTCTTGTCGCCGCTGGTCTGCACCCCTCGCCGGTGCCGCACTCCGACGTCGTGTCCACGACCGTGCACAAGACGCTCGGCGGCCCCCGCTCCGGTCTCATCGTGTCCCGCGACGAGGAGTACGCGAAGAAGCTCAACTCTGCGGTGTTCCCGGGCCAGCAGGGTGGTCCGCTCATGCACGTGATCGCGGCCAAGGCCGTCGCGCTCAAGGCGGCCGCTCAGCCCGAGTTCAAGGAGCGCCAGGAGCGCGTGCTCGAGGGCGCTCGCATTCTCGCCGAGCGCCTCACCGCTCCCGACGCTGTGGAAGCGGGCCTCAACGTCGTCACCGGCGGCACGGACGTTCACCTGGTGCTGGTCGACCTGCGCAACTCGCCGCTCAACGGCCAGGAGGGTGAGGACCTGCTCCACGAGGTGGGCATCACCGTCAACCGCAACGCCGTGCCGTTCGACCCCCGCCCCCCGATGGTCACCTCTGGCCTGCGCATCGGCACGCCCGCGCTTGCCTCTCGCGGCTTTGGCGCAGAGGAGTTCACCGAGGTCGCCGACGTCATCGCGACCGCGCTCAAGGGCGGCGCGGACATCGCGGCCCTCCGTGCGCGGATCAAGAAGCTCGCGGACGACTTCCCGCTGTACTACGGCCTGCAGCAGTAAGGCGCCGCGCCCATGAGCCCTCAAGTTCTTGACGGCAAGGCGACCGCGGCCGCCATCAAGGCAGAGCTGACGGAACGGGTGGCGGCGCTGCGCGAGCGCGGCGTCGTCCCCGGCCTCGGCACCCTGCTGGTTGGCGGCGACCCCGGCTCCACCTGGTACGTCAACGGCAAGCACGCTGACTGCGCCGAGGTCGGCATCGCCTCGATCCGCGAGGACCTGCCGCAGAGCGCCACGCAGGAGGAGATCGAGGCCGCCGTGGAGCGCCTCAACGCGAGCCCCGACTGCACCGGCTTCATCGTGCAGCTGCCCCTGCCCGCCGGCATCGACAGCAACCGCGTGCTCGAGCTCATCGACCCTGACAAGGACGCCGACGGACTGCACCCCACCAACCTGGGTCGCCTCGTGCTGCGCATGAGCGAAGACATCGATTCGTCGCTGCCGTGCACGCCCAAGGGCATCATCGAGCTCATCGAGCGCCACGGTGTGTCCCTGCGCGGCAAGCACGTCGTGGTGATCGGCCGCGGCACCACGGTGGGCCGCAGCATCGGACTGCTGCTGACCCGCCGCGCCGTGAACGCGACCGTGACGCTGTGCCACACGGGCACCGCCGATCTCGCCGCGCACACTCGCACCGCCGACGTCATCGTCGCCGCCGCAGGCGTTCCCGACCTCGTGACGGGTGACATGGTCAAGGACGGGGTCGTGCTTGTCGATGTTGGCGTCTCGCGGGTCGCGGATCCGGAGACCGGCAAGTCTCGCGTCGCTGGGGACATCGCGGCCGACGCTGTGGCCAAGTCCTCGTGGTACTCGCCGAACCCCGGCGGAGTGGGTCCGATGACGCGCGCCATGCTGCTCGCCAACGTGGTGGAGTCCGCAGAGCGCTCGCTCGCCTGACCCGACCCCCGCGACCCTCCTCCACACAATCTGGGGTGAGGCAGCGTCGGGCCGAATCAAACTGCCTGGTAGGCGGCCTGGGGCTGTTTCTCGCAACCCGAAATGTGTGGAGGAGGGACGTGAGAGGCGTGCGATGGTGTCAGCTGTTGGAGATAGGTTCTTGTCATGCGAATTGCCACCGTCAATGTCAACGGCGTGCGCGCTGCGCTGCGCAAAGGAATGCTCGAATGGCTCGACCAGGCTCAGCCGGACGTCGTGTGTCTGCAGGAGGTGCGCGCCCCCGATGCGATAGTGCGTGAAGCGTTCGAAAACGAGTGGCACGTCGCGCATCAGGAGAGTGAGCAGAAGGGCCGCTCCGGCGTCGCGATTCTGTCCCGCACGCCGCTGACCGACGTGCAGGTGGCGGTCGAGGTCTTCGGCCCCGTGGGCGCTGAGGCGACTCACACCGGTCGGTGGATCGAGGGCACAGTGCAGTCCTCGCGCGGACCGGTGCGCATCGTCTCGACGTATGTGCACTCGGGCGAGGTGGGCACTCCCAAGATGATCGACAAGTTCGCGTTCCTCGATCTCGTGACGCTGCGGCTTGCCGAGCTCGCCACAGCGCATGAGTACGCGGTGGTCATGGGAGACGTCAACACGGCCCACACCGAGCGCGACATCCGCAACTGGAAGGGCAACCTCAAGAGCGCCGGCTTCCTTCCGGAGGAGCGCGCCTATCTCGATGGGTGGTTCGGCAGCGGCTGGGTCGACGTGCACCGCACGCTGTCCGGTGACGTCGACGGGCCGTACACGTGGTGGTCGCAGCGGGGGAAGGCCTTCGACAACGACGCCGGGTGGCGCATCGACTATCAGATCGCGAGTCCCTCGCTCGCCGCGGTCGCGACGTCAGCGCGAGTCGATCGGCAGGCGTCGTGGGATGCGCGCTGGACGGACCACGCCCCTCTCGTCGTCGACTACGACCTTTAGATCATCCCGAATGACGGCGCCGAGTAACCGGCTTCCGTCATCGACTGGGTGATGAGACGAGCGGTCACGTCCGCCTGCGCCCTGCGAATGAGGGCTACTGCCGCACCGCCGAAGCCGCCCTCGACAAGGCGTGCTCCCAAGGCTCCCGCACGGAAGGCCGCGTCAACTACCGCGTTGATCTCGGGGTTCGACAGTTCGTAGTCGACCTCGAGCGAGGCGTGGGAGCGGTAGAGCGCTTTGCCGATCGTGACGAAGCGCTCATGCGCCGGTGCGGTGCCAGACAGTTCCGCCGCCACCAGGCGAACCCGCTCGATCTCGCTGATCACATGGCGCGCCCTGGCCTTGAGGAGGGGGTCGCGCAGCGTCTCGATGCGGCGCCGTGCGTGAGGGGCGTCGGCGACCTCGCGGAGGTTCTCGGCCCCAAGCTCTGCGCACACAGCAGCCACCTGCGTCCAGCGCGAGGAGTATTCGGCGAGGGTCAGGGGATTGGGCTTGCCGGTGTCGATCAGCAGCAGCCCTAGGCCGTATTCGGGGAAGTACAGAGGCTGGAAGCTGATCTCTGGGGGAGTGGTGGCGAAGTCCATGAGCACCGCCTGGTCGGGAGGGCAGCGCAGAATCGTGTGCTGCACCATGCCTGCGGTGGGCACTCCGGAGAAGCCAGACTCCGCCTCCATGCAGACCTCGGCGAGTTCAACCCTGCCAGGTTCGCTGTCGAGGGCGAGACCCCACACCTCTTGAATGGCGAGGGCGAGGCCCGCGAGCACGGAGACGCCTTCCGCGATGCCGCCGTGTTCCGGCACGCAGGTGCGGATGGCGAGATCGCAGCCACCAACCACGTAGCCGCGCTCCGAGAGCGCCCAGAGGATGCCGAGCGCTTTGACGGCGTAGTTGCCCGGCTTGGAGGGCTGGGCGTCGTCGATGGTCCCGTGCCACTCGTGCTTGACGCCGTCGTGGTCGAGCCACACGACGCGAATCCCGCGGTCTTGACGCGCGGTGGCAGCCACGTACGTCGCCTGCTGCGTCACGGTGGCGAGCGACAGGCCGCCGCTGTAGTCGGTGTGCTCGCCAACGATGGTCACGCGGCCGGGAGCGGACTTCACGGTCTTCGCGGCGTACCCGAAGGCCTCCTCGAAAAGGGCGCGCGCGTTCTCGGCGCCTTCCGTGGGCGTCCACACAGGGCTCCAGACCGGGCCCTCTCCGGGTGTGCCTTCAGCCACGAGCGCCATTGTGCCAGTTAGGGCACCGCTAGCGAAGGCCCTGCTTTCGGGTGCGACGTAGCATGGCCTTGAGAGTCAACCCAGGAGGCACCATGCCGCGCACCCCCAAGTCCCAGCCCACTCCCGAGCCCGCCGACGAGCCGACGCAGCAGCCGGCGACCGAACCCACGGTCGTCTACGTGCGGGCGCCGTCGTACCTCGACCGCGTTCGCGGCAACCAGATGGGTCCGCTCACCGCGGCTCTGCTGGTGGGAATCCTTGTGGGCCTGCTGCTGTCGCTCCTGGTGCCGTCGCCCGCGAACGTGTGGGCGCTGATCCTGCTCGGCGTGCTGCTGTCCGCGGCTGTCGGCTTCTCGGTCCGCTACCTTTCGGTGTCGCGTGACTGGCGCGCGTGGCTGCCGGCGTTCCTCGGCGCCGTCATCGGCACGCACATCATGGCCGTGACCGGGACGGTGAACTCGGCAGACGTTGGCAAGGCCCGCGGACTGCTCGACCTGGGCGGCGTGGGCTTCGACGACGCGCTGCTGGCCTCACTCGCGACACCCGCGGTGTCCGTTGGCTGCGTGCTCGCGGGGCTCGTCGCGGTGATCATCGCCGGCTGGAGCGTCCGCACGCAGGACTAGTGGCGAACGGGGGTCACGCCAAGGCTGCGGCCCGCGAGGCCGCGCTTGCGTGACGCGAGTTCGCGCGCGATGCGGCGCAGCTCCGTGGCTGCCGGGCTGTCCGGGTCGCTTACCACGACGGGGGTGCCGCCATCGCCGGCCTCACGTGCCGTGATGTCGAGCGGAATCTGACCGAGCACGGGCACGTTCGTGCCGAGGGTCGCGCTGAGCCGCTCGGAGACGCGAGCGCCCCCACCCTCGCCGAACAGGTGCAGGCGGGTGCCGTCCGGCTGGTCGAGCCACGCCATGTTCTCGATCACGCCCACGACGTTCTGTGATGTCTGCGTGGCGATCGCTCCGGCGCGCTCGGCGACGCCAGCGGCGGCAGCCTGCGGGGTGGTCACCACAACCAGCTCCGCGTGGGGGAGCAGCTGCGCCACAGAGATCGCGATGTCGCCCGTGCCGGGTGGCAGGTCGAGCAGCAGCACGTCGAGGTCTCCCCAGAACACGTCGGCGAGGAACTGCTCGATCGCTCGGTGAAGCATCGGCCCCCTCCACACCACGGGTTGTCCCTCCGGAACGAACATGCCGATCGACACGGCCTTCACCTCGTGGGCGATGGGAGGCAGCAGCATGTCGTCGAGTCGCGTGGGCTGACCCTTCACGCCAAGCATCGTGGGGATGGAGAAGCCGAAGATGTCGGCATCGAGCACTCCCACCTTGAGGCCGTCGGCGGCCATCGCGGCGGCGAGGTTGGCGGTCACCGTGGACTTGCCAACGCCTCCCTTGCCCGACGCTATGGCATAGATCCGCGTCAGGTTGCCCGGTTGCGTGAAGGGGATGACAGGCTCGGGCTTGCCGCCGCGCAGCTGGGAGCGAAGGTTCAGTCGCTGCTCCTCGCTCATCACGCCGAGTTCAATGCGCACCTGAGCAACGCCCTCAACCTTGCGAGCCGCCGCTTCGACGTCCGTCGTGATGCGGTCGCGCATGGGGCAGCCCTGCGTGGTGAGGTCGATGCCGATCACCGCGGTATCGCCTTCAACGACGACCGATCGAACCATGCCGATCTCGGTGATCGGCCTGCGAATCTCGGGGTCGATGACGGTGGACAGGGCGTCGCGAATCAGTTCGACGGTGGGCATGACAACCATCGTAGGCGCTGGCGGCGAGCGCCTGGACGAAACGTTTCGGTCTCATTTCGCCGATAACTCTTCCAACCGGCGGTAGGTTCCGCTAGGGTCGCCCCCGGCGCCCTCCCTCGGGCGCTTATCTATGAGGAGGAACATGTCTGACATCACCCAGCCTGAGGCGGCACAGCCGCAGCCGGCCGAGCCGACCGCGCCCGCCCAGGCGTCGTGGGAGCCCGACCCCAACGCGGAGCCGCCCAAGCCCAACCTGCTGGTGGGCCTCATCGCGGGCCTCATCATCGGCCTGCTCGCCGCCGTCCTTTACACCGTCGTCACCGTCGTCTCGGAGCGGGAGTTCCTGTTCCTGAGCGTGCTGATGGGTATCGCCGTGGCGTTCGGCTTCTACACGTTCGGCCACACCAAGGGCATCGTGTCCGGCCTCATCGCCGCGATCGTGTCGGCCGCTGTGTATGTGGTGGGCATCTTCCTGACCACGGCCGGTCTCGCCGCCAAGGTGTACGACATGGCCTTCACCGAGGCGCTCAAGATCCTCATCGAGCACCCGGTTGAGACGCTCGAGCTGTACTTCGAAGAGGACGCCCTGTCGTGGGTCTTCTTTGGACTGTCGGTCGTCGTGAGCTTCTTCTACGCCTTCCGCGGCGCGAAGCAGTCGGAGGACGAGGACGAGGACGAGGTCGAGGCAGCTCCGGCCCAGGCGTAAGTTCGCCTAGTTCTTCGCCTTGGGGGCGGGGCGCGATTCACCATCGCGTTCCGCCCCTTCTTCTTGCTCGCGCAGCTCCTCGAGAAGGGCACGCAGCTCTCCGCGCACGAAGTCGCGAGTGGCGGTCTCGTTGATGGCCTGGCGCAGGGCGGCGACCTCACGCGCCAAGTACTCGGTGTCGGCGAGCGAGCGCTCGGCGCGCTGGCGGTCCTGCTCGGCGGCGACGCGGTCACGGTCCGCCTGGCGGTTCTGCGCGAGCAGGATCAGGGGAGCGGCGTAGGACGCCTGCAGTGAGAGCATGAGCGTGAGCGCTACGAATCCCCAGCGGTCAAACACCAAGCGGTCGGGTGCCAGCAGGTTCCACCCGATCCACAGCACCACGAACAGCGTCAGGTAGACGATGAAGCGTGGTGTGCCCAAGAAACGGGCGATGGACTCAGCCCACTGGCCTTGGCGCTCCTTGACCTCGCGGCGGTCGCGGCGTCGCCAGCCCAGCCGACGCGATTCGCCCTTGGGACGGTCGAGCTCGCGGTTAGCCACGGCTCACCTCCTCGGGGGCGTCCTCGTCTTCAAGGTGCTCGCGCCAGTCCTTGGGGAGCAGGTGGTCAAGGACGTCATCGATCGAGATCGCGCCCAGCAGGTGGTGGTCGTCGTCGACGACAGGCAGCGCGAGGATGTCGTACGCCGCCATGTGGCGAGCCACGAACGCAAGGTCATCGCCGGGGCTGAGCGGCTCGATCGCTCCGTCGACGAAGTTGCCAACGGACTCGTGCGGCGGCTCACGCAGCAGTCGCTGAATATGAACCAGTCCAATGAAGCGACCGGTGGGCGTCTCAAGCGGCGGTCGGACAACGAACACCATCGACGCGAGCGCAGGCGGCAGCTCTTGGCGGCGCACCGAGGCTAGGCACTGCGCCACCGTCGCCTCCGGTCCCACGATGACCGGCTCCGTGGTCATGAGACCACCGGCGGAGTCGTCCTCGTAGGTGAGCAGCTGGCGCACGGTCTTGGCGTCCTCCGGCTCCATGAGCTCGAGCAGCTCCGCGGCCTTCACAGGAGGCAGGTCGCCCAGCAGGTCCGCGGCATCGTCGGGCTCCATGGCCTCGAGCACGTCCGCGGCTCGCGACGACTGGAGAGAGCCCAGCAGTGCAATCTGATCGGCCTCTGGCAGCTCCTCAAGCACGTCCGCGAGGCGTTCATCGTCGAGCGCTGCCGCGATCTCGGCAGAGCGCGACGGGCTGAGCTCGAGCATTGCCGCCGCGAGGTCCGCGGGCTTGTGATCGGCGAACTGCTGAATGATCAGCTCGGCACCCTGGTTCTTGTCGCGCTGAAGCAGTCCCGTGACCTGGTCAAGGTCCACGACAAGGGCCTCGCCGCGTCGGCTGAAGCCCAGCACTCCCTTGCGGCGCTTGGCCTTGCGCACGTAGAGCTTGGTCACCACCCACTGTCTCTGACGGTCCTGCTCGATGGCGAGGTCCTCGATGTACGCCGTCGACTTGTCTTCCTTGAGCTTCACGGAGCGCTCGAACAGCTCGGCAATGGCGAGCGATTCCGAGGTGCGCGCCTGGAAGCGGCGCAGGTTGATGACGCCCGTGCAGATGACCTGGCCGGGAACGATCGCGGTGACGCGAGTGAGCGGCATGAACACCCGGCGGCGTCCGGGCACCTCGACCACCAGGCCCGTCGCGGTGGGCACGGTGCCGCGGCGCATCAGGATGACGACGTCGCGCACGCGGCCCACGGGGTCGCCGAGGGGATCGAACACAGAGGTGTTCGCCAGGCGCGAGATGTACACGCGCTCGCTCGGGGTGCTCATGGGGTCAGGGTATCGCCGCCCGACGCTGTGGCCGGGGAGGCTCGCAAAGGCAGGCGGGCGCCCCTCATGGAGGTCAGGGACGCCCGCCCACGTTCTAGGTGGCGGAGACCTCTCGCCACACGCGCAGCACGGCGGCCGCGCTCGCGGCGACATCGTCCGCCGTGGTGGCCGCGTCGCTCACCGAGATGCGCATGGCCTTGCGGCCGTGCCACAGGGTGCCGCCAGCCCACATCGTGCCTTCGGCCTGGACTGCCGCGATGACCGCGTCCGTGGTCTCGTCATCCCCAAATGCGATGAGCGCCTGGTTGAGCACCACGGGAGCGAGCAGCTCCGCGCCGCCGTCGACGAGCTGCCGCGCGAAGTCGGCAGCGAGGTCGCTCGTGCGGTCGATGAGGTCGGCGACTCCTACCTTGCCCAGCGCGGCAAGCAGCGCCCACGTCTCGACGCCGCGCGCACGCTGCGACATGTGGGGCGTCAGGTGGATGAGCGGGCGGTCCTCGTCGGTGCGGAGGTAGGGCGCCTCGATCTTCATCGCGCGCCGCAGGTCCTCGTCATTGCGGACGATGATGATGCCCGAGTCGTAGGGGGCATTGAGCCACTTGTGCGCATCCGTTGCCCACGAATCGGCGAGCTGAACGCCGTCGACGAGCGAGCGTCGGGCAGGAGACGCGGCCGCCCACAGGCCAAAGGCGCCGTCGACGTGCACCCAGCCGCCGCGCTCCCGAACCCCGGGGATGATCTGGGCGAACGGATCCGAGGCACCCGTGTTGACGTTGCCGGCCTGGAGCAGCACCAGGGTGAGCGCATCGGTGTCCGTGGGGAAGGCGCTCGCGATGATCGCCCCGGTGTCGTCGGTGGGGACGCGCTCCACCTGCCCGGGGCCAAAGCCGGCCATGCGCAGCGACTTGAGGGCCGAGGCGTGCACCTCGTCGCCCACGATGACGCGGATGGGTGGCGCGCCGAACAGGCCACGCTCGCCCACGTCCCAGCCCGCGCGGGCGAGCAGGGCATCGCGAGCGGCGACGATTCCCGTGAAGTTCGCGAGCGTCGCGCCGGAGGTGAAGGTCGCGACGGCGCCTTCGGGCATGCCGAGGAGGTCGAGGACCCAGCCGGCGGCGACCTCGTCCAGGGCTGCGGTGGCGGGCGAGGTGATCGCGAGGCCGGGGTTTTGATCCCATGCGGTCGCGAGGATCGCGGCGGCCGCGGCGGCCGGCTCGACGCCGCCGTTGACGAAGCCGAAGAAGCGGCCGTGATTCTGAACCACGGTGGCGGGTGAGCCGAAGGCGTCAAGCTCCGCGAGCACCTCTCGAGCGGGAATGGGGCCGTCCTGGAGAGGGCGGCGGAACACATCGAGCGCCGCGACCGCATCGGCTGAGGGGGCGATGGGTCGGCACGGGGCGTTGGCGATGTAGGAGCCCGCGCGGCGCGCGGCTTCCGTGGTGACGGCGATGCGCTCGCGAATGCGGTGGAGGCTCACGGGGTTGGTGTGAACCCGCACCAGGTGGTCGGTCGTTGTGGTCATGGCCTGAGCCTCGCGGAACTGGCCCTGGAGTTAAAGAGCCACTTTTGCCACTACTGGCGCTTGATGTTTGGTGCCAGTTTCCGGTGGGATGGCCTCATGCGCACCACAGCAGACCAGCTCGCGGAGATTCTCGACCACTGGCAGTCGGGCACCGGTCCTCTCTATCAGCAGCTTGCCAACGCGATCGTGTCGCTCGCGGAGGTGGGCTCACTTGAGTACGGCACCCGGCTTCCCTCGGAGCGCGCGCTCGCCGAGCGGCTGCACCTGTCGCGCAACACCGTCACCGCCGCGTACCAGCAGCTTCGCGATGAGGAGTGGCTCGATGTGCGTCCTGGCGCCGCGCCGACGCTGGGGTCGCGTTCTCGCGGACTCGACGGCATGAGCGCCCAGGAGCGGTTCGCGAAGATCCTGCCAGGGGAGAAGGCGCCGATCGTCGGCCTCGCCTCCGCCTGCCCTCCTGCGGCGCCGGTGGTGCTCGACGCGCTCAAGGATCCGAGCGCGATCCTTGAGGGTGCCGTGCTCGTGGGCAACGGCTACGCGACGCTCGGCGACCCCGATCTGGTCGCCGCGATCGTCGACCATCTCCGGGCGGAGGGAATCAGCGCGAGGCCCGACGAGATCGTCGTGACGTCCGGCGGCCAGCAGGCGGTGTGGCTCGCCGTCACCGCGGTTGCCGGCCCTTCGGCTCCCGTCGCGGTCGAGGCCGTCACCTATCCGGGGGTGTTCGACGCGATCACGGCCGCGGGCTCGCGAACCCTTGCCCTGCCCATGGCGACTGACGGACTGGATGCGGCAGCGTCGGCCAAGCTCATCCGCGCGGCCCGGCCCGATGTCGCGTACCTCACCACGTTCCAAAACCCCACGGGAACGGCGATGGATGAGGAGTCCGCCCAGCTGTTCATGGACGTGGTCGCGGAGACGTGCACCACGGTCATCGACGACCGCATCATGGGCGACCTCGCGCTTACGGGGAACAAGCCGCGCGCTCTCGCGACGTACAACCCGGAGGCGTCCGTCATCACGATCGGCGGGCTGTCCAAGACATTCTGGGGCGGCATGCGCATCGGCTGGCTGCACACGAACGCGACGCTTGCCGCGCAGCTGCGGCACCGCAAGGCCGCGATGGACCTGGGCAGTCCCGCGTTCTTCCAGAAACTTGCGACGAGCTTTGTGCGTGATCACTACGCGGACGTCGTGACGTGGCGCATCGCCCAGATGCGACTGTCGCTGCAGGCGGCGATCGAGGCGCTCGCGGAGCACGCTCCCGAATGGGAGTACGGCATGCCTCAGGGCGGCGCGTCGCTGTGGGTGAAGGTGCCGGGAGTGAACGAGAGCCGGTTCGCGGAGCGCGCGGCGGCGGCCGGTGTGCCCGTTGCGCCGGGGTCGGCCTTCGAGGTGCTGCCTGGCGCGGGGGCGGGACGCTTCCGCTTGCCGTTCTACCTGCCGCCGGAGGACATGCAGCTAGGCATCAAGATCCTCGCCACAGCGGCCTAACCCCCGCCCGGCCCCCGCCCGGCCCCCGCCCGGCCCCGCCCGGTTGCGGTATCTGAGTGTCGCGAAACGGCCGTTTCGCGACACTCACGAACCGCAACCACGGGGGAGGGGGCCGACGCTGGGGTCGCCTCACGCTGCAGCGCCTACCCCCGCAGCCTCGCCATCCACTCGACCACGTCATCTGCCTTGCGTGGAAGCGCGGCGGAGAGGTTCTCGCAGCCGTCCTCGGTCACCAGCACGTCGTCCTCGATGCGCACGCCGATCCCGCGCAGCTCCTCGGGAACCGCAAGGTCATCGGGCTTGAAGTACAGGCCCGGCTCGATCGTGAACACCATGCCGGGCACAAGTTCGCCCTCCATGTACAGCTCTCGCTTGGCCGCAGAGCAGTCATGCACGTCGAGTCCCAAGTGATGCGAGGTCGAGTGCACCATCCAGCGGCGGTACAGCCGCGCGTCGGGGTCCTCGGCGGGCGGAACGATGCCCCATTCGTTGAGGCGCTTCTGAATCACGTCCATCGCCGCGTTGTGCACGTCGATGAACTTCGCCCCGGGATGCGCCACCGCAAACCCTGCGTCGGCCGCCTCGAGCACCACGTCATAGACGCGACGCTGCACCTCAGTGAACTCGCCGTCGATGGGCAGCACTCGCGTGAGGTCCGCGGTGTACAGGCTCTCCACCTCGACGCCCGCGTCGAGCAGCAGCAGGTCGCCGCGGCGCACCTGTCCGTCATTGCGGATCCAGTGCAGCGTGGTCGCGTGGGGGCCCGACGCTGCGATGGTCTCGTATCCAACGGCGTTCCCCTCCTCCCGGGCATGGCCGTCGAAGGTGGCCTCCACAACGCGCTCGCCGCGCTTGTGCTCGATCGCTCGCGGCAGCTCGCGCACAACGCGCTCGAAGCCGGCGATCGTCGCGGCGACGGCGTCGCGCAGCTGCTGAATCTCGTAGGCGTCCTTGACCATGCGCATCTCGGACAGTGCGCGCTGCACGGCCTTGGTGGGGTGCGCGGAGACGCGGATGCCGCCGGGCAGCTCCTTGAGCGGGCGCGTCGTGATGCCGGTCATCGCCTCGAACTCGGCGAGGCCAGGGCGTCGGCCAATCCAGAACTCGCCAGAGCGGGGGTCCGCATAGAAGCCCTCGTCGTCGCGACCGGCGGGCGGAATGAGGTAGAGCGTCGCCTCGTGACCCCCGCCGTCGAGCGGCTCCATGACGAGCACCGCGCCCGGCTCGTGGTCGGCGCCAAGGCCCGTGAGGTAGGCGAAGTCGCTCAGCGGCCGGAAGCGGTAGTCGGTGTCGTTGGCGCGCGGCTTGAGATCGCCCGCGGGAGCCACGATCCGCACGCCAGGGAATCGCTCGGAGAGCCGACGCCGGCGCTCGGCTGCGTACGGAGCGGCGGCTACCAGGGTGGTTGCGACATCGGACGGCTCTGCCCAGCTGCTCGCGATGAAGGCCTTGAACTCCTCGCTTGCGGGGCGAGTGGAGCGCGCTTCGTTCTTGTCCTGCGGTGTTTCGTCGGTCACCCAGCAATCGTCGCACGTGTGAAGAATTTCCCTTGCCCAAACCTGTTCACGCAGCGCCCGGACCGCTAGTTTGGGCACAAGGGTTCTGAGGGGAGCCCAGCTGGGGAGAACTTTCATGCAGTTGAAGCGTGCACTTTCGGCTGCCACCGCAATCTGTGTCGTGGCGGCAACCACTGTTTTTGCGGGAAGCGCGGCATCGGCCGCCGACTCGCTCACCAACCAAGAGCTCGCCGACGCGGCGGCGGCCGCCGCCGCGGCAGCGGACCAGGCATTCATCGATGCCAAGTGGGACAAGGTCGCGAAGCAGGCGGACAAGTTTGACGCCGCCTACGACAAGCTCCTGGCCCGCCTTGCAGCCCTGCAGGACGACCTCGCGGACGCCCAGGATGCCCTGAGTGACGCTCAGGACGCCCTGGATCAGGCTCTCGTGGATGCGGCAAACGCCGACGCGGCCATTGACGACGCCCAAGCCGAGCATGACGCCGCGGTCAGCGCCTTCAACCAGTCCGTCGCGACCGCCCTTGGTGCTCCCAGCTGGTGGACCACCGTGTTCACCAACCCGATCAAGATCTCCGACGTGGACGCCGCGATCGACCAGGCGCACATCGATATCGAGGCTCGCCAGGCGGCGGTCGACGACGCTCAGGCGGCCTACGACACGGCCGTCGGCGCCGTCGCGAGGGCGCTTGCCCTCGCCAACCTGGGCGTGGCGCGCGTCGCGCTCGAGGCGGCCCAGCTGCGCCTGCAGGTGCTGAGCCGCGCCTACGAAGAGGTCGACGGTCCGGCGCGAGAGCAGAGGGTCCAGGACGCCGCGGACGCGCTGGATGCCGCCCACGCTACCGCCAACCAGGCGGCAGACCGGGTCGATCAGTGCACGCAGGCGGTGAGCGACGCGCATGCCGCGATCGAGGACCTTGAGGGCCAGATCGCCGCACTCGAGGCGCTGCTCGACTCTCTCGCTGACGCGGCGCGCTCGGTCGCCGATCGTCGCGCGGACCTAGAAGACCTCGCGGAGGTGAAGCGCGTCGTGGTGTGGACCATGGGCGCGGATAACGACAAGCCGCGCGCCGGCGACACCATCAAGCTCAACTTCTCGATTCCCAACAGCGAGCTGTTCGACCTCAGCGACGCGAAGGTCAAGGTGCTTTCGCCCAGCGGGGTGAAGGCTGACTGCGACATTGTCGGTGGCTTGGTGGCCGCGGGAGCCACGGTGCACTGCACTGCTGAGTACCTCACGACCGAGAAGGACGCTGCACAGGGCGAGGTGGTCTTCGAGGTGCAGCTGCGCGGCTATATCCCGCTGGGCCCCGGCAACCCGCGCGGACAAGCGGTCAACCGCACCCTCATCACCGCGAACGCGACGATCGAGGTGCCGGTGGCCGCGGCCCTCACGGACGGCGACCTCGCGGACACTGGACTCGAGTCCCCGCAGCTGCTCGCGATCGCGGCCTCTCTCATCGCCGTGGGCGCGGTGCTGATCGTGCGCAGGGACCGGATCGCGATCCGGTCGTAGGCTGACCAGGTGCGCATAGACCTTCACACCCACTCGTCGGTCTCCGACGGCACGGAGCCGCCCGCCCAGGTGATGGCGGGGGCTGCCGCGGCCGGCCTGGATGTCGTCGCCCTCACGGACCACGACTCAGCCGACGGGTGGGCGGAGGCCGCCGCCGCCGCGTCGGACCTGGGAATCGAGTTCGTGCCGGGGATCGAGATCTCCTGCAAGTCGGGACCGATCTCCGTGCACATGCTGGGGCTGTGGCCCGACCCCAAGGAGGCTGGCCTCGCAAGTCTCCTTGGCGGCACCAGGGACGCGCGGATCACCCGTGCCGTCACGATGGTCGAGCGCATCGCCGTCGACTTCCCCGTGACGTGGGAGGACGTGCTGCGCCACAGCGACGACGCGAGCACCGTGGGCAGGCCGCACATCGCTGACGCGCTCATCGAGCGCGGCCATTTCCCAGACCGGACCGCGGCCTTCGCGACGGTGCTGAGCAACTCCAGCCCCTACTACGTTCAGTACGGCGCCCCGGACGTCATCGACGTGATCGAGCGCCTCAGGGCGCAGGGAGCGGTTCCCGTGTTCGCTCACCCGGGTGCGCACACCCGCGGGCGCATCGTGCCCGACGCTTCACTCGCCAGACTCGTCGAGGCTGGCCTCGTGGGGCTTGAGGTGGATCACCGGGACCACGACGAGGATCAGAAGGCGCGGCTGGGAGCGATCGCCGAGCAGTTTGGGCTGATCCGCACGGGATCGTCGGACTATCACGGGGCGGGAAAGCCCAATCGGCTGGGTGAGAACCTCACCTCGCCCGAGGCGTACGAGGCGCTACTCGCCGCTCGCGGCTAGGGGATCCGGCTGCGGCGCCAGGGTCTGCGCCACGATCGCCTCGATGGCGAACTGCGTGGACTCAGCAAGGCTCACCTCATCGCGAGCGAGGAGCCACTGCACCTGCAGTCCGTCCATGACCGCAAGGATCGCGGCTGATGCGTGGGCGATGCGCTCGCTGTCCACGTCCAGGCCGCGCTCGCGGCACACGTACTCGAATGCCTCTCGCACTTCGGCACGCAGGCCCTGGTAGCGCTGCTCGAAGAACTGCTTGGCCGGGTGGTCGTCCGTCACGGACTCCGCGGACAGCACCGCATACGCCTGCACGATGCCCGCGCGCTCCGCGTTCTTGAAGGCGGTTCGCACCAGGTGCCGGAACAGGCCAAGGCCCGGCGGCATGTGATGTCCCTCAAGTTCCTCGACGTCGGTCTCATCGCGGAAGCGCAGCACCTCGAGCAGCAGCTGGTTCTTGCTCCCAAAGTGATGGAGCACCCCAGCGTGGGTCATGTCCACCTGTTCCGCGATCTCAGACAGCGGCGCCTTGTTGAATCCCCTGGCGCCGAAGGTTTCGAGGGCCGCGCGCAGGATGTCTCGGCGACGCTCAAGGGTCTCGGGACGGGACTTCGGTGTCTTCTGCGAGGCTGCCACTTTTCTCCTTCCGCATGGCGAGGTGGGCAAAGCCTAGCGGCAAGGAGGGCGAAACGTTTCTATTACGTCAGAAACTACAACATTTCGAAAATTACCAGCGGTAATGCGTCCCAATTGGGATGGTTTCTCCGGTCCGTGAGCGGCGCGCGCACCGGTCGGCGAAAGCCCCATGTGAGTCCGAGCAGACTGACCGCGTCGGCAGTACGCTCGTTGCTAGGCTCGCGTGCGGATTCGCAAGGAGGATTCAATGTCTGAGGACAACGTCGCAGAGAGCGGCAAGAAGTCAACGCGCAAGAAGAAGACGAGCGGCCGCACGGCCGAGGTGTTCAGGCCCACCGCCGAGGCCAAGTCGAAGGCGACGCAGAAGCGCATCATCGCGCTCGTGCTGTGGTTCGTGGCAATCGCCCTCGAAGCCGTCGCGATCTTCTGGGTGATGCGTCCCCCGTTCGACCAGCTCGTCGAGAACCAGGGCTTCCCGCAGTCGCGCTGGTGGCTGCTGATCGGCTTCATCGTCGTGATCGGCATCCTGTCGATGGTCGGCTCGGTGCTGTGGAAGAAGGCCAACCGCCTTGACCCGGCGTCGGAGAAAGAGAAGTTCCGCTTCTTCGTCCAGAACCAGCTTGGTGCGATCATCGCGCTCATCGCCTTCGTTCCGCTGATCATCATGATCTACCTGAACAAGGACATGGACTCGAAGCAGAAGAACGTCGCGGGAATCGTCGGCATCGTCGTCGCGCTCGCTGCGGTCTTCGTGGGAATCGACTTCAAGCCGCTGTCCCAGGAGCAGGCGGCCGTCGAGTCGCAGGTCGTTGCCGAACTCACGGGCGAGGACCGCGTGTGGTGGACCCCCGGTGGCGGCGTCATGCACCTGTGCGAGGGCGTGTCCGACCTGTCCAACTCCGCTCAGATCATCGACGGCACCACCGCCGAGGCCTTCGCTGACGGCAAGGACGGCATCACGCTCAAGATTGACCAGGAGCTCAACCAGTGCGGTTACGAGATTCCTGACAACATCGACGAGATCATCGAGTGGGTTCGCGAGGCCCGCACGACGACCTCCAAGGAGGCCTGAGGCCTCACCGCTTCACAAGACCGCCCGCACGGCCAACTGGCTGTGCGGGCGGTTCTGCTTGTGGGAAGCCTTTACGCGTCGGCGGTGGGCTGGGTGCCGCCCGAACGACGGCGCCTGCGATGGCGGTTGCGATTGCGCGGCGCGCCGTCTTTAGCGCCTTCGCGACGCTCGCCCTCGCCCGACGCTGTGGCGGGCTTATCGCCCCGCGCTGCGCCACCAGAGCGGTTGCCCGAGCGCTGGCCGCCGCGACCGCTGCGCTCACCAGAGCGTCGGCCACCGTCACGACCGCCGGAGCGCTGGCCGCCGGAGCGCTGGCCGCCTCCTGCGTGCTTCTTGCCGGTCTCGCCAAGGTCCTCCAGTGTCTCCGCCTCGAGTCCCTCACGGGTGCGCGCCTCCTTGGGAAGGCGACCCTTGGTGCCTTCTGGGATGTTCAGGTCCGTGTACAGGTGTGGCGACGAGGAGTAGGTCTCGATGGGCTCGGGGAAGCCAAGGTCGAGCGCCTTGTCGATGAGCGACCAGCGGGGCACGTCATCCCAGTCGACGAACGTGACGGCGGTGCCGGTCTTTCCCGCGCGGCCCGTGCGGCCGATGCGGTGGAGGTAAATCTTCTCGTCCTCGGGGCACTGGTAGTTCACGACGTGGGTGACGTCGTCCACGTCGATGCCGCGAGCTGCGACGTCGGTCGCGACCAGGATGTCGATCTTGCCATTGCGGAACGCGCGCAGCGCCTGCTCTCGAGCCCCCTGACCCAGGTCGCCATGAATGGCGCCGGCAGCGAAGCCGCGCTCGCGCAGCTCGTCAGAGACCTTCGCGGCGGTGCGCTTGGTGCGGGCGAAGACCACGGTGAGGCCGCGGCCCTCGGACTGCAGGATGCGGGCGAGCACTTCGATCTTGTCGAGGGCGTGGGCGCGGTACACGAACTGCGCGATGGCCTTGACGGTCGCGCCGTCGTCGTCGGGGTCGGCGGCGCGGATGTGCGTGGGCTGCGTCATGTAGCGACGAGCGAGCGCCACGACGGCGCCGGGCATGGTCGCGGAGAACAGCATGGTGTGTCGCGACGCGGGGGTCGCGGCAAGCAGCTTCTCGACGTCGGGGAGGAAGCCCAGATCGAGCATCTCATCGGCCTCGTCAAGCACCACGGTGCGCACAAAGCGCAGGTCGAGGTGTCCCTGGTTCAGCAGGTCGATCATGCGGCCGGGCGTGCCGACCACTACATCGACGCCCTTGCGCAGCTGCTCGATCTGCGGCTCGTACGCGCGGCCGCCATAGATCTGCGCGATGCGCACCGAACGCAGTTTGGACGCGGTGGTGAGGTCGCCGGCCACCTGCACCGCGAGCTCTCGCGTAGGTGCCACAACGACTGCCTGCGGCTTGCCGATGCCCTCGCCCAGAGCGTCGGCCCCCTCTTCGCCAGGTGCCACAACGCGGTGCAGCAGGGGAATGCCGAAGCCGAGCGTCTTGCCGGTGCCGGTCTTCGCCTGGCCGATGATGTCGTGGCCGCTCAGCGCGACGGGAAGCGTCATCGCCTGAATGGGGAAGGGGTGCGTGATCCCCGCCTCGGCGAGTGCCTGGGAGATGAGGGGATTGATGGGGTAGTCCGCGAAGGACTGGTCGGGCGTGTGCACGCTCGCGTGGGTCTCGGTCATATGTGTTTGTCCTGTGAAGTGGCGCAATGTGGCGCGATGGGGGCAGCCGATCGCGAATCACACACGCGCGCTCGTTACGCGCTTCACATGACGACCGGTCAACCTGGGTCGATGCCATTCTACCCGCTCTGTGCTCCCCTAGGCTGGCGCCATGCACGTAGTGGTCATGGGCGTCACGGGTTGCGGCAAGTCGACGGTGGGGGGACTGCTCGCCGCCTCACTCGGCGCCGAGTTCGCTGATGGGGACGGCTTCCACTCAGAGGAGGCCGTCGCCAAGATGGCCGGCAACATCCCTTTGACCGACGCTGACCGCTGGCCGTGGCTCGCTCGCGTTGGCGCGTGGCTGGCTGGGGATGACAAGCGGGTCGTCGCATGCAGCGCGCTCAAGCGCGCCTACAGGGATGCGATCCGCGAACATGCTCCCGATGTGGTCTTTGTGCACCTCAACGCGCCTCAGGATGTGCTTGAGGCGCGCGTGGCCAAGCGGGCCCGGCTCACCGGTCACTTCGCGGGACCGGGGCTGCTCGACTCGCAGTTCGCGATTCTTGAGGCGCTCGCCTTTGACGAGCGGGGAGTGGTCATCGACGTGACCGAGGTGGGACCGGACGAGGCCGTGGCCCTCGCGAGGGAAGCCCTCGACAAGGAGATCTGAGCCTTACGCTCCGAACCCGACCCGGCGACGCTCCTCTTCGCCGATCTCGACGTAGCCGATGGCTCCGGCGGGCACGACCACACGGCGACCCTTGACATCGGTGAGGTCGAGCGCGTTGCCGGCCATGGCGTCGGCCACCTTCTTGTCGATGTCCGCGCTCGTGAGATCCGTCTCAATGACGACCTCTCGCGAGACGTTCTGCACGCCGATGCGGATCTCCACGCTTGCCTCCTGAGAATGTCCAACTCGCTTTGCGTCTATCGTAGGCACATGCCTCGCGGTCCCCATCGGCTGTTCGCGAGCAGGCGAATTACCCTGGCCGGCGTTGCGCTTACGATCGTGACTGTCCTGGTTGGTTTCGGAATTGGCGTTGCCGCCGGCTGGGGAACCAGCCTGTTCGCGGATCGCCTGCAATCCACACCATCCTCGCCGTCGCCCTCGCCATCTGAGTCCGGCAAGCCAACGGTGACCCCAACAATCGACGTGTCCGTGCCGCCGCTTGAGCCCGTGCTGCGCGAGATCGACGACGACGACAAGGCGGCGGGACTGCGCACCCTCGACTTCCCGTATCGAGGCGAGGGCACCTTCAGTCCGGTTCCCGCGCAGCCGGCGACGACTCCCGACGCTGGCGTGGTCCAGTACGTGCGCATCGACGTCGAGGACGGGCTGCAGATGATCAACGGCACGCTGTCCGTGTTTGTGATGAGCGCGCTCAACGACCCGCAGGGCTGGGGCAAGGAGGGGCCCACGACCTATGTGCAGACAGAGGGCGCGCCGGACATCCGCGTGATCTTCGCGAGTCCCGTGACCGCCGCCGCGCTGTGCCCCACTCCGCATGAGCCGGCATCGCTCGCGCCGGTGGAGACCTCGTCGCCGTCTCCCGACGCTTCGCCCAGCCCGTCGCCCACCGCGATTCAGTGCGCGGACCACGGCGCGATCGTCGTGAGCGTCTACGACTGGATTCAGGGCCTTGGCCCCTTCGCGGCGGACCGCAACGGCGCGCGCGCGTACCTGCTCAACCATGGCCTTGGCCATGTGCTTGGCAAGGCAGACGACAGGTGCAAGAAGGGCGTCGCCGCGGTCATGGTTGACCAGCGCGAGCTGCCCGCCAAGTGCAAGCCCAACCCCTGGCCCTTCCCCTCCAAGGATTGATGCGCGTGCCGCAACGGCGCGTGTGGGTGGCTTCTGGTCGAATGTGCCTGTGACCTTCCATCCCGACGCTTCGCAGGCTGCCGTACTCGCGGCCGCCTCCGTTGGCGCGGGTGGGCAGCCGGCGGTGGTCGGCGTGGGTGGACCGGGCACCGGAAAGACCTCTGTGGCGGTTGAGGCGGTGGTGCGCGCTGTTGCGGATGGGGTGCCGCCCGAGCGGGTGGTGCTGCTGTCGCCCACGCGCGTGTCTGCGGCGGCGCTGCGCGACTGGGTGTCGCTGGCTGTGGGTCGGCCCACTGGTGTGCCGCTGGTGCGCACGCCGTCATCGCTCGCGTTCTCGATCCTGTCCACGGCCGCGACGCTCAGGGATGAGCCGCCGCCGTCGCTCATCTCCGGCGCGGAGCAGGACGTCATCATCCGCGAGATGCTCGAGAGCCATCGCATGGGGCTGGTTGCCGGTCCCGATTGGAGCGGAGTGGTGGTGCCAGAGGCGCTGCAGCTGCCGGGCTTCCGCGACGAGCTGCGCTCGCTCATGATGCGCGCCGCCGAGGCCGATGTCGGTCCCGAGCAGCTTGCGCGGCTCGGCGAGGCGGCGGGCCGACCCGAGTGGGTCGCGGCGGCGGCCTTCTATCGCGAGTACCTCGACCTGCTCGCCCTCAGCACCGGCCCGGCCGACGCTGGGGCCAGGTTCGATCCCGCCGCGATCGTCGCGAGAGCGGCAGACGAGCTGCACGATGCGCTGCGCGCCGGGGAGCCCGCGCCTTTCGATCTGGTGGTCGTCGATGACTTCCAGGACGTCACAGCCGCGACCGGCGAGCTGGTGGCGATCCTCGCCGACGCTGGGTCGCGCGTGCTGATCCTCGGCAATGCCGACCAGACCGTTGAAGGGTTCCGCGGTGCCCTGCCGCACGGCCTCGACGCTGCCGTGACTCGCCTTGGCGCCGCGCGCATGGAGCTCGCCGTCGGCTACCGGCAGTCCGGCTCTCTTGCTCGCGTGAGCGCGAGCCTTGCGGCGCGCGTCGGCGTCGCAGGCGTGGGTTCTGCGAGGGAGTCTGGGCGCACGCATGCGGTGGCCGAGCCGATCGCGGACGGCGCCGTCGAGATCCTCACCGTCCCTCATGACTATGCGCAGTCGCGAGCAATAGCCGCCCGGCTGCGCAGCGCTCGTCACGCGCAGCAGCCCATCCCGTGGAGCTCGATGGCAGTCGTCGCTCGGTCGCGAGCGCTCCTGCGCGATCTGCGAGCCGACCTGCTGGCCGCCGACATCCCCTGTGAGAGCCTCGGAGAGGGCGTGGCTCTGCATCGCGAGCCCGCCGTGGCCCCGCTGCTCATCATGCTGCGTATCGCGCTCGGCGAGCAGTGGACTGAGGAGTCCGCGACGGTCGTGCTGGGGTCGCGACTCATTGGCCTCGACCCAGTGGCCCTGCGACGCCTGCGCCGGGAGCTGCTGCGCGAGGAGCGCGCTGGCGGTGGAGAGCGGGCCAGCACCGAACTGCTGATCGAGGCTCTCGACGACGGGCGCCGGTTCGCGACGCTGCGCGGTCCGGAGGCTCGGCTCGCGGCGAGGGCAGCGGCTGCCGTCGCGGCGGCGAGGGAACGTGCGTCCCAGCCCGCTGCCACCCCTGGAGCCGTGATCTGGGCGGCATGGTCGGCGCTTGGAGTCGCGGACTCCTGGCGTGCCGCCGCCCTCGCGGGCTCGGCTCGAGACGACGCGGACCTTGACGCGGTCATCGCGCTGCTGCGCGCCGCACAGACGTACACCGAGCGGCTTCCCAATGCGACGGCGCTCGCCTTCCTCGACTACCTCGAGGCGCAGGACTTCGCCGCCGACTCGCTCGGCGCCCGCGGCTCCGATGCGGATGCGGTGAGCTTCGTGACTCCTGCAGCGGCCGCGGGCAAGGAGTGGGACCTCGTGGTCATCGCGGGCCTCAATGAGGGCGTGTGGCCCAACCTCAAGCTGCGCGACTCCGTGCTCGGTGCCCAGCGCCTCGCCGAGGCGCTCGCCGCCGGGCCAGCCGCCGTGGAGCGTGCCACGGGAGAGCGAGACCTGCGACAGGCCCGCAGGGAGGTTCTTGACGACGAGACCCGCTCGCTGCTCGTCGCTGTCTCCCGCGCCCGTCGTGAACTCGTCGTGACGGCGGTTGCCGACGGTGAGCGGCTGCCTTCACGTTTCATCCCGCTCATCGAATCGGCGGCGGGCGTCACCGCCACCGATGGCACCCACCGGCGCGTCCTCGCGGACCTGCGCGGAGTGATCGCCAAGCTGCGGGCCGACGCTGGCGAGGCGGTGCGCGAAGGCGATCCCAGCGTCGGGCCCGCTGCCGCCGCCCTTGCCAGGCTTGCGGCGCTGGGGGAGAGCACTGCCGATCCGCGCAATTGGTATGGCGTCGCGGTGCCAAGCACCGATCGCGGGTTCTGGGACGAGGGCGCGGTGGTGCGGGTGTCGCCGTCGCGCTACGACTCGGTGCGCCGCTGCCCGCTGCGCTGGGCGCTTGAGACCGTGGGGGGCACGGTCGAGTCGAGTGAGGCGCAGAACACCGGCCTGCTGGTCCATGCGCTCGCGGAACGGCTTCCCAAGGGAACACTCGAGGAGCTGCTCGAGGCCTTCGACGAGGCGTGGGGAGCGCCGCCACAGACGCTTCCCGAGCGCACCCGATACGACAAGGCGCGCCAGATGGTGGTGAAACTGGCGGGCTACCTCGAATCCCGCAAGGACATTGAGGTGAGGGTCGAGCAGCCCTTCCGCGTCGAGATCGACGGGGCACGCATCAGCGGCATCGCCGACCGCATTGAGATCAAGGACGGCTCAGTCAGCGTCGTGGACCTCAAGACCGGGCAGCCGATCCGCGGTGCGGATGCCGAGGACCACGGCCAGCTCAAGCTCTACCAGCTCGCCGCCAACAACGGCGGCTTCGAGGGCGTGGAGAGGGTAGACGGCGCCTCGCTTGTGTTTGTGGGCGGCGCGGCGGCTCGCAACGGGACCGTTGTGCGCCAATCGGCGATCGACGAGGACTCGGTGCGCGCGGAGCTGCGCGACGTCGTCGCGACGATGACGAGCGCCGGTTTCCCCGCGTGCATCAACGAGACCTGCGCCTCGTGCCCCGTCATTCGCTCGTGTCCCGCGCATGCGCAGGGGGAGCAGGTGGGTCGTGACTGAGGGCGTGGTGATGGGGCGCGGTCGCGGTCCCATCGAGTTGATGGCCGCGATCGCTGACGGCGCTGCGCGCACGCCCACCGAGGAGCAGGCGGCCGTGATCGCGGCAGGCCTTGAGCCAACGCTTGTGGTTGCCGGGGCGGGTTCCGGAAAGACAGAGACGCTGTCGCTGCGCATCCTCTATCTGCTCGACAACGCGCGAGAGCTGTTCGGCACAGACATCAGTCCGGACGAGATCCTGTGTCTGACCTTCACGCGCAAGGCTGCGGCAGAGATTGCTGAGAGGTCGGAGCGGTTCATTGCCAGGGCCTTCGACCCTGCCGGGCCGTCGGGGCCCGTGCGCGACCCCGAGCGGCCGGCGCCCACCGTGGCGACGTACAACGGCTACGCCGCCGCGCTCGCGGCCGAACACGGGCTGCGCGTCGGCGTGGACCCCGATTCCACCGTGCTCACGAACGCCTCGCTGTGGCAGCTCGCGTGGACCGTGGTCAATGAGTGGACGGAGTCCCTTGAGACCGATTCCGCGTTGTCGACCATCGCGGCGGGAATCCCGGCGCTGTCGGGTCAGATGCGAGACCACGGAGTCACCCCTGCGGCCCTCCGGGCCGACCTCACGTCGATCCTCGAAAGCCTTGCGCGGCTTCCCAAGAAGGAAGGCGATGCAGCGCCGGGCACCATGACGCAGACCCTCGCGCGCTCGATCGCCAACCTCCGCCGGCTCATCGCCTTGGCCGACCTCATCGAGGACTTCCAGGAGCGCAAGCGCAAGGGTGCGTTCCTCGACTTCTCCGATCAGGTGGCGATCGCTGTGGAGCTCGCTCGCCTTCCCGCTGTGCAGAGCGCCGAGCGCTCTCGATTCCGCGCGGTGCTCCTCGACGAGTTCCAGGACACCTCACCCGCGCAGCTCGAGCTGTTTTCGACGCTTTTCCAAGGCACCCCCGTCATGGCTGTTGGTGATCCCAATCAGGCGATCTACGGCTTCCGCGGAGCCTCCGCGGCGGCACTTGAATCCTTCGTGACGGCATTCGGTGGGCCGGACACGGTGCGCACCGCCTCGCTTTCGGTCTCGTGGCGCAACAGCCCAGGCATCCTCGACGCCGCCAACGTGGCGGCCGCGCCGCTGCGAAGCGCCTCGCGGGTGCAGGTCAAGGAGCTCGTGCCGCGGCCGGGTGCCGTCGACGCGGCAAGTGGCGCTCCGGCCGTGGCCACCCACATGGCGGAGACCCTCGACGGGGAGGCCTTCCACGCTGTGTCGTGGCTGCAAGAGCGCAGGGCAGAGCTGGCTCGCGGGCGCTCCACCGACAACCCCGTGACGATGGCGGTGCTGTGTCGCAGGCGCGCCCAGTTCGGCCCCATCGTGGATGCCTTGCGCGCGGCAGGGATGCCCTATGAGGTGGTCGGCCTTGGAGGACTCCTCGACACCCCGCACGTGAGCGACCTCCACGCCCTGCTCCAGGTGGCGCACGATCCCTCGAATGGCGCCGCCCTCATGCGCCTGCTGACGTCGACTCGCATCAACCTCGGTGCCGCCGACCTCGCCGCGCTGCACGACTGGGCGGAGGCGCTCGCCGGGCCACGAGACGGTCGCGAGCATGGAGCGTCGATCGTCGACGCACTTGCCCAGCTCCCGCCGGCGGAGTGGGTCTCGCAGGAAGGCCGCTCGCTCACCTCCATTGCTCGCGGTCGCCTCGAGCGGCTCGCCGACGTCGTGGCCCAGGTGCGCCGCCACACGTACCTGCCGCTCGTCGAGCTCGTGACCTTCACCGAGCGCGCGTGGGGCCTCGATGTCGAGGCAGAGCTCGCGGACACCGACGGCCGTGCCCGGCGCACGATCGACGCCTTCACCAACGCGGTGCGCACCTTCTCCGCCGGGGCGGAGCACGCGACATTGGGCGCGCTGCTGTCGTGGCTCGAGGCCGCGGTCTCCGAGGAGGCCGGGCTCGAGATGCCCGTCAAGGAGCCCGAGCCCGGAGCGGTTCAGGTGCTCACCGTCCACGGCGCCAAGGGCCTTGAGTGGGACCTCGCCGTGGTTCCGGGCATGACCGACGGCAAGTTCCCGAGCGTCACCAAGAGCCAGGGCGAATACAAGGACAGCGCCTGGCTGACGGGTCCCTCGCTGCCATGGCACCTGCGCTCGGATGCGGAACGGCTCCCCACGTGGGGCTGGCGCACGGCTACGGATCATGCGTCTCTCACCACGTCGATCGACGCCTTCAAGGCCGCAGCCGGCGAGTTCGCGGTCGAAGAGGAGCGCCGCCTGTTCTACGTCGCGCTCACCCGGGCACGGCACCACGTGCTCCTCAGCGGCTCGTGGTTCCTCGCGGGCGTGACGCAGCAGGTGGTCTCACCATTCGTCGACGAGCTGCTCATCTCAGGAGTCGCGGACCCCGGCAAGTGGGCTCCCCAGCCTCCCCCCGACGCCGCCGCACCTGAGGTGATCTACCCACCGATGCCGTGGCCAAGGCCGCGCACACAGGGCGAGCAAGTGCGCCTTGCCGTCGCCAAGGCCGTGCTTGACGAGAGCGCGAAACTGGGGCCAGCGTCGGGCGCTTGGGATGAGAGCCTGCCGTGGGGAACGGAAGTCGCCGCGATGCTCGCCGAGCGGGCGAAGCGCGGCACGCGTGAGGTGGAGCTGCCGGCTCACCTCAGCACCTCTGCACTTGTCGCGATCCGTCGCGACCGGCAGGCCTTCCTGGACTTGGTGCGCAGGCCCATGCCGCAGGAGCCGACCGTCGCCGCGCACCGAGGCTCCGCGCTGCACGCATGGATCGAGGCGCACTACGGCAAGGTGCCGCTCATCGAGGCCGACGACCTGGGACCGGAGGAGGAGGGCGCGGACGACCTCGAGGCGCTCAAGCGCACGTGGGAGGCGTCGGAATGGGCGAACCGCATCCCCACGGACGTCGAGGTCGATGTTGAACTGCCCGTCGCGGGCCGTGTGGTCCGCTCTCGCATCGACGCGGTGTTCCCGCCGGGCCGCGGGCTGGAGCGCGTGACGGTTGTGGACTGGAAGTCCGGCCGCCCGCCCACAGACCCCGCGGAGAAGGCCGCTCGAGAGGTGCAGCTCGCGGTGTATCGCGTCGCGTGGGCGGCATGGAAGGGCCTTGACGTGGAGGACGTCGATGCCGCGTTCTACTACGTCGCGACCAACGAGACGGTGTGGCCGGAGCGGCTGCTCACTCGCGAGGAGCTTGAGGAGCTGGTGCAGGGCTAGTCGACGGGGGGCTCGTCGAAGAGCAGCGCCTCGAGGTCGAGCATCATGCCCTCGCCGTCAGCGATGACGTCCGCGTTCTCGGTGCGCACCCCGTACATGAGCCAACGCAGCAAGGCGAGCTCGGAGGCGAGGCGGGCGCGGTCAAGCAGGTGCGGATCGCGCAGCTCTCGCCTGCCGATCGCATAGGCCTCGAACACCGAGTCGAGGACATCCTGTCCCGCGGCCGCGGCAAGCCACGCGAGGTCGTCGGCAGGATCTGCGACGCGAGCGTCCATCCAGTCCACAATTCCCGTGACCTCGCCCTCGGAGACGAGAATCTGGTGCTCACCCATGTCGCCGTGCACCACGGTGGGCTCGAAGCGCCACCACGACACGTTCTCGAGCTGGCGCTCCCAGCGGTCAGCGAGACGTGGAGGCACGCGGCCGGTCTGGATGCCCGCATCGAGCTCCGCAAGGCGCCGTTCGCGGTATTCCTCTGCCGTGTACGTCGGCAGGCCCTGCTCCTCGATGATGCTGTGCGGAAGCTCGTGGACCTGGGCAAGCGTGCGGCCGATCGACGCCGCAAGGCCGGGACCGGGCTGCACCGCCGCGAGCACGAGCGGCGCGCCTCGCACTTCGGTGTAGACGATGACCCTGCCCTCGTCAGCGCCAAGCAGCGCTGAGCCTTTGGGCTGCGGCACCTCGAACGAGATCAGCCCCGCATCGCGAGCCCTGCCAAGGGCGGTGAGCAGTCCCTGCTCGGCTTCGAGGGCGGCGCCTGCGGCGGCCCTGCGCGGGGCGCGCACGATCCAGCGAGCGCCGGTGGCGTCCTTCACCACGACCACGTCGAAGTCGCCGTCGGCGTGCGGGCTGCGCAACACGTCGTACACGTCGAGGCCGGGCACGGCGACGGACGCGAGCGCGGCTAGCGCAAGAGGTGAGCGTGGCACGGCTTCACGCTACGTGGAAACCAGGCCTGACGCCACGTTCCACGCCGCGATGTCGAGCGGCCACGAGGTGCGGATTCGCGGCCATTCGGGCTTAGGTTGGGGGCATGACCCTCACCTGGCTCGCTGCGGAACCGCTCATCATCGACAGGGCGGCGGATCGCAGAGACCTCGACATGGCCCACGCCGACGCTGTGGTGGTCAAGGAAGGGGCGCTCCTCGCCGCGGATGGTCGCCTGGTGGAAGTGCCTCCGGGAGCGCGTCCGGAGGCGGCTCTCACGGTCTACCTGGGAAGTGACAACGGCCGCGACGTGGTGGCAGTGGTGCCAGCGGACGAGCACTTTGGAGTCTCCGACGACGGCATCGGCGCGGAGCGCATGATCGGCCTGCGGGACCTCATCGCGCAGTTCGCCGAGCGCGGCGATGATGCGGCTCGCGACCGCGAACTCGCATACACCGCAGTCGCCATCACGACATGGCATGCGAACCACCCTCGTTGCTCGCTGTGCGGCGAGCCCACCGTTCCGATCCACGGCGGCTGGGTGCGCCGCTGCGATGCGGACGAGCGAGAGCACTACCCGCGCACCGACCCCGCCGTCATCGTGGCGCTCACCGATCCCGAGGACAGGCTGCTCATTGCGCATGCCTCGTACTGGACCGCGCGGCGCTACTCACATCTCGCGGGGTACGTCGAGCCGGGGGAGAGCCTTGAGCAGGCCGCCCGACGCGAGGTCGCCGAGGAGGCGGGACTCACCATCGCGACCCTCGCCTACGCAGGGTCTCAGCCCTGGCCGTTCCCAGCGTCGGCCATGGTGGGATTCCGCGGGACGGTCGAAGACCCGACGCTCAACCTGGACATGGACGAGATCACTGATGCGCGCTGGGTGACGCGAGAGGAGCTCGACGCGCTCGTGGACGAGGGCAACGTCATCCTGCCGCCTCCGGGCTCGATCGCCCGCTACCTGCTCGACGACTGGGTGAACGCCTAAATCCCGCAGACTGTGGACAGGCAACCCCGTGTCCGCCCGGCCTGCGACAATTGCGACGATGTCCGCCGAAGAGATCCTCGACGCGCTCGATCCGGAGCAGCGAGAGGTAGCCACCGCCCTGCACGGACCCGTCTGCGTGCTCGCGGGAGCGGGGACGGGCAAGACCCGCGCCATCACCCACCGCATCGCCTATGGCGTGCGGGTCAATGCGTACAACCCCCAGTCGGTGCTCGCGGTGACGTTCACGGCGCGCGCGGCGGGGGAGATGCGGCAGCGATTGCGAGCGCTCGGCGCCGAGGGCGTCCAGGCGCGCACCTTTCACGCTGCGGCGCTGCGGCAGCTGAGCTACTTCTGGCCGGAGGTCGTCGGCGGGCAGATGCCGTCGATCGTCGAGCACAAGGCGCAGCTCGTGGGCCGCGCGGCAAGTGGCATCGGCCTGCGCGTCGATCGCATCACCGTGCGCGACCTCGCGAGTGAGATCGAGTGGGCCAAGGTGTCGCTCGTCGACCCCGACGACTATGCACGCAAGGTGGCCGACGCTGGCCGCCCCCTCCCTGGCGGCCTCACCGCCCAGCAGGTTGCGGACACGATGCGCGCCTACGAGCAGGCCAAGACCGACGCCGTGGTGCTCGACTTCGAGGACATCCTGCTGCTGCTCGCTGACATGATCGGCCGCCACGAGGCGGTGGGAGAGCAGATCCGTCGCCAGTACAAGCACTTCGTCGTCGACGAGTACCAGGACGTCTCGCCGCTGCAGCAGTTCGTCCTCGACCAGTGGCTCGGCGGTCGCAGAGAGCTGTGCGTCGTCGGCGACCCCGCGCAGACCATCTACTCGTTCGCCGGCGCGAGCCCGCGCCACCTCCTCGACTTCCGTCGGGAGTATCCAGACGCCACAGTGGTGCGCCTCGTGCGCGACTATCGCTCCACGCCCCAAGTGGTGCAGCTCGCGAACTCCCTGATGCGCACTCGCGACTCCGCGTTCAGTTCTGTGGAGCTCGTGGCGCAGCGGCCCAACGGACCGGCACCCACCTACACCGCCTACGACGACGACGCCTCCGAAGCCGAAGGCGTCGCCTCTCGCATCGAAGGGCTGATCGCGCAGGGTGTGCCCGCCCGCGAGATCGCCGTGCTGTACCGCACCAACAGCCAGTCGGAAGCGCTCGAAGAGGCGCTCGCCGTGCGCGGCATCGGCTATCTGGTGCGCGGCGGCCAGCGCTTCTTCGACCGCGAAGAGGTGCGTCGTGCCATGGTCCTGCTGAGGGGCGCGGCCGTGGCACCGTCCGAGGCTGCCCTGGGTGAGGCCGTGCGTTCCGTCCTGCTTGACGCGGGCTGGTCAGAGAAGCCACCGGCCGAGCGCGGAGCGGTACGCGACCGGTGGGATTCGCTGCAGGCGCTCGTGGAGCTCGCGGACGACGTCGACGCGGACTCCGGCGGCGAGGCGACGCTTCGCGACTTCGTCGAGCACCTCGTCGAGCGAGCGCAGGCTCAGCACGCTCCCTCTGTCGACGGCGTGACCCTTACGACGATGCACGCCGCGAAGGGCCTCGAGTGGGACGCGGTGTTCATCATCGGCTGCTCCGAGGGGCTGCTTCCCATCTCGCTCGCTGAGACAGCGGAGGCCGTGGAGGAGGAGAAGAGGTTGCTCTATGTCGCGATCACCCGCGCTCGCGAACACCTTGCTCTGAGTTACGCGAGGGCGCGCAGGGCGCAGGGCAAGGCCACGCGCAAGCGCACCCGCTTCCTCGCCCAGCAGTGGCCGGAGGCGCGAGTGTCCGCCGCCAAGCGACAGGCGTCCTCCGCCAAGCTCGCGGATCTTGATGCGTCGCAGGTGCGGCTGTTCGAGGAGCTCAAGGAGTGGCGCATCGGGGTGGCCAAGGCCGCATCAAAGCCCGCGTTCACGGTGCTCGTCGACGTCTCGCTCGTGCAGATCGCGAGGGACAAGCCAAAGACACTGGGCGAACTTGCCAAGGTCAACGGCATCGGCGCGTCAAAGCTCGAGTCCTACGGCGCGGACATCCTCGAGATCGTCGCCAGGCACTGAGCCCTGCCGAGGCGGCGCTCCGCAGCCGCACTGCGGATCCGCCGCGATCGGCTCAGGCCAGAACGCACCGGAGTCGTTCACCCGATAGCCCGCCCCAATCGCCCCGGCCCCGCGCCATCGCCCGACGGCGGCGCAGACGAGCCCCGCAATGACAGGTCGCGCGGCATCGGACGCGAAGGGCCTGCGTCCCGTCTGGCCGGGGCTGGACAACTGCAGCGACACGAGCGGCCACTCGTCATCGTCACGCGACAGTGCGAGGTCTCGGCAGCGCGAGCACGCGGACACCCCCGGCACGATCATGTGCGACACCCACGCGTCGCTCTCACCGCACACCACCAGCACGTGAGGCGTGTCTGTGCGCATGAGCTCGGCGACCACAGTCGGATCGGGGGAGCCAAGGCACGTGACCACGGCGAGCGCGGCGCTGCCGCCCACACGGACGCGCACCCCCCGCGCGGCGAGCGCGCCAGCAGCGCCGCCAGCACACGTCGCGGGCACCTCACCGCTGGCTGCAGGAAACAGGCCGGCCTCCTCGACGGCCTGGGACGCATCGTCGACCAGCGCGACGTCGCAGCCGGCATCGGCAAGCGCGGCCGCTATCGCCATGCCAAGCCGGCCGCAGCCGTGCACCGCGACGGTGAATGGCGGGGTCTCGACTGGCGCATCCCACCATGCCCCGGCATTGGTGAGGCGAGAGACCAACCGGGAGAAGCGTCGGGCCTGAATGGGGGAGACGGGGCGGCCTCCCTCAAGCGAAGCGAGGAAGGCGCGCTCCGCGCTGCCAAGTCCCCGCAGCACGGCGGGGGAGGTCAGGCCCACCTGCACCGCGCCGCCGCGCCGGGCAAGCACGGGAGCGCGCGGATGAAGCTGCATGACTCAACCGTGCCAGCGCCGCGAGGGCCCAGAGCGGTTTTCCACAGACAAGCGAAACGGCCGCCCTCCCTTGCGGGAAGGCGGCCGTTGTCGACGGTGGTGCTTAGGCCTTGCCGAGGATGCGGTTCAGCTTGGTGCCGCACTCGGGGCAGGTGGCCTTCGCCATGCGGCGGCCGTTCTCGGAGATGACGACGTCACCCTCGGTGGTGCGCTTGTCCTTGCACTTCACGCAGTAGAACTCGCCAGAGTACTTCTCAGCCATGAGGCTCTCCCTTGCTTCATGCGTGCCGTGTGGCACGCTCCTAACGGCCCTGAAGGCCTCTTGCGGTAAAGCCTAGACGCGCTTACGCACGTTTTCGCGCCAATTTCGCTCGGTCGTGTCGCGTCAGGCCTCTTCGCCAGGTCCCGGCTCGCCCTCGAGAATGCGCCGAAGCTCGGCGTCCATCGCGTCCTCTTGGGTTCCGCGGTTCTTGACCCAGCCCTCCCAGTCGGCGAGCTGCTCGGGTCGCGGGGGCAGGTCGGGGTGGCTCCAGACCGCATCGCGCTCCGCAGCGCCGACGCTGCGCGTGAGGGCGCCCCACATGCTTGCGGCGTCTCGCAGGCGGCGGGGACGCAGGTCAAGGCCGAGCAGATTGGCGAAGGCGTCCTCTGCAGGGCCGCCGGCTGCGCGTCGACGACGCATCATCTCGCGAAGGTTCCCGATCGAGGGAAGGTGGGGGGCGGCGGCCACCGTCGTGACCTCGTCCACCCAGCCTTCGATGAGCGCGAGCCACGTCTCGATCTGCTCAAGCGTCTGAGCCTGCTCCTCGGTGTGGTGCGAGGCGAAGATGCCTCGCGTGAGTGCCTTCTGAAGCGCGGCCGGGTCTCCAGCTCCCGCCCGGTGGACGGCGTCGTCGAGAGCCTCGAGATCGATGGTGATGCCTTTGGCGTAGCGCTCAATCGCGGCGCTCAACTGACCAGGCAGCCACGGGGCGGCGTTGAACAGTCGCACATGCGCGGCCTCGCGCAGCGCCACAAACGCGCGCACCTCGTCTTGGGGGACGTCCAGGCCGGCGGAGAACTGGGAGATCACGCTCGGCACGAGCACCACGCGAGGGGGAGTGATGAGCGGGATGCCAAGGTCCGTGCCACCGAACGTCTCAAGCGCGGCCTGTCCCGCCGCCTGCCCCATGTGCATGCCGCACACAGTGGGGGCCACGGAACTGAGCAGCCCGCGCGCCGCGGGCTCGTCCGAGCCATAGTCGCTCGAGTATTCGGCCTCTTGATGCAGCACAGAGTTCAGCGCCGTCGACACGCTCACGGCGACGGGACCGGCGAGCACTCGCCACGTCGGAAGGGTCGCCTCTACCCATTCGGCGCGGCTCCACACGTGCGGCTCGAGGCGAGAGGGGTCGAAGTCGGTGGCGGCATCGAGCCACAGTTCGGCGACGCTCACCGCTTGGCGGTAGTCCGACGCTGTGGCCGCGCTGACGGTGGGATCGCCACCTTGTGCCGCCACACCCCGAGCGACGTCGTGGGCGAGGGTCCAGTTCACGTCCTCGCCTTCGCTTTGGCTCATGAGGCCACGGATCTGCGCGAGGACGTGATCCATCATCGCGGGGGATCCCGCGAGGCCCGACGCCTCGGCGATCTGCTGAGGGTCGAGGCCCATGTGCTGGAGCTCCTCAAGGGCGCGCTCTGCATCGTCGCCGAACAGCTCGCGCAGCAGCCGCATCCAGGGGGTGTCGTCGTCAGTCACTGGGCCTCCAAGAGCTTGCGGCGTGCGCCGCATCACAAACGTAACGCTCGAGCGCGTCCATTCGATTGCTCGTTCGCTATGAGCATGGGCTGGCATCAGGGATGATTGGACGGTGACGAGCGACCCCGGATACACCCTGACGCCCGCGCCGCTGCTCGACGATCCTCGTCCAACGCGCCGGTCCACGGTGCTGTCCCTCACCGGCCTCGGTGTGTCCATCCTCATCGCGGTGCTGACCGTAGTTCCCGCGAACTTCGCGGTGGGCGGTCCTGGTCCCACGTTCGACACCTTGGGCACCAAGGACAACGAACCGCTGGTCGCGATTGCCGGAGCGCCCACGTATGACTCGACGGGGGAGCTGCGCCTCACCACCGTCTCGGTTGCCGACGCTGGGTCGAGCACCTTCACGATGGGCAGGGTGATCAAGGGCTGGCTTTCGCCCAAGGAGTACGTCCTTCCCAGTGAGTGGGTTTTCGGCACCGCCGAGGAGCAGGACGCCGTTGCCGAGCAGTCGCGCGCGGACTGGATCACCTCGCAGGAGCACGCGAGCGTCGCGGCGCTTGAAGAGCTCGGCACGCCGGTGCCTGCCGTGATCCGGGTGGCTGAGATCCCTGAGGATTCCCCGGCGCAGGGCATCCTCGAGAAGGACGACGTGATCGTCGCGATCAACGGGGTCGAAGCGGAGACCTACAACCAGATGGCGACAACCATGAAGTCCGTCACCCCTGGCGACGAGGTCACTGTCTCGATCACTCGAGAGGGAGAGCGCAGCGACGTCACGGTAGCGACTCGCAATGACGGCGCGGGCAAGGCAATCATGGGCATCTACGTGGACCCGGCCTTCGACCTTCCCATCGATGTCACCGTGGCGATCGACACCGTGGGTGGACCCAGCGCGGGCCTGATGTTCTCGCTGGGCATCATGGACAAGCTCACCCCGCAGGACGAGCTGAACGGAGCGAAGGTCTCGGGCACCGGCACGATCAACGCCTCCGGTGACGTGGGCGCCATCGGCGGCATCCGCATGAAGATGTACGGCGCGCTCGCCGCTGGCTCCACCTACTTCCTTGCTCCCACCGCCAACTGCGACGAGGTGGTCGGCAACATTCCCAAGGGCCTGAGCGTTTTCTCGGTCGACACCCTCTCCGACGCGTACGACGCGATTGTCGCGATCGGCAAGGGCGAAACAGATTCCCTGCCAACCTGCTAGGTATGGCACGCTGATGTCACCGCCGACAGCCAAGAAGGATGTGCCCCGTTGACGTTTGACGCCGACTCCAAGCCCTCTGGTGCCGCGCCGCGCCCACTTCCTGAGCGCAGGCGCTCTCCCGTTGCGGTGACCGCCCTCGTCGTGGCGATCATCGTTGCCGCGACTATCGCGCTCGCCCACGTCTGGACCGAGATCCAGTGGTACTCGCAGCTGGGCTACTTCGAGGTGTTCCGCACGCAATGGGTCGCGCGAGTGGTGATCTTCCTCATCTTCGGCGTGATCGCGGCCGCGGCGATCTGGCTCACGCTGTGGGTCGCACGGCGAGTCCGTCCGGAACGCGGCACTCGGGCAACGCTCGATCAGTATCGCGACCAGATCCGTCCGCTGGAGAACGCCGTCATGTGGATGGCACCGGTCTCGATTGGCGCGATCGCCGGAATGGTGATGTCCGCCCAGTGGCAGCAGATCCTCGCGTGGCTCAACGCTTCCGAGTTCGGCATCAAGGACCCGCAGTTCGGCCTTGACGCCTCGTTCTACGTCTTCACGCTGCCGGTGCTGCGCAGCTTCATCGCGTTCGCGCTCACGATGCTCATCCTCTCAACGGCGCTCGCGACCTTCGTGCACCTGCTTTACGGCGGCATCTCTGGCAGCGGGCGCAGCTTCGTGGCGTCCAAGGGAGCCCGTATTCAGCTCGCAGTGATGGGTGCGCTCATCATGCTGCTGATCGCCGCGAACTACTGGCTGCAGCGCTACACGCTGCTCACCAAGGCCGGCGAGAAGATCTATGGCGCCGCATATACGGATGTCAATGCGATCCTGCCCTCCCGCGGCATCCTCGTGGGCATCGCTGTCATCGTCGCATTGGTGTTCCTGCTCGTGATTTGGCGCGCCGACTGGCGCATCCCCGCGACGGGAGTGGGCCTCATGCTCGTCGCCTCGATCGCAATCGGCGGCATCTACCCGGCCGTGGTTCAGCGTTTCCAGGTGGGCCCCAACCAGGTGGACCTCGAGGAGCCGTACATCAAGCGCAACATCGCGGCCACTCGCTTCGCCTACGGCATCGATGACGTCCAGGTCAAGCAGTATGACGCCACCACCGAGGCCGATGCCGATGCGCTGCGTGCCGACGCCGACACGACGGCCCAGATCCGTCTGTTGGACCCGAACGTCGTCGCTCCCGCGTTCCAGCAGCTGCAGCAGAACAAGCAGTACTACAACTTCGGCGACACCCTGCAGGTGGACCGTTACCGCATAAACGGGGAGATCCGCGACACCGTCATCGCGGTGCGAGAGCTGAACCTTGATGGGCTGCCGGCGGCGAACCGCTCGTGGGTCACCGACACCACGGTCTACACCCACGGCTACGGGATCGTCGCCGCCTACGGCAATCGCGCCAACATCGACGGCCAGCCCACGTTCTGGGAGCGCGGCATTCCATCGGTGGGCGACATGGGCGACTATGAGCCCCGCATCTACTTTGGCCACAACCTCCCCACCTACTCAATCGTGGGCGCGCCAGAAGGTGCGACGCCGTGGGAGCTTGACTACCCAGACGACGCGTCTGCGACGGGCCAGGCGAACACGACCTTCACGGGCAATGGCGGCCCCAGCGTCGGGAATCTGTTTGCCAAGGTGATGTTCGCGATCAAGTTCGGCGAGGAGCAGATCCTGTTCTCCGACCGCGTCACGAGCGAGTCGCAGGTGCTCTACGACCGCGACCCGCAGCTGCGCGTCGCGAAGGTCGCTCCGTACCTCAAGCTCGACCAGACCACGTATCCCGCGGTGGTCGACGGCCGCATCGTGTGGGTGGTCGACGGCTACACGACGTCCGCGCAGTATCCCTACTCGACGGCCGTGACCCCCAATGGCATCTTCTGGGGCAATGCTGCGGCCACCGCCGCAGGTGCGACGGTCGAGCAGCTGAACTACATCCGCAACTCGGTGAAGGCAACCGTCGACGCCCACGACGGCAGCGTCACGCTGTATGCATGGGACTCCGAGGACCCGATCCTCGCCACGTGGCAGAAGGTCTACCCCAGCACCATCAAGCCGATGTCCGAGATCTCCGGCGACCTCATGAGCCACCTGCGCTACCCCGAGGACCTGTTCTCGACGCAGCGCTTCCAGCTTCAGCGGTACCACGTGACCGACCCCGCATCGCTGTTCACGGGCTCTGACGTGTGGGCGATTCCTGCGGACCCCACGCAGACGTCGCGCAACCAGCCGCCGTACTACCTGTCGCTGCAGATGCCGGACCAGGACAAGCCGACGTTCTCGCTGACCGGGTCCTTCATTCCTGGCGGCGACAACCCGCGCAACATCCTCACCGGCTACCTTGCGGTCGACTCAGAGACCGGAGACACCCCTGGAAAGGTAGCTGAGACGTACGGCACTCTGCGACTGCTCGAGCTGCCGCGAAACACCACGATCCCGGGTCCCGGTCAGGTGCAGAACAACTTCTCGACGGACACGGAGGCGCAGACGGTGCTCAACCTGCTGCGCCAGGGTGACTCCTCCGTCATCAACGGCAACCTGCTCACCGTCCCTGTGGGTGGCGGCCTGCTGTACGTGCAGCCTGTCTATATCCAGGCGAAGGAAGGCACCAAGGTGCCGCTGCTGCGCAAGGTGTTCGTCTCCTTCGGTGACGAAGTGGGCTTCGACGACACGCTTCAGGGCGCGCTCGACCAGGTCTTTGGCGAGGGCGCGTCGGGTGAGGAGCCTGGAAAGGAAGAGCCGGGCGGGGAGAAGCCGGGCACGGACGATCCTGGCACGAACGACCCGGGTGCTGAGGACCCTGGAACGGACGACCCCGGCACCGAGCAGCCGGGCGACGGCACCAACAGCGCCGCTCGGCAGGCCCTCAACGAGGCGCTCGCCAAGGCGCAGCAGGCCATCGAGGATGGCCAGGCTGCGCTGGCCCTGGGCGACTTTGCGGCCTATGGTGAGGCACAGAAGCGGCTGGCTGCGGCTCTTGAAGAGGCTGTTGCGGCAAGCGAGCAGCTGGAGTCAGCAAGCTAGACGTTGCGTGCGCCAGCAACGCAGAGCGCCCGGACCCTCGCGGGTCCGGGCGCTCTTTCTTGTATGGTCCAGCCAGGCTTACTGCGCGCTGTCCTTGGAGGCCTTGTTGATGGTCAGCGTCAGGAAGATCCACGACACCACGACCAGCACGGCAGCCGCTGCGGAAAGCGGCACCGTCGAGTCGAGCGCTGCCTCGTCCTTGAGCTGCCCGGTCATGAAGTCGACCGCGCCGAACTGCGCGATTGCAGCCTGTGCCGAGAGGATGAGCGCGGCCACCCAGGGCAGCCACCAGCCCAGCACGTTGCCGATTCCCACCTTCTCCTTGGTGATGGCGCGCATGCCGAGGAACGGCAGGACGAAGTTGGCGAGCGGCACGAACCAGCCCCACCACTCGACCGCGGGCGGGCCGCCCGGCTTCCGCCCCTGTGCGGTGAGGTTGCCGCGCACGCGGTGCATCCACAGCGCCAGGAGCACGTAGCCCGCAATGGCGGTGATGAACGACAGGAAGCCCAGCAGCGTGGAGGACATGTCGACGCTCGCATTCGCGGGGTCCCTCAGGGTCTCCTTGGTGCGCTCGAGCGTTGCCGAGGCCGTGACAGCGCTGAGGATGGTGACGGCGGTGTAGGAACCCGTGCCGATGATCGCCCACTTCGCCAGGCCAGAGACGGGCTGGAGCGGAGCGTAGTTCGTGGGGAACGGCGTGGGGGCGCCGGGCGCCGAGTAGGCAGACGGCGCCGCCGGTGCCGCTCCGGGCAGGGCGCCGGGAGTGAGAACGCCGGGGGGCGTGGCCGCCTGCTCCGGGGTTCCGGGAGCGGCCGGAGTCGGGGTGGCGGCGAAGGGATCGTTGTCTTGAGTGCTCATGGTTGCGAGCCTAGCGAGTTCTGGCCCTCGCGCCATCGTTATGGAGGGCGATTTGGACGCCTCTGTACCGTCCGGTAGACTGATACACCTACCGACGCGGGGTGGAGCAGCTCGGTAGCTCGCCGGGCTCATAACCCGGAGGTCGCAGGTTCAAATCCTGTCCCCGCTACGAAGAGCGAGAGGCCCTCACCAGTTGGTGAGGGCCTCTCGCTGTGTCCAGGGGCTAGAGCGCGTACTCTGCGGGGACCGCAGGACGCGGGTGCTCGCGCTCGAGCTGGGCGCCCTCAACGTCGACATTGGGCAGCACCCGGTCGAGCCAGGAGGGCAGCCACCAGGCGCCCTTGCCAACGAGGTGCATGAGCGACGGCACGATCACCATGCGCACCACGAACGCATCGAAGAGCACTCCGATAGCGAGACCAAAGCCCATGGGGCGGATCATCCCGATGTGCGAGAACACGAAGCCGCCAAAGACGGACGCCATGATGATCGCCGCGGCGGTCACGACCGCGCGGCCGTGGCGCAGGCCGGAGACGACGGCACCGCGAGCGCTCTCGCCGTGCACGAAGGACTCGCGCATGCCCGACGCGATGAACAGCTGGTAGTCCATCGCAAGGCCGAACAGGATGCCGGTGAGCATGATCGGCAGGAAGCTCAGGATCGGGCCAGGGTCGTGGACGCCCAAGAGCGAGCCGAGCCAGCCCCACTGGTACACCGCGGTCACGGCGCCGAACGCGGCGAACAGGCTGAGCACGAAGCCAGCGGTCGCGATGACCGGCACGAGGATCGAGCGGAAGACGATGATGAGGATGATGATCGACAGTCCCACGACGACGAGCAGGTACAGCGGCAGAGCATCGGCGAGGTTCTCGGAGATGTCGATGTTTCCGCTTGCCTCGCCGGCCACACCCAGCGCGATGTCGCCATCGAGCGTCGAGTTGCCGCGCAGCTCGTGGACGAGCGCCTCGGTGGACTCACTTGAGGCGCTCTCCCGGGGGATCACCTGGAAGGCGAGGAAGTCGTTGGCCTCGGACGCACCGGCCGGCACGACTGCGATCACATCTTCGGTCTGCGCGAGCACATTGCTCACCGTGACCTGAGCGCTCAGCAGCTCCGCATCGGGGACCGACTCGGGAAGCGCGGCGGTCACGAGCAGCGGACCCATGATGCCGGGGCCGAACTCCTCGCCAATCACCTTGTACGCCTTGTACTGCGTCGACTCCTCAGGCTCCTGGCTGCCGTCAGGCAGGCCGAGTCGCATCGACGCCGACGGAATCGCGATGACGCCAAGCGCCGCGACGGCGGTTACGAGAGCGAGCAGCGCGCGGCCCGTGCGCATGGGGGTCGCCTCAGGCTCTGCATGCTCAGGAGCGCCGACGCTCGCACGAGCCTTCTTGGACAGCGCCTTGAGGCCGATGAGCCCCAGCAGCGCCGGCGTCAGCGTGATCGCGACGAGCACGGCGATGGCCACGCAGAACGCGGCAACGGTGCCCATGATGCCGAGGAAGGGGATGCCCGTGACGTTGAGCGCGAGCAGCGCGATGAGCACGGTGGAGCCGGCGAAGACCACTGCATTGCCCGCGGTTCCGTTTGCCAGCCCGACGCTTTCGGCAAGTGGCATGCCGCGCTTCAGCTGGGTGCGGTGGCGGTTGACGATGAACAGCGAGTAGTCGATGCCGACGGCGAGCGCAAGCATCACACCAAGGACCGGAGTGACGGACTGCATCTCGACGAGGCCGGAGAACGCGAGGGCCGTGGCGACGCCGACTCCGACGCCGATCGACGAGGTGACGATGGGCAGCACCGCAGGCGCGATCGCTCGCATCATGATGAGCAGCACGGCGAGCGCGAGGGCAACGCCCACGATCTCGCCGGCGCCGAGGATTCCCTCCGGACCGCCCACGAACTCGGAGGTGAAGTAGACATTCACGTCAGCAGGGGTCGCCGTCTCGATGGTCTCGACGACCGCGTCCTTGTTCGCCTGCGGCACGCCGTGCACCTCGGAGTCGAAGTGGATCATGCCGAGCGCGGCCGCGCCGGAGTCGGAGACGGTCGTGAGAGCGGCAGCGTTCGCGGCGAGCTGCGACGACAGCGACAGCTGAGCCTCGCCCGCGGTGAGTTCGGCGATGGCCTTGTCCAGCTCAGCCTGCTGAGCCTCGAACTGATCTGCCATGGCCTCGTACATGCGGGCGGCCTTGGCCTGCTCGATGGCCGCGTCGAGCTGCGCCTGGCCATCCTCCGCCTGCTGGCGGCCGTCCGCGAGCTGGGCCGCAGCGTCGGCCAGCTGCTGGGAGGTGGCGGCACGCTGCGCCTCGGTGGCGAAGGGGTCGGTCACGCCCGTGACGTTGTCCATGCCGAGCACCGCCGCGAGTGCCGCGCTGATCTCCTGCTGCTGCGTCGCAGAGAACCCAGCGCCGTCCTTGGTGGTGAAGACAAGTCGAGCGGTGCCGCCGTCGAGCCCGTCGATGTTCTCGTTGAGCTCATCGGCCACGCGCTCGGTCTCGGTGCCGGGGATCGAGAAGGTGTCGGTGAGCTTGCCGCCGAACAGCAGGTACGCGCCGCCGCTGACGGCGAGGATCAGCACCCACGCGATGATGACGAGGAGCGGTCGCGAAGCGGACGCGCGTCCGATGCGGAAAAGCAGGTTGGCCACAGCAGAGCCTTTCGGCGTGAAGGGGGAGGAGAAGAACGGCAGCAGTGCCTTCTTCAAGTGTACGGCGAAAGCGCGAGTTGCGCGACAGTTGTTGGTTATCTTTCTGGCGGCAGGCACAATGGAGGCATGGATGCGAGGATCGCGAAGACTCGGAAGCGCCTTCAAGAGGCGCTCTTCGAGCTTGCTCGCGAACACGGCATCGACGACATCTCGATCGGCGACATCGCGCAGCGAGCGGGCGTCAACCGCACTACCTTCTACGCGCATTACCGCGACAAGGAGACCCTGCTCGCCGACGCCCTGGACCTAGTGGCGACGCGAGCGGGCGCCAACCTCGAGCAGCTGGAACTCACGCCGGGCAAGCCGCCGCTGCCGCTCGTCGAGTTCTTGGGCCATGTCGATGAGTATGCGGACCTGTACCGCCGCATCTTCACGGCTCCGGGCTACGGCATCGTCCTTGCGCGCCTGCGCACGCACATCATCGACGCCATCACCCGCCTCATCGGAGAGCACAGCCCTCACCTCACCAAGAAGGCCCCCGTCGAGTTCGTCGCCGCGGGCATCGCGGGGTCGCTGCTCGGCATGATCGGGACGTGGCTCGACAGCGAACCGCGCACCGACCCAACCCAAGCGGCACGGTGGATGTGGGCGGTGGTTCCCGGAGCGTCGGACCGACGCTAGACGACCCGTCCCTGGTGCTCGGAGCCGGTGGCGAGTGAACCCGTCGAGACGAAGGTCTCGTCGTCAGGAGCGACGAGGTGACCGTCAGCGAGGCGCACAGTGTCGTCCGCGATGTCCATGAGTGACTGGTCGTGCGTCGAGATCAGCGCCGTCATGCCCTGGCTCGCGATGACGTCTCGCAGCAGCGTCATGATCGCCGCTCCCGTGTCAGCGTCGAGCTGACCCGTCGGCTCGTCGGCGATGAGCAGCTGCGGCTCATTGGCGAGGGCGCGCGCAATCGCGACACGCTGCTGCTGGCCACCGGAGAGCTCCGCAGGACGCTGGTTCATGTGCTTGGAAAGGCCCACCATGTCGAGCAGCTCCGCCACTCGCTTGTCGCGAACCGACGTCTTGGTGTTGCGCAGCCGCATGGGAAGACCCACGTTCTCCGCCGCCGACAGCATCGGCACCAGGCCAAACGTCTGAAAGACGAACGCGACCGTGTCCCGGCGCAGCGCCGTGCGCGCGCGCTCGGACAGCTTGGTCACCACGACGTCGTTGACGATGATCGTGCCCGCACTGGGCTTGTCGAGGCCGCCGATGCAGTTGAGCAGCGTGGTCTTTCCCGAGCCGGAGCGGCCCACGAGCGCCACGAGCTTGCCCCGGCCCACCTCGAACGTCACGTCGTCGAGCGCAGTGACCTTGGCCGATCCGCTGCCATAGGACTTGGTGACCCCACGCACCGTCACCATGGGCGAGGCGGGGGTGATCGGGTCAGTCATTGTCGTCCTCCTTCGGCAGCCACGGCGCTCGCGGCGCAGGCTGGGGCGGCGCGTACGGGTCGTCAGCTGCATCCGTGGCGGGTTCCGCAGGTTCCGCAGGCTCCATCGCGGCCGGGCTGGGCGGTGCGGGGACGCGCGGCGTGTAGGGCTGGTCGATGAGCAGCTCGGCGGCCGGCGGCTCGAACGCGCCAAGGCTCGCATAGGGGCTGGGCTGGTATTCGGCCGACGCTGGAGCCGGGTCTGGCGCGACCGGCGGCTCTTGGGGTTCCGGCTCTGGTTGGGGCTCGGGCTCGGGTTCCGGCGCAGGTTCCGGTTCGGGCGCGTGCTCTGGCGCGGCGGCGGCGACAGGGATCGACGACGTCACGGGGGCTGGGGGCTTCGAGGGACTCTCGACCACGGGTCGCGGCGTCGGAACGGCGAGGTACGGGCTCTGAGGCGCGGGCGCCTCCGCCGGCGACACCGTCGACTCGGCCGGAGGCTCGAAGGCAGCGGCAGAAGGTTCAGGCGTCGGCTCTGGTGCCGACCCGGGAGCCGCCGCGGCGTCGGCCGTGACGGGCTCTAGCGCTGGCACAGGATCGTGGCGAACCTTCTTGACCGAGCCGTCCGGCCACACTCCGATGTGGTCGGACTCAAGCTCGAGTCGCACCCTGTCCTTGAGGCCCAGCGCGGTGCGGTAGTCGCGGGGCAGCTGCATGCGGCCCGCGCGGTCGAGCACCGCGTACTCCTCGTGAATGGTTTGGGTCACGCCCTCGTCATCGACGTGGGTGCGGCGGACCACCTCCGTGGCGGTGCGGCCGTCCCTGATCGCGACGGTGCGCTGCACCTGGGAGCTCACGGCATGGTCGTGCGTGACGACCACGACCGTGGCACCGAGGTCGCGGTTCGCGGCGCGCAGCGCCTCGAAGACGTCGTCGCCGGTCGCGGAGTCGAGCTCTCCGGTCGGCTCGTCGGCGAAGATCACCTCGGGATTGTTGGCAAGTGCTACGGCGATCGCCACGCGCTGCTGCTCACCACCGGACAGCTGGCTGGGGCGTCGGCCGGCCTTGTCTGCAAGGCCCATGGCGTCGAGCAGCTCCGCGGCGCGGTTGGCGCGCTTGCGACCACTCACGCCAGCGAACGCCATGGGGAGCATGACGTTCTCCTTGGCGGTGAGGTAGGACAGCAGATTGCGTCCCGTCTGCTGCCACACAAAGCCCACCACCGAGCGCCGGTACGTGAGACGGTCGGCATGCGACATGCGCAGCAGATCCCAGCCGGCGACGCGAGCGGCGCCGGCGGTGGGGACGTCGAGACCGGAGAGCACATTGAGCAGGGTCGACTTCCCGGAGCCCGACTGGCCGACGATGGCGATCATCTCGCCCTTGTCGACGAGCAGGTCGAGGCCCTGCAGGGCCTGCACCTCGATGTTCTCCACCTGGTAGATGCGCACGAGGTTGTCGCACACAATGAGCGCATCCGCGCCGTACTCGACGGTGGGCTGCATCAGTGTCTCGGTGGTCATGGTTCCTCCCTCATCGGGACTCTCCCCAGCGAAGCACTTCGCTGAGCTTGTTGCGACGGTGCACGAGCACCTCCGCGGCAACGGCGACAAACAGAAGTAGGACGATGCCGGCGCCAAGGATGGCCATGAACGTCCAGTCGGGAGCGAGCGGCGGCTCGGTCAGGCCACCCGAGAGCAGCTTGAGGCCGAGCGTCTCTCCAAGCAGCCACATGATCGACAGGCCTGCGCCAGCGCCGCCGACGACCGCGGCGATCGTGAGCGGGGCGAGCTCGGCGAGCGACAGCCACCAGCCATAGCCAGAGCCCATGCCCTGGGTGCGCAGCATCGACAGCGCGCGGCCGCGCTCGCGCACGCCGCGCAGGATCGTCACGAGCAGGGCGACCGCGGCGAGAGCGCCAACCGCGAGCACGGCGATGCCGATCGCTCGCTGCACTCCGCCGATGAGCGCCGACTCCTGCATCGCGGCCATCCAGTCCTCCCTGGTGATGACGGTCGACTGGTCGATGCTCGCCTCCGCGGCGACGGCAGCGGCCGCGCCGGGACCCGAGACGAAGGCGATGTTGGGAGCGACAGGATCCTGGACCTCGGAGCCCAGCAGCTGCTCCGCGGGCATGATCAGGTAGGTCGCCTCATCGGTGAAGCCCCCGGGGACGATGTCCGCGATGCCCGTGATCTCGAACGGCAGGTACGTGCGTCCCACGTAGACGCGAGAGTCGCTGTGCACCGCGATGTCGATGACCTCTTGCGTCGCAAGCGCAGGCAGCGGGTCCCGCGGACCTGCGGCCTCAGCTGCCGCGTACAGCTTCTCGAGGGAACTGACGTCCTCGACTCCCGCCTGGCGCAGGATCTGGGGGTAGCTGCTGTCCATCGCAAACAGGAAGGTGTCCGAATAGTCGGGTCCAAGCGTGATGATCGCATTGACCTTGGCGTAGCCCCGGGACACGGTGAGCCCCTTGCTTTCGAGTCGCTCGGCTGCCTCGGCCGTGACCTCCGACTCGATGCGGACATCGGCGCCGACGCGCTCCCACGACGCGAGATCCTGACCCTGCTTGACCGTCGAGACGAGCAGTCCGCCGGAGACGGCGATGCCGATCGCCAGCGTGAGCGCGAGCAGCGGCAGGACAGGAATTCGCTCGCGGGACTTCGCGAGCGTGATGACTCCGGCAACGCCCTTGGTGCGCTTGGCGAAGAACTGGATCACGGCCATCGGAAGGGGATACAGGCGCACCACGATCACGACGACGGCAAGCGCGATGAGCACCGGCGCGGCCGCGAGGAAGGGGTCGATGCCCTCGGTGGTGGTCTGTAGCACGCTGCGGCCGCGCAGGCTCACTACTGCTGCAGCGGCGACCACGATCGTGAGAGCTTCGAGCGTGAGCCTGCGAGCGCCGCGGGCCTTCGCGACCTTTGCACGGTCCTGACGGTTCGCGGCCTCCCTGCGCCCGGTCCACATGCGTCGGGCCTGGAGGGCGCCAAGCACGGGAGCGCTGAGGGCAGAGACGATGGCCACCACTCGGAGCAGACCGCTCGAGGTCGACACGCCGGGCGTGATGACGTTTGCCGCGCCGATGCCAAGGGCAAGGCCCAACGCGGTGACGAGGAGCGACTCGAAGAGCAGTCGCAGCGCCGTCGAAGCGACCGAGGAGCCGCGAGCGCGCTCGAGCGCGATGTCGCTGTCGCGACGCGTCAGCACGAGCGCAGCCATGAGCGCGATGACCACAGCGGCCACGGACACCACTCCCGCGATGATGACCGACATCTGGGCCAGCGCGGCGCGAGCGCGAGCCGGGTACTCAGAGAGCGCCTCGTCGAGACCGGTGGAGACGTCGACGTTGACGCCCGCGTCCTCTCCCACGAGCGGCTTCGCGTCGGTGGGCAGTTCGCGCAGTTCGCGAGCAACCTCTGACGTGAGCGCGAGGTTCATCTTCTTGGGGTCCACGGTGATCTTCACCGTTCCCGGAACCGGCGCTCGCAGGGATCGCGTGATGCCCTCGAGGGTCTCCGCGCTGACCATGACCGTGCCGCGACGCACATCCGGGTTGGGCCCGCCGTCGATGACGACGGGGTTGACGAACTCTGGGTAGCGCTGCCACACCTCAGCGGAGGGGTCGGCTGCAGCAACGATGCCGGACACCTCGAGCTCCATGCTCTCGGCAGGGGTGCTGAGGAGCAGCCGGTCGCCGATGCCCAACTCGAGAGTGTCGGCCACCTCTTGGCTGATGGCGATCTGGGTGGGAGGAATCACGGCGCCCACACCGCTGATGTCCTCTGGCCGCGGCGGAGCCTCCGGCAGCTCTCCCTCCACGAGGGTCACGTCGGCGCCCGGCGCATGTCCAAACTGGATGACGTCGCCGATCCGCTCGACCTGTTCAAGTTCTGACTGCGGGTTCTCGGCCTGCTCAGCCACAGCGTCGGCCGTCGCCGCCCATGCGATGCGGTTGGCGCGCGACAGGATCCACGCCTCGTGGCCGTCGACGACGGACGCGGTGTGCTGGGGAAGGTTGCCGATGATCGTCTCGCCAAGGCCAGCGAAGACGCTTGTGGGCAGGCCCCGAACAGAGCTGACGTTGTCGCCATGCGGGTTGCCGATCGGCACCTCGATGATGATGTCCGCGGCAGGACCCGCGCCAGCCACAGCGTCGGCGGCGCCCTCATCGATCGTGCGAGCGACGAGCTCCGGGCCTGAAAGCGACAGCACCGTCGCGAGCCCCACGATGAGGGCCGAACTGAGCACTAGCCACCGATCACGGATGAGCCGGCGCCGCACGAGCAGCCCCATCGCCGCGAAGGTGCCGGAATTGCGGGTGCCGCCGCCCTCGGGCGGCATGACCTCGATCGTCATCGTCTCTGTCATCGCTCATCACCGAGCCTCAGCATCTGCGCGGGCTTGATCCTGCGCAGCATGATGCTCACGATGAAGATCGACACGATGAGCACGAGTGCGACCTCCGCGACAAGCAGTCCCAGAGCGTTCCAGGGCACGTCGATGATCACGTGGGGCAGGGGCGGCCTGCCATCGGCTCCCACGGACACGAGCGGCGCCACCAGGTAGCTGAGCGCAATGCCGAGGCCAAGGCCGAATACGAGTCCAAGCAGCGACAGGAAGCCGTTCTCGGAACTGACGATGCGCAGCAGCTGCCCTCTCAGCACGCCGATTGCGCGCATCTGCGCGAGCTCGATCTCGCGGGCTCTCACGGTGACGATCGCGTGCACCGCGAAGCCCAGTGCGGCGAGCACCACTGCCGCTCCCGTCACGAGCCACAGGGCGGCCTGGATGGCGACGCGCAGCGGGTCGTTGGTGAGATCGTGCGCGAGCTGCGCCTTGGTGGAGATGTGCGCCCCTTCAGGCAGCGTCGCCGTGTAGGCGTCGATGTCCGCGTCGTCGAGCCCTATCCACCACTCTTGGGGCGAGAGCGCATCGCCTCCAGACTGAATGTTCGCAATCTGCAGCTGCTGGACGTTCGCCACGAGCGCCTGTCGGCCCATGAGCGATCCGGACAGCATGGGCACTCGCTCCGCGACGTACACAGGCACCTGGGTGTTCCCAATCTGGACGACGCCTTCTTCTCCCACGTCGATGCTCGTCGCATCGACGGCTGCGCCATTCGCGACAATCGGCAGGGGCAGGGAACGCTCGGCAGCGGTGAGTACGAGGGACGCAGGATTGCGCAGGAGTGCCGTCACCGAGGCGATGACGCGCATGTGAATCTGGTCGCCCTCTGGCGCGAGAGTGTCGACGCCCACTCCGCGATTGGTGGCCGTCCAGCCGAGGCTGGCCGGAATCTCGAGAGGGGTTGCATCCACGACGCTCGGCACCCCCCGGACCGGAATCGCGAGCACGGGGGTCTCCGCGGTGATGTCGTCGATCGAGACGGTGAGAGCGAGCGGTCGGGTGTCGTCGATGCCCTCCGGCGGACCCTCGTTGAACGAGATCCACATTCCCTGGAGGCCCACGAGGTACAGCGGCGACTGAATGGTGGCGAGGTCTGAAGTGGTGCCGATGGTGCCGATGAGGTGATGCTCCTCACCGTTGAGAGCCACCTGACCCAGGGGGATCGTCTGGTAGTCGCCGGCCTCGCTGCGGATCACGGCGCGCAGCAGCAGGCGAACGTCGCCCATGTTCTGACTGGCCTCCGCGGTGACGTTCATCGACAGCTGCTGGGGCGTGCCGGGGATCGGGATGGGGTTGACCTCTTCCGGCGCCTTGCCACCGAGCGCGGCGGAGACGCGATAGCCGGCGATCTCATCGAGACGACCAACGCCATACGTCTTGAGCCCTTCGGTGTCGGTCGCGAGCAGGGTCATCGCGCGGCCCTGCACCTCGCCGTAATCGGGAGTGGCGCCAAACACTGCCACCTCGCGCACAACGCCCGACGCTGTGGTCGCGTAGGTGCCATCGTCCACCTGGGAGCGCTGGCCAAGGGCCGTTCCCTCAATGTCCGTCACCACCGCATCCTGCGGGTGCTGGAAGTGCGCCTGGTCCTGCTGCGACTGGTGCCACGTGGTGAGGAAGGTGAGCGAGAACGTGCCGATCGACACCGCGAGCGTGAGCAGCAGGATCGCGGAGACTGCCCGAGCGGAGCGTCGGCCCACCTCCCAGGCGGCGAGGGGAAGGACGGCCTTGCGACCGCGAGCGGCGACGGCCTCGAGCACCTTGGAGGCCGGAGGAATGAGCCGCACGGCCACGAGCGCGCCCGCGAGCAGCGCGAGCGCGGGCCCGGCGGCGAGCAGCGGGTCCACGGAGGCGACGTCGTCGCCTGACAGGACGGGGGACTTGTAGTTCTTGAGCTGCCAATAGGCGAGGCCTGCGAGAGCGAGCACCGCGACGTCGAGTCCGGAGCGCTGGAAGGCCGCGCGGCGGCCGGGTCGCGAGCGGGCCTGCTCCGCGTCGACGAAGCTCGTCTGCCTGCGTGCGAGCGGCGCGACGAGGACGATGATCAGGATGACGCCAACGACCGCGGTCACGGCCCATGTGAAGGTGGGGATGCCAGGGTCAATGTCCATCCCGGCGTCGACCATCACGGGGGTGGTGGCGAGAGCGAGGAAGACCAGTCGCGCGAGGGGTGCCGCCGCGGCCGCGGTGATGATGCCAAGCGCGACGGCCTCGATGAGGCCGAGCCTGAACAGCTGCCGCCCAGAGCTTCCGCGAGCGATCATGAGGTGCTGCTCGGCGTAGCGGCGCTCCGCCATGAGACGGGCGGTCTGGCTCAGCGCCGCGACGGCGAGCACCAGCAGCAGCAATCCCGTGACGAGCACAGAGGAGCGGGTGACGGCGAGTGATCCCACGACTCCACCGAGCGTGTCTCCGACGCTCGTGACGACCTCGGTGCCGCTTCCCGCATCGCCGACGCTGCGGGTCAGGATGCGCTCGAAGCTCTCGAGTCGCGACAGCACCTCGTTGACTTCGGTGAGTGAGGTCGCCGAGAAGTCTGGGGTGTAGCTGAGCATCACGGTGTCGACGGGGAGGGTCTCGATCTCCTCGATGGCCGTGTAGATGGGGCCAAAGCCGTCGGTGGTGACCATTCCGCCGGTGAAGGGGACCACGACGTCGGGCCGGTGGGCGGAGCCGCCGAGGCGATCAAGCAGCCACACAGGATCGTCAGGATCGTTGACCGTGTAGGTGCCGACGACCTTGAAATCGGCCCTGTCCTTGCGGTCCGCGTAGTTGGCGAGGCCGAACTCGTCGCCGATCTCGATGTCGAGGTCGTGCAGCAGCGCGGGCGGCACGAGCACCTCTACGGGTCCAGTGCTGGTGGGCTGGGGCAGCTGGCCTGAGCGGACCGTGACGCGATCGTCCATCGCGTCGGTGAAGCCGAGGTAGGCGAGCGCGCCCGACCGGTCTTCGCGGGCGAGCGCGAGCAGCGAGCCCTGGACCGTGACGGTGCGCGTGTAGGGGATGTCGCCGAACAGCTCAGTGGCCGCCCCGTCCGCGCCAGTGATGACGCCTGCGACGGTGTCCTCGACGTCCATGCGCACATCGAACTGGGTCTGCTCTGCGGTCGCATTCTTGAGCGCGGCGCGAGCGGCGGTGGTCTCGGTTGCCGCGGCGAGCAGGTACAGGGTCGCGAGCAGGGTGGACGCAAGCACGGAGACGGCGAGCACCACAGCGAGGAAGGCCCACTGGATGCGCGACCGCCTCACAGTTAGGCGAACTCGCCACGGTCTCACGCCGGTCAACACCCCTTTGCGTTGAAAAGGCGACCCCGCGGTCGCCGCCTCACCATCCTCGCCCCTTTGCCAACCGCCCCGGAACGAACCCAAACCCCGTTATCGAATCGTTATGCTCCCACCAGCACCCAGCCCAGCACGGCCGCCGCCAGGCCCGACGCTGTGGTCACCGTGAGATACCAGGCCGCACCAGAGCGCCGGCCCGCCTGCCACAGCGTCACCGCATCCAAGGCGAGGGAGGAGAACGTGGTGAGACCGCCGGCCGCGCCCGTCGCGAGGACCACGAACACCCAGTCGCCGGCGCCGTCGTGGACCGCTCGTGCCGCGCCCGCGAGAAGGGCCGTTCCCACCACGTTGGCGACGACCGTCGGCCACGGGAATCCGTGGGGCCGACGCAGCAGTCCCAGTGCATAACGGCCGGCGCTCGCGACCCCGCAGGCGACGATCGCGGCGACATAGACCCAGGCACTCATGCGGCAGCCCTCATCCGCCGCCGCTCGGCAAGAGCGAAGCCCGCCCACGCGGCGAGCGTGCATACGAGCATCGAGACGATGAGCACCGCGACGCTCACGAGGGCGCCGCTGTCCGTGACGTATCCCATCGCGGCGATTCCGGAAAACGTCGTGAAGCCTCCGAGCAGGCCCGGTCCCAACAGCGGCCACAGGTGGCGCCGGCCGCCCCACAGCACCGCAACCACACCGATCATGAACGAGCCGACGAGGTTGATGACGAGCAGCTGCCACGGGATGCCCGTGCCGGTATCCCACACCAGGCCGATGGTCAGTCGCGCGCCGCCGCCGAGGCAGCCGCCCACAAAGGCGAGAACCAGTCGGGAAATCACTTCTCGAGCCAGGCGTCTGCCGCCTCGAGCTCCTGGGCGAGGCCCTTGACCACCGCGTCGGCGAGCGTCTTCTCGATCATTCCGCCGAAGAGCGGAACGGAGACCTTGACGTCTCCGGTTGCAAGAAACGTGGTGGTGTCGCCATTCGCGGTGAGGCCGATTGCGCCTGAGACGTGTCCCGGCGCGCCAACGATCTCGACGGCGAAGGTGCCCACTCGGCCCTCTGGCTCCGGCTCCTGCCAGGCCTCCGTGTAGCGCACGTGAAGATCAGAGCCCACGAAGGAGCGGAACTCGCTGGGAATCGAGCTCGCCGGCACGGTGCGGCGGATGTAGACGGTGAACGCCGAGTCTGCGGTGCCGTCGATCCAGACCTCGCCCTCATCGCTTCCTGAGGCTTGAGCCCGGCGCTGTGCGAACGCGAGGTCGGCGAACATCGCGACGACGCGATCGAGCGGCGCGGCGAACACGTGCTGGTGAGTGAACTCCACTGAACCCCTCCTAGTGAGGCAAGGCTACCCCGGTCTCGCAGGGGCCATAGGCTTGTCCCGTGGCCACCCTGCGAGAGACCGCCGAGCGATACGGTCCCCTCACCGACGAGGAGGCCGAGTGGCTCGCCTCCCTCATCGCCGACTGGCAGATCGTCGCGGACCTGTCCTTTGCCGACCTCATCCTGTGGAGGGCGGTTGGCGAGGGGTTTGTCGCTATTGCCCAGTGCCGACCCTCAACCGGGCCCACCGTGCACCTCGACGATGTCGTGGGCACCATGGCGGCAGCAGGTCGCATCGCCCACTTGCAGCGCGCGCTCGACGAGGGCGGCATCGTCGCCTCGCGAGAGCCGCGCTGGGACGAGACCTATGCGGTGCGCGAGGACGCGCTTCCAGTCGTGATGCACGGCAAGCCCATCGCCGTGCTGACGCGAGAGGTGTCGCAGGCGGTGTCTCGCTCCTCGAGCCGCCTTGAGCTCAACTACAAGGGAGCCGCCGACGACATCCTGCGGATGATCACTCGCGGCGAGTACCCCGTCCACACCGCCGTCACGGGCCCGCGGCGCGGCGCCCCTCGTGTTGGCGACGGCGTGCTCCGTCTCGACGCGTCAGGTCACGTGATGTACGCGTCTCCCAATGCACTGTCGTGTTTCCACCGCCTGGGCGTCATCGGCTCGCTCATGAACCGGTCGCTTCCGCAGGTCACGAGCGAGCTGGTCACCGACAAGGGACTCGTCAACGAAACGCTCGCAATGGTCGTCGCGGGCCGCGCCGCGTGGCGCACCGACCTCGAGGCCAATGGCGCTTGCCTGTCGCTGCGCGCTCTGCCGGTCTTGGATCGCGGCGCTCGGGTGGGCGCCGTGCTGCTGTGCCGCGACGTGACGGAACTGCGTCGCCGCGAGCGAGAGCTCATCACCAAGGACGCGACGATCCGCGAGATCCATCACCGCGTGAAGAACAACCTGCAGACCGTTGCGGCGCTGCTGCGCCTCCAGTCGCGCAGGGTCGAGGCGCCGGAGGCGAAAGAGGCGCTCGCTGAGGCGATGCGTCGGGTCTCGACCATCGCGCTCGTGCACGAGACGCTCTCGGGAACGCTCGACGAACTGGTCAACTTCGACGATCTCGCTGCCCGCTCCATTCGCATGGCGGCAGAGGTGGCTTCCCCAGGGGTGCAGGTGAAGATCGTCAACGAGGGAGACTTCGGCCTGATCCCTGCTCAGTATGCGTCATCGCTTGCGCTCGTCATCACGGAGCTCGTGACTAACGCCGTGGAGCACGGCTTCGAGGGCAGGGAGCGTGGCACCATCACCGTCACGGCGCAGCGCGAAGGGGACACCGTTCGCGTGGTCATTGCCGACGACGGCGTGGGTCTCACGCATGAGCCGTCAGGCCTGGGCTCGTCGATTGTGCGCACGCTCGTGGAGAACGAGCTGGGCGGCCAGATCACCTGGCATGGAACAGACCAAGGCTCCGCCGTCGAACTGACGGCACAGGTCGGTGAAGGGCGCTGAGCGCCTACATACCTGGGGCTGCGTTACTTGGCGGCGCGGCGAGCGCGGGCAGCGCGGCGCTTGAGCGAGCGACGCTCGTCCTCGGACAGACCGCCCCACACGCCAGAGTCCTGGTTGTGCTCCATGGCCCACTGGAGGCACGTCTCGCGCACCTCGCAGGTGTTGCACACGGCCTTTGCCCGCTCGATCTGAACGAGCGCCGGGCCGGTGTTCCCCACGGGGAAGAAGAGCTCGGGGTCGTCAGCATCGAGGCAAGCAGCGCGGTCGCGCCAATCCATGGTTTCTCCTTGGGAGACTAGGCAAGGCGCGAGCAGGCCAGGTCGGGTGGGACGGGGTCTGCTGCCGCGCTCTCGCGGTTGCACTTCATCTAGGTTCTCACGGTTGGGAACCCCTGACAAGGGTTCGGGACTGTGTCGTGGCTCACAACCGCATTCGCTACCGTTAACGCTGTGGCCGTCCTCCGTGCTCCCAATTCCGCTCGCCGCATAACCGCGATGGTGGCGCTCGCCGTTGAGGCGTCTGCCCTGGCACTTGCCACATTGGCGTATGTGACGCTGGCGATCATTGGCGATGCCGAGCACCGCGCGTCCCTCTTGGGACTCGCCGCGCTGTCGGCGCTGAGCGCTTTGGGGCTCGGCGCCGCGACTCGGGGCGTCGCGCGCTCGAAGCGCTGGGCGCTCGGCCCGTCCATCACGTGGCAGGTGCTGCAGGGATTCGTGGGTGCCTATGTGCTCTCGACGGGCAATGTGCTGCTGGGGCTGAGCCTGCTCGTCTTGGCCGTCCCAGCAGGGCTCGCCCTCATCGCGATCGCGCGCTCTGTCGACGAGTCACGCAGCTAGCACCTGCACCGCCTGCGGCACCCCATCCGCAACCACCACAACCCTGAACGGCGGCGGCTGCGGATCGACAAGGCCCTTCGGAGCATCCCTCACCACCTCTCGCAGCGAGCGCTGACTCGGCCGCGTGATGATGACGCTGCGTGGGCTGTGCGCCGCTCCCAGCGCGAATGCCGAGTCGGTGACGCGGGGCGGCGAGCCCGTCACGACCTCCACTCGTCTCGCCACCGCATCCCGCTCGGGGCCGGGCGGCCCCACGACCGCGACCGGCAGCGCGTCGATCGTCACCGCCCGGGGCTTGTCGCCGCCAATTCCCAGCGCCGACGCTGGGGCGGCTTCGCATACGGCCGGCAGCTCGGTGACGAGAGGCTTGGGCTGCCATGCGCCGGGAAGGCACAGTTGGCATTCGAACCATCCTTCGGTGAGGGACACGCGCGCCCGGCCGGGAAGAGACTGGATGGTGCGCAGTTCCCGAGGAACGTCCCACGCCGCGTCGTCGTCTGCCGCGAGGCCGGACAGGACTATTCGCAGGCCCGCGCTGGCGACGAGCCGGTGGTGCGCCCAGTTCGCGGGCACCACAAGCGCAGTGGGCATGCGCACCATCGCTGCGGTGAGCAGGTCGATTGCCTCGGGATCGGCGCTGCTGGCACTGGTCAGGACCCTGGCCGCATCGTCGATGAGGAGCATGGCTTCCTCTGTCTCGAGCGCGAGTGCGAGGGTGCGCACCGCGAGCCGAGGGGAGTGCGGCACGAGCACAGGACGCAGACCCAGCGCTTGGGCCTGGGCGCCAATGGCGTGTAGCAGCGAGCTTCTGCCGGATCGCGGAGGGCCGCACACGACGAGCGCACCGGCTGCGGGATCCCATGAGACGGGCATGCGCCGACGCTCGCTTGCACCATCCGCGATGCCCAACGCGAACCGGGTCGGTTGGGCGGGAGCAGGGGCAATGCGGTCAGGAAGCGGCGGCAGCCACAGGGGAACGGCTCTCGCTCCAGTCGCGGCCGCCTCGAGCAGCGACCGGCCCAGCGGCTGCGCAGCCGCGCGCTCGCGGATGCGAGCGGGAGCGTCGGCGAGCGGAAGGGCCACCTGCACCTCGATGAGGGTTCCGCCTCGCTGCAGCATCGCTCGGCCGGGGACTGCAGGGTCAATCTGCGCCGCGTCGCCTGTGCCGATGAGGTCACGCGACTCGGTATCGGAGGCGGTTCGCAGAGCGACAGTCGTGGAGACGTTCGCGCGGATCTCCGGCCCCACGGCCCCGGCGGGACGCTGCGTCGCAAGCACCAGGTGGATGCCGAGCGAACGACCCTGTGCCGCGAGGCGGGTGAGCTGCGGAAGGAAGTCCCGATCCGCGGCGGCGATCTCCTGGAACTCGTCGACGACCACGACGAGCCGTGGTGGCCTGCCGCTGTTCCATTCGTCGAAGGTGGTGGCTCCCGCTCGAGCGGCCGCCGCCTTGCGCTGAGCGAGCTCCGCGCCGAGCGCGAGGAGGCATCGGCGCGCAAGGTGCGGCTCGAGATCGGTGAGCACCGACGCGACGTGAGGCAGCCCGATGCACGGGCCCAGTCCGGCACCACCTTTGAAGTCGATGAGCGCGAAGGTGACCTCGGCGGGGGTGAAGTCCGCAGCGAGCGAGCCGACGATGGTCCGCAGGGCCTCCGACTTCCCGGATCCCGTGGTTCCGGCGACCAGCATGTGGGGTCCATCGGCAACCAGGTCAAGCACGACGGGACCGTGGGCACCCATCCCAAGCCTCACCGGCAGGCCGCTGCGGGGTGGTGGCGGCAGCTCGGCCCACCGCACGCTCGCCGGAATCCCCGCTCCGGCGGCTGTTCCCGCCCGTCGCCTCGCGCTCGCGCGTGCGGTCGCCTCGCCGACGAGCGGAAGCGGACCGCTCGTCGTGGTGCCGTGTCCCGTCACGCGCACCTGTGACCCTGCCTCCTCGACTCGCACATCCGTCCACGACGGCACGTCATCGCCGGACTGAACCCACGTCACGTCACGCTCGGCTGGCGGCAGCAGCTCCATCCAGTCCTCCCACTGCGGTGCGGAGCGCGGCGGACGACCAACGCTCAGCGTCACGGCGCGCATGAGCCCGACCGGCCCGAGGACGGCGATGTTCCCTGGTGGCAGCGGTTCGATGTCGAGCGTGCCCGTGATGTCGAGCACGGCGGCGGCAGGGGCCTTGCGCAGCCGACGCGCGAGGAGCGGCGCGACGGCGAAAGCGGGCATCACGAGCGCGACGATCGCGAGCTGCCAATGCCCTGTCGCGATGGCGAGGATGGTCATCGACAGGGCCGCGGCGGCGGCCGTGGCGAGGCTTGCCACGGGCCGACGCTTGTCCTCCTTGGCCTGTACGGCTCGCCCCGCCACCTGCACGGTCGTCTCGCCGAGCGTGAGCACGTCTCCCGGCTTGAGCGCACGCTCGCGGCGCAACCGGCGGCCATTCAGTCGCAGCCCGTTGCGTGACCTCGCATCCCGCACCGTGCCATCGCCGAGCACCGCGTGTACCCCGCTCAGTGTCGGATCGGCTACCCGCAGTGCCGCCTCGTCGCCCCTGCCGATGGTGCGCCCCTCCGCAAGCGTCGCCACGGCTCCCGCATCCGGACCGCCCACGACGGCGAGGTGCACGCCTGGGTCGGGACGAGCGTCGGGCCCCGGCAGTGGCGTGAGTTCGCAGCATGCGACGAGGGGCGGCGTGCCCGCCGGATGCGACGGGGACAGGCGCACGGGCCCGCACCACGGCCGCTCGGGAAGGTTCACCCCGCGAGCCGCCGCGAACGCCACGATCTCGCAAGCCGCGACGCCGGGTGCAACCTCAAGTTCCAGCGACCCCGCCCACATGCGCATGGGCACAGCATGCCGCGATGTGCCCGCGCCCCGCGGCGGCCTGTGGAGAACTAGCTGCGGGCGGACACCGAGATCTGGCGCGGCTCGGTGACCCTGCCCTCGGTGTCGGCCACCGAGTAGAACGCCCTCGAGGTGGTGGCTTCACCCGTGACCGTGAAGGTCACCTTGCCGTCGACGACGGCGAACGTGCCAGCGTCGGTCGTGAGCTGGCTCTGCACCCCTGCCGTCTCGGGGTCGAGGTCGATCGTCGCGAGATCCCACGCCGCGTCGCCGAACACCTTGTCGTTGGCGAGCACGTCAATCGTCACGGTTTCTTTGCCCTCGAAGAAGGCGAAGTCGTTTTCCGCGATGGGGCCGAACTCATTCCAGCCGGTGCCGTCGCCCACGTGATGCGCCCACGCGGTCACGAGGTCGCACGCGGGGCCGGGGCAGCGCTGTGTGAAGCCCACGCCGTCGGCATCCGCCGCAATCGATGCCGCGGGCTGCATGAGCCAGAAGTGCGAACCGTCGCCCCCGGCGTCGTAGAAGTGGCGCAGCCAGTTGTCGTAGACGAGCATGCGCTGCGAGCGCTCGACCCAGCCGTACTCGCCGATGTAGTAGGGCTTGTTCGCGTCCGCGGCGATCTTGCCGTGGTCGTCGATCCACTGGGCCGCCCACGCCTCCCAGCCGCTGGGGTCCTCGGTGGGGGTCCAGTGGTTGGGGTAGACGTGAATGCCGTGCAGATCGATGTTCGGCAGGGCGAGCAGCGCAACGGGGTCAGCGGAGGCGGTGCAGTTGTTCCACCAGTTGGGGCCGCCCGGCTCGGAGCACATGAATCCCTCGCCGCCGAACGCGATGAGGTGGTTGTCGTCGATCGACCTCACGAAGTCGGACATCTCTGAGGCCCAGGCCACCATGATGTCGGAGCCGCAGTTCTCGCTTGGCGGGTAGGGGCCGGACTCGGAGCACTGCAGCTCATTGCCGAGCTCCCACGCGAGGATCGTGGGGTCGTCCTTGTACTTGATGCCCGTGATGGTGTTGGTGCGGTTGAGCAGCGACTCGACGTAGTTCTTGTACCAGCCCTTGATGGTGTCGTTGGTGAAGAAGTCGTCGTGGTGGCTGCCGCCTGCCCAGCGCACGTACTGATCGATGCCGCCGAACGCCGTCCAGTTGTTGACGAACGGCATGATGATCTTGATGTCGTTCTCGCTCGCGGCGGCGATGACCTGGTCAAGGTGCACCAGACCGTTGTCGCCTTCGTTGAGCGCGGGAGCTCCCGCCTCGACATCGAAGTACTGAAAGTAGATGCCGCGGTTGTTGCCCTCCACCACGAGGTCGCCGTCGGGCGTGCCGGTGTCGTAGAAGCCCCACGTGCGCAGCACGGTGAGGTTCGCCTCCTTCGCGGTCTTCATGTACACCGCAATCGTGGGAGCAGCCTCATAGACGAGCGTGTAGGCGTTCGCGGAGGCGTAGCGGAAGGGCTCGCCGTCGAGGATGAGGTCCTGGCCGTCGGTAGTCACGAAGCTCGCTGGCTCCGCGCTGGGGCTGGGGGAGGCCGACGCTGTGGGGGCCGGGGTTTGCGAGGGCGCCTTGTCGCCGCTCGCGTTCACTGCGGCGAAGATGCCGGCGCCGATCGCGACTATCGCGCCAAGGCCCAGGACCGCTGCGCCGCGGCGCTTGCCCTTGTTCTCGCTGGTGTCTTCCATATTCCCCGTCCCGGTCGTCGTTGACTGCGGTCATTGTAGGGGGGTCAGCGTGCCGTCCTCGTTGATGGTCCCCGCGTACCACTGATAGTTCCGGTCGATGTAGGTGCGGGGAATGCCGCCCAGGTAGTAGCCCGCTTGGCGCACCGTGGACTCGACGAGGACAGCGGGGTCCTCTGTCCACGTGAACCACGTGGTGTCGCGAGTGAGGACAACGGGCTGCTCGTCGAAGACCTCTGTCATCTGGGCGAGCGCATCCTGCGTGGGGGCCACGAGGGCGAGCACCACCGGCTCATCGCACATCACGCGCAGCGACCCAAAGTGAGAGGACGTCGACGCGAGCACGATCGGCTTTCCCGGGGCGATGGCGCACAGGTCCTCGAGCTGAGCGAGGGAGCCGCCCATCTCGCGAACCACGAGGGGAGTGGCGCCACGGACCGGGACTACCTCCGCGTCGGGCGTGATGATGACCCAGGTCGAGATGGGAAGCAGCGCGGTGAGCCCAACAGCCCACTGCATCGCGAGCCGTCGGCGCTCGCCGTGTGTGAAGCGTCGGGCCAGCCACACGGCCGCGAGTGTCGCGGCGAGAGCGAAGGCGGGCAGCGTCATCGACTCGAAGCGGCGAATCGCCCAGATCTGATCCGGCACAATCTCCGGCGCCCAGAAGTACAGCAGCGATGGCGCGAGTGTTGCACCCAGGAACACGGCCCATTCGCTGCGTCCCCTGAGTGCGCGGTACGCGGCGATTCCAAGGCCCAAGATCGCGAGCGCGACGATGATCCACGTCGTGTAATAGCTGATCCACGCGAACGTCGACTCCGCATAGGTGCGGGTGGGATCAATCGGCAGTCCCTGCGCGCGCTGGAACTGCTCGACGACGGAGTTGGTGAAGACGTCGACGGGATCGTCGGTGCTGCGGTGCACCACAGTCCACAGCGGGCGGGAAGCGAGCACCACCATCCCGGCAACGAGCGTCCCCGCGACCCACAGCGCTCCGCGCTTGCCGATCGCGGCGGCGGGAGCGCTCAGCAGCCGCTCGCCCCTGATGGGGCTGAGCCACGACGCGGTCCACACGAGGGCGATGCCAATCACGAGCGCATAGGCGGTGATGAGCGTCTCGGTCTGCTCGCCCAGGCGTTCGGCATAGGCAGTGCTCCATCGCCACAGCGACCAATAGCCGAAGGCGACGGTCCCCGCCTGGGCCGCCGCCGCTGCCACGGCGACGACTGTGCGCCACGTGCGCGGAGCGTCGGACAGGGCAAGCGCGATGACGATGCCGACGATCGCACCCGCCGCGAACAGTGCGCCGTCGATGCGCACAAGCGTCGTCGCTCCCGTAAGCACCGCGCCCGCGATGACGAGCGGCGCGCTGTGCTCGCGCAGGCCCCTCCACGCCCACAGCAGGCCGGCGATGACCAGCACCACGGTGAGCGGCTCGGAGTACGCGGAGCGGGACAGCGCGATATGCGCCACCGTGAGTCCGAACCCCGCCATGGGAGCGAGCGCCACCTTGGGGCCAAGGAACTGCCGGCCAAGGGCGTACACGGCGAGCAGCCCCACCGCGCCGATGACCACGTTCGCGCCAAGGACTCCCCATGTGCCCGCGATCCACCCGCCCATCGCAATGGTCGCCGGAAGCATCTTGGCTCCCTGCGGCTGGACGGCGTCGCCCGTGAGATTCCACGCCTGCGAAGCGTCGGGAAGGAGATTGGGCTGCAGCGCCGCTGCCTCGTCGGCGCCCAGCACCGGAATGTCCGTGGACGGGTGGTCGGTGAGCCACAGTCCGGACAGCGTGAGGAAGCCCGGGTCACGCACCACGATGAGGTACTCGGAGGTCCACACCCAGTTGACGACGGTCCACGCGAGCGACGCCCACAGGGCGAGCGCCGCTCCGCGAACGTCCGACGCTGTGACGACAGGGCGGAAGGGTCGCCAGGTGATTGCCACCAGTACGGCGGCGAGTGGCAGCGCGGTCCAGGGCCGGAAGTGGCCAAGGCTCACGGTGATTCCGGCGGCGAGAGACAGCGCGACGGCGACCTGGACGATGCGTGCTGGGGCCGCCGCGATCCACAGCCGTTCGGTGCTCACGATGGCCGAGCCTACCGGCGGTCAAGCGGGACTGGCGGTGGTGCGCGCGGCAAAGTTCGTGGGCGCAGGTAAGGTTGGCCCATGACCAAAATCGTCTTGGTCGAAGATGACCCGACCATTTCAGAACCCTTGACTCGCGCTTTGGGCAGGGAAGGCTACGACGTCGAGTGGCACGGCACCGGACTCGGTGGCGTCGACGCCGCTGACGGAGCCGACCTGCTCATTCTCGACTTGGGTCTGCCGGACATCGACGGCGTAGATGTTGCGCGACGCGTGCGTGACAAGGGACTGCTCGTCCCCATCCTCATGCTGACCGCGCGCGCTGACGAGGTTGACCTCGTCGTTGGCCTCGACGCCGGTGCCGACGATTACGTCACCAAGCCCTTCCGCCTCGCCGAGCTCCTCGCCCGCGTCCGTGCGCTGCTGCGCCGCCGCACCGGCACCGAGGTGCAGGGAGACGTCGAGGTGGGCAATGTCCGTGTGGATGTCGCCGCCCATCGCGCGTTTGTCGATGGCAAGGAGCTGCAGCTGAGCGGCAAGGAGTTCGACCTCCTCCACGTGCTCGTCGCGAATGCCGGCTCCGTGGTCTCTCGCGACCAGCTCATGCATGAGGTGTGGGGCGCTGAGCCCGGCGCTCCATCCAAGACTCTCGACATGCACATCTCGTGGCTGCGCAGGAAGCTCGGAGACGACGCCGCTCAGCCGACGTACATCACGACCGTCCGCGGAATGGGCTTCCGCTTCGAGAACGACGACTGACCTTGCGCCGTCGCGTACTCATCGCGACCATCTCGGCGCTCGGGGTGGCGGTGATCCTGCTTGGCATCCCGCTCGCCATCGCCGCCGCCCAGCTGGTGCGCGACAACGCGCTGCGAGAGCTCGAGTCGCGCACGGCCACGGCCAGCCGCGCCCTCGAGGTGCGCTATGGCGCCGGTGAGGGCATCACGGAGGCGAATCTCGCGTCGTATGTCTCTGAGCGCTCCGGCGCTCCCGCCTTCATCTCGGTGACCCTGCCCGACGGCACGGTCCTGACGTACGGCGAAGAGCCGTCGACGTCCTACACGGCGAGCGAAGTGACCGACTCGGGGATCGTCGTGATCATGTACGAGTCGCGCTGGAACGTGTTCTGGGAGGCAGCCCGCATCGTGGGCCTGGTCCTCGCGACCGGGGCCATAGCGGTGCTTGCTGGAATCGGCATGGCGATCTGGCAGGCCAACCGCCTGTCCGCACCTCTCGTGTACCTCGCGGCGAGCGCCGAGCAGATCGGCTCAGGCCAAGTGCGGCCGCGCCTCGAGCGCACCGGAATCGAGGAGATCGACCTGGTAGCCGACGAGCTCGCGCGCTCCTCGGATCGCATGGCGGCTCGCCTTGCCGCAGAGCGCCAGTTCGCGTCCGACGCTTCCCACCAGCTGCGCACCCCGCTCACCGCACTGTCGATGCGGCTTGAGGAGATCGCGACCACCACAACCCAGGCGGAGGTGCGCGAAGAGGCCGAGAAGTCTCTTGAGCAGGTCGAGCGACTCGTGGGGGTCGTCGACGACCTGCTGGGACGCTCCCGCAAGGCGCTCGGCTCTGGAACCGAGCTTGTGAACCTCGAGGAGGTGTTCGAGCAGCAGCGCCAGGAGTGGAGTGCGGTGTTCTCCAAGGCCAGCCGCAAGCTTGTCATCGAACCCACCGATGCGCTTGTCTTCGCGAGCCCCGGCGGCCTCGCCCAAGTGCTGGCGACCCTCATCGAGAACTCTCTCAAGCATGGGGCGGGCACCACGACAGTGGCGGCCAGAGCGTCGGGCGGAAGCCAGGCGATCGTTGTCGAGGTGAGGGACACGGGACCCGGCGTTCCCGACGACATCGCGCCGCGCATCTTCGAGCGCGAGGTCACCGGCGGTCGCGGCACGGGACTTGGCCTCGCGCTTGCCAGGGACCTCGTCACGGCTGACGGCGGGCGCCTAGAGCTCGCCCAGCGCGTGCCTGCGGTCTTCGCGGTGTTCCTCCAGGGCGTGCCCCAGATGGTGGACCTCGACTCCGTGATCCCTCACGGAAAGGCCATCAATCCTCGTCGGCGACGTCGATGATCGCGGTGGGCGGCTTCGTGGTGAACACGAGCAGCTTGTAGCCCACGTAGCGCAGCACCGTGCCGAGCCCAATGCCCAGCAGGGATGCGATGTTGTCCGCCATGAGGCTCGTGAACTGCAGCACGTAGTGGCTGATCGCCACCACTCCCGCCTCCGCGACAATCGCGATGAAGTTCACCGCACCAAAGAGGAAGAACTCGCGAATGGGCCGATGGGTGCGGTGGCCCTTGAACGTCCACAGCCGGTGTGCGATCCACGCGAACACGATCGACACGAGCGTCGCAATGACCTTCGCGGTGACCACACGGTCGGAGGCGCCAAGAAACTCGGAGTCCTCGCTGAGCGGCCCAAGGCGCAGCACGTTGAACACGCCCAGGTTGACGAGGATGCCGGCAATGCCGACCACCCCAAAGCGGCCGAGTTCTGCGGCGTGTGAACGGATCCAGGCGAGCACCGCGTCAGCCTATCGCCGGTAGGTTGTAGCCATGACCGCCCCCATCGTCGCCGTAGTTGGCGGCGGCCAGTTGGCTCGCATGATGACCGGCCCAGCCACGGAGCTTGGGATCACGCTTCGCGTGCTCGTTGAGTCGCCCGACGCTGCGGCTGCTCTGTCTGCACACGAGGCCGTCGTTGGACTTCCCAAGGACGCGGACCCTGTGGCCACCCTCCTCGAGGGCGCCACGGTCGTGACGTGGGAGCACGAGCACATTCCTGCCGCCGTCTTCGAGGCCGCCGCCGAGCGCGGCGTGCCCGCCCTGCCCTCTGCCGCCGCGCTCACTCACGCTCAGGACAAGATCGTGATGCGCTCGCGCATGGATGCGCTCGGCCTGCCCAACCCGGCATGGGCGCAGGTGCACACGGAGGACGACGTCGAGGCGTTCCTTGCCGCCCACGACGGCCACGCGGTGCTCAAGACTGCTCGCGGCGGCTACGACGGCAAGGGGGTGCGGGTCATTCACAGCGCCGCTGACGCGAAGGACTGGATCGACGCCCAGGCGACCGGCGGCCCCCAACTGCTCGTCGAGGAGCTGGTTCCGTACTCAAGGGAACTGGCCGCGCAGGTGGCGAGAACAGCGTCGGGCCGTGTTGTCGCCTACCCCGTAGTCGAGTCGACGCAGAAGGACGGCGTATGCGCTGAGGTCATCGCCCCGGCGCCGGATCTCTCGGATGCGCTCGCGGCGGAGATCACCGAGCTGGCGGTGACGATCGCGACAGAGCTCGATGTAGTGGGAATGCTCGCGGTCGAGCTGTTCCAGGTGGGCCAGCACGTCGTCATCAATGAGCTCGCGATGCGCCCCCACAACTCCGGCCACTGGTCCATGGACGGCGCGGTGACCGGTCAGTTCGAGCAGCACCTGCGCGCCGTGCTCGACCTGCCGCTCGGCTCGACGCAGCCCAAGGCGGCCTGGACCGTCATGGCGAACGTTCTTGGCGGGGCGCGAGAGCACCTCTCCGCAGCGCTTGCAGATGTCGATGATCCCGACGCGAAGATCCACCTTTACGGCAAAGAGGTGCGCCCTGGTCGCAAGGTGGGGCACGTCAACCTCGCGGGCGACGACCTTGATGATGTGCTCACACGGGCGCGCAATGCTGCCGATATCGTCAGGGACGGCAAGCAGACAGGAGGCGGCGCATGAGCGCAGTGGTTGGCATCGTCATGGGCTCAGACTCCGATTGGCCCGTGATGAGCGCCGCGGCCGACGCTGTGGCTGAGTTCGGCGTCGAGTTCGAGAAGGACGTGGTGTCGGCTCACCGCATGCCTGAGGAGATGATCGAGTACGGCCGCTCCGCCGAGGAGCGCGGCCTGCGCGTCATCATCGCGGGCGCCGGCGGCGCGGCTCACCTTCCGGGAATGCTCGCCTCCGTCACGACGCTGCCGGTGATCGGCGTCCCCGTGCCCCTCAAGCACCTTGACGGCATGGACTCGCTGCTGTCGATTGTGCAGATGCCGGCCGGCGTTCCCGTCGCGACCGTGTCGATTGGAGGAGCGCGCAATGCGGGACTGCTCGCGGTGCGCATCCTCGCCGCTGCCGATGCCGAGCTGCGCGACACGATGCGCGAGTTTCAGGTGCAGCTGCGCGATGTGGCACACGCCAAGGGCCAGGCGTTGCGGGAGCTGTAAACCGAGCTGACTGCGCGGCGCTGACTGCGGTCAGCGCCGGCTGGCTACTTCTTGACCTTGCACTCCGCGAGGATCTCTTCTTGCGACTGACGCTCCGGAGTGGGTGAGACGATCGATCCGCCGCTCATGGTGGGATCCGGGGTGGAGGTGGTCGGCTTCTTCTTGCCGCCGTCCATCGGGATGTCCTTGACGATGCGCTTGTAGACGAGGTCCGCGTCTGCGGTCGCGAGCACGTCTCCCGACTTGTCTCCCGCGTAGCGCCACGGAACCGTCATGAAGTTGATGTTGTCCTGATCGATGTTGCGCAGCGAGTACGCGAGACCAACGAGGTAGGTGAAGGAGCCGAGGTCGGGGTCCATGGTCATCGACTCGCCTGCGGACTTCAGCAGCAGGGTGAGCTGCGGGGCGTCGGTGAGGACGTTCATGCCAAGCACCTTGCGCGCAAGGTTCGTCATGAGGGCCTGCTGGCGCTCGATGCGCTGCAAGTCCGTGCCGTCGCCGATGTGACGGACGCGAGCGTACGCCAGCGCGGTCTTGCCGTTGAGGACACGGGCGCCAGCCTTGACGTTGAGCTTGGACTTGCGGTCGTTGATGTCGCGCTCGATGCACATCGGCACGCCGCCCACAGCGTCAACCATCTTCTTGAAGCCGGAGAAGTCCACCACGGCGTAGTGGTCGAACTCGATGCCGGTGAGGTCCTGGACGGTCTTCATGGTGCACGCGGCGCCTTCGGCCGCGTTGCCCTTCTTGCCGCCATTGGCGAAGGCGATGTTGAACTTGCCGGTCCAGCCCTTGACCGTGGAGCCGTCGAACAGCTTGCAGTCGCTCACGCGCACGCGCATGTCGCGCGGGATGGAGAGGAAGTCGATGCGAGAGCGGTCGGCCGAGATGTGCATGATCATCGTGGTGTCCGAGCGCATGCCGCCCACCTTGCCGCCGATCTTGCCGTTCTCGCCGTCGCGGACGTCCGAGCCCACGAGCAGGATGTTCACGTCCTTGCCGGCGTTGGGGTCCACGGGTTCAGGGTCCTCAGTGGCCGTGATGCTGGGGGTGGCCACAGGGGTGCGCGAGGGAAGGCCAACAAGACCTTTGATGTCCTGGGTGTCGAAGGAGCCCTGGAGGTTGTTCCAGTAGGTGGTGCCAAGCACGATGCCGAAGCCGAGGACACCTGCCAGCACCGCGGCAACGATCTGCATGCCGGTGCGGCGGCGATCCGTTGCGCCGTGGCGCGCGCGCTTCAAGGCACGTTCCTGCTTGCTCACTTACCCTCCTGGGCGCGCGCGACGAGCGCGTACATCTCTAGTAACAACGGGTCAAACGGTTGTATCGGCCGTCGCGTTCCCGCGAATTAGTGTCTCAGACCTTGCACTCGTCGAGAAGCGCCTTGGTGGGGTCCTTGTCAGGGTCCACCGGCTTGGGGGACTTGTCGATGACCTTGTCCCACGTCTTGCCGGCGCTGTTGTCGCCGAAGGCGGTGAGTGGCTTGTCGTTGCGCAGCTGCTTCCACATGGTCTTGGCGTCCTTGGTGAGCAGCACGTCCATGTAGTCGTCGGTGTACTTCCACGGCACCGTGTAGAACTGCACGTCTGCGGGGTCCAGGTTCCGCAGCGAGAACCCAAGGCCCATCATCCGGCGGGTGTCGGCGAGCTCTGGATCCATGGTGAGCGATGCGGCGGTGGCCTTGAGGAACTGGGTGAGCTCTCCAGCGTCGGTCAGGATGTTCTTGGACAGCACCACGCGGGCGACCTGGCGCAGCAGCTGCTGCTGGCGAGCGATGCGCTGCAGGTCAGAGCCGGAGACGTCGCCCACCTCTGCGGTGCGCATGCGAGCGAGGCCGAGCGCCTGCTTGCCGTTGAGGACCTGCGGTCCAGGCTTGAGATTGAGGCGGGCCTTCTTGGACACGATCTTTTCGGGGATGCACATCGGCACGCCGCCGATTGCGTCGACCATGTCTTGGAAGCCAGCGAAGTCGACGACCACCCAGTGGTGAATCTTGAGCTTCGACATCTTCTGGATGGTGTTGATGACGCAAGCGGAGGCCTCTGCCGGGTTGCCCTTCTTGCCGCCGTTGGAGAAGGCGATGTTGAAGTCGCCCTTCCAGCCCTTGACCGTGGTGCCGTCGAACAGCTGACAGTCAGCGATCTGCACCTGCGCGTCGCGGGGGATCGAGACCAGGTCCACGCGGCTGCGGTCCGCGGCGATGTGCATGATGATCGTCGTGTCGTTGCGCATGCCTGCGGCGACCTTGCCGCCGATCTTGCCGTTCTCTCCGTCGCGCTGATCAGAGCCCATCAGCAGGATGTTGATCGCGTTGCCAGCTGCGGGGTCCGGAATCTCATCGTCAGCGGTCGGCGAGACGGTGGGCTCTGGTTCGGGGATCTCGGAGATGAGCGACTTGTTGTCGATCGTGGTGATCTCGCCTGCCACCTGCCCCAGCACGGTGTTGGCGTAGACAAGCCCAAAGCCCACGGCTCCCGCGACCACGCAGGCCGCCCAGGTCCACAGGCGCGAGGGGGATCGGCGCCGCGCGTGTGCGATGACGCTGCCGTCGCCGAGCTCCTCAGCCATGAGTCACAAGTGTAGGCATCGCCGCCGCGCCCAGGTGGGCAGGCATGCCGTGCGCGCGTGCCGGGCTACCCTCGATGCGTGACCTCCTCCCTGCCCGCCCTTGACTCCTCCGCGCCCATTCCCGTGAGCGTCGTCATGCCGGTGCTTAACGAGGAGGCGCACCTTGAGGGCGCGGCGCAGGCGGTGCTCGACAACGGCTATGACGGCCCCATCGAGCTCGTCATGGCGCTCGGCAACAGTTCGGACGCGACCAATGACGTCGCGGCGCGCATCGCCGCCGCGGACAACAGGGTGACGCTCGTTGACAATCCCACCTCTGACACCCCAACGGCGCTCAATCGCGCGATCGCCGCGTCCAAGTACGGCGTCGTGATCCGCACGGACGGCCACGCTCGGCTGCCCAAGGGCTACCTTGCCGACGCCGTGGACGCCTTGGTGCGCACGGGCGCCGCGAATGTCGGTGGCCGCATGGTGCCCACGGCCGACGCTCCGCTTGCCACAGCGATCGCCGTCGCCATGTCCTCTCGCTGGGGAATCGGCGGCGCCGGCCACCGCGTGGGAGGGCAGGAGGGCCCCGCTGCCTCCGTTTACCTGGGTGCGTTCCGTCGCGAGGCCCTCGACAGCGTCGGCGGATATGACGAGCATTTCCGCCGAGCCCAGGACTGGGAACTGAACTATCGCCTGCGCAAGGCCGGCTATGAGGTGTGGTTCGTGCCGAGCATGCAGGTGCCTTACGCGCCGCGCGGCACCTGGCGAGCGCTCGCTCGTCAGTTCCACGACTCGGGGCGCTGGCGCCGTGAGGTGGTGCGCGTGCACCCCGATTCGAAGTCGCCGCGCTACTTGGCCGCGCCCGTCGTGACCGTTGCGGTGATCCTTGGACTGCTCGTGGGGCTGCTTGGGTCGGCCGTGGGTCTCAGCGCGCTGATGGCAGCGTTCATCCTTCCGGTGGGGTATCTCGCGGGCGTCGTCGTCGCCTCGTTCACGCATGTGAAGGACCTGCCGCTGAAAAGCCTGCTGCTCCTTCCGGGTGTGCTGGCGACCATGCATCTGGGGTGGGGTACGGGATATCTGCGTGGCATCGGCTAGTCTCAACTTGACGAGTAGGGATTACAACGGTGTAATTCCGGTAGGCGGGTTCGCCTGCCAGCGGTCTAGGGAGGGCCTATGTGGAATATCTACGAAGGTTCAGTGCCCTCGGACGCACGCACGCCTTCACCGACACTGGCGTCGGTTGTTGACATCTTCAGCGGAGTCGATGACGGTCCGCTGGCGTGGCAAGAGCGCGCACTGTGCGCTCAGACAGACCCTGAGGCGTTCTTCCCTGAAAAGGGAGGATCGACGCGTGAGGCAAAGAAGGTGTGTACGTCGTGTGACGTGCGTGCCGAGTGCCTGGATTACGCGCTTGCCAACGACGAGCGTTTCGGCATCTGGGGTGGCCTGTCAGAGCGTGAACGGCGCAAGCTCAAGCGTCGCGCGGTGTAGCCGTCTGGGTCCGCAGCCAGCGGGTCCAGGGAGCGTGCGATGACGACGGCACGTGTCTTCGTGCGCGCAATTGTCGTCACAGACGGCCGTTCGCGCTTCCTCGACGAGGTGCTGCAGTCCCTCGCCGCTCAAGACTTCGCCCCTGATTCGGTGCACGTTGCCGCCATTGGCGGCGTGACAGTTCCCGCGCAGCCGGGACTCACGGTGCAGGTCACTCCCGTGCCGGAGCCCGCCACGTTTGGCGAGGCCGTTGACGCAGTCATCGCCGCCTTCCCCGAGCACGATGCCGAGTATCTGTGGCTCCTTCACGACGATTCGGCGCCCCTTCCCGATGCGCTGGGCAGGCTCGCGGCGACGGCCAAGAAGCGCTCTCGCGCCGCAATTGTGGGAGCCGCGCAGGTGCGCTGGCGCGACTCGAGCAGGCTCATCAGCCTTGGCTCGACCGTGTCGCGCTATGGCGCACGCCGCGTGGATCTCGTCGACGACAGCGATATCAATCAGGGTCAGTACGACTCTCGCGACGACGTCCTTTCCGTGTCCCTCCCGGGTTCGCTGGTCCGACGCTCCGCCTGGGTAGACCTTGGAGGCCTCGACAACGCGTATCGGGGGTTCGGCGACAGCGCGGATCTGTGCCGACGGGCCTGGCGCGCGGGCCACGACGTGGTGGTGGTTCCCGGCGCGCTCGTGCGGCACGCCCAGCTCAACCTGCGGGGCCGCCGCGAGGGAAGCAACGACGCGCACGCTTCGTATGCCCTGAGGCGAACGGGAGAGTGCTACCACGCCTTGGTGTGGGCTCCGCTCGTTGCTGTGCCGTTCATCGTGCTGTGGGCCTTCCTGTCAGCGCTCGTTCGAGCGCTGCTGAGGGTTGCGCAGAACGCGCCTCGCCTCGCGCTCACTGACCTGGGGGTGCCCTGGCGCCTCGTCGGCAGGCTGGTGCTGTTGCCCGGGTCGCGCTGGAGGGCGCGTCGTCATGCCGAGGTGAGCGCGCGGTCGATTCGCCGACTGCTCGCCTCTCCAGCGTCGGTCCTGCATTACGTGCGCACCAGGTACCTGCGCTCGTACGACCGCTGGCGCAATGCGGTTACGCCAACGAACATGGAGCGCGCCGAGCTCGCGGCTTCCGGCACTCGACGGCGCTGGATGCTTGCGCTCGTCATCGCGACCTCGGCGGGCGGCGCCATGGCGATCTTCGGAGAGTGGCTGCCAGCGCTCTTGGCAGGCGACATGCTCACCGGCCGTGCGCTTGGCG
>ENA-UOVV01000109-UOVV01000109.1-compost-metagenome-genome-assembly--contig:-NODE-109-length-125946-cov-6.848607_pt1 | contig 125946 bp, 123 predicted proteins | sample MGYA00238155_ERZ761577 | MGnify/ENA primary metagenome ERZ761577 (study PRJEB28898, sample SAMN06268775) | compost metagenome | isolation source: Emeryville, CA | place: USA:Emeryville, CA | collected...
ACCATAATTTTTTATCAGAGACAAATCATTAATAATTAAAACCCGCCATACAGCGGGTCGGCAAAAATACTAAGCTTATCGGTTAAACCTTCTGCGATTTCACAAGGGTTGGGGTACCACCCTGTAGAAAGCGGCATTGTCACCGCAAACCAGGAGGCTTCCGTCTTCACGTGCTACGATGCAGCGAAGGGCATCATCGGTAAATTTTTCAAACTCCATCCAGTGATGTCCGCCATCGTCTGAGTATAGAAAGATGCCGTTTTCTCCTACCGCGTAGCCATGCAGCCGATCGGTAAAGGCGATGTCCAGCAGACGGTAGCGGCGTTTGGTGAAATCATTTCCGTCACGCATTCTTTTCCAGCTTTTTCCCCCGTCAGTTGTATGAAAGATGCTGCCGTTGTATCCGCAGGTCCAGGCTTCGTATCTTCCATAGGTACGGATAGACGTGAAATTGTCATTCTCCACAGATTGAATGTGCCAGTTGTAGCCACTGTCTTCTGTTTTCATTACCAACCCATACCCCGCTATGTAGCCCTCTTTTTCATTGATCATTTCAATATCATTCAGTTCATACACCAGTGAATCCCAGGGCGCGTAGGTGCCGTCGCTATTTACATAGGTTTTGCAGCCGGTGTAAAAGCTGATGCCCCCGATAGCAAGACCCCGTTGGGGGCTGAAAAAGGCAATGTCCTTATATGGCAGATACCAGAGCTGATGAAAGCTCCAGTTCAGCCCTCTGTCGTCGGAACGCAGCAATTTGCCGTCGAAACCAATCGCATAGAGTGTTTTATCAGGCGCTTGTGTAATGTTGTAAAGTCCCTTTGGCGCTTCATTGAGATTGTGATAATTCCAGGTTTTTCCCCCGTCATCGGTTCTCAAAATAGTACTGTTGAAAAAACGTTGTCCGCCCACAACGAAACCTGTCGTATCGTCGATGAAATAAATTCTGTTGAGTCGGTCAGCACTACCCGGAATGTCAATCTTTTCCACAGATCTCCAGCGTACCAGATCTTTACGGCAGGCAGCGCTGCATATGCTTATCAGTGCCAGCAAGAGAATGACGGATTTCATGAGGATGGCAAAATTAATATTAGCAATCCTCAGTTACAGTAGTGCGGAAAAATGTATCTTTAAATTGTTGTATAATATAAAAAATGAAGCAGATTTTTGGAGTACTTGCTTTGCTGGCGCTTGTGTTTTCTTCATGCAAGAAGGAGATTGGTGAAAACAAGAAGCTCGATCCTAAAGACCAGAAGAAATACGACCTGATGACCGATCGTCCGGGCTCCTGGTGGATGTATGGTGGTTCCGACAGTACTGTTACCATTCTTTCTGCCACAGGGCGCGATTCTACGATCAAAGACCTATTCTTCAGTTATTATGAAAGGGTGGATACCACCTCGGCTGAAAAAAATATTATGCCTGAGTTTTTTGGTAAAAATGCCGACAGATACATTTTTCTGCAGGATCTTGACGGCAGTTTTACGAAGTGGATCATCGTGGTGTTTTATAAGGACGGAATGCTGAAAGATGAAAAGTGGATCAATATTGATGAAGTGGATTATATGGGTCTGAAGTTTGAAATAAAAGTAGAAAGTGCCATTAAGGAAACGGATGGTGTAATGACGCTCAACTCAGGGACATTTACAGATGTGATCAAAATTCATCATGACTTTCTGGGGCGCGTCAATATTTCAGGTTTTGACTCAGAATATACAGAGCTGGGGTATCTGGATGTATGGTTTGTGAAAGGTATCGGGATCATCAAAAAAGATCTGAACATTGCAATTTCTGCCGGTGGTTTTAGCAAACAATACAGAGACTCCTTGCTTGATTACCATTTTGAAACGGAGTAGGTCAGTGGCAATTTTTTATGAGCGGGACTAAAATTTTTGCCATAAATAGTTATTTTAGTCTCTTCAAAAATATTCATACACAGATGCTTCGCATAGGATCCCTGGCAGTATTGCTGTTTGCAATCTTGTTTGCAGCGCAGAGTTGCAGCAATAAGAAGAATGAGAGTTGTCCGTTTATAGCGCCCCAGATGGTGTTTGTAGGGTTTACTGAGGATGAATCAGACACCCTGGTGATCCGCCGATTTGAGAAGAATACCAACTTCACTAAACTGATCGATACGGTACTCATCAACAAAGCGCACCTACAACGGATCCCAGTGGGTAAAGATTCCATTCGTTTGGTGCCCGACAACTACCCTCAATTCGAAGCGCACTATTTTGCGCACGACTGGCAATTATATCTGCCCAAGGCAGAACGTGTGGTTCCGATTATGGACGCCACGCCTAAGTTTGTGGCAGAAAAAGAACCCAGCGCTTTGTGTCAGAGCTACCTTGCTTCAGTGCGTTTCGACAGCCAGTTCTACTCATTTAAGTCCTGGTTTGACACACACTACCGGGTATTTGCAGTCAGGTAAAACGGTCATAATTTTTTCAGAAGCAGGTTCCCCGAAACCTGCTTTTTTTATTGCCCTGCTTTTTTCTTGTCAGCCACAACCTTCTTTACTTCCGGCATTACCACAGTACCCAGCAGTTCTATGGCGCGTAGTACTTTTTGATGCGGCATGGTGCCCACGGAGATATGCAGCAGGAATCTTGTGTTTCCGAAAAGTTCGTATTCATACAGTATTTTGTCGATCACCTGTTGAGGGCTGCCGACCAACAAGGAGCCCTTTGGACCACGCATCAATTCATATTGTTCGCGGCTCGTCGGAGGCCAGCCTCTTTCCCTGCCTATGCGACCCATAAGCATCGCATAAGGTCCGTAAAATTCATCGGCTGCCTGTTGCGAATTGTCTGCTATATAACCATGAGAATTGATCGCCAGTTGAAGTTCTGAAGGATTGTGAGCAGACTCTGCGTATGTTTCCCTGTACAATTGCGTTAGCGGAACAAACCGTTCGGGCATACCACCAATGATGGCTAATGCCATGGGAAGCCCTTTTTTTGCAGCACGCACTACAGATTCGGGCGTGCCGCCTATGGCGACCCATATTGGCAATTGCTTCTGATAAGGACGTGGATACACCCCTCTGGATTTCACCTCGTGTGTATGCCGGCCTCCCTGCCAGCTAAGCAGCTCCGCTTTGTTTATCTCGGTAAGCATTTCCAGTTTTTCTGCAAACAAAGTATCGTAATCGTTCAGGTCGTAACCGAAGAGTGGAAAAGACTCAATAAATGAGCCTCTGCCGGCCATGATCTCCGCGCGTCCCTGAGATAAAAGGTCGACATGAGCAAAATCCTGAAATACCCGGATGGGGTCATCGGAGCTCAATACGCTCACCGCGCTGGAAAGCCTGATGGTCTTAGTGCGCGCTGCTGCTGCCGCAAGTACCACTGCCGGAGACGAAACCACAAAGTCGGGACGATGATGTTCGCCAATGGCAAACACATCAAGTCCCAGTTGATCGGCAAGCTCAATTTCCTCCATGAGGTTCTTCATACGCTCGTAAGGAGAAAGCAATTTTCCGGTTGCAGGATCCGGAGTGTTTTCGACGAAGGTGGTGATACCAATTTCCATATGCCTGAATTTTCTGAATGCAAGGTAAGAAGCGAATCAAGCTGCCTGTATTTGGTTTTGTAATACCTGCATTATTGCGAATTGCAAGAAAAAATATAAGCAGGGTTTTATATGTTGGTTGTTACATTTGTGTGCAAAAGATATTTTATGGCATCAGTAAACATTTACCTCAACTTCAACGGAAACTGCGAAGAGGCTTTCAACTTTTATAAATCGGTTTTCGGCGGTGAATTTTCCTATGTAGGACGCTTTAAGGATGTGCCATCGGAAGGCAACAGTGCAACTATTTCGGAGGAGGAAGGTAATAGGATCATGCACATTTCATTACCCATCAGTACGGAAACCACCCTCATGGGAAGCGATACAGGCGGTGAATGGGCACCTTCATTTACGCAGGGCAATAACTTCAGCATCTCAATCAATGCAGAGTCCAAAGAAGAAGCAGACAAGCTTTTCAACGGGCTATCGGCGGGAGGCAAGGTAACCATGCCAATGAACAATACTTTCTGGGGCGACTATTTTGGAATGTTTATGGATAAGTTCGGTATCAACTGGATGGTGAGCTTTTCTGTGGCTCCGAAGCAATAGTGAGTTTTCTTAACCGGTACTTGAAGGTGGCATAAGTCCACCTTTTATATTTTATAATTGACGAGGGATGCTTCGAAATGACAAGCCGGATTTATTTGCGATGCGGCGTATATGCCGTGAGAAATAGATTTTTTTAGATAAATTACAGGTTCTTTGAATTTTTTATGAAACGAATTTTTACTACACTATTACTCGCTGGCAGTTTCTTTTCTTTTGCACAAAACTATTCTGTGCAGTTGCATTCAGGAAGCTTTATGCCTTTGGAAAAAGTATTTCAGCCTGAAGTGCCCGGCGAGATGATTAATGGACGATACTACCGGGTAGTTCAGTTTTATGAGATTCCCACAGAAGAGCAGAAGCAAAGCCTTGCCGCGAAGGGAGTGTTGCTTTATAACTACCTTCCCAATTATTGTTTTATGGCTTCGCTGCCTTCGGGATTTGCGCCGGAACAGTTGACACGGGATGCCAATATCAGAAGTGTATTTACGCTTGAACCCAGGTATAAACTTACCGAGGATCTGAGCGCTCATAACTACCCTTCTCAGAGCCTGCGCGGATCAGGGAATATAGAACTGATCGTACTTCATCATCCCGATATCAGCACAGAACAGGTGGCTAAAATGTTGCATACAGAAGGTGCAAACATAAATCACCTGCTAACCGACCAGGATGGTTTGAGGATCACGGTGAAAATTGCAGATCTGGAAAAAATTTCAAAACAACCTTATCTCTATTTCCTGGAGCCGGCAGATGCAGATCCTGTTCCAGACAATCTGGTGGGACGAACCGATCATCGCTCCAACTATATCGCCGACGATCTTGTAAGCGGACTGAAATACGATGGTACAGGGGTTTCGGTAGCGCTCAATGACGATGGTGTTATCGGACCACATATCGATTACACCGGACGAATTATCAATCAGTTTATTACCAACAACAGCGGCAATCATGGAGACCACTGCGCCGGTACTATTTTCGGGGCAGGAAATATCAATCCCACTACCAGAGGGATGGCTTTTGGTGCTCAACTGGGCGTGTATGGTGTGGGTGGTACTTTTGCCAATTACTATCAGGCTTTCGACAGTATATACAGTCATTACAACAAGCATAACATCCGTATTACATCCACTTCTTACAGCGATGGAAACAATACAGGATATACCTCAAGGGCAAGGCTTATGGATATCCACATCAACGCTATGCCCGACCTGATGCATGTGTTTTCCGCAGGTAATGCCGGTACTTCAAATTTCAACTACGGAGCAGGTGCAGGCTGGGGGAATATCACCGGCGGACATAAACAAGCTAAGAATGTGATCACAGTTGGCAACATTACTTTCGATGATTTTCTTGCAAGTTCCAGCAGTCGTGGACCTGCAAAAGACGGTCGTATCAAACCAGAAATCTGCGCTGTAGGTACTAATGTTAATTCTACGGTCAACCCCAACACTTATCAGTCTAAGACCGGCACGTCGATGGCTTGTCCGGGAGTAGCAGGTACTGTGGCTCAGCTTTACCATGCCTATAAAGACATGAACAGTGGAGCTAATCCTCCTTCAGCACTGATAAAAGCATGTATTCTGAATACAGGAGATGACCTTGGAAATCCTGGGCCGGATTTCAAGCATGGTTATGGAAGGGTCAATGCCCGTCGTGCGTTGAGTATTCTTCAAAACAACCAATATCTGCTCGATTCTGTAACGCAGGGTGGCAGCAAGCAGCATACCATCGTTGTACCTGCCAATGTAGCGGAACTGCGCGTAATGGTTTACTGGCATGATAAAGAAGCTACAGCCAATGCCGCAAAGGCTTTGGTCAATAACCTGAACATGACGGTCACGACACCTTCTGCTCAGGTAGTGAATCCCTGGGTACTGAACAAAACACCCAACGCGACTTTGCTGAATGCTAATGCTACACAGGGTATAGATACGCTTAATAACATAGAGCAGGTGACCATTTCGAATCCAGCTGCCGGAAATTACACTATTACGGTTGCAGGCTTTGCCGTACCCAGCGGACCTCAGCGATATGTTGTAGTTTATGAGTTCGTAAAGGATGAGATCGTTGTTACTTATCCCAAAGGTGGAGAATCGATAGTGCCGGGTATTCAGGAAACTATTCGCTGGGATGCGATCGGCAATAGCGGAAATTTCTCAGTACAATATTCTACCAATAACGGCGCGAGCTGGAATACCCTTAGCAATTCCGTAGCAGGCAGTTCGCGGCATTACAATTGGTCGCCACCATTTACGGTAACGGGACAAGCACTTATTCGTGTGTCAAGGGGAGCCATCAGCGATCAGTCTGATGCCACGTTTTCTATTATCGGTGTTCCCTCCGGGCTCACGGTTGACTGGGTATGCGTTGATTCGTTCAGGGTGAGTTACAATGCGGTAACAGGTGCTACTGGTTATATTGTTAGCGCTCTGGGTAATGCCTATATGGATTCTGTAGGATTTTCTCAAACCGTTTCCTGCGTCGTAAAAGGTATGAATACAGCTACTGCGGGATGGTATAGTGTACAGGCTGTGGGTCCTAACGGATGCATCGGCAGAAGAGCTATTGCACAAGTACGGCCGGCAGTGCCCGTCAATTGCGTCATCAATGACGATTTGGGTATGGCAGCAGTCCTTTCTCCTTCAGACAGCAGCGTGATTAATTGTCAGTTTAGTGCGCTTACAGAGATGGTCTCAGTTCAGATCAAAAACAACAGTGTGACACCCATTAACAACACCGTGCTAAAGTACAGTGTAAACGGGGGGGCTCCTGTCATAGAAAACTACAGTGGCAGCATCCCCGGACAAGTTTTGGTAACGCATACTTTTTCGCAGCCTGTAGTATTTAATGCTCCTGGTATTTATACGATCAAGATTTGGCTGGAAAACCCTCAGGATACCAATCCTGCAAACGATACGATAGAGCTGACCAAACATATAGTTCAACCACCACTCCTTAGCTTCCCACTGCATGAAGATTTTGAAAGCTTTGCGGCCTGCGATACTTCGGCCAGTTGCGAACTGGAGCATTGTGTCTTGAATACAGGCTGGCTGAACGAATTGAATGGTGTAGATGATGATATTGACTGGAGGATTCATAGCGGACCGACACCTACGCAAGCTACTTCAGGTACTACAGGTCCTGTTACAGACTGGAATCCAGGAACTGCTACCGGTCAGTATGCTTATCTGGAAGCAGGTGATTGCTATGGCAAGACTGCGGGACTTGTATTTCCTTGTGTCGATTTAAGCAATGCATCGTTTCCGGCACTCAGCTTTGCGTATCATATGTACGGAAGCGGAGTGGGTTCGCTGCACGTAGATGCATTGGTAAATGGTGTTTGGACCAATGATATTATGCCGGCGATCAACGGAGGTCAGACGAATAACTGGATCGTAGCAATGGTGCCGCTTATTGCCTATCAGGGACAGGTGATCAGCCTTCGCATTCGCGGCGTGACCGGTACGAATGAAGCAGGTGATATCGCCATAGATGATATTGCTATTGATGATTTTCTGTCGGTGTCTACTCTTACCACCAAAGCACTACAGATATTCCCGAATCCGTCAGAGGGAATCTTCAATATTCAATGGCAACAAACAGGGCAGGCGGAACTTCGGGTTACCGATCTGAACGGTAAGACCGTCCTGCAGCAGGAGGTAAACGGAAGGTCTGCTGTGATCGATCTGAAAAATTATGCAACAGGCGTCTATCTGCTTACGGTTCGATTTGCAGATGGTGTAGTCACTAAGAAACTTATCAGACAATAGTTTTACTTCTAAATGAAAACGAGAGCCGTCCAAAAGATGGCTCTCGTTTTTCTTGCAAGGGAAAGGACTATGATTGATATGCCGAATAGTGGTTGTTCCCTTAATATAAAATTCCGGTTGCTTCGGTGAGTAATATAGGCTTACCGTAGTTTCGATGATCGTATGTTCATGCTGAGCATGTAGCCAGCTTTATTGAAGGAATTCCGCGACAAAATTCGTGGTTTAACACCAATGAGGTCCAACCAAGGAATCATGGGTGAGCAACGGAGTAATTTGTTAGAGGAAACTTCTTGTCAACAAATGTTCATTTTGCATTATTGTCGATCTGTTCTGCCAGTCCGATGAGCAGTCCTTCTACGCCACGAATGTAACACAGCCGGTAGACGCTCTCGTAGTTGACAATTTCATCGACAAGTTCCGCACCCTGCGCGACAAGTCTTGATACCAGTTCGTCAATGTTGTCAACCCTGAACATCACCCTCAAATATCCCAAAGAATTGACAGGCGCCATTCTATGGTCTGAAACAATTGCCGGTTTAATAAATCTGGAAAGCTCTAGCCGGCTGTGACCATCGGGCGTGACCATCATCGCCACTTCTACCGACTGATCTTTAAGTCCGGTTACGCTACCTGCCCATGCTCCTTCGATGAACGATCGTCCCTCCAGTTTCAATCCTATTTCTGTAAAAAATGCTATGGCTTTGTCAAGGTCTTCTACGACAATGCCCATATTATTCATTTCAATTAGATTGCTTCTTGCCATTTCTTTTTGTTAAAAGGTAAAGGTTTTTTGTCGGTTGTTTTATTCCACACGCTTCATATATTCTGTCTGGGCTTGTAGCCATTGTTGAGGCTGCAACTGATAGAACTTCGCCTCAATTCATTGTTAGACAACCTGCGTTTTTCCTCCTTTATTTTTGATTGTTTGACCCGTTTTATTTTTCGTTCCTATCCATGCACATGCAACATCATTCAATGAGTGTTCGCTTTGCGGTGAGGTCAGGTTTGTCAGAGTTGTTGCCGCTGAACCAGATGCTAAAGTTCCACCTGCCTGCAAAGAAATCCATTCCGTTGTTAATTCACGCCTTTTTGCAAGGAACTTAACTGTTGCAGCAGGTTAGTTTGTCCATTCAGTAATTTCCATTGCCCATTTCTTTTGATCACAGTTCCGGTTTCTGCCAGCAGATAGATTTCTTTGTTGCCCGCAGTATCTGTCATTTCCGAGCGCAGTCTTGCGGAGTAAGAAGCAAACTCTTTTGTCAGCGGAATGATGACCAGGGTGTCAAATGAATTGTTCACCATTGAGAAGATTGCGGCATTTTTCTTTATGATTGCCGCCACGCTGTCATAAGACAAAGGAGAAGTGTAACCGGGCGGAAGCCAGAGGAAATCTGTAGCACTGTCGAGGTATTTAAATTCTGCCATCAATCCATCTTTTTTAATGTCATCACAATAAGCCGTCAGCATTGTTCTTACATCCTGAACAATTTTAGCTTTTTCTGCGGAGGATAAAGTTGCGGATTGCTTGCAGGAAGAGGTGAGGAACATTAGCCCAATACTCAAGAACAGCATTGTTGGAATACGACAGATCATTGATGCTTGCAAGGTTCAAGGCGTTTAGAAGATAGTAAGACCAGCAGCCTATTGCTACTAGTCTTACCTAACGGAAATTAGTCAAAATAATGCGAACAGGTATGAAACGGGACTTTTCTGTAAAAGAAAATCTCCCATTCTTTTATTTTAAATCCTTTTCTGCCTACTTACCCTTCTTCAAATAAGTATTGATCAAAGGACGGATCAGACTGTAGCCACTGTTGTGCAATCCGTGAAGTAAGATGCGCGAACGATAAGCAGGGTTGTTTAGCAGCCAGTTGAATTTCATTCCGATCTCGGGAATAAAATTCTTGCGTCCGTGTTGCTTTCGAAGATGTCGCAGCGTTTTGTCAATTCTCCGCGTCAGCGCATGTTGCTCTCTTATGCTTAGTTTATACTTGCAGAATACCCCGCGAAATTCATTCACCAGCAATTCCAGATAATAATTCAGAATGAAGTCGCGATTTAGCGCGGTTTCAGAAATCAGGTATTCGTAAATGTCGTCGAAAGCATCCAGTCTGTCTGTTGCCGATTTCAAACCTCGCTGTTCCAGGATAGAGCCCGGCCGGTTGCGACGGTAATAGTAAACTTCGTGAGGGGTGGCAATCACCTGTTGCGCCTGATGGAAAAGTCTCAGGTTAGTAGGCGTGTCCTCGAAGTATTTTCCTTCCGGAAAACGAATATTGTGTTGAAGAAAAAGCTCTTTGGGATAAATCTTTGCCCAGGCTGTGTCGAGAATGCCATCGTAGATCACCATTCTTCGTATGGCCTCGTCTGAGCTATAGTGCTTTTGCTCTGTCACTGTGAACCAGTAAGGTTTTAACACGCCTTCTTCCAGGGCTATGGTGTTACCGCACACGATCGTCCGTGTTTCGCGTGCTATCGTTTCGTACAGGTGTCGTAGGGTATTTGCAGGTATCCAGTCGTCGCTGTCAACAAACATGATAAACCGTCCTTTGGCGGCTGTAAGTCCTGTGTTTCGGGCAGCAGATAATCCGGCGTTTTTTTCATGGCGAAGGATGCGGTAGTTAACACCCGGACTTGCAGACAATAAAGCCAATGCCTTGTCTATAGAGCTGTCCTGGGAACAATCGTCTACCAGCAACAACTCGTAGTTGTGAAATGCCTGTGAAATGATCGAGCGAATGCATTCCTCGATATATGCCTCCACATTATACACCGGCACGATGACCGATATATCGGGCTCGGGGAGTGTTGTATTCATTATGTGTTCTATTAAGGGGGATGTAAAGGTGGGCAATTCCCAGATAATATCTCTAACGAAAATATAAGAATAACATCTGCTTAATAATCGGGTGGTATAAAAATAAAATACCGGCTGTGTCAACAGCCGGTACGTAGTTAGCATTAGTTTCGATGTTATATCTCTGCAACGAGTGTTGTCACCAACGCAGCGAGTCTCGGTGCGGCAGCGTTGGCTGCTTCCAGTACCTCTTCGTGAGAAATGGTATTCAACTCGTCGCGGATGCCCAAGTCGGTTACCACGCTTGCAGCGAAGACATCCATGTTCCCGTGTCTTGCCACGATCACCTCCGGTACGGTGCTCATACCCACGACGTCGCCGCCTATCACATGTAGCCAATGGTATTCTGCTCTGGTTTCGAAAGTAGGTCCCTGTAGTCCTACATATACGCCTGTATGTACCTTGCAATTCTGACGAGCAGCAATTTCCTGTGCTTTAGAAATTAGTTGCAGATTATAAGGTTCGCTCATGTCCAAAAAGCGTACGCCCAGACGTTCGTCGTTGGGGCCGCGTAAAGGATGTTCCGGGAAAAGATTGATGTGATCTTTGATGATGACGAGGTCGCCGACTGCGTAGGAAGCATTCATGGCACCTGCCGCATTCGATACAATCAGCGTTTTTACACCCAAAGCACTCATCACTCGCACCGGAAAGGTAACTTCCTGCATGCTGTAACCTTCATAATAGTGAAAACGTCCGGCCATCAGCATTACATCCTTCCCGCCTAGTTTTCCGAAGACAAGTTTGCCGGCATGTCCCTGTACAGTTGATACCGGAAAATGTGGAATATCGTTGTATGAAATCTCCGTTTCGATCGTAACAGCATGTGTCAGTCCGCCCAATCCGCTGCCCAGAATAATGCCAACGGAGGGCTTTTGTCCAATCTTTCCTTCGATAAAAGAAACCGTCTCGCGGATCTTGTCATATAAATTCATAAACATGTAATTGCCGTACAAAGGTAGGTCTGAGCGTGGAATTAGTGCTTTACGGTTGTGGAGGAAACACCGTTGTCGTTGACCGGTGTTACGTTCGCCGCGGCTTCGTATAAAGGCAGTTCCGAGAAATGTCTTTGCCAAAGTCCTTGTATGGATGCTTTTCTACGGAGATGCAGTCCCATCAAAGCTTTGGTATTTCTGTCTGCAACTGCCAATGCCCGATTCTTCAGGCGAATCTTACGCGTCATACGTGCCATAGCATAAAAAAGTATGGTCATCAAAGCCGACATCCCATGCACAGCAATACTGAAGTACTCACTTTCTTTCAGGAGCAGGAGCTCTTCCGCAGAACGGATGTACCGTACATTCACCAGATCGGCGAAGGGATAGAGACGGTTCATCACGATGGTGAGCGTGAGCGCGCCGGAAGCAGCGAGATAAAAAAGTATTTCCATACAGATAAGCCAGCTGTTGTCTGCCAGTTTCTGCGCAGCGGTCGTACCCAATGCTCGTCCCAGCGAGTCGTACAATTCTGCTTCTTCTGCTACCGTCTGTTTCTGCGAGGTGAAATCATTCAGCAGGTCTTCCTGCAACCTTGTCATAGACATGTTTTTACAGGGGCTTTTGTCGCAAAGCTAGTATTCGGAATATATAAACCATAGGGAGTTAACAACATTCTATCCACATTTTCGCTTATTTACTGCGCGGTTTTTCGCAATTTTGCGGCTTCCTGAAAAAGAACGACCGCTCCGGATGTTCCTTTCACTGCAATAGACATGAAGTACGAAAAAGAAATCAGCCGCCGCCGCACCTTTGCCATTATCTCTCACCCCGATGCGGGTAAAACCACCCTTACGGAAAAATTGCTTCTGTTTGGTGGAGCGATACAGGTGGCCGGTGCTGTAAAAAGCAACAAGATCAAAAAGCACGCTACGAGCGACTTTATGGAAATAGAGCGTCAGCGTGGTATCTCGGTGGCTACTTCGGTCATGAGTTTTGAGTATAGAGATACGCTTATTAATCTCCTTGATACTCCCGGTCACAAGGACTTTGCGGAAGATACCTACAGAACGCTTACCGCAGTGGACAGCGTTATTCTGGTGATCGATAGTGTAAACGGGGTGGAAGAGCAAACCCGGAAACTCATGGAAGTATGTCGGATGCGCGATACACCGGTGATTGTCTTTGTGAACAAGATGGACCGTGATGGCAAGTATCCGTTCGATCTTCTGGATGAAATAGAAAAGGAATTGAAGATTTCGCTGCATCCGCTATCCTGGCCGATCAACATGGGTAAAGACTTCAAGGGCGTGTACAATCTTTACGATAAAAGTCTGAACCTGTTTACTGCCAACCAGAAGGCTACAGATGAAAATACAGTACCCATTTCCGATCTCAGCGATCCATTGCTGGATGAGAAAGTCGGGGAGAGGGATGCAAATCAACTCCGTGAAGATGTTGAATTACTGGAGGGCGTTTACGGAGAGCTGGATGTGGATGCTTATCTGAAGGGACAGGTTGCTCCGGTGTTCTTCGGAAGTGCGGTGAACAACTTTGGAGTAAAGGAGTTGTTGGATACCTTCATTCGCATTGCGCCGCCGCCGCTGGGAAGAAATACCGACAAGCGTTTTGTTGCTCCTGATGAGGACAAGTTTACCGGCTTCATCTTTAAGATTCACGCCAACCTCGATCCACGCCATCGCGACAGGATTGCGTTTTTGCGGGTATGCAGTGGAAAGTTCGAACGCAACAAATATTTCAAACACACAAGGCTGGAGAAGGATGTTCGTTTCAGCAATCCTTATTCGTTCCTTGCCCGCGAAAAAGATGTAATCGATGAAGCATATCCCGGGGATGTGGTGGGATTGTTTGATACGGGAACCTTCAAGATCGGTGATACACTTACCGAGGGAGAGATGTTGCAGTTTACAGGTATTCCTACGTTCTCTCCCGAGATATTTAAGGAACTGGTCAACAAAGATCCGATGAAGACCAAACAGCTTGAGAAAGGTATTCGCCAACTCACCGATGAGGGGGTGGCGCAACTCTTTACCCAACACGGAGGTAATCGAAAGATTATTGGTTGCGTGGGTGAACTCCAGTTTGAGGTAATCCAATATCGTTTGTTGCAGGAATATGGAGCTTCCTGTGCTTTTGTGCCGCTAAGCTTTTATAAAGCATGCTGGATCACCGGCGATAAGAAGAAAATTGATGATTTTGTCCGTTTCAAACAGTCGAATATCATGGAGGATAAAGACGGGAATCTGGTGTATCTCGCGCAAAGCGAATGGTTCCTCAACACTGAGCGGCAGAACAATCCCGATATTGAATTCCACTTCACCAGCGAGTTCAAGACGAGAAAGGAGTAGATATTCATTCATGGCTCATGTTGCCCATTATGCTCACTCAAGGGGAGAACCGTAACAAACTTTTGAAAATGTTTAGTTCAACTTTTTTCCTTGGCCAAAAGTTGATCAAAAATCCGGCCCGCAAAATAAGACAGCCTTTTGCGGGCCGGATTTTCTTGTTTCGCTACTCTTTGTGACTATGTTTTGCAAGGTCTAAATAAAAGCCACAGTAATTAAAGCGTCCTTTCAACCGCAGGAGAATCTGGTAATAATTCCGCCAGGACGAAAACTATCTTCATAGCTCCAGCTCCATTTCATACTGACTGAGTTGCCATTTCATACCGATTGCCGGAAAGAAGCCATTTATACTTTCGCTGCGATCATCAATATTGATTACCAACAACGCTTCGGGATTTTGCGCAGCAATATGTTGCAATAATGCAGTTCCGATACCCTTCCTTCGATGTGCGGGAGCAACTGCTATCTGCTGTAGTCGATGTCGATTTTTGTTGTAATGAGCATATCCGGCAATGACATCATTAATCTGTACTACATAAGTTAAGATATCATTTCCCGGATTCGCCACGCGCTTGTTCATCTGCTGCCACGCCGGTTGTACATTGCCTAGTTTCAACAGAAAGTTGTAGTCGGCATTTTGCAACAATGCTACCTTGTGCGGCGAAGTTTTAGCACTTTGTACAATGCCTTTGTATGCATTCAGCTTTCTTGTTACAGTAAACCCCAGCGATTCATAAATGCCGCGTGCCCCTGTGTTACGTTCCAATACTTCCAGCAAAATTTTCTTCACACCTGTTGCCTTCAGCACCGGCAACATAAAGTCGAACATGCGCTGTGTGAGTTTTTGTCCCCGGTGCTCAGGAATGACGCCGGTGCCTCCATCCCATGCTGTTTTTACACCCTGCACATCATCGTCCATTCCGAAGAAAATAAATCCAACGAGTTTGTCTCCGTCAAATGCGCCGACAGAAAAAGAAAGGTCAATATCTTCTGTTCTGAACTTTTGCGATAAATCTTCCGGAGTTAAATGAAAAGGAATTTCATAATCTGCAAAGGCAAGATTAAATGTCTCTGTCAGAATATCTATGGTTGAAGTTTCGAGTGTGCGGAACTGCATTGCCCAAATCTACTAAGCAGAGTTTGTACCATTGGGGGGATTTTCCTGCGATACTTTCAGGATTTGATGTATGCGGATACGGAGTTCTATAAGGCGTTTACCGAATTGGGTTAATTGTTCTTCGAGTATCGGAAAGGATTTGTTTAAAAACGATAAAATTTTTAAAAATATCCTAAATGCTGCACGATCAAAATCGGTTAATTTCCCTATCCGAACTGAAAATTAATACTTCTTTAGACGTTTTGTCGTTTGACATTCCATATTTCCAGTGAGGTGTGATTATTTGAAAGCCTGCATACAGATCTCTGATTTCTTCGCAATCATTGTAGGACAAAATCCATTGGTCTCTGTTTTTTAAGATTGCCGACAGACTTTCATGATCAAAATTTTTGTGAGCACTTCCATTCCTTCCGTATAGAGCACTTTTGATTAAGTAGGGCGGGTCCACATAGGCAAAGATGTTTCGATGCTTTTTTAATGAATCTCTGAAATCCGCTGCCCCAATATGAATGTTTGAATTTTTAAAATTTCGCAGTCTGTCGATGGCGCTCAAAGTAAATCGAGGATGTCCGGGTGACATACCGCCCGATAAAGTTGCGCCTGAAAATGAAGAACGGTTCAACACATAGTAGGCAGCAGCTCTTTTAATTTTGCTTTCAAAGATGGTCTGCGTTTTCTGAAGTTCGTAGAAGCGTTCTTTAGATAGCGGAAAATATTTTTTCACCTCGGTGACAAGCGCCACAAGGTCTGTCAGAAGGCATTGCCAGAATTCGACCAATGGAGAGAAGATATCAAAGCCATAAACCTGTACTCCTCTTGCCGCCATTGCCAGTTCGATAGATCCTCCGCCAAAAAACGGGGAAACAAGTTCGCGTAGATCTTTGGGAAAAAGCTGTACGACGAATTTAACCGCCCTTTTCTTTCCGCCTGGGTAACGGAGTGGTGAACGGAAAGAGTAATTGATTGCAGGAGCATCGATCAAAGCATTGTTGAATTGATTAGGAGCATTGCCCCTCTTAAGGTTAGTATAGGCGCGCGAAGAGTAACGAGTCAATTCTTTCATGCTACAAGTCTTATTCTCTAATCGATGCGTGGATCAACTGCCTGAATCTGAAGATGATGATGCGCTTGACGACGTGGAAAATGTGTGTTTAAAGCAAAAGGCACTTCATAAACTGGCAGCTATTAGAAAAAAGGTAGGATACCCCGATAAGTGGAAAGATTTTTCTTCGCTGAAAATAGACCGAGGACCTTTTGTACTTAACATGATTCGTGGTCATCGCTGGTGGAACAATTATCAATTGAACAAGCTTGGCAAACCGGTAGATCGTGATGAATGGGAAATGACGCCTCAGACGTACAATGCCTATTATAATCCTTCTAACAACGAGATCGTACTGCCTGCAGGAATCTTCACAGTGCCGGGCTACCGCGATGAGGAGCTTGATGATGCGCTCGTATATGGCTATGCAGCAGCATCTACGGTAGGACACGAGATCACGCATGGATTTGATGATGAAGGACGTCAGTTTGATGCGGAGGGCAACTTGAAAAACTGGTGGACGAAGAAAGATGAGGAGGAATTTACAAGACGTGCCCAGCTACTGGTCAATCAGTTTAACAATATGATGCCGCTCGATACACAGCGTATCAACGGAAAGGCAACGCTGGGCGAAAATCTGGCAGACCTGGGAGGTATCCTCATCGGACTCGATGCCTTCCGTCAGACAGAAGCCTTCCGGAAGAATGAAACTATTAGCGGATTTACACCTTTGCAACGATTCTTTCTGGGCTACGCATTGGGTTGGATGTACACCATTCGTACTGAGGAATTAGCGAGCAGGCTGCTTACAGATGTGCATTCTCCCGCAAAATATCGTGTAAATGGTCCTTTCCCCAATGTGCCGGAGTTTTATGAAGCATTTAATGTAAAACCAGGCAACAAAATGTATTTGCCCGATAGTCTGAGGGTAAGACTTTGGTAAAGCAGATTATAAATTTTCAATTAGCACTGGTAATTTCGCCGGTGCTTTTTATTTGGCACAACTTTTTTTAAAGCCTTGAGCAATCTATTTACCAGATGAACATCAAAAAACTTCTCATCGCCAATCGTGGCGAGATCGCGGTGCGTATCTCACGTGCTGCCACCGAACTTCATATTCCCACTGTTGCGATCTACACCTATGAGGACCGATATTCACTACATCGTTATAAGGCTGACGAAGCTTATCAGGTAGGTGAGGACAACGATCCGCTGAAACCTTATCTGGACATTGAAGCTATTATCAGGGTAGCCAAAGATGCGGGCGCGAATGCCATTCATCCCGGTTATGGCTTTCTTTCTGAAAACGCAACGTTTGCACGGCGTTGTAAGGAAGAGGGAATCATCTTTGTCGGACCGGATGCGGAGGCAATGGCTGCCTTGGGAGATAAGGTTACAGCAAAGGAGGTCGCGTTGAAAGCGAATATTCCACTGATAGAAAGCAACAAGGAGGTTCTTGCCGATGACGCGACCGCGTTGAAAGAGGCAAATCGCATTGGTTATCCATTGATGCTGAAAGCTGCTGCCGGTGGCGGAGGAAGAGGTATGCGAGTAGTGCGCAATGACGAAGAGCTCAAGAAAGCGTTTCATGAGGCACGCAGCGAGGCAAAGAATGCCTTTGGCGACGATACGGTTTTCCTGGAAAAGTTTGTGGAAAACCCCAAACATATCGAAGTTCAGATTGCAGCCGACAGACACGGCAATATTGTTCATCTGTTCGAACGCGACTGTTCTGTGCAGCGTCGCTTTCAGAAGGTGGTGGAAGTAGCACCTTCTGTTACGCTCAGACAAGAGACCAAAAGGAGACTATACACTTATGCCATAGACATCGCCCGCGCGGTTAATTACAACAACCTGGGTACTGTAGAGTTTCTGGTAGATAAAGACGAGAATATCTACTTTATCGAAGTGAACCCGCGTATTCAGGTAGAACATACAGTTACGGAAATGGTTACCGGCGTTGACCTGATCAAAACGCAACTGTATATTGCTTCGGATTATAAACTCTCCGATCCTGAAATTGATCTGGGCGACCAGCAGAAGATCTCTATGCATGGTGTCGCGATTCAATGTCGCATTACCACAGAAGATCCTGCAAATGGTTTTAAGCCGGATTATGGTACGCTGATCACCTATCGCAATGCCACCGGTTTTGGAGTCCGCCTTGATGAAGGAAGCACTTATCCCGGCATGAAGATCAGTCCGTTTTTCGACTCCATGCTGGTAAAGGTGAGTACGCAGGGGAAATCGCTTGAGGAAAGCGCGCAGAAAATGCTGCGCGCGCTGAAGGAGTTCCGCATACGAGGTGTAAAAAGCAATATCCAATTTCTCGAAAACCTCATTGCACATCCTGACTTTATCTCAGGTCAGGCAACGGTAAACTTTATACAGGATCATCCGGAACTGTTTACCTTCTCAGAACGTCAGGACCGTGGTACGAAGATGCTGAAGTTTCTTGCTGAGACAACTGTGAATGGCAATCCGGATGTAAAGGTGAAAGACAATAAAAAGGTCTTTGAAAGACCTGTTGTACCACATTACGATCATGGTGCACCCTACACTGCGGGCACCAAGCAGTTACTCACCGAGCTCGGACCCGAAAAGTTTGCTGAATGGCTGAAAAACGAAAAGAAGATTCACTATACCGATACCACTTTGCGTGATGCTCATCAGTCGTTGCTAGCCACGCGTATGCGTACACACGATATGCTGCGTGCGGCAGAAAGCTTTGCCAGAAATCATCCGCAGACCTTTAGCATGGAGGTTTGGGGTGGTGCAACTTTCGATGTCTGTATTCGCTTTCTGAGAGAAGATCCCTGGAAGCGCCTGGAGCAGATCAGAAAGGCAGTGCCCAATATTCTGCTGCAAATGCTGATACGTGGTATGAATGGGGTAGGCTACGCTGCTTATCCCGACAATCTGATTGAAAAATTTGTAGAGCAATCGTGGGAAAAAGGTATCGACATCTTCCGCATCTTCGATTCGCTCAACTGGATGGAGAATGTTGCGCCTTGTGTAGAAATGGTCAGAAAGCGTACGAAAGGAATTGCAGAAGCCTCGCTATGTTATACAGGTGATATTCTCGATCCTAAACGTACCAAATATACGCTCGACTATTATGTTCGGCTCGCTAAGGATCTCGAAAATGCAGGTGCGCATATTCTGGGAATAAAAGACATGAGTGGTCTCTTGAAACCCTATGCGGCTCGCGAACTGGTGCTTGCGCTGAAAGCTGCGGTGAATATTCCGATTCATCTGCACACGCATGATACTTCTTCGCTGCAGCCCGCCACTTACCTGATGGCGATAGACGCAGGGGTGGATGTGGTAGATTGTGCTATCGGCTCGCTTTCGGGACTTACATCACAGCCGAATTTTAACGCTATAGTAGAAATGATGAAGTTCCACGAGCGCGAAAACAATTTTGATATTCGTTCGCTCAATCAATTCTCCGATTATTGGGGTGCTGTGCGGGAGTATTATTATTCTTTCGAGTCGGGATTAAAGGCAAGCGCGGCAGACGTATTCCAGCATGAGATCCCCGGCGGACAGTATTCTAACCTTAAACCACAGGCTATAGCGCTTGGACTGGGAGATAAGTTTGAACAAATAAAGGACATGTATGCTACCGTCAATGAGATGTTTGGCGATATCGTCAAGGTAACACCCAGCTCAAAAGTAGTGGGCGACATGGCGCAGTTTATGGTGGCAAACGACCTTACTCCTGAAGACGTGTATCAGAAGGGAATGAACATATCCTTTCCCGAGTCAGTGCAGCAGTTTTTCCTCGGAGAACTCGGTCAGCCGGAAGGTGGTTTTCCCGAACAACTTCAGAAGATCATTCTGAAAGACAAAAAGCCAATTACTGAAAGAGCGGGTAAGAACATTTCTCCCATCGATTTCGATAAAGAACTCAAAGATTTTCAGGAACAATTTGGTGAAGACCTTACGCTCTGCGATTTTCTTTCCTACAAGTTCTATCCAAAGGTTTTCGAAGAGGGCTTGAAATTTTGGAGAGAATTTGGTGATGTGTCTGTGGTGCCTACACCGTTGTTCTTGTACGGTATGAAACCAGGCGATGAAACCACGATAGAGATCGCGAAAGGTAAGACACTCCTGATTCGCCTGCTCAGTCTGGGACCGGTAGATGAACATGGAAAACGCACCGTTTTCTTTAAGCTCAACGGACAAACACGTGCTATTGATGTACAGGATCGTTCCGTGAAAGTGGAGCAAAGAGAAAATAAAAAAGTTGATAAGTCCAACGGTAAACAGATAGGCGCTCCGTTGCAGGGAATGCTCTCAAAGCTCCTGGTCAATGCAAAAGATAAAGTGAAAAAGAATCAGCCTTTGTTTGTCATTGAGGCCATGAAGATGGAAACGGTAATTACAGCTCCGTTTGAAGGAAGCATTAACCATATCGAATTGCCAGCAGGCACTTTGGTAAACACCAACGATCTGGTGCTGGAACTTAACTGATGATTTTGAGAGATAAATAAAGCCGGTCGCTTAATCTTTTAGGCGATCGGCTTTCGTTTAGCCTCATTTTCTCCCCAAATCCTGTTAGGCATATGTAAACGCCTCGGCGGCACGCTTAACGCTTGCCCCATTACCTGTAAGTTGTGCCAGACGTTCTATCACCGCCTCTACAAGTGCATCGGGACAGGAAGCGCCGGAGGTGATCATAACTTTGAGCGGACGCTCAGCAGGAAGATAGCCGGAGCTGACCTTTTCTGCATGTGTGTGTAAATCGAAATGACTTATCGTTAAGGCGTCTATCAGGCACTGTTCGTTTTTAATAAAATAGGTGGGAAGCCTTTCCTCGCAAAGTTCTACCAGATGGGAAGTATTGGAACTGTTATATCCACCGATGACTAAAGCGAGATGGGCGTCCTCCTGCAACATACCCTGCACGGCACTCTGGTTGTCGTTGGTGGCGTAGCAAAGCGTGTCGCGGGTATCGGCAAAACGTTCGGAGATTCTTTCCGGACTAAGTCCGTAATGTTGTATCATCACCTGCTTCAGATAGTCGGCAATGCCCTGTGTTTCACTGGCGAGCATGGTGGTTTGATTAACCACACCGATACGCTGCAGATTTTTTTGTACGTCAAAGCCATCGGAATATTGTCCTTTGAAAGCTTCATAAAAACTTTCGGCAGAAAGCACACTGGTGATGTATTGTGCCAGAAGCTGCGTCTGCTGCATATCCTTCACGATGACGGTAGCAGTATTAGCCTTGCTGTGCGAGAAGGTAGCGCGGGTTTCCTCGTGGTTGGGCTTGCCGTGTACCACAATGGTATAACCATCCTTGCCGATCTTTTCAGCCCGATTCCATACTTTTTCTACAAAGGGGCAGGTAGTTTCGTACATAGAAGGTTCAATGCCTTTGCTTCTGAGCTTTTCCTCCAGTTCGAGTGTGGTGCCGAACGCCGGAATGATCACGATATCGTCGGCAGTCAGTTCGTCCCAGTCCATCAGCATCTTTCCCTTCGTATCCATGATAAAGCGAACGCCCAGCCCCAGCAGGTCGGCATTGACACCGGGATTATGGATCATCTCACTTAAGAGGAACACACGTTTATCCGGGTTTTCATTTACCGCCCTAAAGGCAATTTCGATAGCATTCTCCACACCGTAACAAAAACCAAAATGTCGCGCCAGTATTACCTGAAGTGAACCCAGCTCCAAAAAAGTGGGACTGAAGTCTTTTTTCATCTTGTCGTCGCTGCGTCTTTTTTGTTTGATGGCAGTAACCAGCGGACTTCGGTATTGTACGGGAACGTTGAAGGATTTCATCGGTTGCAAAGGTACTGGAATTAAGGCTTATCCATAGAAATGCTATGGTGTCATCCTGTATCTCTCGCCTGCGCTTGCCTATGTGGTTACTAGCTGTGTAAAACATTACATCATGATCCTTCGCTACACTTCTTTTCACAAATTTTGACTCCAAAAGTTCAATCCTCATCCTCTCCAAACGCTGTCCGGACTACGCCTGTTTTTAGCCGAAATTCTTCCTTGAGAAAACGAGCCAGTTGTGCGCTGAAACCATGTGTAGTGTACACGCATTCTGCACCTGTAGCACGTACCGCACTAATTAATCCCTTCCAGTCGGCATGGTCGCTGAGTACAAAACTCGCATCGGCATTTCGTCGGCGTTGCGCCCCCCGAACCTGCATCCAGCCGCTGCATACGCCCAATGCATATGGCGACCATCGTCTGATCCAGGGACTGTCAATGGCCGAGCCCGTTGCGATGATGATCCCTTTCTTTACTTCATCAGCCGGAGTGTCCGGGCGTAGCCAGGTGACTTCCGGAAGAGGCCAACCGGCACGTAAAATTTCATGCATATTGTATATCGCGCCATGAACGTAAAATTTATATCCGTAGGGTAGAAGATTGTAGATAAGCCTTTGCGATTTCCCCAGACTATAAGCGCTGAGTACGGAGAAACGACCGGCAGATTGGTTTTGCTGCACCCATTGATGTATTTGTTCTATTACCACAGCCTGTTCTTCCCACTGGTATATGGGCAATCCGAAGGTGCTTTCGGTGATGAAAGTATGACAGCGTACCGGTTCAAAAGGAGGCGTGAATCCATCGTCCTGAAGTTTATAATCGCCGGAAACAACCCAGGTTTCTCCCTTGTATGTAACCGAGATCTGCGCGGAACCCGGAATATGTCCCGCAGGATGGAGTGTTACTGTTACGCCATTAGAAGAAAAACCCTTCCCATATTCAGCAGTCTCTATGATGATGTCTTCGCCAAGGCGAGCTTTCAGCAAACGAAAACTTTCCGTGTGAGCGAAATAGCTTCCCGAACCTGCACGGGCGTGATCTGAATGTGCATGAGTAATTACCGCTCGGGCAACAGGCTTCCAGGGATCTATGAAAAAATTTCCTTGCGCGCAGTAAAGTCCGGAATCGGTAAATGTAATCAGTCCCATACGGATGCATACGGATACCGTCCCGACAACACATCAGACAGCTAACCGTTTACCTTCACAATCTTAACTTCCATGCCAGGCTTTACCTGCATGATGCCCGTCGTGATGATGGTGTCGCCGGGTACTAGTCCGCTTAAGATTTGCACCTTGTCTTTGGTTCGCAGTCCTAGTTCCACAACTACCAGTTCGGCCTTGCCCTTTCTTACTACAGCGACCTGCTTGTCGCGAGAGGTAGGAATGACGGACTGAGAAGGGACGAGGATAGCGTTGTTGTCGCTCTCGTTGGGGATGCGTACATGTGCAAAGCTTCCGGAAATGAGTTTTCCATTAGGATTGGGAACTACAGCTCTCACGGTAACTGCCCTTGTATTGATATTGGCACCCGGATCAACTGCGGCGATCTTGCCGTTGTACGATTCAGAAGTGCCATCAAGTGCGAAAAAAACCGTTTTTCCGGTGGATACGGCATTGCGATATTGGTCTGGAACTGTAAAGTCCATCTTCAACGGATTCAGTTGTTGCAGTGTAGCCACCAATGTAGAGGGCGAAACGATGGCGCCGATACTCACCGCACGTATTCCAATTTGCCCGTCGAAGGGTGCGACAATTTTAGTTTTTCTGAGTTGTGCCTCCTGAAAAGCGATATCAGCGTCAAGAGAGGCAATCTGGGTTTGCGTGGTTTCATACTCCTGCCGGCTGATGCCTCCGATACGCAAAAGTTCTTCCTGCCGCTCCAGCAATTTCCGCTGCAATTCCTTCTGGGCTCTTAATTTTTGAATCTGCGCCTTAATGTCAGCATCATAAAGTTGCACAAGTGTTTGTCCCTTCCTTACGGTCGAACCTTCTTTGAAAAGAATCTCCGTAATGCGACCGGACACTTCCGGGTGGATTTCTATCTCCTCGTTTGGACGCAGCGTACCGCTGGCGCTGATATCGTTTTGAAATGACTGCGGCTGCACTACAAATCCTTCTGCACGCAACCCTTTGGGTCTGTTGGTTGCTTTGCTGGCATCTTCTTTGCTCTTACAACCTAAAGCGGTTATGAGTGAAAAAGAAGCAATGAACGTAGGTATAAAGATGTTTCTATAGGACATTCCTGAAGGTAAATGAGTTAATTTACGAAAGTCGCAAATATACCGGATAAGACAATTAGACCTTGTTAAAACAACCATCAGCAAATGCCAATGCGCTATAGAAAAAAAATAGTTGCCATTACCATCATTATTGCATTGCTTACCATTATTCAATATGCATTGCCTGCACATTCGAAGGTGGTGAGTCTGTACAATAGTTATATTTTCCATCCGTTTCAATCGGTGCGCAACATTTTTTTTAGTGTGGTGCCGTTCAGTGTGGGGGACCTTCTTTACATCGTAGTTGGTGTGTTGTTGGTCTATGTAATAGCTAAGTGGATATGGTATATTGTAAAGTTTCGCGAGCGCAAACATGAGCTTACACATTCGCTTCTGTACACGATGATTGTGTTGGGGATAACCTATATCGTATTTATTCTTGGTTACGGTGGAAACTACTACAAAACTTCACTTACTCATTACTGGCAGCTCGACAAATCTGAATGGTCAAAAGACTCCACATTAGAGGCATTCGATGCATATCTTATCGATCAGTTGAATGTTTATGCTCCGGGATATCGGGCAACGCCTTTTCGCGAGATCGATAAAAACGCGAGGGAATATTATCGTGACTATACCAACAGTCGTACAAGGCATTATGGGGTAAAAGTGAAAGCTTCTGTTTTCGGCTATCTGATGCAATACTTTGGTATTCAGGGCTATTACAACCCCTGGACAGGGGAGGCACAGGTTAATCATTATTTACCGGCCTTTATGCTGCCTTTTGTGGTCTGTCACGAAATGGCGCACCAGTCGGGCATTGCGGCTGAAGACGATGCCAATCTGCTTTCTTATGCCGTAGGAACCTTAGTCCCGGATACACTGTTCCGATATTCGGCATATTTCAACTTGTGGATGTACACTCATGCGCGACTGAGGAGATTTGATTCCACCAAGGCAGCTGTCTTGCGGGAAAAACTCAATCCGGTGACACTGGCACATCTTGATACGCTAAAGCGGATACGCAGAAGATATCAAAGCAATCTCAGCAACTACAGCGGTGTTTTGTATGATGGCTATCTGAAACTTCACCATCAGAAAGACGGCGTTGAGAGCTACAACAAGGTTGCGATTACAGCCTGGGCACTGGAACAAAAAAGAAGAACGATCATCGAGATTCCTTAAGGGCGTCTTAAGGGCGTCTTTTTTTCGCACTCGTTGGATTTGATACTCCTACACTACATGCAAACTGTCGTATAACAAATTGCAGGAGGACAAAAAGGCAAAAAGACAAAAACACACAAAACGTTCCTGTCATCCTTTGTATTCTCCCCAAAGTTCACGCAGCACATCAGATATTTCGCCGAGTGTACAAAGGTTCTCTGCCGCTTCAATGACCGCCGGCATCAGGTTTTCACCACTCGAGGCTTTTTGTCGGATGGTTTCCAGACAAACACGTGCTTTTTCTGCATTCCTCCTTTCGCGAAGCGAGCGCAGCTTTTCCGATTGTACCTGACGAATAGAATCGTCTATCTTGAACACCGGAGCCGGCTCGGTCTCTTTTGCAGTAAACTTGTTGACGCCTACGATGATTTTTTCGCCGTCTTCTATTGCCTTGTTATAAGCATAAGCAGAGCGCGCTATTTCATCCTGAATAAAATGTTGTTCTATGGCTTTCACAGCCCCTCCCATCGCATCAATTTTCCCGATCAGTTTCCATGCTGCGGTCTCCACTTCATTGGTCAGCGCTTCTACATAGTAAGAGCCGGCCAGCGGATCGGGAGTATGTGTTGCGCCGCTTTCGTAGGCAATGATCTGTTGGGTGCGAAGCGCTATCGTAGCGGCTTCTTCGGTTGGAAGCGACAATGCTTCGTCATAGCCGTTGGTATGCAATGATTGTGTGCCGCCCAATACAGCGCTCAATGCCTGCAGGGTCACACGTACGATGTTATTGCGTGGCTGTTGTGCTGTGAGTGTACTGCCTCCTGTCTGCGTATGGAAACGCAACATCTGGGCACGAGGGTCGGTAGCACCGAGACTGCTGGTGATCTGTGCCCACATTTTGCGCGCAGCGCGAAACTTCGCAACTTCTTCAAAAAGGTTGTTGTGAGCATTGAAGAAGAAAGAAAGACGCGGAGCAAAAACATTGATGTCCAGTCCTTTTTTGATCGCAGCTTCCAGATAAGCCTTACCATTTGCCAGCGTGAAGGCAAGTTCCTGCACTGCTGTAGAGCCCGCTTCACGAATATGATACCCCGAAATGGAGATGGTATTCCATTTTGGTACTTCCTTGCTGCAATACTCGAAGATATCTGTGATGAGCCGCATGGAAGGAGCAGGAGGATAGATGTAGGTTCCCCGGGCTGCATATTCTTTCAGAATATCGTTTTGTATCGTGCCGGAAATTTTTTTAATGTCCGCTCCTTGTTTCTTAGCAAGCGCGATATAAAAAGAGAGCAGGATAAACGCCGTCGCATTGATGGTCATGGAAGTGGAAACATCCTGCAGATTGATGTCTTTGAACAGGATCTCCATATCCTCCAGCGAATCAATCGCCACGCCTACTTTTCCAACTTCACCTTCTGCCATGGCATGGTCCGAATCGTAACCGATTTGTGTCGGTAAGTCGAAAGCAACCGACAATCCCATCACCCCCTGACTCAGTAGATAATGGTAGCGCTTATTGCTTTCTTCGGCGGTACTGAAACCCGCGTATTGTCGCATGGTCCAAAGCCGGTCGCGATACATAGTTTTATGCACGCCACGGGTAAAGGGAAATTCTCCCGGTTTTTCAGTTCTCGGTATATGCTGGTCGTAAACTTCCTTTATCTCAATGCCGGAATCGGTGAAAATCTTTTTGTCCATCGGAGCCTAAGTTGAAAATCAAATAAAATATTGCAGATGCTAAAGGCGTTAAGCCTGTGCGCCATATTGAAGCACTTGTTTTGCTTCTTCATTGATTAGTTGCAGTGCTGCATCAGTGGGTAATTCGCCATCTACTGTGAGTATATAATCTACCACACGTTTGTGCAGTTCCCGTGCCGAGTCTTCGGGGTTCAGTTGCTGGGCTATGGTGTTTATCATGTTGAGCTCCTGCTCCTTTACCTGCCGTACAGTGTTCCACACAGTTCTGCTCACATAAATTTGTTGGGAAAGATTGTGTTCAAACTCTGCGCGTATCTGATAGATGAGCACCGCCTGCAGATCAGCGACGGTCATGCCCGACTGATAAACGCGCGGGATCAGTTGTCGTGGGTGAATCCGCTCGATGAACAACACCAATCTTTCATATGCCTGCAACCTGAGGCGTACTGTGGCATCTTGATTTTCCCGCAACATCTCGATCTGTTTCAACTTTGTTTCCGAAAGCAAAAATCTTCTGACGATCAGAGAGGTAGCGATCAGCACAACCACAGCCGGCACAGTATATTTCAAAAGTTCCAGAAAAGTTTGGAATCCGTTCATGTTCGCAAAATAATGCGTTTTGTTCGATTGCCTGAACTTTCGCACCAGTCCTTTCGAATTGTCTTTTCCAAATGGCATAGTTTTTTAAACCATTGCTGCAACACCACAAAAAACTATTTCTATGCAAAACAGTGAAGCTAAAATTGAAATTCTCAACGACCTGATCAAAATCAACAACGACCGTATTGCAGGCTATGAAAGAGCCATCAACGAAGCGAAGGATCTTGATGTAGATCTGAAAGCAGTGTTTGAAGGAATGATCCGCGAAAGCGAACAGTACAAAAAGGAATTGTTACAGGCGTATACACAGGCCGGAGGTAGCGGCGTAGAACAAGACACTACTAATGCCGGAAAGATATACCGCGCATGGATGGATGTTAAAGCTACATTTACCGGCAGCGATCGCAAAGCGATTCTTGCTTCCTGCGAGTTTGGTGAAGATGCATGGAGAAGGGCTTACGAAGCCGCACTTAACAGTGAAGGAGAATTGGATGCTGAAACACGCGCGCTGATTACTGAACAATACAACTCTGAAAAGAAATCTCACGATCTCATTAAAAAGTATCGCGACGCACATGAGGCGCTCGATAAATAATTCTTTCAAATCCCACGCTATGAAACTTAAATTTTTATCCATACTGTTCACTGTATTTGCAGGCGTTTTTTCGGTTTGTTCCTACGCACAGGCAGATAAAGCTTCTGAGAAGGAAGCAGGTTATCTCTCAGAGCTTATGACGCTGAATGCGTATGAACTGATGCTGACGAGGATGGCTTCACAGAAAGCTACTTCTGAAGAGTTGAGGCTTGGTGCAGAAAAAATGTATGAAGATCACAAACGACTGGATGCGGAGTTTACCGCTTATGCAAACCGGATTGGCGTTGCTCTGAATCCCGATAAACGTGAGAAGTATGTAGAGAAGGTGCAGAAATGGGATGGGAATGCAGTGGGCAAAGAATGGGACAAAGACATTGCGGAGGAACTGGTAGATGCACACAAGGAATCGCTGGAACTGATGAAATCACAAGCAGTAAATGATGAGCAGTTGAAAACGCTGGTAACAACGGCAAAGTCTGTAATCCAGTCGCATCTTGATGAGCTTGTTTTACTGAAAGAAAAAGTCAAAGATGGACAGACAAACGCGGCTGCAACGCCTCCTGCAGATCGCACCAATGCCGCCGATGAAATTCCTGTCGGCAATGAAAAAGATGCAAAGTTTCTTTCTGACCTCCGACTGATGAATACTTACGAATTGCAGTTGATGGAACTGATCCTGAAAAAAGGAAATCATCGCGCCTTGAAAGATGCAGCACACCATATGCTCGAAGATCATCGTAAACTCGATGAAAAAACAATGGCTTACGCTGCCACAAAGCGATATGGCAATGATCCTGATGAGAGTTCGAAGGCCGCTGAGAAAGTAGCGAAATGGCAACAGAAGAAGGGCGGTATGGAATGGGACGCTGATCTTATTGAGGAACTAATTGATGTTCATAAAGATGGCATTGACATGCTGGAGGATGCAGTCACCGATGTGAAGGACGATCGTTTACGTACCATCATGAAGGATGCTCTGCCTGCTATGAAAATGCATCTGGAAATGCTGGAACCTTTGAAAGAAACGATCAAAAAGCCGTGGAAAGAAAAGAAATAATCAATCTCTATAAAATTTAAAATCACTTCAGAAACATGAAGACGTACAAACTAATCACATTGGCTATTGCCGGCGCCACTTTTTGGGCAAGCTGTAGCGAGAGCACAGAAAATAAAATGGAAAACACTGCGGATAGTCTTTCTGCAAAGATGGAACGCGGCATGGACAATATCCGTGAATCGGATGATGAAGATTTTCTCGACGATGCGGTAGAGGCAAATACCATGGAACTGAAAACGCTGATGCTCGGACAACAGAAGGGTGGAAAGGAAGTGAAAGGTCATGCCTCGCATATGATCGCTGATCATAAAAAGCTGGGCGATGATGTCTGGGCTTATCTTGCTAAGAAAAACATCCAGCTGAATGATCTGGATACGGCAGGTACAGATACTGATCTTTCCAACAAAGCTGCTGGTCGCGATTTCGACAAGGCTTTTGCAGATAAGATGGTTCGCGATCACGAAAAGGTAATCGATTTGTTTGAGGAAGGAATGAACGAAGTAAAAGATCCGGAACTAAAAGATCTGATTTCCAAAGCACTTCCTACACTGCGCTCCCATCTGGAAATGAGTCGGGAAATGCAAAGCAAATTCAAATAATAACGTTTTCGACGGTTGTAAAAGACTCAAGATTGGGGGTCTGGTAAATAGAGAGGGTCTGTCACTTTCGTTGTGGCGGCCCTTAACTTTTTCTCAACTACTTATCCATCAATGAACAACAGTGAGTCTCGTAGACCTTTTTCCCCACTTCCTGATCTTTTCATGTCGGCATAGATTACGGTATTCCAGATGGTGAAAAAAAGAATTTCGTTTGTGTTTAAGTATCAGTTGAATGTGCTGTTTGGAAAATCTTAAGGTGCTTCGGGAAAATCTGGCAGCATATTTTCTTTATGTAAAGGGAATAAAAAATGAAATTCTATGTGGGCTCAGGAGCAAAATAAACCGAACGATAAAATCACCTTCATGAATACGCTCACCAGTTGTGTTAACAAGGTGGTTAAAGATGGATATACCGACAGTTTTAAGGTAACACGACAGGGACTGTATTCAACGGCAAAGGACAAATATTACCAGCCTGAGGAAATTCACGTGATCAATTTTTACCGTTTTGAGGGAGAATCCGATCCGGGAGATATGGTGATCATGTACGTGATCGAAACCCGCGATGGTGTAAAGGGAACGCTTGTAGATGCCTTCGGAACATATTCGGATGATAGTGTTTCCGCATTTATGAAACAGGTAGAGGATATTCAGAAAAAGACCGTAAAACGCGACCATCCCGAAGCTTAGAGTAGGGGAGGGATGCAAAAAAAGCAGCGAAAACAATCGCTGCTTTTTCATTTGCCTGAAACAGTTTTTTTGTTACCGGATATCTGGCCTAATCCAAAGATGATTCTTTTTCCCCAGGGTTACATCGTAAATTAGAAACAGAGAAAGCAAAACCAGCACGAAATAAAATACTGTTTCCCAAACGGTACCTTCAGTTTTAAACACATTCCGTATGACGAAGATATACAGCAAGACAGCGATACTCCCGATCTGTCTCCAGGAACCTGCAAGTTTCGATACAGAAACTTTCAGATAGATAGTTTCGTCTTCACGAATGTCAAACATATAGGGCTGAGAACTCATCCATCCGACCGACGCATCGATCTCATGTGTTCCTGCCGCCACTTCAAATTCTTTGATCTCATCGCGTTTGATATCGCCAACCGCTTCTCTGTCTATTCGTAACTTATAACGTTGCCCCCAATTGGTCCATTCTGCCGGACGGGTAATCACAACCTTGCTCATGTTCTGCCTTTTGCTACGAATATAACACCGTTTCTCCGCGATGTCAATCAGGAATTGGCTTCTGTGTAACGCGCAAAGTTGTTCAGAATCGCCTGCCAACCTTGGCGCTGCATTTCCACAGGATTAGTTTCTTCGGCATCAAATGTTTCGGTAATTGCGGTGGTATCGCCTTCTGCTTCAAAATCTATAGTGACTTTTCGTCCGTCCGACATGGTATAAGCGATATGTTTGTTCGTTTCCACTAAATCATACACGCCTCCGAAATCAAAACTGAAGCTGCCATCTTTTGCAGCCATGGTAGTACTGAAAGTCCCGCCTGTCCGCAGGTCGTTTTCTGCCTTTGGTGCATGCCAGTCGTCGGAAGCATGACACCACTGGGTGATATGTTTAGGATCATTCCATTTTTCCCACACAGAGTCTATGGGGGCATTTACTGTGGTAGATACGGTGATTTTGGTTGCAGGTTTTGTCGTGCTCATAAGTGTTTTTTGAGTTGTTGGAATAAATGCAAACCTAGGCGTTAGGAAGGACAGAACCGACTGCTCCCTGCGACAAATTGGGGAGGTATTTGCGACAGCAGGTTAAGTAAGTGGAGAATGGAGTGAAAGAGTGATGATAAGAAAATCGGTGCTTGGGCTAAATGAGCGCAGCCGTTTTTCCGTCTCAATCTGGTACGGCGTCTCGCGTAGACCCACTATCAGGAGGCGTTCACTTTTGTTACTGTCTGTTGTAAAAGAAAACCGCCTCAAAATGCAAGCTTGAGGCGGTTTCTATATCAGAGATAAAATTTACAGTTTGTTTCCCTGAGGGGTCTGAAATCCGTTTTGTGCTAAAATTGCTTTGCGTCCTTCTTCCTCACTTACTACTTCAACTTTTACACTGGTGATTCCTTTTTTGTGGAAGTTAAGTTTTTTAGCCGCAATGCTTGCCAGGTCTATAAGGCGGTCATTGGTTTTAGCCATACGGTCATTAATGCGCACATAGATTACCTGTCCGTTGCTGATATTGGTAACTTTTGCGTAACTACCGAGTTTCAGCTTGTTGCTTGCAGCGGTAAATTTATTGTTGTCAAACACCTCACCGGTAGCAGTCTTTCGGCCTTCAAACTTGTCGTGATAAAAACTCGCAATTCCTTTTTTGATGTTGGTAAGAATATTTGAGTTTCCCTGATTCTGAGCATTTACGCTCATGGCACTAAGTACAAAAAGTGTGGTGATTATCAACAGCCTCATACGCATTTAAATTTCGAGCAAAGTAACGCCAAAAAGGTGAGAAATGCAATATTTTATTATTCGATATTTTAATATCTCCTGTTAATCTTCTGTGAATCGCCTTTCCCATAACGAGGCTTGAATTCCCCTGAACGGCGCTCCCCGTATGGTTTTGATCGTTCTCCTCCCTGGTCGTTTCGGCGATCTTCTGCTTCGTCGATCCGGATTCGACGTCCTTTGAACTTTTTCTGTGCAAGTGTTTCTTTAATGAACTCTGCCGCATCACTCCTTACATTGAAGAAGCTGCTCAATTCGCGAACGGTAACGCGAGAAATCAATCCGGCATCCAGGTCGGTGGCTTCGCTTACGAACTTCACCAACTTTTCCGAACTATCGAGACCGTCTTTGGAGCCCAGATTCATGAATAGCCTTATGGTTTTTCCTTCAGAAGCTCTTCCGGGCTTTACTTCATATCCTGCATTCAGGTCTTCAGCATCCTGATAGTTGTCTATGGTTTCTTTCAGTTGTATCCAGATCAGCCTTTTGATGAGTTCATCCTTCTCCATGTCTTCGAAACGCTCATGAATGGAGTTGAGGTACACATCAGCAAAGTTTTTCTGCGGCTTAGCTGTCTCTATCTGTTCCAGATAATAGAACAGACGTTTGCGCACCACTTCGGCGCCATCGGGAATATCAGAGCGATTGAAACGCTGTTTTACCAGACGCTCTATCTGCCGGATGGTAGAAATTTCTTTTGGAGCAACGATGCTCATACAGATACCCGATTTGCCGGCTCGCGCAGTTCTTCCACTTCTGTGTGTATACACTTCAGGGTCGTCCGGCAATTCGTAGTTGATCACGTGGGTAATATCGTTGACATCAATACCACGGGCCGCCACATCGGTAGCTACAATGGCCTGAAGGCTGCGGTTTTTGAAACGCTCCATCACCTTGCTACGCATCTTCTGGTCCATATCACCATGGAGCGGACTTACATGATAGCCTTGCTTCATTAGCTTTTCCGCAATTTCCTGACAATCCTGTTTGGTACGGGTAAAGATGATACCATAGATACCAGGGGTGAAGTCTAATAAACGCTGTAGGGTTTCAAAACGCAGATGGTTGTGCGTAACGTAGTACTGATGATCGATGTTCTCGTTGGTAGTGTTGGGGGCTGCTACGGAATATTCTTTCCACCCGTTCATAAAACGTTTGGCAATGCCACGAACATCATTGTTCATCGTTGCAGAAAACAACCAGGTATACTGGCGGGCGAGTGTATTCTTCAGGATAAAATCTATGTCATCCCGAAAGCCCATGTTGAGCATTTCGTCGGCTTCGTCAAGTACTACATATTGCACACTTTCCAACGACAAAGCTTTTCGTTCCAGCAAATCGATGAGTCGACCAGGTGTTGCTACCACCACCTGCGGATGGTATTTCAAATCACGGATCTGTCCTCCTATGGGCACACCACCATACACGGCTGTGGTTTTCAGTCCGCGCATGTGTTTCCCGTATTTTTTAAATTCTTCCTGGATCTGCATACACAGTTCGCGTGTAGGCGAGAGTACCAGGGCTTGCACTTGTTTCTGTGCGACGTCCATGTGGTGCAGCAGCGGGAGTCCGAAGGCAGCAGTTTTACCAGTGCCCGTCTGTGCCAGACCAATAACATCGGTAGGTTCGGATAAGAGATGTGGTATTACTTTCTGTTGAATGGGAGTCGGTGTCTCAAAACCTAGTTCGGCTACGGCACGAGTTAATTCCTCTCTCAGGGAGAGGCTCGAAAATGAAATCATCTAATTAAGAACTTATATTTTATGAAGCCGCAAAGGTAGGTAAATAATGCTAATTCGATCATAAAGTGTTAAGCAGCGATGTAAAGGGAGGTCATAATCTATCTTTCCCAAACACTCCGCCACTCTTATCAAAGCTCCTCCCAACGAATCCGGCCCGGATAAAGACGTTCAATTTCATATGGGAGGTCTTTAATCCGATCTCGCATCACTGCGGCTTCTTCATACCTCCGCTCGTCAGATAATCCTATTTCTTTCATTCGTAAAGTGCGGGCGGTATGTCGATACCATTCGATAATGCTCTCATCTGCTTTCAAATTGTTGTCGAAGGGCATTAGGCTCTTTTTTGCATTAAACATATCAAAAAGTACTCTCAATGTATTCAAGAAACAACACTCGACTGCCTTTCAGGTTTTAGCATTGTACACTTTTCAAAAATTTACAAACCTACTCTGACAACTACCAACTAATACCTATTTTTGCGCCACATTTTGATTTACCTCATGGAAGAATTGAAACAGAAACTGAAGCAGCAGATCATCGAAAGCCTCAACCTGCAAGGCATGGAACCAAAAGATATCGATGATCAGGCGCCTTTATTCGGAGAAGGGCTCGGACTTGATTCTATCGACTCACTGGAACTAATGGTTTTGCTGGAGCGCAATTACGGAATTAAGATAGAAGACGCCCGCGAAGGCAGAAAGGTGCTTTCCTCCGTTCAATCTATGGCTGAATACATTCAGCAACATCAGAAAGCTTAAGTTCCCGCACGCTGCATGGCGGATCGTATCGTTATCACTTCCATGAGTATCCTCTCTGCGCTGGGTTACGGCGAGGAGGCTCATTTAGATGCGCTGACCCATAGTCGCCCGGGGCTGCAACATCCTGTGCATTTACAGACAAGACATGCCGATGATGTCTGGATAGGTGAGGTAAAAATGAGTGATGCGGAGCTCGCTGCTTCCCTCGGTCTCCCTGAAACAGAAAACGGCTGCACACGTACTACATTGTTGGCGCTAATGGCTATGCGTCAACTTCTGGAAGATTACGACAGAAGCTTGCTGCACGATAATTCTTTCGCTTTCATCAATGCTAATACGGTAGGAGGCATGTGTTCTGTTGAAAACATGTACCTGGATTTCATTGAGCCCGGCAAGGAAGGCCCTTTTATCCGCTATATAGATACGCTGGATTGTGCCGAAAGCACCCAGAATGTTTCCCGCTATTTCGGATTGAAGCCTTTTATGGCAACGATTTCTACCGCCTGTTCTTCCTCTGCCAATGCACTCATTTTGGGAGCGAGACTGATCAGACAGGGGTTGGTGGAACGCGCTATCTGCGGCGGCTGCGATGCCATGAGCCGTTTTACGGTCAATGGATTTCTTTCTCTGAAAAATGTAGATAAAGCACCCTGCAAGCCTTTCGATGAACATCGTATGGGACTGAACCTTGGGGAAGGTGCGGGTTACCTGATGCTGGAAAAAGAAAGTGATGCTGTTCGTCGTGGCACAAAGATTCTTGCTTACTTCAGCGGTTATGCCAACAGTAACGACGCCTATCATCCAACAGCGCCGTCTCCCGATGGCGCAGGAGCTTACCGTACGATGCAGCAGGCATTGGAAAAAGCCGGACTTCAACCTGATCACATAGGTTATGTAAATGCACATGGCACCGCGACGATCAACAACGATGCTGCCGAGGGAAAGGCTATCGAAAACTTATTTGGTACAAGCGCACCTCATTTCAGTTCCACCAAACCTTTTACCGGGCATACACTCGCAGCTGCGGGCGTGATCGAAGCAATTTTTTCTATCTGGGCTATGCAAAAAGGAATGGTTTTCCCGAATCTGAATTTCTCCACACAGATGAATGAATTGCAGATTCAACCCGCGACAGCGTTGTACGAAGGGCTTTTCATCAATCATGTACTGAGCAATTCTTTTGGTTTTGGCGGCAATAATGTTTCCCTTGTTTTCAGCAAAGTATGATGAAGCCGATTTACATATTGTCCTCAAGTGCCATCAGCCCGCAGCTTAGCTTCGAGCCGGAACAATTTTTAAATCCTGTAAAGGAAAGTGCTGACGGAAAACTTTTTGTGACAGATATTGACTATCGGCAGTTTATCAATCCCGTCGCTATACGCAGGATGAGCCGGCAACTCAAAATGGGCATTGCCGCAGGTATGCAGGCACTGAAGCTGGCAGGGGTAGAACAACCGGATGCGATCATTACGGGTACGGGTTTGGGTAGCATGACCGACATGGAGCATTTTCTCAAAGACATGATCTCCATGAATGAGGAAGCGCTGAACCCAACCTATTTTATCCAATCGACTTACAACAGCGTGAATGGCTGGCTGGCATTGCAATCGAAAGGTACTGGCTACAACCAGACCTTTGTAAATCGGGGGCTCTCATTTGAACTGGCAGCTCTGGACGCACAACTATTTCTGAATGAAGCTTCCGAAAAAAAGGTAGCGCTTACCGGCTGCTTCGATGAATTGACTCCTGAATATTACATTGTCAAAGACAAGATCGGTTATTGGAAAAAAGATCCACCGCTCAACACAAAGCTTCTGGAGCATAGTGATTCACCCGGAACTATTGCCGGCGAAGGAGCAGCTTTTTTCACTTTTTCGAACGACAGTAACGGTGCGGTTTGTGTGTTCAAAGGTCTAAAGATGATTCAGGAAGCTAATGTAAATATGCAGCAGGAAATTGCTGCATTCTTACAATTGCATCAGTTGGCACCAAAAGATGTAGATCTGGTCATTGCAGGCATGAATGGTGATCGGGCTTTTCAGTCCTTTTACGATGATGCCCTTGCCTATTGGAGCGACCACACCGCCATAGCTATTTTCAAACCATTTACAGGCGAGTATCCTACTGCTTCAGGTTTTGCTGCATGGCTGGCGACGCAGATCCTTGCTTCGGGAAACATCCCGGAGTCGGCAATCTTCCGAAAAGGAACAGCAGACCGTTTACAACACATACTTATCCTCAACCATTACATCCTCAACACGGCATCGCTGATGCTACTGTCCGCTTCGTAAAAATCACATAGGTTTTCGGACAGTTGTAAAGAAAGTGTTATTGAAGATTCTTTTCTGAAATACATGAGGAGCGGGATTTTGTTTTGCGGGAAGTTTTTTGTTATGACCCGCTTTTACCTCATCATCATTGCTCTTTTTCTTGCTACTCATGCAAAGGCTCAGCCCTATCAGGATATTAATGTAAAACTGGAAGTCGGACTGAGTGCCAGTGGTTTTATTTACCATGGCGATCTTACAGAAACCCGCTTTGGACATTTTAAAGATATCCGTTACGGGGGTGGGCTCTTCGCCAGGTATTATCTCTCCGACAGACTGTCGGTAAGGGGCAACTTCTATCAGGGTAGTCTTCGTGGAAATGATGCAGAGTTTGCCGATGAATGGCGCAGGAAAAGAGCCTATCAGTTTTCCTCCCCGCTCACCGAGGTTTCACTGATGATTGAGGCAGACCTTTTCGGTAAGGGACGTTTTCAGTCGTTCCGTCAGCAGGGGAGGCATACACATCGTTGGGGCGTTTATCTTTTTGCTGGTGCAGGCGCTGCTTTTACCAATGCTTCGCGCAATTGGAGCCAGCTCGACAGGATATATTTTTATAAAGATGCTCCTGAAAATATTTGCCAGGATTCAGTGAACAGTCCTGATCGTATTTCATTGGTAGTGCCTGCAGGAATGGGTGTGCGTTATGATATCAATAAACATTTCTCTGTTTTTGCGGAAGCCGGATACCGGTTTACCCTTACCGACAATCTCGATGGCTACAAGTATTCCGTGTTCTCTTCGAAATACGATGGCTATACTGCCTATTCTTTTGGCATCTCTTACCGTTTCGACAGAGATACGCGCTATCGCCGTCAGATGATGCTGCTGTCCAAAGCTTCTGTATCGGATAATTGATGCAACTGTATGAAGCGCCATTGCGAAGCGGAGGATGATTGCATTTGCCGCTGTAAATTGCAGCGTGCCAGCAGATGAGATTATCCGGACGCTCTCCAAATTTCGGTATGTAGATAAATACCACACCTTTCGGGAAATTCTTCCCGGTATAGGGCGCGCACCTGAAAGTCAGAGAGTGATCGTGAATGAATTGCTTAATCATTGCTGCAGCGAACTACTTCAGCATTTTACAACGAACAAACGACCTTCCAAACAATTACTCAGGCAGATTCTGATCGAATGCATGGATGCCTTGTCCGTAGCATCAATTGATGCCGAAAATCGAGAATTTGGTTATCAGTTGGGTTGGTATTTGGCGGAAAAGGTAAAGGTCAACCTCCAGCGCGGCACAGAGAAAAAGCTGTGGGGATACTGGAAGGTAGAGGGAAATGAAGTAAAAGCTCCGGTAAGACCTCGCATCGCACCCGCGGTAAAGGAGAAGCTGGGAAAGAAAAAACGCACCAAGAAAGCCAGTTCAGAAGTGCTATGAACCTTGTCGCGATCCAAGTTCCACCACACGGCAATTTTTTATCATTTTACCATCAATGTCAAAAAGCACAATGGTGCGTACGTTATGCCAGCCTTGTTTGCCGGCCGCACCCGGATTGATATGCAGGCATTGCAGTTTTTCGTCGAACTGGATTTTGAGGATGTGTGAATGACCGGAGATGAATAACAGTGGTCTATGAAGCTCAAGTTGTTTTTTTATAGCTGGATGGTATCGTCCCGGGTATCCGCCGATATGCGTCATCAGTACTTTTACTTCTTCGCAGTCAAAGATCAGCGTTTCCGGAAAAGTGCTGCGAATTTCCGTTCCATCGATATTGCCATAAACCCCTTTCAATGGTTTGAAAGCCTGTAGTTCATGCACTAGAGCCGTGTTCCCAAAATCGCCGGCATGCCATATTTCATCACATTCGGTAAAATGCCTGAGCACGGAAGGGTCGAGATAGCCATGAGTGTCTGAGATCAGTCCGATGCGGGTCATGGAGCAAAGGTAATTTCCAACGCAGTACGGAAGTACTTGCAGAAAACTATGGTTTACGAGCGGTGACCATATCGGCTATCTTTTCGTTTCTTCCTGCAGTGAGTAAGGCACCTTTGCGAATGGAACTCCACAGCAGGTTGAAAAATGACTGGTCGGGCTGTCGCATGATCGTCGTGGAAATGCTGCGGACCTGAGCTGAAGGTAATGGATTGGCAGGGTACAGCAGCGCTTTATTCAGCAAAAATGAGAGCAGCCCCTTGCCTTTTAACTCTTTCTCGTCAGTGACCTTCAGAATTTTTAGGTCAAGATCGTTGTACAGAAAAGTCAGGTCAGATTTTGCCTGATGTCCGTCGAAGTGCAGTTGAATGTCTGCCTTTCCCAGATTTAGTGATTCTATTTCCATAGAAGCGATCGGTATCGTGATGGGATTTAACTTTTTTCCGTCCATTGCACCGCCTTTGAGGCGTGCTGTGAATGCGCCTGAAGGATTGTCGAGGTAGAACTGCATCCTGCTGATGAGCGAACTGCCGAAGAGGCTGGCACGAAGCATTGCAAGACATTCTTTATGCTGAAGAATACGGTGTGGAATGTTGGTAATATTTATCAGCATAAGGTCCAGATTTCTCAGAGGCACGGTGCCTTCCCGCTTTGTTTTGTTGCTTAGTTCCGTATAGTCCAACTGTCCGTCAATTACACGCACGGTATCTATTGAGATAGGCATCTTAGCTGCCAGCAGTATTTGTGTGGGAAACTTCCGAAGCTTATCAGGCTGCTTTGGCAACAAGCGGTTTAGAAAAATAGACAGGCTTGGACGTTCTGCTGTTACCGACTGTATTAGCAAAGAGCCTTTCGACAGTTGTTGCCAGTTGAAACCGTTCAGTATCAACTTCGGTATGCTAAGACTGAATATTTCATCTCTGTACACAACACGTCGTTGATATTCTTCTCTGGACATTGCCGGTTCGATGGAAATGTTTGTACAGACAAGAGTGTTTTCCTGAGTTGTGAAGCTAAGGTTTGAAGTTTTAAATGCATACAAGCTGTTGTGTTTTTTTAGTACTGCACTGTCAATAGTGACAACTCCCTTTCTTGCATAAAAGAATAGACTCGTATCCTCCGGAAGTAAAGCGTTGAATTGCCAATCCTGCAAGATGCAGTTGCCACCATGAAGAGAAAAGGTAAGGCTATCCGGTCGTGTAAAATCTTTTATGGTCAGGTCGGGTTGGTGTATCGCAATTTCTGCCGCACTGAAACGTTGAATCTTGATCTCCGCACGAGTGATCCTGTCAGCCCGGGTGAAATTTGTATCACTTTTTTCTACAGTGATCTTAGGCTGGTGAAGGACAAAACGTTCGCAACTGATTTCTTTATCAGCAAAAAGGTTGGACCAATGAATTGTCCGGGCTTCAAACTTTTCAATAGCCACGGCATAAACTGTGGAGGGAAGATCTTTTGCCTGTTTTAGCTGATGGAGTTTTGTGCTGTCGGGAATCAGACGAATTCCCCTGACTGTTACGTTTTTGGTAAAAGGACTGATGCTAATATCTTCTATGGTCAGCTGATATAGACTATCTGTGGCATGTGCTATCCATTCGGGCAGCTTCTTTTGTAGTGTCTTCTCATAACGAGTACTGATTGCCAGTGGGATAATTCCTGCGGCAACCACAATGAGGGTAAGTGCAGAAAGCAGCGTAATTAGTAATTTTTTTTGGCGGGTGTGGTTCACAAACTCCTAAGCACAAAAATCTATGCCATCTCATCCGTTGTAAATCTCAGCACTAAACAGTTGAGTTGCATATTGAAGTCTTTGCCGGCGGCTGTTTTCCTTCCGGCTTTCGGGAAACACTTTCTTATCTTGCAGCGTTTTTCAAAAAATACTTTATGTATCGTACACATACATGCGGCGAACTCAGGATCAGCAACGTGGGTAACGAAGTGACCCTGGCGGGATGGGTGCAGACTGTTAGAAAGTTTGGCAGTATCACCTTTGTGGATCTGCGCGACCGTTATGGCATCACGCAACTGCTGTTCAACGAAGCGCTTAATACGAGGCTGGATGAAACGCCGCTTGGCAGGGAATATGTATTGCAGGTAAAAGGTTCCGTAGTGGAAAGAAGCAACAAGAATCCTAAACTTCCCACCGGCGATATCGAAATCGAAGTTAGCGACTTTGCCATCATGAACGTTGCTTCCGTACCGCCTTTTACCATAGAGGATGATACAGATGGTGGCGATGAACTTCGCATGAAGTATCGTTTTCTCGACCTGAGACGTCCTGTGCTGAGAAGAAATTTAGAATTGCGTTATAAGGTGAACCGATCTGTGAGGAATTACCTCGATACGCAGGGCTTCTGGGATATTGAGACACCGTTTCTTATCAAATCCACCCCCGAAGGCGCGCGTGATTTCATTGTACCCTCGCGTATGAACGAAGGACAATTTTATGCGCTGCCGCAAAGTCCTCAGACTTTTAAGCAATTGCTGATGGTAAGCGGTTATGATCGTTATTATCAGATTGTAAAATGCTTTCGCGACGAAGATCTTCGCGCCGATCGTCAGCCGGAGTTTACGCAGATCGATTGCGAAATGAGTTTCGTAGAGCAGGAAGATGTGCTTCAGACTTTTGAGGGATTGTTCAAGCATGTATTCCGCGAGATAAAAGGCGTAGAGATAACCGAGGCTTTTCCCCGGATGACCTGGGATGATGCTATGTGGCATTATGGTAATGACAAACCCGATCTGCGTTTTGAGATGAAACTGCAAAACCTGAAAGTAAACGGACAAATTCATTGCAAAGCATTGGAGGGCGTAGATTTCAAGGTGATGAATGAGGCGGAAAGTGTCATAGCCATTGCAGTTCCGAAGGCCAGTGAATACACCCGCAAGCAGACCGACGAACTGACTGAATGGGTAAAACGTCCGCAGATCGGTATGACCGGTTTGATGTTCCTGAAATGCAATGCAGACGGAACTTTTAAGAGTAGCGTAGATAAGTTTTTTGATGAAAACAGGCTTCGCGAGATAGCTTCGTTCTGCCAGGCACAACCAGGTGATCTGATACTCATGCTGGCAGGAAAGGATAGTCGTACCAGAAAGGCAGCAAGTGAACTCAGGCTGGAAATGGGTGAGCGTCTCGGATTGCGCAATCCGGCAGCATACAAGCCGCTATGGGTAATCGATTTCCCGCTCTTTGAATACGACGAAGAGGAAGATCGTTGGGTGGCACGTCACCATCCCTTTACTTCTCCCAAGCCGGAACAGATAGAGCTTATGAGTAATCCTGCCCGCTTTGGCGAGATCAAGGCAAATGCCTATGATATAGTGCTGAACGGAACAGAAATCGGTGGCGGTTCTATCCGAATTTATCAGCGCGATCTGCAAGAGAAAATGTTTGCAGCTTTGGGAATGGATCGTGAGGAAGCACAGGAGAAATTTGGTTTTCTGTTGGGTGCGTTTGAATACGGAGCCCCCCCGCATGGAGGCATTGCCTTTGGCTTCGACCGGCTTTGCGCACTGCTCGGCGGACAGGAATCGATCCGGGATTTTATTGCGTTTCCAAAAAACAACGCCGGACGCGATGTTATGCTGGACGCACCTTCGACAGTTGATGAAAAGCAACTCGACGAACTGAAACTAAAGCTTTCTTAAGCTACGTGTTTTGATTTTATAGAGGCGTTATTATCTTTATACAACTAATAGTATTTTATGAAGAAACTTTTGTTTTCTGTATTATTTATAGCATCTGCCGGTCTGGCGCTGGTTGGCTGTAGTAACGGCGATTATTCTTCTTCTCCAGGCAGTGGCGGTATCAACCCTCTCAACCCGACTGGCGGTATTGACAATACCTTTGGTTGGATGGGTAATGACCCGATGACGTTAGAGTGGAACGGAAATGCCTGGAAAGCCGATGATATTTATTTGGAGGAAGTGGTAAATAATGATAAGATGTGGGCTGTACAGGGTATCAACTACTCGGGAGATACGACGGCATGTATAGTGATGTTTCAGAAATCGGTGGAAGCAGGAAAATCCTACTTTCTGTTTTACGGCAACACAGACCAGACAGCCTATTTCACAACTAAGCTGAGTGATTATGAGCATATATACACCAGTTCTTTGGGAAGTATTGGCGAAGTGAAGATTTTGGAACACGATGAGTCACACATAAAGGGCTTGTTCTATTTCCTTGCTAAATCAGCAACGAACGGACAATATCTCAATGTTCAGAAAGGCTATTTTAACGTTCATAAATAGGAAGATTATTATTTTCAGAGAGGCTGTTCGGAAGGACAGCCTCTTTTTTGTGCATGCCACTCCGAAAATATTCCAATCCCGTATGGGCTGAAACTTCATTCAGTAAATTCTTCCTGAATCCGGCGTTGAATTATGAAATGTGAGGAGAGAATTGACACAATCTTTTCCCTTGCGCTACGAAAGGTAGTGCGGGCGTTGGGGGAATCAGTCCCGGCTCATCTTCCGGATGAAGGCAAGCCTAGTAAAAACAAGCAGTCTGAGGCTTAACCGCGTCCCTTACTGCGCTGCCACTTGGTAAAGTAGTAACCAACGACAGACACCAGAATGACCAATGGAACTACGGCAATAAGCACGTACTGAAGGTCGCCCATAAAAACGAATTTTAGTTAAAGTAAGATTTTGTTTGAAGTATTCATAATTTTTATTCGTTTTTCTTTAGGCTGGGCGGGAGAATGCGTCCGGTTATTACTGACTAATTTATTGCCAAAGTTATTTTTTGGAATACCTTGTTTGAGGTTGAATGCCGAACAGGCTTGTGTGTATGGGGAACTGGTAAAGGCTTGGACCCGTTACAAAATAAAAAAGCCTTCCGTGATGAACGGAAGGCTTGAGTGCCCAGGACTGGATTCGAACCAGCACACCCTTGCAGGCGCTGCGACCTGAACACAGTGCGTCTACCAATTTCGCCACCTGGGCAGTCGTTGAAAGAACTATAACGGGGTGCAAATATAGGTCTCTTATCGGAACAAGCAAATCATTTTGATCAATCTTTTTCTTTCGGAAAGATCAGAAGCAGAGCTTCGCGTTCAATCTCGGCATGTATCTTTTTCGTTTTGCCCAAATACTCCCCGTCCACCTGAAAGTATGCGCGCTTTTTTACCTCTATGGTGAGGGAATGTGCCTGCAATAATTCTGTTTTGTGCGGATTAAATGGTTTGTTGAGAAAGAGCATTTTCAACAATTCGATCACCGAGAGTTTACGGAGAATGACCACCTCAAACAGTCCGTCGTTGAGGCTGCCGATAGGATTGATCCGTGCACCGGTGCCATACATACTCGCATTTGCAAGCACTACCATAAAGGCATTGCGCATCAGAATACTGTGATCTTTTATAATGCTCAACTGCATCAGGCGTTTTTTCCAAAGAACCCGAAATACTTCACGGGCGTATCCAATTTTTCCTCTTACATCATTTTCTTCAAAGTACTTCACGAGCTGCGCATTCATTCCGATATCGGAAAGATGGATGCAGATGTTGTTTCCGTTGATCCGGATAATATCAATTTTTCGTGACACACCTTCAAACAACACTTCCCAGCAATCTTCAAGTGAGACAGGCATTTTCAGTTCCCGTGCCATACCATTAGCTGAGCCTGCCGGAAAAATACATAGTGGAATATTTCTCCCCAGCAATGCTTCGGCTGTCAGTTTCAATGTTCCGTCGCCGCCCACTGCCACTACCTTATCCGGTTTCCAACTATCAATCCAGTAGCTTATCGATTCGTTGTCGTCAATTCCGGTGGTATTGTAGATCTCGAACTTGTGTGGACTGTCTTTGAAATAGTCGCGGATACCGTTTTCCCAGTTGGCCTTGTGTTTTCCACCGGCTACAGGGTTCATCACAAACAGAATTTTCAGACTTTCGGTATCTGGCACGTTATTGTTTTAAATTCACTAAATATAAAAATAAGACCAGACGCGCTAATGAGTGAAGAACGGCAAAAACTTAAGGAGTGGATCTTCAATAAACTGTACATCACACGAAAACCCATCGTGAGAGTGTACAACGGTTATGGCGATGCAGATACCTTGCTCGTATTCGGACATGTGCTACGGCAATCGCCGCTACCCAGGCGGAAGTTCAAAAAGAATTTCTGGAGCAACAGCATGGCACTGCTGCGCTTGTTTATGGTGGAACCATTTCGTAGAGTAAGGGTGGAAATGGAATGGTGCGGACAGATTATGGATACGGAAACCGATGCTGACGGCTTCTTTAAGTTTGAATGGAAATCACCGAAAGAACCTGAAGCGGGTTGGCATCCTGTAAAGGTTCAGATTGCCGAGGGGCGTGATCGTGGCACTATCGGTCATGGGAAGGTGTTTGTGCCCTATGCCACACAGTATGCTTTCATTTCAGATATTGATGATACCTTTCTTATCTCGCATTCTTCCAATCTGCGCAAGCGGCTTTATGTTCTTTTTACTAAAAATGCCCGAACCCGTCGTCCCTTTGAAGGAGTGGTTAGACATTATCAACTGCTAGCGCACGCCAACACCACACCTGAATATCCTAATCCTTTCTTTTATGTGTCGAGCAGCGAATGGAATCTTTACGATTATATCCTGGAATTTAAACGCAGCTATGGTTTACCGGAAGGTGTGTATCTGCTCAGTCAGATGAAACGATGGTATGAGCTTACGCAAACGGGGCAAACGAAACATAGCGGAAAGTTCTTCCGGATTGTTCGTGTATTAAAAGAATTTCCGCACCAGAAGTTTATTCTGCTTGGTGACGATACCCAGCAGGATCCTGAGATCTACGCGAAGATTGTATCGGGATTTCCCGATAGAATCTTATGTGTGTACCTGCGACATGTGGGCAAACATAAAAAGCCCGAAACAGAACATTACGCTCGTGAAATCAGAAGCCATGGTGTGGAGGTATGTTATTTTAAGAAGAGTGAAGAAGCGATAGAACATTCAAAGAAAATAGGACTGATAGATAAAACCTGAGCGATGGAACAACACTCGTTTTTTATGCAGGAGGCGATCATTGAGGCAAGGAAGGGTATGGAACAAGGTAGCGGTGGTCCGTTCGGATCGGTGGTGGTAAAAGACGGAAAGATCGTGGGGCGTAGCAGCAACAAGGTATTTGAGACCAATGACCCTACGGCACATGCAGAGGTGATGGCGATACGGGATGCTGCGAGCAATCTGGGCACTGCGGAACTGAACGGTTGTGAGATTTATTCGCTCGGAGAACCCTGCCCCATGTGCATGGCGGCCATCTACTGGGCGAGAATAGAATGTGTGTATTTTGCCAACTCTAAAGAGGAAGCAGCTCGTGTGGGTTTCGATGATACGATGATCTACCGCGAACTCGCATTGCCTTATCAGCAGCGCACGCTTTCCATGTCGCACATGCCTAGCGACGATGCAAAACAGTTGTTCGCCGACTGGGATCGTTATGTAGATAAGACCGATTTGCCGCAAACCTAGGGCTATGATAGAACACAAATAACGCCGGGTTCTGTATAAACATATCTTCGCATGTTTCAGAATGTTCAGCTGCACCATCGTTTTGGATCATAAAAAAAGCTGCCCCTTTTAGAGGCAGCTGAATTATTTGTACTGATTTCAATCTTAAGGATCAATTGCTCCTTCCAGCACATCAATCTTTTCCACAAAATTCATCGAGTGGTTGATGTATACATCTGCAGGCACGGAGTTCTCAATGTCCACATCTTGCAGCAGCCTCGTGTTATCAAACACATGCCCCAGCTCCATAAACTCGAGATATGGATCGAGCCCTGTAAACAACAGACGAAGCTTGCCTTTGTCCTGAAAAGTATCTTTCCAATAATCGAGATAGCTGCGGTAATTGTAAAGCTCACTGTCGGGCGCCAGGCGGTTGCGCGTCCAGTGTTTCACCTGACTGAGCATGGACTTACTAATGAAATTGAATGGCGGCATATCGTCGAAATAGGACGATAGCGTTTCGGAAAGTCTCAATGCGGTAGTAGCTCCTGCCTCTCCTGCTGATATATGATACACATTGTGTTTCCTGTTGGCAAACAGCAGAGAAACGATCGCTTCGGCTGCATAGTCTACAGGAATGATATCAAGTTTTGCATGTTCATTTACAGGAATCAGGCGCAGATGATTGATCGTTGCCATTGCCCAGAGGATCACCGGACTCCGTGGCATGATGGGACGGCTATCGCCCATAATGATCGACGGACGGGCAACCAGGATCTGATCGGGGTGCAGATGTTCTTTGAGTAGCAGCTCGCCCTTCATCTTGGTGTAAGTATATTTCACCAGATGCGTTGCCTGCAGGTTGGGCGATTCATCTTCCAACACCACTCTGTTGCGCACATCTTTTCCGCAAATGGTAGCCGTGCCAATATAAAGAAAGGTTTGCAAGTTTGGAAGTTGCTTTGCCCAAAGCAGAATTTTGGTTAACCCTCCGATGTTTGCCTTTTCTACCAGATCGTCGTTGACTCGGGAAAAAGAAGTATTGGCTGCAGAATGGATAATCGTATCTACATCCTTAATCAAATCGTTTTTAATGAGCGAATCTGTAAGATCTTCATCGAAAAGATTTCCCAGTACGGGTATGATGCGCGTTGTGTCGAACTCGTCGTCATGCAGGTTGAAAACAGTTTCCAATCGGGCGGTAGCATCTTCGAGCGACTTTGCTCTAAGGAGACAATAAATTCTTTCGACCTCCGGTCGTTTGGAAAGTGTCACAAGGAGTTCTCCTCCCACAAGTCCTGTTGCACCTGTCAAAAAAATATTCATAAAAGAATTGACTGCTTAGGACGTTTATATCCTAATTATTGCAAGATTAAAATTCAATAAGTTCTTAAGATGCGCGAAGATACTGCTTTAAAGGGAGTTTTTCTAAGTGTGGGATTTGTAGGCTTTGCGTTGTTTTTATGCCAATCTTCCGATTGTGTTACCTATGTGAAATGAACAGCCACTTCTTGCCCTTCAGGGCTATATCATCTTTCCTTTCTCTGTAGAGAAGGTACATTTACTTCCAGGCTTAGTATTATACGATAAGCAGAGGACCTTACGACTCGTTTGCATATCCTCCTTCGGGAACTTTGGAAACATTCTTTTGTTATGTTAGATACGGAGTGTCTTGTACGCCAAAGGTCATTCTGTGCCTTCAATTATCAAGAGACAACTGTCTGAATTTTGCCTGCTTTACATTAATTTTAATCTCGTCATGGATCAAAACAATGTATGTCGTCACTACCTGCTGCTTCCGAAGCACCGTCGGCGGTATGCAGTTGCTTATGCCGGAACCGATTGGCAGGTACTCCTTCCCGGAGACTTATCCAGAGCGTTAATACAGCACGGTATTCAGTTTCTCGCTAGTATGTCCTGCGATTTGAATACCCATGCAGAGCAGGTGTTAGTAGCCATCCATGAAGGTACCGGCAGAACCGATCTTCCTCCGGTGCTGATGGATTCGCGGGAAATGCATAACAAGCGGTTTAGTTTGAACTGATTTTCTTTGCGTTGTGTGGGAAGTGTCCTGCTAACGTTTTAAGACAGCAAAGTATAGAACTTAAAATGAAGAAAGCTGAACGGAGATGTTCAGCTTTCTTGACTATAAATAGATTTTACAGATTAAGCTCCCTGAGCTACTTTATTACCCAGTTTCGCTTTAAGGTTTGTATCCAGCGCATCCAGGAATTCTTCAGTGTACAGGTAATGCTCACCATGTTTTACACTATTGCCATGCACAGAAACAGCCAGGTCCTTGGTCATCTTGCCACTTTCTACTGTTTCAATACAAACTGATTCCAGCGCATTGCAGAAGTCGATCAGTTCCTGATTGCCGTCGAGCTTGCCACGGAAGGCAAGACCTCTTGTCCATGCGAAGATCGAAGCAATGGGATTGGTAGATGTAGGATTTCCCTTCTGATGTTCGCGGTAGTGACGGGTAACAGTTCCGTGAGCCGCTTCCGCCTCCATGGTCTTTCCGTCCGGAGTAACCAATACTGAAGTCATCAGTCCCAGAGAACCAAATCCTTGGGCTACAGTATCGCTCTGTACATCGCCATCGTAGTTCTTACAAGCCCAAACAAAATTGCCGTTCCATTTCAGGGCACTGGCAACCATGTCGTCTATCAGGCGGTGTTCGTAATGCACGTCGGGGTATTGCTTACTTACTTCTTCGAAGATATCCTTGAAGCGACCATCGTATTTTTTGAGGATGGTATTTTTAGTAGAGAGATAAAGCGGCCAACCTTTTTGCTTGGCTACATTGAAACAGCTTTGCGCAAATCCGCGGATGGATTCGTCGGTATTGTACATCGCCATTGCCACACCATCGCCTTTGAAGTTGTACACTTCGTGCTCGATCGTTTCACCGTTTTCTCCTTCAAATTTTATAGTGAGCTTTCCTTTGCCTTTTACTACAAAGTCTGTCGCACGGTACTGATCGCCGAAAGCATGACGACCTACGATGATCGGAGCATTCCAGTTGGTAACCAGACGTGGTACATTCTTGATAACGATGGGTTCGCGAAATACAGTGCCGTCAAGGATATTGCGGATGGTGCCATTGGGGCTCTTCCACATTTGTTTCAGGTTGAACTCCTTTACACGAGCCTCATCAGGTGTGATAGTAGCACACTTTATTCCCACGCCGATTTCCTTGATTGCATTAGCTGCATCGATCGTTACCTGATCGTTGGTAGCATCACGATGCTCAATGCCCAGGTCATAGTATTTTATATCTACATCCACATAAGGCAGGATGAGTTTGTCTTTGATAAATTTCCAGATGATGCGGGTCATCTCGTCACCATCAAGTTCCACAACCGGGTTTGCAACTTTGATTTTTGCCATAAAAAGAGTTTGCTTCTGTTAAGATACTGGGCGTAACGCCGCGGGCAAATTTATAAAAATATGTGAGGCGATAAGCAAGGCGTCCCGATAGCGGAATTAAGAGTGGATAACTTCTTCCCAGGGATATTTGTCCTGACAGTTGTATTTGATACCGCATTGTTTTTCGAAAAAAATCCGACACATTTCTTGTCCGGCTCCGGACGAATTGGCGAACTTTAAAAAATGAAAACGACCGCAAAACACGACGAACGAATAGCAAAAATGAGCTTTGCTTCCGTATATCCGCATTATGTCACCAAAGTGGAAAGTAAGGGACGCACAAAAAAGGAACTTCATGATGTGATCGAATGGTTGACCGGTTATGATGAAAAGAAATTGCAGGAGCTTATTGATGAAAAAGTAACCTTCGAAACTTTTTTCAGTAGAGCAAAACTGAACGCCAATGCACATCTTATCACCGGGACCATCTGTGGTTACCGAATCGAAGAGATTGAAAATCCATTGACCAGAAAGGCAAGATATCTGGATAAGCTGGTTGACGAACTGGCAAAAGGAAGAGCTATGGAGAAAATCCTCAGAAAATAAGGCGAGGACTTTTAGCACAGTCTTCCTTTTACGAGCGTTTTCATACCGTGTCTATCGTGGTTGTACCTCCCTGACTTCTATAGTGCCTCCCTGTTTCAACACCGGAAAGGTTTTGGCGAGACTTAATGCTTCCTCATAGTCTGCTGCTTTCAAAATCAGGCTGCTAATCAGCTTTAGTTTGCCGGCTGTCAGACTACCTTCCTGTACTGTCTTTTCCGGACCGACCACGAGATACCCCTTCACGGGATAAACAAAGCTCGTAACATAAGTGTTATCGGCTTTCCATTTGTCGAGCAAGATGTTCCATTCAGGTCTTACGATTTGGGCATCTGCTGTTTCGTATTGAAGTGGCAGATAGACTAAAAAAATGAACTCCTTTTCTTTTTCTGTTTGGTTTAATACTGACATGTTTTCTTTCTGGGTGAATGAATGATTTGACTTTCCCTGTCCGGAGCTGTATATGCTAAGCAACATTCCGGAGAGAAACATACCGACGCAGATGGTTGATTTCATTGTTTACTGTTGCTACCCAAAATTGAATAGCATGACGATGAAATCTTTGTAAAAAATCATTGAATTACCAGAAAGAAGGAGCTTTGAAAAATTCGGCAGGCGTTTGTCCGGTGAACAACTTGAAGTGCTTGTGGAAATGTGGCTGGTCGTAATAGTTTCCATCAAATGCAACATCAAAAAGAGACTGGTTGGTTTGCTTACTGTGAATGAGTGCATTCATTCGCACAATAGACGCAAATTGTTTGGGTGTTGCGCCGGTTATCTTTCGGAAACGTTTTTCAAATGCGTCCTGACTAAGGAAGAGCGAATCTGCCAGTTCTCGTATTTTGATTAAGCCATTCGCGTTTTGAATTTTGTTTATCGCTTCGGCAACTAAGAGATCCGGTCTGGGTGTAATGATTTGATTATTTAAAAAGCGCTCTACGATAGCGATTCTTTGAGGATTTCTCGATGCTTCAGAAAGCTGAGTTATGATGGTACTCAGACTATTCTTGTCCACAAAATGCTCAACTGAAATACTTTCTCCGAACAATTCATGCATTGGTTGCCTGAAAAACGCAGAGGCTCCTGTTTCGGTGAAGAGAACAAGCAATGTTGCAGAGTCTGTATGATAGTTGATAAGTCTGACGGACTTTCTCAGACCTGTAATAACCGCGGCAGGCAGAGGATAGGTGTGACCTTCCTGCAAATAATTTACCTGTCCTTTATAACGGAAAGCCATTACAATCGAAGTGGCGGGTAATACACGATTGATTAGTTCCGTATTGCTTTCAATGATCTTGTATGCCTGAACGAAAGGTACTAAGGATGCGGAGGGGAAAAAATCATGTATTTGCATATTGTCGCTTGCTACCTGAGTGAACAAATCTTATGCTTTTTCAGGTTTTATCAGATCTGCAAGTTTTTTCGGAGCAGTGGTACAATATGCGGTTGTCAATGCGTTGCGAAATATTTCTTCGCTCACCTTTTGCATTTCAAAAAAAGTCCAGCCCTGTTTACCCCATTTATTGGGAATGGGATAGATCACCGCGCTATCAATAGAAGAAAAAACTTCCTGATCTATTTCACTTAGCTTAAGACAGGCTCTGTGATGTTTATCATCGTAAGTTGCAAAGATCTTCTTCTTTACTCTGAAGGATGTTTTTTCAAAATGCGGTTCTTCAGTGGTTTCAGGAAATGATAAGGCTATCTTTCGGAATGTCTGCATGGAAACCATAAGGATAGTTGTTGTGTTATTAGTTGTAAGACCTGATTGGAATTATTTTAGTTTGAATTTTTAGCCATAAAGTCCTTGAGTGAAATGTTGACAAGATAGTTCCAACCTTCGTTAAAGCTCTCTTTGGCAAAATCAGGATTATTGTTTGGAAAACTCTCCAGACCGGTATGCGTCAACACTAATTTGGTTTGTCCGTTGTCCTGTTCCGACAATTCGAAAGTAACCAGACTATACCCTTCGTGGTTTTCGTAGGTCCAGCTGTATTGTAGCCTTTTGCTAGGAATCACTTCCGTAACCTCGCAGATATGCATGTATTCTTCCCCTTTATGTCCCTGGCCCGGAAACCGAAATTTAAATCCCACTTCAGGACGAAAATCATCCACATCGAAATACCATTGTTTCATCAGGTCTTTTTCGGTAATGGCTCGCCAAACCGCCTGAATGTTTGCATCGAAGATGCGTTCTACAGTTACTTTCTTTTCGTTCATACATTTTGGATTTTAGAGTATTAGGAATTGTTGGTGTACCGGTAGGAATATTTGTCGGTGTACCTTAGTGTTTTGCCAATACCTTCTCTAGTTGGTCGAGTTTACTTTCCCATAGTGCACGGTATTGTTCCAGCCATAGGTCTATTTCTTTCATTTTTTCCAGCTCCAGCGAATAATATATTTCCCTGCCTTGTTGTTCCTTTTTTACCAGATTGCATTCTGTAAGGATGCGCAGATGTTTGGAGATAGCCTGACGTGTTGTTTGGAAGTGTTCTGCAATAGCATTGGGCGTCATCGCCTGCACAGCGATCAGCGCAACGATCGTTCTTCTTGTAGGGTCGGCTATTGCCTGAAAAATATCTCTTCTCATTATTGATCTTATTTTGAGAAACCAATAGGTTGCTAATATATGCAACTTTTGGTTTCGCTAATATTTTTTGTCAGTGCCTGCTCTGCAAAAAGCGAAAAGCAACCACAATGGGCTGCTTTTCATTTGAAAGAGTATAATCAGATTGCAGGTGATTACTGCCCTTCTTTCAATAGTCTTGTTTGAAGGTGGAAGTTTTCGGTTTGGATTTGCAGATAATAAACACCTGTTGCAAATGATTCTATATTCAGATGTGCAGTCTTTCCCGATACAGGATGTATCTCTGCAATCTTACTTCCCAATGTGTTGAAGACAGTAAGCTGCTTTATGTTTTCTGCCGCTTCTATCGTTACATGATGTTGCGCCGGATTGGGATAAACAGCGATCCCTGCATGTTGTAAATCTTGTACAGCAGTGCCCGTCATTTGAACGTTGATCGTAACTGTATCGGTAAAGCCGCAGCGCTCCGCTATTAGTTGTACGGTGTAGTTGCCGATGGTTGTATAAGAATGCGTGGGGTTAGCTGAAATGGAGCTGTCTCCATCACCGAAATACCACTTGTAATGATCGGCATGAGATGAAGAGTTTTGGAAATTCACCTGATTGCCGTTAACAGTGTACGTGAATTGCGCTGCAGGCAAGGGATCGTGCTGATACCAGGTCGTCAGCGAATCATACACAACAACCTTTGCAGCATTTCTAATGATCTGTGCATCGCCGGCGGTAAGTCCGCCATTGTAGTTGCAAAGCGTTGGATCTTTGCCGTAGAAAATGGTGTAGAAAGCGCAGGCAGCAGCATAGGAACCTCTTAAAGATGGATGGCTTTCATCCGCATCATACAGTTCCAACGACGGATGATTGGTACGAAGGTATCTCCAAACCTTTGCTACGGGCGAGATAACAGCGTCGTTGCTATCTGCCATAATACTGTACCGCAGTTGTAGCATACTGTCCATACCTACATAAGTACACAAAGGAGGGAAGAATCCGCAGTTCGATTGATCACCGTTTTTGCGTCCCCAGGTCATGTAGAAAACCGTTTTCGCGCAGGGATTGGCTGCTGTTATCAGACTGTCGAGTTTACGGGCAAAAGGATAAACTTCGTTTTGTACCTGAGCATCAGGAAAGGATGGGAGCTGACTTTGTTCCTGTAGCACTACATAGTCCCAACCGCCCTGCGCTATCAGCGAAAGCGTGGTTGCATTTGCTGAATGTTGCATGAAAGTATATCCTCCCGGTGTGTTGGCACTATGTACCAATTGGTCACCTGTGGAAGTAGCAAGGTTAGCAATCAGTGTAGTGAGGTTGTTGTAAGCAGTGTAGCTGTTGCCGATAAAAAGCGCTTTTACCTGTTTGCCTTCTACGGAGAAAGAACTTCCCACGAGGAATAAAATCATCAGGTAAGGAATCAGAGAGCGTCGGGACAATTTGTTTTTCTTCTTCATTTCGTCAATAGTTATCCGTTGTTTCCGCCAAAAGACCGGAAATGAAATTAAAGCGTTGGTGAAAACATCCGGAAGTTGTGAGATGGCAAACTTGTTAAATTGTAAAGTTCTGGAATTTGTACCGTCTGTAATCGTAATGAATGAAAAAAGCTGCCTTTCGGGCAGCTCCTGTATCTCGTGGTAAATTTTAGTTACCATATTCACTCAAAAACTTGATTCGCATCATCTGCAATTGTTCGATGCTTACATCACGGTCTTTAAACTCTTCATAAGCGCATTCTAGATTGTCATCACTGCTGCTGCGGAAGTAATCGAAGATATCTTCCTGCTCATATTCATCCAACTCCTGTTCGAGGCAATAATCGAGATTCAGTCTGGTACCACTGGCTACAATGGTTTCCATTTCATTGAGCAGATCCGGCAGGGTAAGGTCTTTATTTTTTGCGATGGTTTCCAGCGGAATTTTTTTATCAATATTCTGAATGATGAACACCTTCATGCCGCTTTTGTTGACCACGCTCTTCATTACAAAATCATCCGGTTTCACAATATCATGTTCTTCTACATATCGCGCGATGAGGTCAATAAATTTCCTTCCGAATTTTAGTGCCTTGCCTTTGCTCACGCCCTGAATCCGTTCCAGCTCCTCCATGGTTGTGGGGTAGTTGGTAGCCATATCTTCCAGAGAGTTTTCCAGGAAGATGACAAACGGCGGCAGATTCTTTTCCTTGGCTACCTGCTTACGAAGGTCTTTCAGCATTTCAAACAGCACAGGGTCGGCGGTTGCATTTCCTCCCGCGCCTGTTGCTATTTCTTCATCATCACCATCGGCGTCCTCGTAGTTGTGGTTGAGTGCCACCATGATGGAGAATGGCTTCTTCAGGAATTTTCGTCCTTTCTCTGTGATCTTAATCAGTCCATATTCTTCAATATCCTTTCTTACCAATCCTTCCAGCATCATCTGGCGTATCAGCGAGTGCCAGAAATTGGCTTCCATACCCATCACCAGTCCCGAACCAAATGATTTGAGCTTGTCGTGACGGAAGGTCTTGATTTGGGGGTTGGTTTTACCCAGAATGATGTTGACTACATAGTCAATATTAAACCGTTCGTCGAGCTCGTTGATGGCATCCAGTACGATCTTCGAGCTGTCGCGCACTTCCAGTTTTTCTTTTGGATTCAGACAGTTGTCACAGTTACCGCAGTTTTCCTGGTTCAGCGTTTCTCCGAAGTAGTGAAGCAACAATTTGCGGCGGCAGACACCGCTCTCAGCATATGCCACAGTTTCGGCAATGAGTTGCGCGCCCATTTCCCGTTCGCTGAGTGGCTTGTCGCGCATTAGATGTTCCAGCTTTTGTACATCCTTATGCGAGAAGTAAAGAATACACTTTCCTTCCAGTCCGTCGCGTCCGGCCCTGCCGGTTTCCTGATAATAGTTTTCCAGCGATTTGGGTATGTTCCAGTGAATCACAAAACGCACATCTGGCTTATCAATGCCCATACCGAAGGCAATCGTCGCTACAATCACATCTACTTCTTCCATCAGGAATTGATCCTGACGCTGAGCACGCAGATTACTTTCCAGTCCGGCGTGATAAGCCACCGCTGAAATACCGTTGGCCACCAATGTGCTGGCAAGTTCCTCTGTGGTTTTGCGGTTCAGTGTATAGATAATACCGCTTTTGCCCTTCATGCTGTGAATGAACTTCACCATGTGTTTGAGCACTGTCTCTTTTTTGCCCTTGGGAACGATCTCGTAATAGAGATTCGGGCGGTTGAAAGAAGAGATGAACACATTGGGTTTGCGCAGCGAGAGGTTCTTCACGATGTCGTCCTGAACCTTTGGCGTAGCTGTGGCGGTAAGGGCAATGATCGGCAGTTCGGGGTTGATCTCGTCGATCATATCACGAAGCTTCCGGTATTCCGGACGGAAATCGTGCCCCCATTCGGAGATACAGTGAGCCTCGTCCACGGCTACAAAAGAGATATTGATGTCGGAGAAGAAATCGATGTTCTCTTGTTTGGTAAGCGTTTCAGGCGCTACATACAGCATTTTGGTATTGCCGCTCAGCAAATCGGACTTTACCTTTTTTTGCTGTGCTTTGCTGAGCGTTGAGTTTAGGAAATGTGCGACATGATCTTTATCGCTGTAGCTGCGTATCAGATCCACCTGATTTTTCATCAATGCAATCAGTGGCGATACAATTAGCGCTACGCCGTCGCTTAACAATGCCGGCAGTTGATAGCAGAGCGATTTTCCTCCTCCCGTTGGCATAATGACAAAAGTGTCGTTGCCAGAGAGAATACTTTTGATGATTTTTTCCTGATCCCCCTTAAAAGATTCGAAGCCGAAATGTTGCTGAAGAGCCTTTTTGAGATTCAATTTTGATTTTGAGGTAATAGTACCTGCATCCATACACATAAATTTTACCTTAGGTAAACGTTCAAATCATCCGCAGCGAAGTGAGAAATGGAGTATGATTCTCCGGTTGTTTTTCTAAAAGGACTGCGAATTTACGCTACGGAAGATAAAAAAACTAAAATTAACGCGCAAGTATTTTTTTGAATATGTTTAGGGCAGGGAAAGAAAATGTGTGCCGAAATCATAGTCCCTTTCCAGAAAGGTAGTGAGCGCTTCAAATTGCAAGGGGTTTTCTACAAAATCTGCATTCGAAACATCAATCACCAGCGTTTTATGAAGGTTTTGTTTGAGGTACTGCTGATAAACATCCTGCACTCTTTCCAGATATTCATCGGGTATGTTTTGCTCATAACTCCGTCCGCGACGTGATATGTTCTGTTGTAGTCTGCCTACCGGACAATGAAGATAAATAAGCAGGTCGGGCTGTGGCAATTGCTGATCTATGATGTCGAAGAGTTTTTGAAACAGATCGTATTCATCGTCTTTGAGATTCACCTTTGCAAACAGCTTGCTTTTAGTGAAAATATAATCGGAGATCACCTTTTGCTGAAATAAATCCTGCAAGAGTACGCGCTGTTTCAGTTGTTTAAAGCGGTCGGCAAGAAAGGAAAGCTCTAAGGGAAAGGCGTAGCGTTCGGGCTCATTATAAAATTTGGGCAGAAAATTATTGTCGGCAAATTCTTCCAGTATCAGACGTGCATCATAATGTTTTGCCAGCAAATTGGCCAGGGTACTTTTGCCTGCGCCGATATTTCCTTCAATGGCAATAAAACGGTAATTCATAAATGGGCGGCAAAGATAGAACGCATGGAATTGGAAATCGTTGTATTGTTGAAATTGAACGATAAATATGTAAGGTAATATATTATTGGAAGTTGTGAATTAGTTCCCGGGAACAAACTTCCGTGCGGATAGGGGATCGCTGCATTCCCAAAGTAGTTCCGACATGGTTTTGCCTGTAATGGGATGCACAAAATCCCCGGCGATTTCTGCCAGTGGTTCCAGCGTAAAGCGCCTATCCTGCAAAAAAGGGTGCGGAACCTTGAGCATTCCCGTATCGATGATCGCACTGTTGAAAAACAAAATGTCTATATCCAGTGTCCTTTGTCCCCATTTTATTTCCCTTTGCCTGCCCATATTTTTTTCAATAGCCTGCACTTCCCGCAGCAGCGCGTCGGGTGACAGCGGCGTATTTATCTTCACTACCATATTCAGAAAGTCAGGCTGATCTTCCTTGCCCCAGGCTGCCGTTTCATACACAGAAGATTGTTGCTGCACAGAGGCAAACGAACTCATGGCACGGATCGCAGCCTGAAGCCATTGTAGCCGGTCGCCTTCATTACTACCCAAAAGGAGGTAAGCGGTATTCATGCTGCAAACTAAAAGCGATTTCCCGAATTCGGAATTTACGGTAGGGTGAGAATACCCCTGACGCGGTTAGCGCGTTCCCGCTACGCCTTCTGTATATTTGTCGGATTAAAACAACGAAAGCTATTCATGAAGCAGTTTTTCAAGATGTTCTTCGCCTCGTTTCTGGCAATGATAGTGATGGCGGTGATTGTATTTGGACTTACTATCGGGCTGATCGCCAGTCTTGCGAGTGATGTTTCCGATGATAAAAAGCAAGTTTCTTCCAACTCGGTATTGCGTATTGAACTGGGCAAGATGATCCACGAGATTGGAGAAACCAATCCTTTTGCAGCTTTAGGAGGAGGAATTGCCTATTCTCCCGGGCTCTACGATATCACCAAAGCTATTGAGCACGCAGGTACGGACAAAAACATCAAAGGAATATTGATCAAATTGGAAATGTCGCCGAACGGATGGGCTACCATGCAACAGCTTCGTGAGGCACTGCTGAATTTTAAAGCAAAAGGCAAGTTTATCTATGCTTATGGAGAGATCGCGCCACAGAAATCTTTTTACTTGGCAAGCGTCGCAGACAGTATTTTCCTCAATCCTGTAGGCTTTACAGAATTCAATGGACTTTCTTCTTCCATACCTTTCTTTAAAGGCACACTACAAAAGCTGGAGATCGAGCCTGAAATATTCTATGCAGGTAAGTTCAAAAGTGCAACCGAACCTTTCCGCGCCGAAAAGATGAGTGAACCCAACAGGCAGCAGATCACAGAACTTCAACAGGATATCTGGGCAGAACTTACCCAGGCTGTTGCATCGCATTCGAAGCAGACAGTTGCTATCGTAGACGGCTGGGCTCAAAGCGGCGCTATCCAGTTTCCTCAGGATGCACAACGAAACGGGCTTGTCGACAGACTTGCTTATTTCGATGAAGTGGAAAGCCTGATTCGTTCCAAGCTCGACAGCAAAAAGACAGACGGAAAAGAAAAATCAAAGGAGACCAAAATTAATTATGTGGATCTGGATGATTACAGCGGCATCGTCAGAAGGAAACGTAAACTAAACAATGACAGGATTGCGGTGCTGGTAGCAGAGGGAAGTATCAGCGATGGCAAAAGCAATGAACCATATGAAATCGCTTCAGAAGATTTTGTGGAAGTAATCCGCAAAGTGAAGAAGAACGATAAGATCAAAGCGGTTGTACTTCGGGTAAACTCTCCCGGAGGAAGCGCTCTGGCTTCGGAAGTTATCTTGCGGGAATTGCAACTGTTGCGTGCGAAAAAGCCTGTAATCGTGTCTATGGGCGATGTGGCAGCATCAGGTGGTTATTATATTTCCTGTCAGGCAGACAGCGTCTTTGCATTGCCTACAACTATTACAGGAAGTATTGGTGTGTTCACGATGTTGTTCAACGCCGAGGCAATGATGAAGAACAAACTGGGTATCACTTTCGACGGAGTGAAGAATGCACCTTATGCTGACTTCCCTTCAGTTACCCGCCCGCTAAATGCGGATGAATCGCGGAGGATGCAGGCGATGGTAGATACTATTTATTATACTTTCATGCACCGTGTAAGTGCTGCCCGAAATATTCCCGTGCATATGGTTGACAGCATTGCGCAGGGTAGGGTCTGGAGTGGAACGGATGCCCTCCGGATAGGGTTGGTAGACGGACTGGGCGGTATGGACCGTGCTATCTGGAGCGCTGCGAAAAAGGCTGATCTCAAAGACTATCAGGTAGTGGTTTACCCGGAACCTACCGATCGTCTTGAAGCGCTGATGCGCCGTTTCAGTGGATCGAGCATTACAGCAGAAGCATTGAAAGCTGCGATGCAGGAAGAGACAGGCGAAGGTTATGAACTGATACGCCAGTTGAGGTCTTTGCATAAAATGAATGGTAAGGCACAGATGACGATGCCGTTTGAGCTGAACATTCAGTAATCTCCCGGCAGATGCTGAACATTTTTTATTAGCCTTGCAGCCGAAACTTTAAGGCGTTTTCAATTTTTTTTTCGACTCAATGAAGATCTCTTTTCATGGCGCAGCCAGAACCGTAACAGGTTCCAAGCATATTGTTCATCTAAAAGACGGCAGAAAAATTTTACTCGACTGTGGTATGTTTCAGGGAATGGGTAAAGACACCTTTCCGCTGAACAACGAATGGGGGTTTGAACCTGTAGATATTAGTGTGGTCATTCTGTCTCATGCTCATATAGATCATATCGGACTCTTGCCAAAACTGGTTAAAGATGGTTATCGTGGTAAAATATATTGCACTACCGCCAGTGAGCCGCTGATCAGGGTTTTGTTGCTGGATAGTGCCAGAATACAGGAAGCCGATGCCAGATATACCAATCGTTACAGAGCAAGCGAAAACAGGCCTCTTGTCTCAGCTCTTTATACGGAGGAAGATGCGCAGGAGGTATTCCCGTTTTTGGAGCCCGTCGACTATGATACACCGGTGGTAATTGATGGGGGTATAGAATTGCTGTTTACCGATTGTGGACATATTTTGGGAAGCGCTGCAGTAAATCTTAAGTTGGAAGAAAAAGACAGAACAGTTTCACTTACTTTCAGCGGGGATGTAGGACGTTATCGTGATATGATCTTACGCTCGCCGGCCAGTTTTCCTCAGGCAGATTTTATTATTCTCGAAAGTACTTACGGTGATCGTCTGCATGATCTCAATACCGTTGCCGTGGAAAAGATTGCCAGCCAGATTCAATACACCTGTCTTGAAAAAAAAGGCAAGCTGGTGATTCCTGCTTTCAGCCTGGGACGTACACAGGAACTGTTGTACATCCTCAATCGTCTGGAACTGGAACGCAGACTTCCCCCGGTTTCGTATTTCGTAGATAGTCCGTTGTCTATTGAGATTACAGAGATTGTGAAAAATCACCGCGAATGTTTCAATCAGCAGGTGCGAAAGCTTCTGGAGAAAGATGAAGATGTGTTCTCGTTTCAGGGTTTGAAATATGTTCGTGCCGTGGAGGATTCGATAGCATTGAATACTTCAAAAGAGCCCTGTGTGATCATTTCCGCTTCGGGTATGGCAGAAGCAGGAAGGGTGAAGCACCATATCAAACACACAATAAGCGATAAGAAAAATACCATTCTTTTTTCGGGTTACTGCGAACCGAATTCACTGGGAGGACGTATCAAGAACGGAGCGAAAGAGGTAAGGATTTTTGGAAAGTCTTATGAGGTGCGTGCTGATATCGACTCGATCGATACGCTCAGTGCACATGGAGATTACGAAGATCTTTCGCAATGGCTTGCCTGTCAGGACAAGAAGCAGGTGCAGAAGATTTTTCTCGTACATGGAGAATACGATGCGCAGGTAAACTTCCAGACTCGCCTGATAAGAAAAGGTTTTGCGGATGTGGTAATTCCGCGTCAGCATGAAACAATTGGATTGGGAGTTTAGAGAGTAAGGTTGTAAAGTTGTAAAATTCAGACGAGCGGAATTGAGTTAAGAGAAATCTTTTTCCGGCATCAATGGCGAAGGTTCGGGCTATCAGCATTCCACCAATTTTTACTATGTCCAATAAAAAAAAAACGACACAACAAGTGCCGGTTTTTTTATTGGTGAAAATTATCTTACCACACTTTGGCGCGTTTGTTTACGGGGCGGTACATTTTGTCACCCTCTTTTACACCAAACGCGTCATAAAACTCCTGCATGTTGCTCAACGGTCCATTGCAGCGCCACTCGTTAGGCGAGTGTGGGTCTGTCACGATGCGGGCAGCCATTTCCTCCGGGCGGGTATTGGCACGCCAAACCTGAGCCCAGCTAAGGAAGAAACGTTGATCAGGAGTGAAGCCGTCGATCGTTTTGTTGCTCTTGCCCTGTTCTGTTTTTTTGAATGCTTCATATGCGATGGCAAGTCCACCAAGATCGGCGAGGTTTTCACCCAATGTCAGTTCACCATTCACATGAACTGTATCCAGTACAGTATATTCATTGAACTGGTTCACGACCACATCCGCCTTTTCTTTAAACTTCCGCGCGTCTTCATCTGTCCACCAGTCCCTGAGGTTTCCGTCGGCATCATATTGGCGCCCCTGATCGTCGAAGCCATGCGTCATCTCGTGTCCTATCACCGCGCCGATCCCTCCATAGTTTACGGCATCGTCAGCAGCGAAGTCGAAGAAAGGATATTGAAGAATGCCGGCAGGGAATACGATTTCATTGAAAGCAGGATTGTAGTAAGCGTTTACCGTTGGAGGTGTCATCTGCCATTCTGTTTTGTCTACCGGACGTCCCAGTTTGCTGATGTTATAGTCGTATTCAAAAGCTGAAGCCGTCAGCACGTTTGCCACAAAGTCGTTGTCGGTAATTGTCAGTCTGGAATAATCTTTCCACTTATCAGGATAACCGATCTTTTTCATGAAGGTATTCAGTTTTCCGATAGCCTTAGCCTTAGTGGCAGCGCTCATCCAGTCAAGCCGATTGATACGGTCAGCATAGGTAGACTGCAGGTTGCTTACCAAATGCTGCATGCGTTCTTTTGCTTCCGGTCTGAAGTGTTGTTCTACATACATCTGCCCCAACAGTTCGCCTATCGAACCGTCAACAACCGTAAGCACTCTCTTCCATCTTGGTTTTTGTTCCTGTTGTCCGCGTACGGTTTTGCCGTAAAAGTCAAAACGTGCCTGGTCGAACTGCTGGCTTAAATAAGGAGCCATGTCATTTACGAGATGAAAACGCAGGTACTTTTTCCAGGTCTCAAGGCTAGTTGTTTTAAGTTGTGAGGCTATCTCTTTAAAGAAGAGCGGTTGTCCGATGATTACCTCTTCCTGCCCTGTAATCTTCATCCATCCCATTACCTTCCTCCAGTCGATACCCGGAGTTTCCATTGAAAGCTTCGAGAGATCCAACTTGTTGTACAATTTGTAAGGGTCGCGCATTTCTACCCTTGTCATAGAGGCATTTGCCAGAGCGCTTTCCAGTTCGTACACTGCTGCTGCTGCTTCCTGCGGCTGCTTGTCATTCATCAGCGCAAACACGCGAACGAGGTATCTCTTGTACGCTTCACGGATGTTTTGTGCACGGGTATCTTCCTTAAAGTAATAATCACGATCAGGCAATCCCAGTCCTCCCTGGAAAAGTTGAGGGATCATTACTGTTACGTCCTTATCGTCTGGTGCTACCCAAAAACTGAACAATTGACCTATGCCCATTGTATGCTCATATGCAATCTCCTTCAGCAGGTCATCGGTATTTTTTATAGCGTCAATGCGGTCGAGATGAGATTGTAACGGTTTGAGACCCGCTTTGTTGATGGCTTCTACATTCATGCCGCTCGTATAGAAAGCGCCTACTTTCCACACTGCACTGTTTCGTTCTGCATCCTTTTGTCTGGAAGCTTTTTCCAGCAATTTGTGGAGTGCTGTATAGTTGTTTTCCTGAAGTTCGTTAAAACTACCCCAACGTGTTTCGCTTGGGGGAATGGGATTGTTCCGGAGCCAGGTGCCATTTGCATAGAGAAAAAAGTTATCACCCGGGCGAACCGATTTGTCCATATTAGCCGGATCCAGCAGCTTTTTTCCGCTTGCAGATGCATCTTTTTCCACCCCGAACAGCGGAGTAGCCAGGGCAATGCATGCTGCTCCTGCAAGAAGTGAGTGTTTAACGTTCATGTTGAAATATGATTTGAGGAATTTTGAAGTGCCAAATTTAGCAAAATACAATCCTGCATCCTGTTTTTATGCGGGTTAAAATAGAGGGGAGATTGATAAAGTATTCAGGCGATACGTCTTTTGTCCTTTCGCAGATGTTTTACTTCAATGATAGTCGAGAAGAAATAAACCTTTCCGGTGTTTAATTCTCTACAGCGTGCGCGGGTGCGATTATGCTCTATGATCTCAAAAATGCGTCCGTCTTCGATCTCGAACCAATGTCCGGGTTCCATATCGTCGATGAGCTTGTATCCCGGTTTTATCTCGTCATAGCGATAAAGCGCTTTAAATAGTCTCACATCGGTGCAGGTGCTGGCGGCGGGATTTTGCAGATAGGCCAGCAACGCCTGCTCCACGTCTTTGGGGAAAAATCCTTTGCCTAGAAAAGGAATCATGATGTGACGGAATTGCGTCTTCCATTCCTTACCATGAGGAGAAACATCGTTTTTAAAATGCACCCATACCATCAGGTGGGCTATTTCATGCAAAAGTGTGATCAGGAAGCTATAAGGGTTTAAGTTGACATTCACGCTGATGTGGTGGTAATTATGGTCGCGGGTAGGATGACGATAATCTCCCAATACGGTCTTTCGTTCGTGTGTAAGTGTAAGATGTATCGTATGATTCCGAAAATAGGGTACAATCAGATCGAAGGCGCCCTTGGGAATAAAGCGCTGCAGGAAATAAATAGATGTCTCCTGTTTCTTCATATCACTTAGCGTCCTTTGCCAGTCGACTTAGTAGCCAGGTTTCGACAGCAGTATAAACTGCATAGATGCCGAACAAAACAAACAGGCTGGGTTTATGGATGTCTTTTTTATTCAGCATGGCGTATAGCAATATGGACGCCATGCACACCATGAGTTTGAGAAAGGTGGCTCCGTACACTCCTCTTACAAAAGCCTCCGGTTTGGCATTCATCGTTTTCTTCACCATAAAGTAGGTAACGACCGAAAGAAGCGCCATGACCACATTGCCGGTCATTAAGACACTGAACCGGTACTCAGGCACATAGACCTTCATTGCATAGAAAATCGCACTGAGGAGCAGAAACAGAAAGATGATAACCAGCGTAAAGTAATTTCTCATTTTTTCGGCTTGTTGAATTCCCTGATCAGTTGCCAGAGCGATACTCCCAATGCAAGCAGCGGCAGGAGGATCAAAAATAAAGGAAACTTCCATCCGATCCACTTAAAGTCAAGTTGATAGCCCAGCCAGAAAGCAGCCAGTAGCAAAACCATCCACTGCGTTGCCAATCCGGCATACCGGAGCGTCGTATGGTATTTTCCCTTTTCGCTGCTCATTTCTTTCGCTTAGGAGTTTCCCCACCTACTGCCTGTTCCTTAATTACCTGAGCCGGAGGTAGAATAGAACTCATGGCTTCCCTGCGCACCTTTTCCATGTCGAGAAGTGCCGTGTCTTTAGGTCCTTCAAAGTCTCCAACAATCACTTTTTTGATATTCATGGCATATTCCTGCTGTGCCTGTATCAAATCGCTCAGCGAGTCCACATTTTTCTTCAAGCGTACCAGTTCCCGATGCGTCTTATTATTGCCATATCCGGGAATATAGTATTTGAGCGGAGTGAACAGCAGGATAATCACCGTAACGGTAACGGTAAGCACGAACATGGTGCTGAAGAGTACATACATCCGGCTTTTGGTAAGATGAAAAGTAGCTACTTCTTCCAGCGATTCATCGTCGATAAAAACCACTCTGTAGGGCGCATTGAGCCTTTTGAACAAGGTGGGACGTTTCGATAACGATGGTTTCGGGAATTTCATGAGCCTGCAATTTACGGTTTTGCTGCCTACTATAGAGACGAGCCGTTGCCAAATTGAACGACAGTTCAGGCATTCGTTAAAAACATGATACTGTGTATCTTTTCCCCTAGATGCCCAGGTTTTTTTGTTTATTTTTGAGAGTATGCCTTTTTCAAAGCGATATGAACTTCGGGCATAATAAATTTTATCTAATACAGTTATATCAAGGTGCGATTAGAAATAAAGACATGGGGCTTTAAAGCTATTTTTTTATGGCTGGCTACAGCCCTGATGCTGAGCAGTTTCCCTTCTTACAGTCAGCAGAGTGCAAATGCAGATAGCATAAGACTGGTCAGGCAGCAGGCCGTCGATTCTGCGCGCCGCGAACAGAAGCGTGTACTCGACAGTGCACGTATAGCAAGACAGCATATACTCGATTCTACCCGAAAGGAACAACAGCGCAGACTCGACAGTGCACGTGTGGCACGACAGCATATTACCGATAGTATGAAAGCGGCCCGTCAGCGAGTTGCCGATAGTCTGGCCGCTATCCGAAAATATCGTGAAAGTCGTCATTACAAAGACAGCGTTGCCGATGTACGTCAGGCGCGTCTTGACAGTATTAAAACAGTACGTCAGGCTACTTTCGATTCGATAAGGGCAGAAAGGGAAAGGGTAGCCGACAGCGTTATGGCGATAAGGAAACGCACCACCGACAGCATCAAAGCCATACAGAAACAGCGCGCAGATAGCCTGGCAGTCATCAGAAAATATCGAGAAAGCAAACGATATAAAGACAGTGTTGCACTGGTGCGACAAATGCGCATGGATAGTTTGGCAGCAGAACGGAAGATCAGAACCGACAGCATGATCGCCGCCAGGAAGAAAGCGCTGGACAGTGCAACTGCCGTACGAAAGAAATACACTGACAGCGTGAGTGCCGTGCGGAAGAAATACACCGACAGTCTGGCTGCGGTTCGAAAAGTGCGTTCAGACAGCTTGGCGAAGATCAAGGAAAACAGGGAGCGGCTTAAAAAATCGCAGGAGAAAAAGAATGAAGACAAGATGAAGCTGGCGCTGGAATTAAAGATCAAGAAGAAGCGGGAGGCATGGAATAATGAAAAAATGCTGAAGAAAAGCTGGTCGGTGCCGAGACGAGTGCTGCAAAATACATATACCCGATTCAATTATTATTTCAATGCCGACAAGAAGATGGATGAGGCGCTTGAGAACATGCAGCGGATGAATAAGGAAAATTACGATTCCCTGCTGGCGCTTTTCCCCTTCGATCCCGACCGCGATTCCACAAAGCTATCCTCCGATATGGATAGTATTATCAGGAAGGCTTCGGTTGGTATACAGATTCATGACCCCAGAACCAAATGGGCAGACGATCTGTATTTGCTCCTGGGACAGGCATATTATTACAAAGGAAATTACAAAGAGGCAATTACTGCTTTTCGCTATATCATCGCCATGAATCAGCAGCGGAAGCAGGAGGAACAAAAAAAGGCAGCAGCGAAGAAGAAGAAGGTTGATAAAGACGTATCAGTTCTACAGCAAGAGAAGAAGGGGGCATTGGACTTTATGAAACACCGTTCGGTGAATAACGAAGCAGTTCTGTGGCTGGCGAGAACCTACACGGAAAGCCGTAAGGAAAATGAAGCGGAGTCTATATTGGACCTGATCGAGACGGATAAAAATCTGACCGATGATCTGAAGGGGAGAATCGCGTTGGAGAAAGCCTATCTCAATCTAAGCCGCAACCTATATGCAGCAGCCTCTGAAAATCTGGTCACGGTTGTTGAAGACAATCATCTACCTGACTGGATTCGTACCCGTGCAGCATATCTCAACGGGCAATTGCTTTATGAAGACGGAAAGTATACAGACGCAGCCAACCACTTCCAGCAGGTAGTAGATTTCAAGCCTAAGATTGAAATGGATTTCTATGCAAGAAAGAATCTTGCATACAGCCTGATAAAGCAGGGCGGCACACAGGAAGAAGCAACAGCATCCCTGCGAAGAATGCTCAACGACGGTAAATATATTCAGTACAACGAGCAGATCTATTACGTTTTGGGGCGGCTGTCGGCCAATAGCAATCAGCCGGATGAAGCTATTGTTTATCTTCAAAAGAGTCTTGAAGCTCCGAAATCTACCAGAAAGCAAAAAGCGCTTTCTTTTGCAGCCCTTGGAAGTGTTTACTATACGAAGGGAATGTACCGGTCTGCAAAGGTCGCTTATGACAGCGCGGTATCATACGGCAGGAGTATTTCTTCCGATCCTGAGATACTTACCGCATCAAAAAGAAGCTCTGTACTCGATAAGGTTGTGTCTTCGTCGGAAGTGATCACAAGCAATGATAGTTTGTTAGCATTGGCTGCATTGCCCGAGAAAGAACAGCAAAGTATTGTTCGCCGTTATATCCGTATGCTGGAAAAGCGTCGCGATGATAGCCTTTTCGAGGCTTCGAATACTGACAACAGCATGAAATCTGTTGCTGAGGATTCTGATCCCGGAGGAGGAGCCGGTGCTGCCTGGTATTTTACCAATACCGCGCAGATGCAACAAGGGTTTAATGACTTTAAGCGAAAATGGGGTAATCGGCAGAATGTCGATAACTGGCGGCGTATGCGAGGTGGCGCTGTGGCGGGCGGAGCGGGAGCTTCAGACAATGCCGGAGACAGCGGAGATGAGGCAGGAACAGATGAGAGCGGCATTCCCTCAGAAGATCGTTTGTTGGCCGCCATTCCAAGAAAGCCTGAACAGCAGGATCAGATTCGTAAAGAAATGGCAAAAGCTTATCTCGACCTTGCCCATTCTTATGTGAAAGACCTTGAAGATTACTCCAATGGTACACAGGCGCTGGATACCATGGAGAAGCGTTTCCCGAATCATGAACATAAAGCTGAGGTATTGTATCTGCGTTACGAAATTGCTCTCAGAATGGATCGTCTTTCTGAAGCTCAGGCATTAAGCGAAAGACTTCGAAAAGAACATAAGGATACAAAATGGGCAAAAGAACTGACACCTGCGGAAGATAATCGTAACCTGTTTGCCTCGACCGTTCCTGTGGCAAATTTCTATGACGAGACTTATGGTATGATGTTACAGCGCCAGTATAACGAGGTTTTGAAGCGGGTTCGTAGCGGACAGGTACAGTATAAAGATCCTGTTTATAGCAAGCGCTTCCGCATTATGGAAGCAATAGCTTTGGTAGGCGTTGGTAATTATAATCAGGCCGACACCCTGCTTACTGAATTTATCAGCAACAAGCCTTCCGATTCTTTGCGTTCCTGGGCAGATGCCGTGCTTAGCTACATAAAAAAGAACAGACCGGTAGATACTGCGACTGCCGATTCTTCCAAGAGCGTCACCACAACCCCGATCGTTCCGGCCGGACAGCCCGTTATTCCTACACCGTCTGTGCTGGAACCCGATGCATCGGCAATCCCTGCTACTTATTCCTACAAACCTTCATCCGAACATCATTTTGTTTTCGTTTTCAACAAGATGGAGTCCAGGACGATGGGGGTGAAGGCAGGACTTGCTGATTTCAATACCTTCAATTTCAATTCCCAGAATCTTTCAGTGAGTATTAATATGCTGAAGCCTGATTTTGGTATTATTCTGGTGAAAACGTTCCCCAGCGCATCGCATGCGAAGATCTATATGAATGCTGTGCGTGCCAATAAGTTACTGCTAAAAGAATTCAAGCCAGAGGAATACCAGTTAATGCTGATCTCTGCCGACAATCTGAAAAAATTGCATAAAGACAAAGATGCAGACGCCTATATGAAGTTCTATAAGGCGAATTATAAATAAAGCACTATGCTACTCTAATTATTTCACAGTCCTGTATGAGCTACCCAAAGTCATACAGGACTGTTTTATTTAGAACATAGGTGAATATCACCCCTTTAGCAATTATTGCCTGTTCCGAATCCATCAGTTTGGTTTTTCAGAGCCTCCCTCACCAAGGCGCCTTTGTTAGTAGTAAATGTTTTTATCTGCGGAAAGGAAGAAATGTTTTTGACCATAGTTGAACGCAAAAGATTTCACTTTTTGAAATCATTTAGTTCTTGCGATAGGGGATAATGGAAATATTGCCATCGTTTTCAAGCACTGCAAATTTTATCTGTTCCATTCTTTCCAGACCCTGGGTCATGCGGGCCGCGTTGAGTACGTCCTCTTCCGCTACGCGGGAGAGTTGCATACGACGAAGCAAAGGTTTGCCGTATGCAACGATAATGATCGGAGTGCCTTCCGCGATCTTATCGATCTTTTTGAATTTGCCTTTCAGTAAAGAGAGGATTAAATCGGCAGCCAGCAAGGTCATGATGAGCAGGAAGGCGCCGGTCAGCGAAAAATCTTCTCCCACCATAGCCTGTTGTGTGGTTTCAGAAATAATCAGCAGCAGGACAAATTCGAAAGTGGTAGCCTGACTGAGACTGCGCTTACCTGTAATGCGAAAGATCAGCAACAAAAAGGCATATACCGCTATGCCTCTGAATATCGGATTCATAATCTATGGATATACAAAGTGAGACAATGAAATTTCTTTTCCGTTAACCGTGACGATGCCCGCTGTTTTTCCTGTTTCTGTGGGAGTAATGAAAAAACGGATTTCAGCGCTGCCGGTAGCGGAAAAGACATAGAAGGTAGTTCCGTCTTTAATGTGGCTGGATTGCACCGCCGGAATCGTCTTTTCGATGCGCAGACGTTTTAGGTACGCCGGAGGGAATCCCACAGTGGTATGTTCTGTGGTCTGGTTGCTGCGAATGACCAGCATACTCTGGTTTTCAAAACGGAGGAACTTTTCATACTCTATGGCTGCTGTATCGTTCTCTGTTTTCTGGTGGCTTAGAATTCCTGTGCCAAACAGTCCCAAACATCCCAGGATGAGCAATAGCAACATCATGAGCCAGCCTAGACGCTGAAAGATTAACTCTTTCCGGAAGAAGCCAATGTCTTCTTCAAGCTGCATGGTATGAGGCTTGGTGCTTTCAGGCTTTTGAGCAGAAAAGAGCATCGCATGTTCGATTGTCTTAAGCAGCAAAAAAAGCCTGCCACCTAACTAAGCGGTACATGGACCATCACTACCGTGCCTTTGCCTGGTGCAGTGTCCCATTCCACACTTCCTTTCAGATAATCCACACGGCTTTGAATATTTCGTATGCCGATGCCGTCGAAATTGGACTTGTCGGTACTATCGAACCCTTTGCCATTGTCTTCAATGGTTAGGGTAAGGTCTGTTTCTTCTCTGATGATGGAAATATCTAGCTGCGAAGCGCTGGCATGTTTGATCACATTGTTCACACATTCCTGTACAATGCGATAGAGTACCGATTCCGTTTTTTCGTCGATGCGTTGATGGAGCCCTTCGGTATACAGATTTACTTTGATGACCCTGTGGTCAATTTTGTTGACAAACTCCCGGATAGCCGTAGAAAGTCCGGATTTAAGAAGCGCATTGGGCATGATATTATGTGAGACCGTTCGCACCTCTCTGCAACCTTCATCCACCAGCGACATAGCCTTTTCAAAGGACTGTCGCTGTTCTTCGCTGGCGAAGGAAAGTTCACTGCCTATCATGCTCAGATTCATCTTTGCCGCGCTCATCAGTTGTCCGACGCCATCGTGCAGGTCGCCGGCAATTCTTTTCCGTTCTCTTTCTTCTGCCTCAATTACGGCATGTGTAGCCAATTCCTGCTGACGGATGATCTCCTGCTGGAGTCTTGCCTGCTGGCGGAGCTTATAACGCCGATAGGCAGAGTAGGAGAGAAGAAGGGAAAAGAACATCAGTCCGACAGCACCGGCAATGAGGTAGTTTTTTTTCTTTATTTCTGCCTGCTGCAGAAAAATCTGTTTTTCTTTTTTCTCAGTTTCATACCGGGTCTTTAATTCGGATAACTGACGGTTGGTTTCTTCCGACATCAGCGAGTCTTTCAATCCCGCAGCCTTCCGGTGAAAGCTCAAAGCTTCTTTATGATCGCCCTCCCATTCTTCCATGATCGCGCGGATAAAATATGCGTTGGCACGTTCCTGATGCAGTTTTTCCGCAACTGCCAGTGCGATGGCTGAGTCGGAGTAGCTGGCGGCCTCGTTGAAGCGCCTGAGTGCAGCCAGCGCACGGGCTACATTGTTGTAGGAAACTACCAAACCCGGCTGGTCTCCATTTTCCTTATCATATCGGAGACAACGAAGGAAAATTTCCAATGCTTCCTGATTCCTGTTCAAATCTGTATAGATATCACCAATATTGCTCAGGCAGGTAGCGATGCTGTAGCTATCTCCCATCTTTTCAGATTCTGCAAGTCCCAGTTTATAATAGTGCAGTGCGGAATCAATATTTCTTTTTTCGCGGTAGATGGTCCCGATATTGTTGTAAGTCATGGCGATACCCTTTGCCATGCCGATGCTTTTGCATAGCTGGTTGGATATTGTATAGTGCTTTAAGGCGTCGTCCATGCGCCCCGTTATTTTATACAAGACACCCAGGTCATTGTGGGTGGAGGCTAATCCGCGTTCGTCGTTGAGCGATTCCTTAATCTTCAGAGCGTTGAGGTGATATTCCAGTGCTTTTTGGTAATTACCCCGGTTTTTTTCGTTGACACCAAGCAGAGAATAGCACTCAGCCTCCATTTTCTTATTGCGGAGCGCAAGTGCCAGTTCGAGTGCTTTCTGCGTAAACATGATAGATGAATCACCCGACAGGCTTACATAACCTTTCCCCAATTTTCGGTATGCCTCCATTTTCAGACTGTCGGAAGCCAGATGGCCTATTGCTTGTCTTAGACTGTCAAGATCGGGCGATTGTCCAAGCGTTACCCGTATGCAACAACACAGCGATACCAGAATGATAACGAATCGTTTCATAAAATGTATGGGGATTGACCTGATTTCAAGATATAAAATATTGAAATCAAAACCGCTGCAGGGGGATACTGCAGCGGCGGGCTTATTGAAACATCATGCTATTTTTTATCCGGAACGTGGATGTCGGTTACCTGTACTTCTGTGATATACTTCTTCGCACCGGTTTTGTCAATGTATTCCCGGTGTATTAATTTGCCTTCTACTACTGCCTCCATGCCTTTGTGAAGCTTTTCTGCGAGGGTCTCTGCAAGCTTTCCCCAGACAACGAGTTGGTGCCACTGGGTATCTTTCACCCATTCACCGCTGGCATTCTTGTAGCTTTCATTGGTGGCAATGCTTATTCTCGCCATTTTCTTGCCTGTCTCTGTCGTTTTAATTTCCGGATCTGATCCCAGGTGTCCGACCAGTTGTACTCTGTTTTTAATCGTAGCCATAGTTCATGTTTTAAAGGTTACCGAAATTCTTACCGGTTCCTGTTGCCGGTAACGGTGCAAATATGGTCTCCCAACTACCTGGCAATCGGTTTTTTTTCATTTATTATCGGGTATAAGTATTTATAACCGTTTGTTGTCGAATGTTAAAGGTGTAATTTAGAGTTATGGACGCTTCAATACGCCATTGTATTCAGTGTGGGAAACAAATAAAGGGTCGCACTGATAAAAAGTTCTGTGACGATTATTGCCGTAATGTTTTCAACAATCGCCGTAACAGCGATCAGAACAACTATATCCGCAATATCAATAACACCCTTAGGAGGAACAGAAGAATACTCGAATCGCTTTTGCCTCCGGAGGGTATTGTCAAGACGTCAAGGTCTAAACTGCTGGAAGCCGGATTTAATTTTCAGTTTCATACGCATCAATACACCAACAAGAAGGGCGATGTCTATTATTTTTGCTATGAATATGGCTTTTTACCGTTAGAGAACAACTGGTACCTGCTGGTGAAAAGAGGAGAGGGTAATATCTGAGTAATGATCATCGCGAAGAGCGGCAGTAGGACGACGGGACAAGATGATTTCTACCGAAGGTCGGATAAAATATAAGCGCCCCAAAAGAGGCGCTTCTTAATCAAAACAAAACAAAAACACAACAAAGTTACCATTTCACCTGTAAATAGTCAACCTGACCTACGGTGTTCGCAAGAACCATGAAGCCCATTTGCGAACCAGACAATACTCTCGCCGGTGTTTGATTGACCTTCACTCCGTTGATATAAAAATACCAGTAATCCCCAACCTGCTCTACCTCAATGTCATTCCATCCACTTCTGATGTTTCCGCTGTATGACCAGTCGATCACAGGATCGGGATGAAGCCCTTCTTTGTACACTGCATAATAGCCTGTCTTATCGATAAAAAGAGAATATCCGTAAGTTTTGCCGGAAGCGCCGAAAATTAAGCCCATGGCATTGTCGGTATGGATACGGCTTTGAATCAGAAAGTCGCGGTTGACGTTGGCGCCGGTCGTCACCACCGCTACGTGATTGCTGCCTCTTTTGGAATAATCAACCATTTTGTAGTAGCCGTTTGCTACAAAAGCATAACTGGAATCCTTACTATCGTCATAGGTCCATCCACGTCTGTCATCATCGAACTCTTCAGTGAAAACATGTTGATAGCCGGAAGGGGGATTTGGGTTGTGGTGGTAATAGTCGTCGTTCTTGATAATACAGCCCGTGAATCCCAGGGAAAGCACTGCAACTGTTAATACCGCTGCGTATCTGATCCTTTTCATTCTCTTTTTTAGCGAGCAAAAGGCAAAAAGTAAGCCAGAAATGTCCGGACGAAAGGAGGTAATTCTAAGGAGCATTTTGATGCCGCCCGTACCGTATGGCCGGGACTGAGTTTATTGATTCACAGACAATGTTTTATGTGGTTTAAAAAAATATTGCCGAAGCCATGCTGCTCAGTGTTTTTTCGCCGGGAAAATCTTACCTTGGCACGTTTTTAAAATTTTTATTCATGGTAAAATCCCAGGAAAGTCCGGTAAAAATTGAACATGCCGGCATGGACGAAAACACACGTAACATGTTACAGCAACTCAAGATCGTAACCGTTATCGGCTCGGGCACAATGGGCAACGGTATCTGCCATGTATTTGCGCAGGGAGGCTTTAATGTTCATATGATGGATATCAATCAGTCTGCACTTGATAAGGCAATGGCTACCATCGGTAAGAACATGGACCGCCAGATAGCAAAAAGTGCACTTACTGAAGAGCAGAAAGCACAGTCGCTGGGTCGGATCACAACCTATACCGACATGGCCGAAGCAGTGAAGGATGCGGATATTGTTATTGAAGCTGCAACAGAAAACATAGACCTGAAGGTGAAAATATTTCAGGAGTTGGATAAACTCTGCCCTGAACACACGATTCTGGCGTCTAACACGTCTTCGATTTCCATCACCCGCATCGGTTCGCATACAAAACGTCCGGGCAAGGTGATTGGTATGCACTTCATGAACCCTGTTCCGGTGATGAAGCTCGTGGAGGTGATCAACGGATATGCGACCGACAAAGAAGTGACGAATCTGATCTATGCGCTTTCGGAATATCTCGGAAAAGTGCCTTGTATCGTAAACGACTATCCGGGCTTTATTTCCAACCGTATCCTGCTTCCGATGATCAACGAAGCCATCCTTGCATTGCAGGAAGGTGTTGCCGGCGTGGAAGAAATCGACACGATCATGAAGCTCGGTATGGCGCATCCGATGGGGCCGCTGCAACTGGCAGACTTTATCGGTCTTGATACTTGCTACAACATCATGAATGTACTGCACATGGGCTTTGGTGCTCAGAAGTACGCTCCTGCCACACTGCTGGCCAACATGGTGCAGGCAGGTTATTTGGGCGTGAAATCCGGAGAGGGCTTTTACAAATACACTCCGGGCAGCAAGGAACTCGTAGTTGCAGAACGATTCCGCCACAAGAGCTGGAAAATCTAAATACGTTTTTCTACAGACAAGCCACCCGAAACGGTGGCTTTTTCTTTGGGCATAACTCGGGAGCGATTGCGGATATCTGCAAACGCTCTGTTTAGAGGTCTTCTTTTCCTGTTGGATCAATGTGGAAAAGCTATGAAATTGTTCACAAGCGGTGGTGAATACAAAATTTTTATTCCCCTAAAACCCTTGCCTGGCATGGCTTTTATTCTTTCTCCCCAAACTGATAAAGGATGTCATTACTGGATAGAATACCTTTTTCCGTAAGGTGCAACGAAGCTCATTTCCGTGGAGAAGTATTGGGATTTGATCTAAAGAGCGATAGTATTTTCGAAGTTCGGCTCACGGATGGATCGATGTTTCACATCAAGGCGGAGCCTGACCTGGAGTTGCGCCGTTATAGCTGGACTTCAGCCTGCAACGATCAGTTTCGCAAGATCGTTCCGCTCATCGGTCGGGTTGTGGAACGTTATTTCCGCAAGAAGTAGTGTTTCTTCGTTGGAAAAGGAAACTTCACATTTAGCTTTGCAGTATGCAAGAGCTGGTCATCGCCTCCAACAATCAGGGTAAGATCCGGGAGATCAAAGCGTTGATCCACAATCTGTCGCTGCTTTCCTTAAACGATATAGGTTTCTCGGGCGAGATTGAAGAACCTTATGAGACCTTCGAGCAAAATGCACTGGTCAAGGCAAAAACAATCCATACGTTTTGTGGCAGGAATGTTCTTTCTGATGACAGCGGACTCTGTGTTCCGGCTTTGGGAGGAGCGCCGGGCGTCCACAGCGCTTACTATGGAGGATTGCCCCGCAGTGATGAAAAAAATAACCGAAAGTTGCTGGATGCCCTAAAAGATGTAGAAGATCGGAGTGCCTTTTACAAAGCGGTCCTCTGTCTGATCTGGGATGCGGAAACCTATTTTTTTGAGGGAACCTGCGAGGGGAGAATTCTTACGGTGCCTCGTGGGAACGGTGGTTTCGGATATGATCCCTTATTTGTTCCGGATGGATATGAACAGACATTTGCGGAGCTACCGGCAGCGGTAAAGAATCGCCTTAGTCACCGCGGCGCTGCAGTAGATAAACTGGTGGCATTCTTAAAAGAGAAGCTAATATGAAGTTTTCTATTGGCGATAAGATCATTCTGAACAGAACCGGAGAAGAAGGTACGGTAACCGGCTATATCGGAAAGGATATGCTGGAAGTGGAAGTCAATGGCGTACACTTTCCGGTTTATGCAGATGAGGTAGATCATCCTTATCTTAAATGGTTTACTGAGAAGAAAAAGCCGGTGAAAAAAGCGAGTCAGCCTGAGCAACTCCCCGTAGAAAAAACTGCCTCCCGGGGTTCAAGATTGGCTCGCGGCATTTATCTCTCCTTCATGCCTGTATTTATGGGTGGTGCGCAGGAAGACATTGTGGAGCAATTGAAGGTTTATCTGATCAATGAAACGCCCCATGCAGTGCGCTTTTCCTACGATGTACGTGTAGCGGGTTCCTCTACCTTTCAACTCAGTGGTGTAGTGCATCCTTTTGCTCATCTCTACCTCCATGCTATCGACTACGCGGATATGAACGATCATCCGCGTTTTCACTGGCAATTATCCGATGCCGACGATCTTTCGCGAAAGGAAGAGGAGGGTGTTTTGCGGATCAAACCTGCCCGTGTATTCGAGCATATTAATGAGTTGCTATTAAAGAACGAACCGACTTTTTATTATTTACTGGTAGAAGATTTCATAGCCAGACAGGATGTAGTTTCTAAAGCGAATAGCTGGTCGCCTCCCCCGGTACCGGACACTTCCCGTAAAGCGAAGATTCAATCATTTAAGGACCTTCCCCGTTATGAAGTAGATCTTCATATCGAGCAACTTACAGACAACTTTCAGGGCCTTTCGAACGCTGAGATGATGAACATTCAGCTCAATGCACTACAACGTTTCCTGCATCTGGCTATTGTGCATCGGCAGGAGCGGATGGTAATCATTCACGGATTGGGAACGGGTGCATTACGCGATGCAGTGCACCGTCTTCTGAGGGAAACTCCGGAAGTGAAAAGCTTTCGCAATGAGTACATGGCGAAATACGGATTCGGCGCGACGGAGGTCATCTTTTATCAGTGATCATTGAAAAAGATAATGGAACACAGATACCACGGATCATCCAGGCTACGCTGATTTAGCCGGTTACCATGAATATCCTAAATACCTGTGTTTCATTATCAATCAAATACTTCGCTAACGCTAGACAATATCGTCTTCATCATCGTCTTCGTCCAGTTCCAAGGCAAGGTCATCGTCCAGATCTTCGTCCGAAACTTCCTCATCGGCCTCGTCAAGCATTGCTTCGTCTGGCATATCCAGGTCTTCATCCAGTTCCTCCTCCTCCTCTTCTTCCAGCACTGCAAAAGCGTATTGATGGATAAAGCTCATACGTTCTTCCTCGCTTCGGGGAAGTTCTGCGGGTGAGAGATTCCGGTCCTCCGGGGCAAAATTTTCCACAACTGCGACTCGACTATCGAATGCCTGATATAGAGCACTTAGATTGCCGATAGTGAAGATGCCGTCGCCGGGAGCGCCTGTATGTGTTTTCAGCATTGTTTTCATGAGACTGGACGTTTTTAGCAGCTTAAAGTCATAAAACCCGTGCCCAGGGCTAGGGAGTGCCTTCGGTAATATTGTCGTTGTCTTCACTGCCCAGACTATAGTAGTTATTTTCCTCGTCGCCCTGACCCAGCGAACTGTTGGCGGGATTGTTCTCATCTGCTTCCGGAATATCAAGATCATCTCCTGTGGCGTCGGAATCCACCGCCGCTTCGTTGAGCGGATCGCCCTCAAAATCGGTGTCGTCCAACCCTTCCATGCTGGTCACTTCGTCATCGCCCATGTCCAGATCTTTCTCTTTGTCGCCCAGCAGCACCAGATCCTCATCGGTTACATCTGCCTCTGTGCCCATCACGATTTCCAGATCATCCTCCTCGTCTTCCAACAGGTCGCGACCCTTGCTGAATCCCTCTTCATCGTCGGAAGAAATCGTAGTGTCTGCCAGTTCTCCTAACGGAGCGGCAGTGATGTTTTCCTGTCCGGAAATATCCTTTACCTCCGGAAGAACAATAAAGGCATTATCCTGTTTCAGCCGTTCAGCATCTGCAACGCTATTGTCCATACTGGCCGGAGTTTCCGGTCCGTCTGTTATGTCCGGTCCGTTTCTTTTTGGCTGCTGTTCTTCATGCGCTTCATTTCTTTTTCTGGGCATAAGTAGTTTTTAGCCAGAGTAAGAAAAAAGCTGTGCCGGGAAAGATATATAGATGGAGTTGAACGGCTGTCAATGATGGCGCGGGCGCTGCCAGTTACACAAGATGGAATACACACACCTGACAAAAATGCGCAGATGTTTCGCAAACGATAAGAAGTTCCTGACGCTCGTCGGAAAGTATTTGTGGGCTTATTAAATTGATTTAGAACAACTTGAAAAGCTGTTCTTTGACAATCGTAAAAAACTCCACAGTCGCTTTGTACACAAAAAGGAATGGATGTAAAATGCTTTTCGCCATAAAACGTAACTAAACGGAATTCCGCAAATACTGAACCAAAGACGAAATTCACCGGCAATTTCTTTGGATTTCACCGAAAGATTATTTTTAGGGCAAGATGAGTTCCGCTCTGGAGGTATTAAGACAGCAGATTTTTCAGGTGAAAGAGCTTGAGCCGGCGGCATGGGAAGATCTGGCAGCCTCCTGGTCGGAACTGAAGGTAAAAAGAAAGCAATTGCTCACCCGTGCCGGGGAAACCGAACGTTATCTCTACCTCGTTCTGGAGGGTGTTCAGCGAGCTTATTTTCTGCATGACAACAAGGAAGCGACTCTGGTATTTTCCTATGCGCCTTCCTTCTCCGGCGTAATTGACAGCTTTTTTACGCAAAAGCCTTCTCTTTTTTATCTGGAAACATTGACCAACAGCCGGTTGCTGCGCATACACCATCACGACCTGACCGTCCTGATAGACAAACATCGGTGTATAGAAAGCTGGGTGCGTGTGGCATTGACGCAAACCCTTGGGGGTACCTTGCAACGGCAGGTAGAGTTGCTTTCGTATAATGCTGAGGAGAAGTTTACGACTTTACTTCGACGCAGCCCTCATGTGTTGCAGCTCATTCCCCACAAATATCTCGCATCCTACATCGGAGTCGACCCGGCTACCTTCAGCAAACTTCTGGCAACGGTAAGGTTATAAATCTTGGTAGGGACAAAGATTTTGCGGCCGGACACTCATTAGGTTTGCAGAGAAAATCAATGATTCTATGAAGGAAATAAACAGTAGGCAGCTTTGTACCACTTTGCGCGAGCAGGTTGGCCGCATGATTGAAGAGGCGCAGGAACTGGAAAAGCTAGGCACTGAAAAGCTAAACAAACAACCGGCACCGGGCGCCTGGAGTATCGCTCAGGTACTGGAGCATCTTAACAGTTACAACCGCTATTATCTGCCTCATATTGACAAGGCATTGCAGGACGCCGACGCCCAAAACATACCGCAGGCCACGCAATATCGTCCAGGCTTTTTCGGTAACTATTTTACAAAGATGATGCAGCCTGCCGCGCCTGGAAAGCAACTGAAAAAATACAAAGCTCCCAAAGACCACAGGCCTCCGCCACAACTGGATACTGTAATGGTATTAAAGGAGTTTTACGAGGGACAACAACGCCTGATACAACTATTGGAACAGGCAGTGCTCAGTGATTTGGGAAAAGTGAAAGTGCCTATCAGCATCAGCCGGCTGATACGTCTGAAACTGGGTGATACGTTACGTTTCTTGATCGCTCATCAGCTGCGACATTTTGAACAGATAAAAAGGGGGGTACGCTCTGTGCAGACCCCCTAACTTTTGTCTTTCTTTTTTGCCAGAATGGAATTCGCTTCCGAAAGAAATTTCACTTCTTCCTTTCCCGGTTCTGCGCCAGCAGGATAACCCAGCGATCCCATCGCGTTGATCTTGTACTTTTTTTCCTCATCTTTCTCCAGTGTAAAGATCCAGATGGTAGGATAACCTCTCACTTGAAGTGCCTGCTGAAGACTGTAATTTTGCTCGCGCAACTCACGAGGTAATTCTTTTCTGCGGGGAAAATCGAGTTCTACCAGTACTACGTTCTTTTTTGCCCAGGAGATGAATTCCGGCTTTACGAATACCTCGCGCTGCAGTTTATGACACCAGCCGCACCAGTCGCTCCCGGTAAAAAATGCAAAGATGGGTTTCTTCTTCTTCAACGAGATTTCATGTGCCTTGTTGATATCAGTATGCCAAACCAATTCCTCAGTTTTATTTTTCGACTGCGCATTGGCCGTCAGAGCAAGTATCAATAAAGGAAAAACAAGGGTCAGTGCCCTAAGGGCGAATTTCTTAGTCATTTCTGGTAAATCTATTTGATAAAGTTAACGGATAATAGACGGTTTTTCATCAGCCCGGGAAAGAGGAATTGCCGATAGTTTAGCGATCTTCGCATCTTCTTAACAATGGAAACCACCAGGATTGCCATTATCGGAGCGGGAGCAGCAGGATGTTTTGCGGCAGCAAATATTCCCTGGTCGCCACAACGGGAAGTTGTGGTATTTGAAAAAACGGGAAAGGTGCTTCAGAAAGTGAAGGTGTCCGGAGGCGGAAGGTGTAATACAACGCATCATCTGTTTGCTGTGGCGGATTTGATAGAAAGATATCCCCGCGGAAAGCAGTTTCTCAGAAAAACGCTTCACGTATTTGGACCGGAGCATACGATCTCATGGTTTCAGCAGCGTGGTGTTCGTCTGAAGGCAGAATCCGACGGCAGGATGTTCCCCGATACAGACAGTTCGCAAACCATCATCGATTGCATCTGGCAGGAAATGATGAAGCAGAAAGTACAGGTACGTTATCATAAGTCGGTTGTCGCACTTTCAAAAGCAGAAGAAAAGTTTGTCATTCACTTTGCTGATCAATCCTCTTTTATTGCAGACAGGGTGTTGATTGCTTGCGGCGGCTTCCCCAAGCCCGAGCAATACCAATGGCTGAAAAATCTGGGGCATAAGATAGAATTGCCGGTGCCTTCTCTTTTTACCTTTAATCTGTCCGGTCACCCCATCACGGAACTTATGGGTGTAGCGGTCTCACCGGTGACTGTGAAGATTCCGGGAACTAAAATCGTTGAGCAGGGCCCCGTGCTTATTACGCATTGGGGACTGAGCGGGCCGGCAGTATTGCGTGCCTCTGCGTGGGGAGCGCGCGAACTGCACGATCGTCAATACAATTTTCAGGTGGTCGTCAACTGGCTAAAAGATGTGACTGAAGCGGATGTGCGTGATCATTTTCAGGAGTTGCGAAAGACCCATGGCGCGCAACCGGTCGGCGGTAAAAATCCTTTCGGATTGCCCAGGCGTTTGTGGGAATTTCTGGTTGTTCAATCGGGTATCAACCATAATGTTCGCTGGGGAGAACTTCCCGCAAAACAGCAACAGTATTTTTTACAACATCTTGTACGGCATAGCTTTCAGGTAACGGGCAAGACCACTTTCAAAGAAGAGTTTGTTACCTGTGGAGGGATATCACTGTCCGGCATTGATGCCAAAACCATGCAGAGCAAATCAGTTGAAGGTCTTTACTTTGCGGGTGAAATATTGGATGTCGACGGGATCACAGGTGGGTTTAACTTTCAACACGCTTGGTCGAGCGCTTATATTGCCGCACGGTCATTGTCGCGAGATGAAGCTAATTCCTGAAGTGGATTCAGGGAGTTTCAATAATATTAGCCAATCTTTTTTTTAATCCAGGTTTCCGATTTTTTCCAACACGTTGAAAGACATGGGAATGTCTGGTTTGACAGCCACAGGCACCGCAACGTTGTGTTAAAAGCCTGTATTTTTCCGATGAAAAAATTGCCAAATGGCATGACCTTTTTTCCCCTGTCATCGAACCAAAAGATGATAAAAAATGAAAAAAGTGTATGTAGCAGTGGCAGCGGCGATGATGATAGCAGGTTCCGCGACAGCCCAGGTAAAGTTTGGATTGGAAGCAGGCTGGAATTTCAACAATCTGGCAGATAAATACGAAGGTGAGACCAACTCCAACATGTTCAAACACGGCTTTCATGCCGGTGTAGTTAGTGATATCGGACTGAGCGACCACTTCTCGATTGCACCCGGTTTGCGGTACAGCATGAAGGGTGGGGAGGTAGATCGTGAGTATAATGAGCAATGGGAAGGCAAAAGCACAGCGGTAAAGAATAAACATAAGCTTACTTACCACTATGTGGAACTGCCGGTGAATGTAGTGTACAAAACAGGTGTAGAGGGTTCCGGACGTTTTATGATAGGTGCAGGCCCTTATCTGGCCTATATGGTCAATGCACAGGAAAAATGGAACCTATCGCGTATTTGGATCGAAGACGGACAAGGACTGGGGAACTCAGATAAAGGTGCAAGACAATTAGGAATAGGTGATGATGAAGGCGATGAAATAAAAGCACTTGACTATGGTGCACAAGCCTTCGTAGGTTATCAGCTTGCCAATGGTGTTTTCTTTAAGGGTGGAAGCCAGTTTGGATTTGCCAATACGCTTCCTAAAGGCAGCAGCACTTTCTACCAAAAGAACTACAACTTCTTTGTTACAGTAGGATATATGTTTGGTGGACGATAAACCGGTATTGTTTAAAAAGCGACCGCTCCGTAGCTATGGGGCGGTCGCTTTTTTATTTAGTAATTTCTCTCGATGAAAATGGCGATGGACTCGTTAGTGTAGACCAGATTTTTTACAAGGGGATCTTCAATCGAAATAAAATCCTGACCTTCTCCCTTTAACCGTACCGGGCGATACAAAGCGAGGATCATACCTACCTGTTCCTCTGCCTCCAGATAACCCAAAAACTCCATATAACGGAAGCCTGTCGCAATCAGATTTACGTAATGTTGAGGCGTAAGCTCCACATGCTGGTCTGCTGAGTATTGCATGTTGTTATCTGATCTGGCTCACCGAGACTTTTAAAGACGAGTCCAAATTAAAAATTTCAAATGTTTCTTTTATGTGTGAGTGAAAAAAATTAATTTGTGCAAACCATTGAATTCGCTTCATGCAAAAAGGCATAGCCCGTGTAGTACTCTATTTACTGCTCGTTGTTCCTCTATTAGTCGTTAGTATCCTTATCGTTAAGCAAATTCAGTTTGCCTTTGACCTTCGTCGCGATATGGCAGAGGGGACCAGCCTCAAGATGTCTTTCTCCGGTATGCAGCAGATTATGGCAGCAAACGAACTGGCTACCCGGTCTTTCTTTCTGAGTTTCTTTTGCTTTTTAATGATTCTCTGCGGTTTGCTGATTACCTTGAAAGCCACCGAGAATGCCTTTACAACTACTAAAGAAACAAGGGTTAAATACTCGCTGCGCACTGCTTATCCGGGACTCATTATGGCTATTTTAGGATGTGTGCTCCTGGCATTTTCGGTATACAGGACCTCGGAAATTCAGTTTATTACTACCCGCGAACTGGTGAAGGTACAGGTAGCCGATAGCCTTAATTTCCAACAGGCAACAGTCAATACGGACGACATTGTCTATCAGGCACCTTCCGATACCGCGACAGATACAGTGCATGCGTCTGTTGCTACTGCTGCTCCTTTGGTAGAACAAACACCATCTGTCCCGGCGCACGAAGAGCCGAAAAAGGCAATGCCGCAGAAAACTGCAAAAGAAACAATCCCCAATCTCAAAAAGGTTGTTCCGCCTACCGATGCTGATATTCTATGGGCAAATAATCTTGCTTTGAGGACTGTCGCTTTTGGCTATTATCCCACGGTCTCAGACAAAGCGCGATATACAACCATATTGTGCTCTCTGGTATATTCGCAGGAGTCAGGCAGTCGTTGGGACAGAGAGCTACACTGGGCATTTAAATTGCTTCAAAAAACCCAAAAGGGCTATAGTCCTTCCGATGGTGAGCTCAAGCGCTTTGAGTCGATCATTGGGGCGCGGGTGGCAAGCAGAAGGCCGACCAGTGCGAAAGAGGATCATGTAGTGAGTTTCTAAAAGAAAAATCCATAGCCGGTTTGCAGCTATGGATTTCATCCGGTTTTGTGGTTTTCTTATTTGCTCATTTCAGCAAAATACTTGTGGAACCAGGGAAGCGTTTCGATACCCTTGTAGAAATTAGCCACATCGTACTTTTCGTTGGGGGAATGGATATTGTCGTTGTCCAGTCCGAAGCCCATCAGTACCGTTTTCAATCCCAGCACTTTTTCAAACAACGCAATGATCGGAATAGAGCCACCACCTCTTGTAGGAATTGGATCTTTACCGAAAGCTGTTTTTATCGCTTCGGAAGCAGCTTTATAAGCTACACTGTCGGTAGGCGTAACAACAGGCTCTCCGCCATGATGAGGGGTTACCTTCACCTTTACTGATTTGGGTGCAATTTGTTCAAAGTGCTTTTGGAAGATCGCTGCGATCTCTTCTGAACTCTGGTGTGGTACCAGGCGCATGGAGATCTTTGCATACGCTTTCGACGGAAGCACTGTCTTTGCACCTTCGCCGGTATATCCTCCCCAGATTCCGTTTACATCCAATGTGGGACGGATGCCGGTGCGTTCCAGTGTAGTATATCCTTTTTCGCCCCAGACATCTTCCACATCAAGATCTTTCTTGTATTCCTCAAGATCGAAAGGCGCTGCATTCAGAGCCTTGCGCTGTTCGTCGCTGAGTGCTTCCACCTTGTCGTAAAAGCCGGGAATGGTTATGTGGTTGTTCTCATCATGGCAGGAAGCAATCATCTTGCAGAGTGCATTGATGGGGTTGTGCACCGCTCCGCCGTAAACACCACTGTGCAGGTCGCGATTAGGACCTGTTACTTCCACTTCCATATACGCAAGACCTCTCAGTCCTGTTTCGATGGAAGGATGCTCCATGCTGATCATAGAAGTATCGGAAACCAGGACGATATCTGCTTTCAGTTTTTCCTTGTTGGCTTCCAGGAACTTTCCGAGGTTGGAAGAACCGACCTCTTCTTCTCCTTCTATCATGAATTTGACATTGCAGGCAAGTGTGCCGGTGCTGTGCATTACTTCCAATGCCTTCACATGCATGAACATCTGGCCTTTATCATCGCAGGCACCACGGGCGTAGATTTTGCCATCTTTGATCACAGGCTCGAAAGGACCACTGTGCCAGAGCTCCAAAGGATCGGCAGGCTGTACGTCATAGTGTCCGTAGACCAGCACGGTAGGGGCTGAAGGATCGATCATTTTTTCTCCATATACGATGGGATGTCCTTCGGTAGGACAGATTTCCGCCTTGTCACAGCCGGCTTTCAACAGGCTTTCTTTAACGGCATCTGCGCAGCGGGCAACATCATTCTTGTATTTGCTGTCGGCGCTTACAGAAGGAATTCTCAAAAGATCGAGTAGCTCGTCGAGGAAGCGCTGTTTGTGCTGCGAAAGGTATTCGTTCCAAACTTGCATGTGTGAATTTTTTTGAGCCCAAATGTAGTGATTCACAGCTTAGCCTGCCATCCCGTTAATCTTTAAAGCGGCGAAAAACTGCCCGATAAGCGAATTGGCATATTTTAGCTAACTTTGCCCACTTTTAAATTATTCCTCCGTTTATGAAGTTGTCGCAGTTTAAATTCGACTTACCACTTAATCTCATTGCTCAGCATCCTGCCAAATCGAGAGAAGAAAGCCGCCTGATGGTAGTGCACCGCGACACGGGAAAAATCGAACATAAGATTTTCAAGGACGTCCTGCAGTTTTTCAACGATAAAGACGTCATGATCGTGAACAATACCAAGGTATTTCCGGCTCGTCTGTATGGACGCAAGGAAAAAACCGGAGCGAAGATAGAAGTGTTTCTCCTCCGTGAGCTGAACAAACCGAATCGCCTCTGGGATGTGATCGTAGATCCTGCGCGGAAAATCCGGGTAGGAAACAAGCTCTATTTTGGTGATAATGACGAACTGGTAGCAGAAGTGATCGACAACACGACTTCAAGAGGTCGTACTATTCGTTTCCTCTTCGACGGCGATGATCATGCTTTTCGTCAGATGCTGGAAACGCTTGGTGAAACGCCGCTGCCAAAGTACATAAAGCGCAAACCGGAAGAAGAAGATAAAGAGCGTTATCAGACAGTATATGCCAAATACGAAGGCGCTGTGGCTGCACCTACTGCGGGTCTGCACTTTAGCCGTGAACTCATAAAACGTCTGGAAATTGTAGGAGTTAAATTTGCAGAAGTTACGCTGCATACAGGTTTGGGTACCTTCCGCCCCATTGAAGTGGAAGACCTTTCCAAGCATAAGATGGATGCAGAATATTTCCGAATCGATGAAAATGCATGCGCCGTAGTGAATAAGGCAAAGACGGAAAAGCGTAATGTATGTTCGATCGGTACCACTACCATGCGCGCAGTGGAAAGCTCTGTTACGGCTCAGGGTTTGCTGAAACCGGCAGAGGGCTGGACTAACCTGTTTATCCATCCGCCTTACGATTTCAATATTGCCAACTCACTTATTACCAACTTCCATCTTCCGAAAACAAGCCTGCTGATCATGACCTGTGCTTTTGCCGGTTATGAACTTACAATGGAGGCATATCAGACTGCGATCAAAGAAAAGTATCGCTTTTTCGGTTATGGAGATGCACTGATGATTATCTAGGCAACAAAATATCCACATTCACGTTATTGATAACAGCAGCGTGTACTACCATGTGCACGCTGTTGTATTTTTGACCAGACATGACTATCAGAGATATTATTCAGTCGTCGATAGATACCAAACTCCGTTTGCTTGCCGATGCATCGCTGCTGCAAACAATCGATGCAGTGACTCAGGCGATTGTCAAAGCCTTTCGTTCCGGAAATAAAGTGCTGTTCTGTGGCAATGGGGGAAGTGCGGCAGACGCTCAGCATCTTGCAGCAGAGTTTAGCGGCAGGTTTTATACCGACCGCGATCCGCTGCCTTCTGAAGCACTGCATGTGAATACTTCCTACCTCACCGCCGTAGCAAATGATTACAGCTACGATGTTGTATATTCAAGAATGGTAAAGGGTTGGGGAAAGGAAGGAGATGTGCTAGTAGGACTAAGTACTTCGGGTAATTCAGCAAACATTCTCAACGCTTTGAAGCAGGCTCGGCAGATTGGTATGATTACTGTAGGATTTACCGGTGAAAGCGGCGGACAAATGAAAGACATCTGTGATTTTCTCATAAATGTACCTAGTAAGGATACACCCAGAATACAGGAATCGCATATCATGATCGGACATATTATCTGCCAGCTTGCCGAGGAACAATTATTTTAAAACACTGTATTATTCTTGAACAATGGAAACAGGCAACCTGCAGGGACAAATAGATAAGAACTGGACGCTTTTTTTAGACAGAGATGGCGTAATAAACGTGGAAAACGTAGGCTCTTATATAACGAACTGGAATGAGTTTCAGTTCTGCGACGGCGCAGTGGAAGCTATAAAGCAACTTAGCGAAGTGTTTGGCGTCGTGGTCGTTGTGACCAATCAGCGGGGAGTAGGAAAAGGCATTATGACCCTTGACGATCTTAAAGAGATCAGCAGCAATATGGTGCAGTCGGTAAATGATGCCGGTGGACGTATCGACAAAGTATACGTTGCCACTTCTATTCACGACAACGATCACAATCGCAAACCCAATACCGGTATGGCTATGCAGGCAAAGGAAGATTTTCCTGTTATAGATTTTCGCCGCAGCGTGATGGTGGGTAATGCCATGCCCGATATGGAGTTCGGAAAGCGTCTGGGTATGCACACCGTGTTCATTACCTCTAAATTTGATCCTGTGACGCTGCCGCACGATCTGATCGATGAACAGTATCCTTCACTCTTTGCCTGGGCCAAGTCGTTGACACCTGCCGAGATGGTGAGTTAATGATCTATGAGCGGAGTTTCAGACTACAACTTCTCTCCCAAGATGGAGATGTTTCAGAACCGATTGCTGAAGATGTGGAAGCATTACAGCAAGCTCGCCCGCAAGCAGGCGGTATCCTGTTTCCGCTTTTATGATCACGACCTGCCCGAATTTCCTTTTGCCATTGAATGGTACGATGGGGTAGTACATGCTGCGGAATATAAACGCAGGCATGGTATGGAGGAAGAAGAGCATGAAGCCTGGCTGGAAGCCTGCAAATCAACCCTTGCATCTGTGCTTGAAGTCGCTCCGGAAGTGATCTTTATTAAGCAGCGTCAGCGCAAGGCCGGACGGCAGGGGCAATACGAAAAATTTGCAGAAGCTAAGGTAGAGAAGATCGTGCGTGAAGGCGGACTGAGTTTTATCATCAATCTTACAGACTATCTTGATACGGGTCTATTTCTTGATCACCGCATCACGCGCAATATGGTTCGGGAACAGGCTGCGGACAAAAGAGTGCTGAATCTTTTTTGTTATACGGGTTCTTTTAGTGTGTATGCTGCTCACGGTGGTGCGAAAAGCGTTACTTCGGTCGATTTGTCCCGCACGTATATCAACTGGGCAAAGCGCAACATGCAGTACAACAAATTGTATGATCCCGAGAAACATGAGTTCGTTCAGGCAGATGTGATGGAAGTGATCAACGAACTACCGGCCGATACCTTCGACCTGATCGTCTGCGATCCTCCGACCTTTTCCAACAGCAAGCGCATGGATGACAACTTCGATGTACAGCGCGATCATGTCGTGCTGCTCAGGAAATTACTAAAAGCCTGCACCGACGGCGGACAGATCTATTTCAGCAATAACTACCGGAATTTTCAGCTGGACCGTGATGCCATACCTGCGCTTACGGTAAAGAACATCACCGGCGCTACTACGCCTTTCGATTTTCAGGGAAGATTGCACCGCGCCTGCTTCCTGATCGAGAAATAGTTTTTTAGAAAAAGTACTTTTCAGTCTGCAAAAGTTTCGCAGCGATATTCCTCCTGGCATCTTTGGTATTGAATGCAGAAGTCTTTGTAAAGCGTTTCAAACCCATCAGCATCATTCGTTGTTCATCCCCCTCTGCAATAGCATTGATGGCATTTTTACCCGCATGATGGATGCGGTCTGCTGCATCGGCAATAAAGGTCTTCGTCGCATCTGCTGCGAGGCTTGCGTTCTCATGTCCCTTTGCCTGCATTTTCATGCTGCGCAGCAGTATGCTCTCTGCCTGGAAGGTATCGTTGAGCATATCGGCGAGATACATCAGCACTTCCTGCTCCTTTTCAATCTTCATCATCAGCTTCTGCACTGCTGCACCTGCCACCATCAGAATGGCTTTTTTAAAGTTTGCCACTACTTCCAACTCCGCGGCAAACAAACCTTCCGGTTCCTCGAAGGAGGGAATGCTCATGAGCTCTCTGCTTACGGCCATTGCCGGTGACATCAGATCGATCCTTCCTTTCATGGCGCGTTTCAGATACATGTCCAGCGTCAGCAAACGATTGATTTCATTGGTGCCTTCAAAAATTCTGTTGATACGACTGTCACGGTAGGCACGCGAAATGTTGTAATCGTCCATGTATCCATTGCCCCCATGTATCTGCACGCCTTCGTCCACTACATAATCCAGACATTCCGAGCCGATCACTTTCAGCATAGCACATTCTATCGCAAATTCTTCCGCCGCGCCCAGTAAGGTTTCGCTTGCAGGCTTACCCGCTGCATGAAGCGATTGCTCTTTCTGGTCGATCCAGGCTGCGGTACGATACAAAACACTTTCTGCTGCAAATATTCTGATTGCCATTTCTGCAAGTTTGTGCTGTATCGCTCCGAACTTTGCAATAGCTATTTTAAACTGTTCGCGATTCTTTGCATACCCGATGGAAGTTGACAAAGCGCGTTTCGCAGCCCCCAATGCGGCGGCGCATAATTTCAGCCTGCCAATATTCAGAATGTTGAAAGCGATGATATGCCCGCGTCCTACTTCTCCCAAAAGGTTTTCCGCCGGAATGCGACAATCTTCAAAGAACACCTGTCGTGTACTCGAACCCTTGATTCCCATTTTGTGTTCTTCCTCACCAAGACTTAATCCGGGCGTGCCTTTTTCTACGATAAAAGCAGAGAACTGATCGCCATCCAGTTTGGCAAAGACTGTGAACACATCCGCAAAGCCCGCGTTGGTGATCCAGATTTTCTGTCCGTTGAGTATATAGTGTTTTCCATCCTCACTCAGTTTGGCAGTGGTTTTTGCCGCCAGCGCATCGGAGCCAGAGCCTGGTTCAGTGAGTGCATAAGCCCCTTTCATTTCGCCGGTAGCGAGTTTGGGAATGTATTTCTGCTTCTGTGCTTCTGTACCGAAATAGAGAATAGGCAGAGAACCGATACCATTATGTGCCGCCATCGCTACTGCGAAAGAATGACCACCACCGAGCCTTTCGTTGATAAGCGTGGCGGTGACAAAATCTTTTCCCAGTCCCCCATAGTTTTCAGGAAAAGCCGCACCCAGCAAACCCAGCTCACCTGCCTTGTCGAGCAACGATGGCATCAGTCCCTCCTGTTGCTGATCGATCTCGCGGAGCTGCGGAAGGATTTCCTTGTCGAGAAATTCATCGCACATCTGTGCTATCATCTGCTGTTCTTCGTTGAAATCTTCCGGAGTCAGGATATCCTGTTGGGTAGGAGTGATGAGAAATCCGCCTCCCTGCATGGCGGTGCGTGCGTTCGCTTCCATAACTGCATATTTGGTTCTATAAATCTACCCAAAAAAAGACCTTGCCCGATGTTAAATTCCTGTCACAGGCAGGGATTTTGTTTTCATAATTTTGAATGCCCATGAGCGAGTATATCGAAGCAGGAAATGAAAGACTTCACTATCTGAAATATGGCGAAGGCAAAAGGTTGCTGCTATGTTTTCATGGTTATGCCAACAACGCCTCGGTATTTGCTGCGTTCGAGCCTTATCTGCGAAGTGATTTTACCATTATCAGTATCGATTTACCGCATCATGGAAAGACGAAATGGACAAGGGGAAAACAATTGCGTCGCAGCGATCTGTCCGGGCTGATGGAGGCATTGATGTTGCGGTTTAAGGTTGAAAAACTCAGTCTGATGGGCTACAGTATGGGCGGAAGAGTGTGCCTGACAATCGTGGAAATGATGCCCGAGAAAATTGAGAACGTATTGCTGATTGCCTCCGACGGACTGGTCTTCAGTCCGCTTTATTTTGCCGCTACCAGAACTTTCTTTGGTAAAAGGCTTTTCCGCAGCTTTCTGGGGAATCCGCGAAAGTATATGAAATACATCGAGTGGATGCGCAGCCGGAAATGGATCGACGAATCCCGGTACAAGTTTGCCATGTACTATCTGGGTTCGGAAACCGATCGATCCTTCTTGCTGCATGTGTGGAGCGATATGAGCATGATCGTTCCCAATATGAAAAAACTACGTTCTGCGGTAAGAGACCATCAGATTCCCGTTCATATATTTATGGGTCATTTCGACCGGGTGATCCCCCTGCGTCATGCGCAGCGTTTTAAGAAAGGACTGGATAGCGTGAAGCTGTTTGTTGTAGAGAAAGGACATCGTGTGTTCGACAGCGACACCATACCGCAAATGGCGAAATGCCTTAATGACCGCACATGCTGATCATCTTATCGCTTACCTGGATACTTACAGCCCCGTATGTTGTACTGATACTTGCATACCGATATGGTTGGCATGCGCAGCCGGAGCGACATACTGGCAACCTTTTTCAGCCAAAGACAAGGATCAGCGTGTTAATACCCGCGCGAAATGAAGAGGAAAATATTGGCAACTGTATCCGTTCCATTCTCGCAAATGAATATCCTTCGCAGCTTTTCGAGATTATAGTGATTGATGATCATTCTGAGGACAATACACGAAAGGTTGTGGAATCATTCAACCATCCTAATGTTCGTTGTCTGGAACTGCGCGCTTTTCTGAATGGAGCCCTGCTGAATTCTTACAAGAAAAAGGCTCTTGAAACAGGCGTTGCACAAAGTACCGGCGAATTGATAGTTACCACAGACGCCGATTGTGTGGCAGGAAAAAAATGGTTGACAAGTATGGCTGCGCTGTATGAAGAAAAGCATCCGGTGATGATCGTGGCGCCAGTAGCCTTTACCAATGATGGAAGTCTGTTGCAGCATTTTCAGTCGCTGGATTTTATGAGTATGCAGGGGATCACGGTGGCTGCGCACCGACTGAAACTTGGCAGCATGAGCAACGGAGCCAATCTGGCTTTCAGTAAAGAAGCTTTTTATGCAGTAGAAGGTTATAAGGGCGTGGATCATCTTGCCTCCGGCGATGATTTTCTGCTGATGGTAAAGTTGCAGCAGCAGTTTCCGGGAAGGATTGAATGTCTTGTATCACAGGAGGCGGTGGTACAAACAGCTCCGCAGCCTGACTGGAAGAGCTTTTTGAATCAAAGAGTGCGCTGGGCATCCAAGTCGGGAAAGTACGATGACAAAAGGCTTACAGCGGTGTTGATGCTGGTGTATCTCTTTAATTGTTTACACCTGTTTTTATGTTTTGCCGGCTTTGTTAATAGTCTTTGCTGGCTGCTGCTTGCCGGTGTTTTGATGTTGAAGATTGCGGTTGAACTCTGGTTTCTGTTCCCTGTTGCAAGGTTTTTTGGTAAAGAGCGTGAACTATTTTGGTTTCCCTTCCTTCAGCCCCTGCACCTAGTATATATCGTGATTGCAGGTTTTTTAGGATTCAGGGGTAAATACCGCTGGAAGGGAAGGTCGGTGAAATAACCTTCGTAATCATTCAGGAGGCCAACATCAGAAATACGGTCGGCATTTTCTCCAGTTTTGGTCGTTCCTTTTTCCAATCCGAAACCCGCTTTGTTTGAATGGATTCGTCGGGTGCTGTAAGATTCTGTGCAATGCACAGCCTTGTATGATCACTGCAATGTTTCAGCAGATCGTCGAGCATGGAGTTGTTTCTGTACGGTGTTTCGATAAAAATCTGTGTCTGCCTTTCCTTTTTCGAGAGGGCTTCCAACTGACGGATTTTTTGTCCGCGTACCGGCTCCTTTACAGGCAGATAACCATTGAAACAAAAGCTTTGCCCGTTCAGTCCTGAGGACATCAATGCCAGGATCAGCGAGTTAGGTCCCACCAGGGGTACCACACGAGCCCCGTTCCGATGTGCTACCGCTACCAGGTCAGCACCCGGGTCGGCGATCCCCGGGCAACCACTTTCGCTCATGATACCCACAGACAGTCCTGATTTCAGCCAGCGTTCCAGCAGGGAAAGGTCTGCACCGGAATGTTTATCTATTTCTGAAAAAAAAAGATCGTCGATGACCAGTGAGGGGTGCAGTGAACGGAGAAATCTTCTCGCGGTACGGATGTTCTCAACGAAATAATGCCGAATGTTTTGCGTGAGCTCCTGTACCTGCGGCGACAAGGTATGGAGTGCGTTTTCAGCAATCGGAATCGGAATGAGAAATAGAGTGCCCTGGCTCATGTAGATGGTGTAAAAGTAAAAAGAAAAGACCTCCGGATTTCGAAGCATGTTTGTGGTTCAGATATCAGATAGCCATTCACTATGCCGAAAGCCTATTCAGAGTAGACAATAACAAAAACCGGGAAGATCGGTTCGTGGTTATTGCTGTGTTGACGTATCATAAGTTTTGCGGGAGAGGAATAACGGCTTCTAACGGCTTCAATGGCTTTGGTACGGCTTTGGTACGGCGTTGCTATGGAATTATTTTTTTACACAAAGGGCACAGGATTTACGGAGTGGGCGAGCGTAAGAACAGAGATGAGGGGTTGAACCATGTGGTTTGTCCGACTGAGGTGCTTTTTTGCCCGAAAAAGAACAGAAGAAACTGTTCAAAAGACCAGCAGAGCGCTTCAGCCGAACCCATGATGGCGCCTTTTTTATGCTTTGACTGCGTAGAGCAGCGCTTTTCAGTTCAGGAAAGGATGCTGTTTCATCCCTCCCCCTCCGTGTTTTCTTTGGCCTATATTATAAAAGACCTTTAGAGTTGAAATGTTGTTCAGCATCAATGGTCAGAGCAATGAATTTTCTACCGTCGCTATCAGTTTTAACTTCGCTTACGGTTATCTTAATTTTCGGATCATCAAAAAACATGTAGAACCCTGCCTCAATTAAGAGTGAAATTATTGGACTGAGAACTCCGCCCGGATAGTCTTTCACGTAAAAAATAGGGGCGGCAATTACAACTAAACTTCCTATTGAAATGATTATTATTTATTGTGTTTTGACACAGCCAAATAAATTTGTCATCCACAGAAAGACAATCAAAAATTTTCGGCCCATTTGTGAAGCCTGACTTCACAATCTTTGGCCGGAAGTCGCTTGTTATAATTCATTAAAGCAGTTAATTTCTCGTGTGCCTGCTGATGCTTAAGATGTGTTTTATCTACGCATTCATCCAAAAACCATAAAATGCCCTGTACTTCCAATTTCCTTTCATGGCATGTGGTACGCACCAAACCATCACCAGATATTACTATTGCGTTTATCTTTTCTGCAAGGAATATTACAGAGTGGTCTGCAAGTGAAAGACTTCGTTTGATGAAAAATTTTGAAAATTCCTCTAACTCCTTTTCTGAAAACGTATAAACGACAATCACGTTGTCATCAATTAGCTGTTGAAGCAGTTGTATCTGATAGTCATCCAATTCATCCAAGACATTTTGCGTGGTATAGATCTCCAAACCAATTTTAGGGAATAAGGAATGGATTTCGATATAGATAACGTCAATAAAGATATTGGCATCCGTGACTGCTATTCTCATAACCCCACTACATTAAACCAATTCTGCTCGAAAGGCGGTTAGTTTTTGGTTATTCAATACAGCACCTTTTGAAGTGCTTATAACCTCTTCAGCAACTGCCTGAAGCGACTGGAACCTTCAGAGCCTTCATAAACAACCGGTTCATTCTTCCTGTAACCGAATTGATTGAAGCGAATAGCAAAGAATCTGAAATAGCTTTCGGTAATAAGTCCTAAGGATTTAGCCCGATACATGATTGCCTGGATTGACATTCCATACTGCCTTTTCAAAGCAAACAATTCATTCATGAAAATATTTTGCCGGTGTCCTCCTAATTCATCCATCATCTTAGATTTTGGAATTAACATAGCGCCGGCGAACGCATGGCAAAAGCGATCCTGCTCTTTTTCGCTGTACTGTTCAATATTAAGCACCAAATGTCCGAGTTCGTGCAGTGCGGTAAATCTTTTCCGGTCAACAGGGATATGCTTGCTGCTATTTAGTACGATTACAGGCAACTTGTTGTCTACCCAAGTGCTCATACCTGAAAATGAGGGGTCAGCTTCAATTTCAAATACCTTAATTTTTAAATCTTCCAGTAATTCGATGACGTTATACAATGGATCCTCGCCTAAGTTCCATTCGCTACGAAGTCGCTCAGCAATACTCTCAATGTCTGCTATAGAATTTACGATCCAATTCTTCACAGGGTTGACAAAATGACTACCTATTCCTAAAATATCTTCAAGCTCCAGGTACCTTTCCAAGAAGTCAATAGTTCTGTGAGTAACAATGTCTTGTTCCTTTACAGATAACTTGCTCAACTTCCTAAAGGAAAGATTGTCCAACTCAATCTTGTTGGACCGAAAGAAATAATCCTGAGGAACATTGAGAGCCTTCGATAAATCGGAAAACATAGAAACTTCAGGAACAGACTGCCCTGCTTCATACTTGTTAAGTGCCTGCTTGCTGATTTTCCTATCTAGTTTGTCGGCTAGGTACTGTAAAGAAAACCCATTCATTTTACGAGCTGCTTTCAATCGTTCAGGAAAATTTTTCAAACTCATCATAACGTCAGCTTTAAGCGGTTAATAATTGAAAAGTTTACCAAAGTGTACAATGGCAAATCTTGACATCTTTCTTATAAGCGGTCGGTTGGTGTGGAGTAGAATGTCTGGGATTTGTGTGGACAAATTAAGTATATTTATCTATGTTGTCAACTCCTTCAGTATGCTTTTATAGCGCAAATAGATGCAAAACGCCAAACAAACGGGAGAATGACAAATAAAAAGCCGTGTCAAATGGTAGTATGACACGGCAGAAAAAGGAAGGATTGCGGCTTCAACGAGCCTGCCGGTGATCAATGCTTATTTGCTCGATGGCAGCCTGGGGATAGAACAATCTGGCAACATGTAGTTGGTCGGGCGGATATGTTGTAATGGATGAACCGTCCGGCCCCCATTGGTGAGACCGCAGGATTCATAACCCTGAGGTCTCAATCCTTGTTGTAGTGGATGAACTGTCCGGACTACAAGCATCTTTGGTTGCTATGCTCAAAGAAGGATGGGTCTCAATCCTTGTTGTAGTGGATGAACTGTCCGGACACAGAAAACGGAAGATTTATGTCTGAAATCTTTACGTCTCAATCCTTGTTGTAGTGGATGAACTGTCCGGACTATGTTGCAGAAGCGGAAAGTTAGAACATACTGGGTCTCAATCCTTGTTGTAGTGGATGAACTGTCCGGACATCGGAATTCGTGAGTTTATCGGGAGCAACGGGTCTGTCTCAATCCTTGTTGTAGTGGATGAACTGTCCGGACATGCAGGTGAGTTCCTGCCCGGAGTTCAGGTCCAGAGTCTCAATCCTTGTTGTAGTGGATGAACTGTCCGGACCTCATTCAAAAAGTTCTCTCTATCAGAGATAGATATTTGTCTCAATCCTTGTTGTAGTGGATGAACTGTCCGGACTTTACAGAAAGATGTATGATAGGAGGTCTAGATACTAGTCTCAATCCTTGTTGTAGTGGATGAACTGTCCGGACTTGTAATCAAGACAGCTAACAGTACTTTCATGTGTCTCAATCCTTGTTGTAGTGGATGAACTGTCCGGACGTCAACAAAGTTGGCCCGTATCCAAGACATCGGAATGTCTCAATCCTTGTTGTAGTGGATGAACTGTCCGGACACCGATGAACAGCAATAGCATAGGTCTACAAACGGATGTGTCTCAATCCTTGTTGTAGTGGATGAACTGTCCGGACAGTGGGGATTGTCCTCATTTGAGCGTAATGGTCAAGAGTCTCAATCCTTGTTGTAGTGGATGAACTGTCCGGACGATGGAACTCCCAGCCTGAAAATTGTCAACGTCGACCTGTCTCAATCCTTGTTGTAGTGGATGAACTGTCCGGACTGGGATGGTCAAACGATGACAATAACGTCTCAATCCGTCTCAATCCTTGTTGTAGTGGATGAACTGTCCGGACAATCAAAGTAAATAATTAAAAACACTCAAAAAAAGAGTCTCAATCCTTGTTGTAGTGGATGAACTGTCCGGACTGCAACTTTCAAAAAGAAAGGGCTATGTTATTATTGGTCTCAATCCTTGTTGTAGTGGATGAACTGTCCGGACTCCTGTTGGCAAGCACTCATTGTTTACACCTCAAGACAGTCTCAATCCTTGTTGTAGTGGATGAACTGTCCGGACCACGGCAAAAATTAAAATGCAAGTTTCAAATCAAACAAGTCTCAATCCTTGTTGTAGTGGATGAACTGTCCGGACAAAACACACAAATCATCATCCGCACAATTAATGGTAAGTCTCAATCCTTGTTGTAGTGGATGAACTGTCCGGACTTGCTGGCATTCAAGCATAGGCGTTGTCTATCGTGTCTCAATCCTTGTTGTAGTGGATGAACTGTCCGGACATGTATTATCTAAGTCCTTTGCAACTCTTCACGTTGTCTCAATCCTTGTTGTAGTGGATGAACTGTCCGGACGCTATATAATAAGCGCGTGTTAACGGTTATTGATGTTGTCTCAATCCTTGTTGTAGTGGATGAACTGTCCGGACAAAATCAATGGTTAGCTATTGCAGCAATTTTGACGAGTCTCAATCCTTGTTGTAGTGGATGAACTGTCCGGACCAAATAAAATGAAAAACAACAGCATCAACAACAGCATGTCTCAATCCTTGTTGTAGTGGATGAACTGTCCGGACAAGCCGCTAAAAAACTGATAGAAGGTAATATATCGTGTCTCAATCCTTGTTGTAGTGGATGAACTGTCCGGACTTCTATTAAATGGGTTTTCAAAGTTTGGAAATCAGAAGTCTCAATCCTTGTTGTAGTGGATGAACTGTCCGGACGGGGATGAAACTTGCGCCTTAACAACAGAAGGGTATGCTGTCTCAATCCTTGTTGTAGTGGATGAACTGTCCGGACTGAAATTGAATTTACTAGACAAGCTGCCATTGCAGAAGTCTCAATCCTTGTTGTAGTGGATGAACTGTCCGGACTCCTGCAACAGAAATACATCATAAGGCTGGTAGAATGTCTCAATCCTTGTTGTAGTGGATGAACTGTCCGGACTTCGTGAATCAGTAAGTGGAAAAGTAGATTCCTTAGAAGTCTCAATCCTTGTTGTAGTGGATGAACTGTCCGGACATTTTTGCACCAATAAATTAACCAAAAAAAAAATTTAAAGTCTCAATCCTTGTTGTAGTGGATGAACTGTCCGGACTTAAAAGCTATACAAACCATAAAGCCTAAGTTAACGTCTCAATCCTTGTTGTAGTGGATGAACTGTCCGGACTAATTGCAACTATTAGTAAAGTTGAAATCAGAAATGGTCTCAATCCTTGTTGTAGTGGATGAACTGTCCGGACTTGGAGTGAAAGACATTGATGATCTATTAATTATTAAGTCTCAATCCTTGTTGTAGTGGATGAACTGTCCGGACCTAAAAGCAGCGAATGAATTGCAACTTTCGGTTGGTCTCAATCCTTGTTGTAGTGGATGAACTGTCCGGACCCTCAGTTTAAACAATTAATAGGACTTGTTGAAAGTTGTCTCAATCCTTGTTGTAGTGGATGAACTGTCCGGACATGACTGATAGTATGTTTATTGATCATATTTCTGATAGTCTCAATCCTTGTTGTAGTGGATGAACTGTCCGGACGGCGACTACGATACCGATTACGCTAAGAAACTCGAAGTCTCAATCCTTGTTGTAGTGGATGAACTGTCCGGACGAAAACTTCATCACTCATAACGGGTTTGACAGGTCTCAATCCTTGTTGTAGTGGATGAACTGTCCGGACTGCATGCTGAATTACTTTAAATAAGTCACACATCAGTCTCAATCCTTGTTGTAGTGGATGAACTGTCCGGACAATTCGGTTGATGAACTTTTAATAGAAATTGACCAGTCTCAATCCTTGTTGTAGTGGATGAACTGTCCGGACCGTATTTCTTCTAATGTTTTGATTTTCAATTTTATAGAAGAAAATTTTTGCGAAAAAGCTTGAATGATTGCCATTTTAAAAAAATAAGGTACTCGGCGGATCAATTAATACTTCTATGTTGACATTGTATCCAATCAACTTCATGCTGCGCACGTCACTTACGTTTACGGGTACTAAGATAATACTGTCTTTGTTTTCGTACACCTCATTTACCGCACGAAGGGTTTCACAAATGTTCTCAAATGCCTGATGGCTGGAGTTGAGCATAAAAACGGATTTCTGAATCCGCAGACAACCTTTCTTTTTCAGATACTTTGCCACATGATTTCGCACTTTGTGGTCGGCTATATCGTACATGATTAGGTAATTCATCGTGGGCGTTTTCTTAGGTTTCTGCCGAACAAGTCCCAGAATGACTGCAATCCGTTCGTTAAGTGGTGCTATGGGTTCGTCTTCATCATTATCGCAGTTTTTTTTTGAAAAAGCTTCTGAATCTGCAGGTGTTTTGAGTCGAGCTTTTAGGATTAACTCCATTCTTCGTTTTAGATCGTAGTCTATGTTTCTGGGGCGTGGCATCGGTTTGTTTTAGGCTAACCTAGAAATGGCTGCGTAACATTTCAGTTATCCAAATCGCCAGTTCTTTATTACTTCCGGTCCTTGTGGTGGGCACAATACTAGTTCCTCTTTTACCGAAAAAGATGTTTATCTCTGCCCAATCCTTATCGATGCCGATCTGTAATTGCCGTCCATAACTTATAGGGGTAGATTTTCGCAGTTCCAATCCGCCTTCGGTTAGCAGTTTTTTCACGCGTTGCATTACTCCGTCCAGTTCTTCCGGTTGGATAATGTCTTTTTCCGGTTTTCGCCGGCTCAACACCATTAATTTCTCCTTGATAAATGCCATTGACTGTTCGTCAGGCCCGGTTGGAATTTTCTTTTCTCCTCCTTCAGGTAATTCGCTTTGTATTTCCTTTTGTTTTTGCTTAAACAGGTTCAGTTCTTTCAGGTGTTTATCCAGCTCGTTGATTTCATCCGGATTGACGAAGTCTGCCGGATGAATATGTTGGGGATTCGGTCGGTAAAATGCTGTAGGGTCGTGACTCATAAAGCAGCAACGAGAAACATCGCTGGTTCTGAGATCTGTAACGGCTTCCAGTCCATAGCTGGCGGCAAAATGAGCAGCAAACTTTTTGTAGAAAATGGAAAAATAACTACTGTCGTCTACTTTTTGCGCGAGGCGAAAAAGCAATTTTAACCCGTCGTTGCCCGGTGATACAAAGGCAAGATGAATTCTTTCATCTTTTGCCAACTGCTCCTTAAGTGCATAAGGGTCTTTTTCAGCCGCAACCAAATGGTCAAGATCAAGCATGAAATATGTAGTGGATACAAAATGCTCCTTTCGTCGTATGGCAGGGTGAAACCGTCCGCAGACCAGATACGGCAATGTGGTTTTAAGCATTCGGTACTGTCCGGAATCCATAACCTTTATGAGTCTAAGACGCTGTATCAGTGTATGGAGCGCGGAATTTTGGGTGGTTAATCCTTTCCAAATCTGTTCAACCGTTACGGGCGTAAGCGGATCGCTTGTCTGACGAACGTTTTTGCCGGTCATTAACATAGGTTAAGCATTTAAAAAGGTTTTGGCAAGTTTGTGTGCATCTTGTTCCATAAGGGTCTGTCGACTCCTGGCCTTGTCACCTTCTTCCACTATCTCACTTAGATAATCGTTGACCGATTGAATAAGAATTCTTTTGGCAATTGCTGACAGCAGGAGACCTCCTGTTTCCTGATTTTGTAAAAAGCTGTCCTCAGGAAATGAGCGTGAAGTGCAGAGCTGTACTACTACGTAGTCCATCCAGATTCGATAAGGTTCCATAAAGTCGAAAACCAGTGCTGGTCGGTTGTAATCGTCACGGTGAAAAATTCCTACGTATGGATCCAGTCCCGCTTTGATCAGCGCTCCTTCTACTTTTCCGTAGAGTATTCCGTAGGCATAGTTGAGTAGGCAGTTGAAGGGATCGCGAGCAGGCATGCGGCTTCGATTTTCAAACTGGTATTCGGACGGCAGCAAAGCACCGATGGTCTGAAAATATTTTCTGCCGGCGGCACCTTCCCACCCTCTGAGTGTAGGCGCTATTTCGGAAATCGCAGAGCCTTCCGCTTTGGATATCTTGTTTTTGTAATCTTCCATACTATTGATAGCAAAGCGTACGCGATTGTGTGCAGCAAGATTTTCCTCCGGCGCTGATTGTATAGTAAGTAGTAGTGCAATCTGTCCTTCAATTTTCTGAAGCAACAGTTTTTTTACCCAGCCGATACTTTTTGAAGAATAAAGAAACTCAATCTGAGCTTTTCTGATACTGCTTACAGAGCCGTATTTAATACTCCAGATTCGTCCTTCCGGCATTCCGGTATCATTTACAAACAGAATTTCAATATTATTTCTGATGGCCAGAATTACAGCATCGCTGGTAATGCGCGCAGCTTTATGAATGGAGATGCTTTTTACCTTTTCGGCTGGTAAGGTATGTTTGCCTTCCGGAGTTTCGATACAGAAAAGATCGAGTTCCTTGCTTAAGGTAGTTCCGTAAGAGTTGATGACTATATGCATGGGCAACGGGTTTTGCTTGTCATAACTTATCTTTTATTGCACCCACCAGTCGTTGTGCAGGTGCAAGGTGTTACGTGTTCGGGTTACCGAGGTGTACCACCAGCGGATAAGGTTTTTCCTATCTGCTTCCGTAGGAGTATGAAATTTTTTCAGAAAAAGATATACATCGTCCCATTCGCCCCCCTGTGCCTTATGGCAGGTAACGGCATATCCATAAACCGCCCGCAGACTGTTCAGGAAAGGATCCTTCGACATGGCTTCCTGGTATTGTTCCGACTTGGGGAGAATCCCTTTTTCCTTCATGCGCTTTGTGAACGACATAATCAGACTTCTGCTTTGCTCCTTGGTAATGTTTGCCTGTGATCCATTCAGCAATTCCTTTACAAGCATCACGGCATGTTCCTGACGTGTGAGCAGATGGCGTACCCTCACTTCCAGAAAACTCAGTCCTCCTTCGTGTTTCTCATATCCCACTTCAAGAACTTCAACGAAATCGCCATTGGTTAATGGCACGAGATAATTGTTTTGAGTGACCATCAGCACATCGCCCGCCTGAAGAGGACTTCGGCTGTCTCCCCATAAGTGACGGCGAACATGTTCATTGATGCGGTGACATGTTGCATTACTTCTGGCGATGGCTATGACCCGCTCCATACCTTTTTGACTAACAGCCTGCAGATACTGATATACCAGCTCATGAGGATTGCCATATATGATCACATTGTTCCTGCCTTTTGCCGGCAGTTTTGGATAGCGGATATTTGGTGTGAACTGCGCAAGATGGCGCAGTTCAGTGGCAACAGTCAGCACATCGTTTGATGAATCAATTCTTACTATTTCCACGAGTTCTCCCGAGGTTACTTTACGGTTGTAATGAATGGTCAGGTGTGTTTCGTCCAGTGCCGGACTAAAAGACTGGTTGACCGGAGGTAATTGGCAGGGATCTCCTACAAAGATGATTTTGTTTTCGCCAATAGCGTTAAACAGATCATGCAATAATATTCCGGTACCAAATATGGCGAAGGAAGTTTGCGAATCTTTTGCATTGGACAGCATAGAGGCTTCATCCACTATGTACACACATTTTTCCTTATCGGGTGGACGACAGTCGAAGAGAAGTTCCAGTTGTCCATATTTATCGGGTTGCAGCAGGTCTTCCTCGTTCTCAGGCATCCCCGAAAGACTGTTGAAGAAGTATAATTCACCATGTACCGTACGAACAGACTTTTGCGTCTTTCCCCGAAGTATTGCAGCGGCTCGTCCGGTTGTGGCTAACAGCTTGAAACTTATTTTTTGTGCTGCAAGTTTGTCTGAAAGAAGTTGCATCAGAAAGGTCTTGCCTGTACCAGCATAGCCTTTCAGAATAAAGGTGTCGTACTGATCACTGTCCAGAAAAGCTTCAATATCCTTAAGCACCTGTTGCTGGCCCTTGTTCAGCGTTACAGACATATTTATTGATCGTTTTGTAGGAATTGCAGGAGTGTCTGGTTGATTTCGTCAAATGGGTTTTTGGCGACTTCAAAATACTCGTCGAGTTCGGAGAAGATTTCTCCCAGTGAGGTCTTCTTTTTCTTTAGTTTCTTTTGAATTTTAGCTTCAGAAACAGCAGCAAAATCATGTGCGCCAATAGATTTATTACGTAAATAGGTAAGATTTTTCATTTTTTCATAAAGGCTCAATACTCGATTTGTATCATCGTCGTCAAAGTACCTGTTAAGATGATCGAAGGTTGGAATAGATGGATTGAAATAATTCAATGGTTTCGCCTCTATTAAGATATTATCTAAGTGATTTTTGAGTCCGCTAAAGTTTTCAAAGCACATGGATAGTTCCTGCTCCCAATTTTGTAGGTTAAAATCAAGAGACAATCCGAGATTTTTCAATGCCTGAGATCGAAGTAATTCTTCGATGATACGAAAGAATCTGAGAAGGAAATCAACATAGGCTTTTTGTTTGTATTTGATACGTGCGTTCATATAAAGCTCTCTCACCAAATCGTGGGTTCTTTCTTTGTTTAGCCGCGCTAAATCTTCGATTTGCACATCGATAAAAGGTTGCACGTTTTTAAGATCGGGGGATAGGAGAATCTTTTGAGCTTCTTCAAAGTCAAAATGTAACCTGGCTTCCGCATACTTGGCAATCAACTTTACTTTTAGTGGGATGTCCAGATTTTCCAATGCCGCATAGTTGTGATTTTCGATCATTGCGCTGGCTACCCGTTTGTTATACACGCTCATCATCTGCTCTACAAAGCTGACAGGGACACACTTTTCTTCTCTTTCATCTACCGATAGCATTTTCAGTTTGGTGCTCCAGGCAGATATTGCATTGAGCAAAAGACCGTTGTTTACTGCATCAATACCACCCTGGGGGAGCAGAAAAATTTCTTCCATGTTGGCTAGCGTACGAAACTCGCTTTCATGAATACGGGTCAGAAAGTGCTTGAACATGCTATCATAGAAATTAACCTTTTCATTTTTGCCCACAGCGATAATCTGTGGGGTTTCAAGTAAGTAACCTCTGGAGCGAAAAATATCAGGGAGTTTTTTCTGAAGAAATTTTGCATAATTGATGGTATCATTATTAAGAAATTTTTCCTCAACGTTGTGTTGATCAGTAGCAACAAGCAGAATTTTTTCAGGAGCACGTTCGTGTTCGAATAAATAATCTAAGGCCGGTTGGATAATGGGAAGCTTTATGTGTTCTGCGAGTTCATCGTATCGTCTAAGCAAAAGCGCTCCAAAGGGTCGTGGCATTGGATGTTTTGCCTCAGCAAAAAGAATTTCCTTCCGTTCTGATTCCGTCAGGAGAGACTCTAGCGCAAACCTATCCACTAAAAGCTCTCTGGTGCCAAGAGTAATAATTAGTGCTGTTTTCATCTTGTTGTAATTTTTACAAAGCCGGGAAAATGAAGTGTGTCAGCCCCATTTTCATTGCCGGTGAAGGCGATTTTTCTTGTCTTGTAATCCAAAGCTACTCCGTCTCTTTTAGGCTTCGTTTTGGTGTGGTCGGGGTATTTCCAGTTGCCGGTGATGGCATGGTATCCGCTTCCGGAACCTAGTCGAATGAGGGCGCTGTTCGCTTCACCATTTTGGTGAAGTAGTTCATCAAGCAGTTCGATGGCTTCCTGAAAGTCGTTATTTGGAAAAACTTTAAAAAACTGTTTCTCTGCCTCCAGGTATTCCTTTGTATGCTGACGTAAGAGAGTCAACCACTGATGACCATTGATTTGATGTAAGTGATCTGCATTTGTCGGCTTTTTTTCCGGAGCTTTCTGATGAATGAGTTCCAGAAGCTTATTGCCCCAGTTGATTCTCAGACTGCCGGAAGCCCCTTCAGGAGCAGTCTCGCATAAGGTGACAAAACCGGTATCCAGAAAGTCCTGTTCATGACCCCCCTGACGTCTGTGTTTCCAGGTGCCATAACCTTCGTAGTCGTATGGGTAGATGCCGTCCACATCTCCGGAGTAGATCTTCATCGGTACACATCGACCTCGTGTACTCAGACTAATATCACCTACCTGGAGCAATCGCATAAAATTCCCGTTAATGCCTCCGAAAAGCCGCTTGTCATCGAACGTTTCTTCACCGGTTTGCTTCATCAGATATTTTCCTATTACACTTCTTAGAGCTCCCTTGAGTGAACTACCGGGTATGATGATGTTACCATCCACATCTGTTATGTGTTTACGAATTGTTTCATAGGGCTTATTCCGTTCGTTCAGGAACGGGCAATAGCTGCGATGCCAGATAAGCTGGGGATGACTTTTTGCCTTTTTTCTGAGTATTTGTTCTGCTTCTGCTACCCGATTTTTTGCCAGAGCAGCGGCATAGAAAGTCACTTCCTGATTACTGAGCATTTTTTGGAAGGCGCGTTGATGAACGAAAACATATTGGCCGCTGTCATCGTCATAAAAATAATCCTCTCCCAGGGCGTAATCGTTTTCTTTCGCCGCACCTATATAAACCGGGGTGATGACTCGAAGGGTATATTGTACCGCTGTAAACGGACCTTGCATGATCAGTTAGTTTAAAAAGAAAGAAAAAGAGTTCTGCCGCAGCGCCACACAGGATGCGTAATGGGAGGTTGAACTTCCGTAGGTTTAAGGTCTACTGTTTTGCCCAGCACGAAGGTGGCTTCTTGCTGGCCGGTGTGAAAGCAACTACCTTCCTTAAACATAAACACGCTGCGTTTGCGCCAGGTATTGTAGGGCTCACTAAGCCAGCCGCCTCGTTTCAGGATGTCGTATCCATAATGATCTCCACTCAATGCTTCTTCAAGTTCCTGTTTGTCCGAAGGACAATACAAGCCCAGATTGATGGCAAGATTGCGATTAGGAACAATACCAAAGCGGAAAGATTCGATTGAGGCAATTTCAAACTTTCCGTGTCCTACATTTCGGTCCGTACCAATTCCCTCCTCACCCAAAAAACGAAGCGTTGCTTCAAATTTGCTTCGCACTTCGTCGTTTTCAAAACGGCAGAGAAAGAACAACCCGGCATTATCTGAGAAATAATGACGTTCGATATAAAAAATTCGAGTGTCTTCCTTCCCATCGCGCGAAATACTTGCTCTCGGAACAACCCTGCTTGTCAGGAATGTGATTTCCTGAATGTGCTTAGCTGCCCAGAAAGCACCACGAAAATTTTCTTCTCTGATATATGGGACAGTGTCTCCGCCCGTCAGTAGCGATTCGAAGATGGTTTGATCAACAAAGGCTGCCTTTTTGATTTTCTTGCGCAATGATGCCGACCCGTCAGCAATGCTTTCATTTCCTTTCTGTACAAAAAACTGTGGACGCGGAAAAAAGCAAAGGATGTTGTCATCCTGTTGTACGAACGGAAAGAGGCTACTGATGCTGAATTTTGCAGGATTATCAGAAGGTAACAATTCATCAAACCCCAAACGCGCGGCGGAAAAGAACAGGGCAGCATAAAAAGCATCGCTGTGCACGGTTGGGGAACCCGAAGCATAGTCTGCACGTTCATTACCTATATGTAGAGGAGTAGTAAAGCGAAGCCGGTAGCGAATCAATTCCTTGTTCATATTTGCAGATATGATTCGATAGTTTTGTGAATAGGCTGTTTTAGATCAAACTTTACCTGTCCATAGCCTCTGCTGCCACTTCCTCCGAGATAGTCGTCTTCAAGCAGCTTGATGCCGGCGTAGAAAGTCTCTAAGTATTTTTTCTCATTTACATCTGCTTCTTTCTGTTTGTCTGCAACAATATTGACAATAAACTCTACATGAAAGGTTGTGCCTGCCGGAATACGTTCTATTTGACGTGGATGTTTGGCTACACCCGAAATACGATCAATGGTATTTTCGAACTTGATTTCGGAATAGGGCATGTCTGTGAATTCCGAATCACGCAGTTTGTTAGCGGACTCTGGTGTCAGGTATGCGTCCCGCACAATGATTCTCGATGGATTTCCGTCTTCGTTTTTTCCACCCAAGGCACCAAATAGCGCTCCAACAGGATGACCGGGTTTTCTTGTAGTGTCCGATTCCCCGTGTGCAATATCTAACAGGGAGCGCATTTTCCCCTTCAGGGAACTTCCCGGAATATACGGTTCGTTATTGTCTTTTCTTCTTACTACTGGGCTGTCTACACCACCTATGTCAGTGGTATCCTTGGAGTCTCCAATGTGAAGTCCGGTTTCCAGCTTGAGTGTTCCGGAAATGATGATTTTTTTATAGAGTTTCATTTTTTGAATTTTTCTGGTGAACATTTATTTGCCTCCCGCTTCAGCATGGTAGGCTACTATGGCTTCAATGATGTTGACGAAATTTTTAAATCGCTGTTTGTCGCCTCTTATTTCCGAAAGCAGAGGACCTACTTCCTTATAGAAATCCTCGATTTTTGATGGTTCATTATTTTTTTTTGCACGTCCAACTGCATATGCAATTTTGGGATCGAGTAGGACGATGTCGTTTTTACAATTATCAAAGTCCGCCTGAATTCTTTTGATCTCACCAAAAAATTTTCGTATTTGCGAGGTGCTTAGCTTTTGAATAGTTCGCTCGCGATTGCCCTCACGACGCAAGGAATTTCGGGCGAGGTCCTCGCCTAGACGCTTCAGGACGGGTAAATCTTCCTCTTTTATGCCATCATTGAGCATACGTGTGTTTAATGCCATAATTATGAAGTTTTGGTTTTCAGTTCAAGTTCTGCCCAGCGGCAGGCTGCAATAAATGCATCGAAGCGTACCGCTGTGTGTTGGTTTTTATAATTGCCGGCAAACAATAGGTTTTTCAAGGTTTCCAGACAATCTTTCTGCGAAGCATTCCTTTCTTTGGACTGTTTTGCCAGGGTATAGGCTGCCTGCCATTTCCAGCTTATGTCATTCTTCCGATACAGATTCCAGTATGCAAACATTTTCATAAGCATTCCCTTCGACATGCATTTTTCAACATCAATCCAGCGAACAAGGTCGTTTTTGCATTCCACTACAAAGGGTATTTCATATTCCCAGTGAAGAGGAATATCAAATATTGTTATTGCATTTTTTGTTGCTTGTACGTCCTTGGTTTCATACCGATATGCCTTTGCAATATCTTCAGCCTCTCCCGCGAGTTCGGCAGCTTTTGCAATCGGAAACTTTGGATTGACAATCACCATCCCTGCCGAAAGACTGATATCATTGCGGTTGCAGACAAACTTTTTGAATGCCGTGCGTATATCTATGGCAAACCGAATGAGTAAGTCCCAACGTCCTACAGCAAATACATCATCCCCTCCGGAATAGACGATATTGACATGATGTGTATAATGCTCCTTTTGACGTATAGTATTAAGATAACCGCTGAAAAACTGATCGAGCTGAGCGGACAAAGTTGACAATGAAGAAAAGCTTGCCTCTTCTTTTTGAAATCCCTTCATGAATAGGTTACCCAGGTTGTCTACATCCATGCGAAGAACACCGAGTTTATCTTTCTGATCGTTTACCGGGTCCACGAGGCACAGTTCCTCCAGTGTTCGGGTTTTCCGATCATGTTTGGCCATGGGTAGTCCTCCAAAAAACCGAAATCCCCATGCGGTGGACTTCTGTGCAATATCCTTACTGATTCGGGGCTCTTCATTCAGACATAGATCTATGAATTGCAGGGCAGACAACTGATGGTTTGTTTTTTGATCCAGTACCTCCCATTGTGTTTTCAATGCTATCACCATACTTTCTGATTCTTTTATTCGACGCAGGATTGCCTGCGCCTGATAAAGTCTTCCACCGAGTTCGATTTGTTCATAAACAGCCGGAGACACAATTGACGAGTCTGCTTCATCAGGATCCCGTTCCAATACTCTGCTTTTACCTTTCGGAATTTCTTCCGCAGTTACGCTACATACATCAGTGTCACCCCCTGACCCCACAGGTTCGAAAAAAGTTTCAAAATTTTCGATTAGCATAGGACGGTGCTTACGCCGCTTTTTCTTTGCTGTTTTTTCTGAAAGCAAATGCCACAGTTCTCCTATCGTCAATGTTTTGCCGGGATGGTCTTGCGTAATAGCATGGAGTCGACTGTTCACTTCTTTCATCGAAAAAGCAATCGAGCCAATATACACGTTCAGCCCGCAGCCAAAATCTTCGAACATCTTTTTTTGAATGGCTTCTTCATACGATGCAAGGTGTTGGCGTACTTTCTCCGTATTGGGTAGGAGCAGAAAGAACTTCCCTCCGGCTGCATAAATCTGATTGACCACTGAAGCATTACATTCCTCGCTGAGTTCCATACATAGCGTCTCTGTGAGAAGCTGTACATAGAACGACCTTCCTTTAAGGCTTTTCATAGCCCTTTTGTTACTGATATTGTAAATGAATCCCTGAATCCCTGAAATGTCGCCACAAACCATCAGCACAGGATAATGACCTTCAGATACAATAGCCTTGCTTTGGGTATCTGTCAATAACGCGGAATGATGGTCATTGTCATAAGCTGCCAGGCAATGTGCAAACGCGCCGGTAATTTTGGAATGTTCAAACAGACTACAATTGGGATAGTCTATAGTAGAAGCGGGAATATACCAGAGGTATTTTTTTAACAGGTGATATACCGTAGTAATAAAAGCCTGTGGATCGGTACAGTTGACCGCTTCGAATTCTTCGCAGAATTTTTTCCATAATTCAGGGTAATCGTTTCGGACGTTGAGCGTTATCGCTTCTTGAGGAAAGATGGTTTCATTTCTGCTGAGCACTTGAAGAGCATAACCGAAATTTGCAGGAATACCTTCATTATGCAAAGGGGTGCTTAGCTGGGGGAAAACGGAAAGCATAGGTATAGAGCGAAACTTGTCCCTACCATGTTCCGGATTGGCTTCCAAATGTCGTTCACTATTGCGGTCTATTCCGCTACTCCAATGGTCGGCAAGAGTAATAATCCCCTGTTGCTTATTGGTAGGGCGGTGATGGTAAACAGCAAGATTGATTAGATTGTTTTCGCCTTCGCCTAATAATCCCGCTGCCGCAAACTTTTCTTTATATAGTTCTAGAAAATAGTTGCTCCATATGACGTGCTGATGAGTGTAATATCCTCCTTTTCCCATATGGCATATCTGGCCTGCGGATTGTTTGGACTGATCAAGCATTGTAGACCGCTCAAGCGAAATATCTGCCCGTTGTGCGAATTTTCCAATATCGTGAAACAATCCGGCGAGTGTGTATAAGTATTGATTCATGGTTGCTAATTTTTTGGAAGTCTGCGAATAACTCCGAAACCGTGGCTGACGCTTTTACCTAGTCCAAGATGATTAGGAAGAGAAACATTAGATTTGAATTCCACATCAAAGGCTAGAAGGGGGATGCCTTTATAGGTGACTTTTCTTTGCTTCTGTATATTGACAATGGATACACTAATTTCTTTATCTATATGCCAGTCAACGCCTTTAGCAAAGGAAAGTATGTTGCCGGTAAGAATTTTTTCCAAAAGCTTTACCCGTTCAGTTAGTGAATCGATGGTAGGGAAGAGCTGATAATTGGCGCTATTTAGTGCGATCCAGTTTTTGAGTGAATAGGTGAAAGTGTCGTTCCAGAGATTCAGGGTGACGGTGTTAAGGTCAAGACGGTTGATTTTTAGATCATAGCGCTGGCCCCTGACATTGATATCCCAGTTTTTGAAACTAAATAGTTTATGTATCTCATCGACGCCGTCTCCAATACAAAAAATATTAGGCTTTCTACCGGAAGATTTATATTGAATCAACGGGTATTGATACAAAACTTCTGTGTCGCTTTTATGCTGGTGGAATAGAAGATTTTCACGTCCTACCTTTTCGATGATTGCTCCCCTAAACGCAGACACCTCCCTTTGTGCAAGTTGATTATCGAATTCTACGAATAGGGTTTTCAGTTTTTTCATAATTGACCTCTGAATAAGCATTTGGAATACAAAATATGAATATGTTTAATGGTTTGCAAGAGCACAGAGAACAGAAAGCAAAGGTTAATTAAGTGGATTGTACTATTCTGGATCATGTTGACCCACCCATTCTTATTCCTGCTAACATGTCACGAATCTCGATTCCGGGATGTTGACCCACCTGTCTTGAGCCCAAAGGAGTAGGATTAGCTGTTATTAAACACACAGATCTTAGAAAGTAGGTGTTCGCAGGACATGGATTGGAACAAAGAGCTGTTGACCTCGTAAGTGAGGAAAAGAAAATTCCTTCAACGGCAACGGAATCTAGCATGGAAAATGGAGCGGTGCTGATGTAATTCAGTCTGCATCGTAAGAAAGGCTGAAAGCCTTTCTACCTTCAATAAAGCTTCAATGTTGATGTTTGTTTGTCTTGTGTCTCGAACAGTGCGTTCCATTATTTTTCTTCCATTGAAATTGTAAAGTATTATCAATGGAAAAAAGCCATCGCCACGTATAAAATGGAGATTTCAAACTAAAAGGTTGTCTCAACGTTTAAGAAGCCTTCTTCAACTCATTTAGCTATTTATGCAGTCTTTTTACAAATTGATTATAGCTAGTTTTGAGCAAAAATGAATCGTTTGGTGGTGGCTGAAAGAAAAAAGCCCATAAATCAACGATTTGCAGGCTTTTAAATTGATTTGCTTACTGGCGGAGAGAGAGGGATTCGAACCCCCGGAGCTGTTACACTCAACGGTTTTCAAGACCGCCGCATTCGACCACTCTGCCATCTCTCCGGGCGCAAAATTAGAATAGCAGTTGAATTTTCAAAAAGTTTTTCCGCATGAGCTTGAATATTTTCAAACCTTATGTTAAATCAACGGCGCAAAGCCCTTTCTACACTAAGAAATCCAATATTTGCGTTTTCGTCTCAGACAAGTTCGCGCAATGGTCAAGGGTTTAAAAATGATGATAGCAATGGTGGCATTGAGCCTAGGACTAACGAGATGCGCAGAAGCGAGAGTAGAACAATCAAATACTTTTCAGACTATGGATCAACACGGAGGTAATTCAATGGAAAAAAGACTGGATACAGCAACGTTTGGCGCGGGTTGTTTCTGGTGTACTGAAGCTCAGTTTCAGCAACTGGAGGGAGTAATAAAAGTTGAGTCGGGGTACAGCGGTGGTTTTATAGAAAATCCTACATATAAGCAGATATGCACCGGTACTACCGGACATGCCGAGGTGACCAATATCTATTTCGATCCGTCGGTAATTAGTTTCGACGAACTGCTGGCTGCTTTTTGGGTGGCGCACGATCCTACTCAGCTAAACCGCCAGGGAAATGACGTAGGTACTCAGTATCGTAGCGTTATTTTTTATCACAACGAAGACCAGAGGAGAAAAGCTGAGGACTATAAACGGCGCCTCAATGAAGAACAGGCATTTGCGTCAAATGTGGTTACCGAGATATCGCCTTTCACTAAGTTCTATAAAGCGGAAGACTACCATCAGAATTACTACAACGAAAACGGCTCGCAACCTTATTGTGTATTTGTGGTAAAACCTAAGCTGGATAAGTTTAAGAAGGTATTCGCCGATAAACTGAAGAAATAGTCGGGGCTACACTTATCATTCTCGTTGTTTGATATTCTTCGGAACCTTGCCTTTTTCCCATTCCCGAAGGAATCTATACAGCGCGGCACTCATCGTCTATAGAGCCTTTTCGGGAAGTAACAAATGGGGTTAAAACGCACAGGACATTTCCCATTTTGCATTTTACTTCTCTGTTTCTGAAATACAAAAAAAGCCGTCCCTTATGAGGACAGCTTCTTTTCTTCTGTGCGGCAGAGGAGATTCGAACTCCCACGCCCTTAACAGGCGCTACCACCTCAAAGTAGTGCGTCTACCAGTTTCGCCACCGCCGCATCTTTGAAGGAGTGCAAAGGTAAAAGCAAATTTCAAAACTAAAAAGTCCCGAGAGTAAAATTCATGGAAATCATTCGCACACTGTACTTCGCTTCGTTTTTTATCGTGTAAGATCTGCGTTCAGGATTTTTTGCTCCTATCGTCTCAATATGATCCTGAAAGTTGTTCCTTTCCCTACCTCCGAATGTTTGACAAAGAGCGATCCATGGTGATATTGCTCGATGATTCGTTTGCTGAGTGAAAGTCCAAGTCCCCAGCCACGTTTCTTAGTAGTAAATCCAGGTTTGAATATTTTTCCCGCCAGATGTTTGGGAATGCCTTTACCGCTATCGCAAATGTCAATCCAGACCTGGTGAGGATGGTTCGTAACGTTTATGGTGATGGTTCCCTTTCCATCCAGTGCATCCAGTGCATTACGCATCAGGTTTTCCAGCACCCAGTCGAGTAATTGACCGCTAACATTGGCAACGATTTCCTCTTCATTCGTTTGCAGTGAAAAAGACACCCTGCTGGGTGCGCGTCTTTGCATGTATTCCACCATATTTCTTACACGTCCCACAATATTCTCCTCCTGCATTTGAGGTACGCTTCCCACTTTGCTGAATCTGTCTGCCACGAGTTTCAAACGTTCCAGATCTTTTTGCATTTCAGCTACGGCTTCTTCATTGCAATTGCTTTCCTTCAATAGTTCCAGCCAGGCTTCTATGGAGCTGAGCGGTGTACCCAGCTGGTGAGCCGTCTCCTTCGACAGCCCTACCCATACCTGATTTTGCAGTGAACGATGGGCTGCGGATATGGCTACGAGTACTACGAAGAGAAACAGAAATATGATTGCAAGCTGTACATAAGGGTAGTAGCGTAGTTGTGTGAGCAGATACGACTCTCCATAATAGATAAGGTTTTTTCCGATCCCAAAATCTGCCACGATGGGCGGATGCATGTCCTGGAACTCCTGTAGTTTTTTCTGGAGGTGCTTCTCCATGCTCTTCACCCGTGCAGAGTCTATGTTTTTATGGTCTACGATATTTTTCTGTTCATCAACAATGATGAGCGGAATAGTTGTATTCTGCGAAACAAAGGTTTGGGCGAAGGTGATCTCCTCATCGTTGGTGGCAGTAGCCAGTGTTTTGATACTGAAAGCAAGCTGCTCTACTTTTTTCTTTTCCTCCTCGGCGAGTTTGTGTGCCAACTGGTTGGTATAGTAGAGCGAGGCAGCGACGATACACAGCGCAACGGTGACCAGATATGTTTTCCAATTAATGTACTGTCGCATAAAGGCTTTCGCAAAACGGGTGTACGGTAAAAATATTGTGATTTTAAGTGAATAACTATATTTTTGTCGGCGGAAATTTTCTCCTCAATGGCTACGCAACACAACAACCAGGAAAATCTGATCGATAACCCCGCTGACATAGAACTGAACAAGCCTTCGAAGTCGCGCTTTTTGTTTCTCCTGTTTTTCTTTGGACTGTTTATCTTTTCATGGGCTGGCTGCTACAATCTTTGGGAGCATAAATATGAGGGATACGATGCTGAAAATGCTCCGAAAAGCAGTTTGTATACGCCCGAATACAAATAATCACCTCATTGCCCTGCAATGATCGTTTCTGCGTATGATACCGCTGTTGTCATTCTTAGCTATAATGGCAAAAAATGGCATGAGCTGTTTCTGCCCGGTATCGTCCGTGAGGCGGGGGATGATTATGAGGTCGTATTGGTAGATAATGCTTCTACTGATGATACGCTTGAATATGTTCAACAAAATTTTCCTACCGTAAAGACACTGCAGATCGCAGTTAACCGGGGCTTTGCCAATGGTTATTACGAAGCGCTTCGGCAGATCCAGGCGAAATATTATGTCCTGCTCAGTGCCGACTTCGAGGTTACACACAACTGGTTCCCTCCTTTGCTGCACGCGATGCAACGATATGAGGGACTGGCGGCATGTCAGCCGAAGATCCGCTACTGGCGCGAGCGTGAGTATTTTGAATATGCAGGTGCCGGCGGTGGATTTATGGACAATTTGGGATATCTTTTTTGCCGGGGACGTTTGTTTGCCGATCTCGAAAAAGACCATAGACAGTATGATGATGACGTGGAAACGTTCTGGGCGTCTGGTGGTTGCCTGATGATAAGGGCAGATTTATATCATCAGGTAGGCGGACTTGATCCTGACCTCTATGCACACATGGAAGAGGTGGATCTTTGCTGGCGATTGAAAAATGCAGGATACAGGATCGGGTATATTGGTGGTTCTACTGTCTTTCATGTAGGCGGCAGTGTGATCTCTTATGGCAGTCCGCAAAAGTTGTATTACAACTTTCGAAACAGTCTGATCCTGCTGCTGAAAAACGAACGCGGTTCAAAGCTGCTCTGGCTTTTCCCGCTGCGGCTGGTGCTCGATGGCGTGGCAGGCGCACAGATGCTGCTCAAGGGACAGTTTCGCGAAACATTTACAATTGTCAAAGCTCACTTTCATTTTTACGGCAGTATTGGTAAGTGGTGGAAGAGAAGGAGGGAGGCGCAGAAGCTGGTCTCGCATCGCAATGAGGAGGGCTTGTTTCGAAAGAGTATCGTCTGGCAGTACTTTGCACTGAAAAGAAAGACTTTTGACAAGCTCAACTTTCAGCCGCGACGACTTTCCTGATAGTGGAGATAATTCCATGTTTTCACCGACAGTTTTCGTGCATTTACCGATTTTCTGCTCTGTTTTACCGAAGCTGTTTTTAAAGCCTTATTTCGCTTCATACCTTTACTTAAAATAACCAAACGACATGTCGCAATACGGAGACAGGCAAGGAGGGAGAAAGGTTTTTTTAGGCGTTCTCATCATTATTATCGGACTGTTCGTTTTTCTGAAACAGGTGGGATTGATTCCCATGCTTAATTTTCGCGAAAACTGGCCGCTGATACTGATTGCCATCGGCGCGCTCATCGGTGTAAACAATCGTTTTTCCACCCCAGCCCCCTATATACTCATCGCTATAGGGATATTCAACTACATCCCTGCTTTTACCTTCACTTTGGGCGGCAGAGAAGTTGATTCAGAAGATATGGTGGTCCCTTTGCTACTTATTCTGGCAGGACTGGTCATCATTTTGAAACCAAAAAAAAAGTCCTGTAGAAACTTCAACAATCCGGAAGTTACCCATTCAAAAACCATAGAGTCTACGGTAGTATTCGGTGGACGCAAAGAAATTGTAACGTCGAAAGATTTTATGGGCGGCAGAGTGACCGCTACTTTCGGCGGCACAGAGATAAACCTGCTTCAGGCAGATAGTCCGCAGTCCAACATTGTACTGGAAGTAAGAGCGATTTTTGGCGCCTGCGAAATCATTGTTCCTTCCAACTGGGAAATAAAGAACGAAGTAGAAACAATAATGGGCGGCGTCGAAGATAAACGTACACTTCATACTTCCGAGAATGCCGAAAACCGAAAAACTCTTGTACTTCGCGGATCTTGCTTCTGCGGAGGAATAGAAATCAAGTCGTTCTGATAAACGAAACGAAGCGTCTTTTTGGGCTCTTTTTCGACATGAAAAAAGTGCCGGGAAAAGCAGATTTATGAGATCATTCACCGCACAACTTATTTATCGCATTGTTTGCGATGAAGTTTTTACAGAACAGTACGAAGAGCAGTGGCGTATCATTTTTGCAAACGATGAGAAAACCGCACTTGCAGAAGCTCGCCGGATGGGAACGGAAGAAGAATGCTCCTTTGCTGATCGTCATGGCAGGACGATCCGGTGGGAGATGATTGCCGTGAAGGAATTGAAGGAGGTAAATATGAAACACGGCGCGCTGATTTTCTCAGTGATAAAGGAGGTAGAGCCTATAGCCGCTCCGGTTTGGACCAAAGAACATTTTGCTTAAGCAATGGAAGGGCTTGCGCATAATATTCGGGTACTGCTGCTGTTGATTTTTTGCGCTACGCTTCTTTCGCTGGGTTTGATTTTTGCACATCTTGGACTGGATTGGCAGTTTATTATCTATGACGCAATAATCAGCGCCACAATCCTTACTGCTTCTGTCTGGACAGGACTAGCTGTGGTGAGGGCTTATCCTACCAAGGTGGGGATTGGCTTTTATGCGCTTGCTATCGGTGTCGTATGCGGACTCGTAGTCTGGTATCTGAACCGGCTCGTGCTGAGCTGGTTGCTGCACGATGAAGTCGGCTACATTCGATGGCTTCGTACCACTCAGATGGCCCGACTCGTGGTATCAATTCTGGTTAACTGCTGGCTGATCACACTTGGAGCATTTTACCGACGTAGCCGCGAACTCGAAGCCAGATTTAAAAACGTATCAGATGCGGCATCCCTGCACAGGGAGGCTGAACTGTTTAAGCTTCGTCAGCAACTTCAACCTCATTTTTTGTACAATAGCCTGAATTCGATCAGCGCATTGATCCTGCTTCAGCCGGAGCAGGCTCAGGAGATGATCGGCAAGCTTTCCGACTTTCTGCGCAATTCAGTAAAAAGAGAAGCCCGCGATGTGATACCCGTAGAGGAAGAACTGGAGTACATCAAGGCTTATCTCGATATAGAAACAGTTCGTTTCGGTGATAGGTTAAATGTGGTTTACGACAGAGAGCAGATAGACAATGCAACCATACCTCCTTTTTTGCTGCAACCGATTTTAGAGAACGCAATTAAATTCGGATTGTATGGACGAACAGGCGAAATTGAGATTCGGATACACCTGACTGTTCATCAGGGAACTTTGATCCTCACTATTTCCAATCCCTACGATCCTGCCAATAAGCCCCCTTCCGGTACGGGTTTCGGATTGGAGGGTATTCGCCGCAGATTGTACCTGTTATATGGTAGAACTGATCTGCTCGAAACGAGTCACAATAATGATACATTTATCACGGTTTTGAAAATCCCCCAGAGCCATGTATACAGCGATATTGATAGACGATGAACCCCTTGCGCGCCAGTTTGTCCGGGCCCTATTGAAGCCTTATTCCCAGGTCAGTATTGTGGCTGAGGGTGGAGATGGATTTGAAGGCTTTAAACTCATACAACAGCATAATCCGGATCTGGTATTTCTCGATGTACAGATGCCAAGAGTGAACGGATTTGAAATGCTTGAGCTGCTTGAAACACCACCTTCTGTGATCTTTACGACCGCCTTTGATGAATATGCGTTAAAGGCCTTTGAGGCACATGCCGTTGATTACCTCCTGAAGCCTATCACCAAAGAACGGTTCGACAGAGCGTTGCAGAAATGGCTGGAACAGGCTACTCTTCGTCGTCCGGTGCAGATGCAGGATTTGCTTCAGGATAAAGTATATGACGGGTACCAACATCGTTTGGTGGTGAAAGATCAGGGGATGATCCGCATTATTCCCTCACAGGATATTCACTATGTTGAAGCAAATGATGACTATGTAAAGATCTTTACAAAGAATGGCAATTTCCTCAAGAAAAGTACACTCAGTCGGATAGAAACTACGCTCGATCCACGACAGTTTGTACGGGTGCATCGTTCCTACCTTATACCTGTTAGTCAGTTGCATCGGATAGAGCCTTATGAAAAGGACAGTCATATTGCCCTGTTGCACTGCGGTGCGAAAGTAACGGTAAGCAAGACCGGTATGGCAAGGCTTAAGGAAATACTTGGTTGGTAATCTGATCCGGCTGATCCTGACTATCAGCGACATCTACCTTTTACTAGCCGGGTCTGATTTGAGAATTTCTTCAGCTCTTTCCACCGCTTCGTCGATATTGTTCAGAATATTTCTTTTGTTAAGTATCTGATACATTCCGGCTTTCAGCAGCTCTGCTTTTACGACACGATTTGCTCCTGAAATCACGATGGTCGTACCTCTTGACACCAGTCGCTGATGAAACTGGCGGAGTGTGTTTATGCCTGTGGCGTCAATGAAGGGCACATGCCTCATGCGAATGATCAGCACTTTGGGAGCCTGATTCAGATCAGACAGTATTTCCTGAAATTTTTGCGAAGCACCAAAGAACAGAGGACCGTTGATCTCATAGAGCATTGTCTTTGGAGGGATATGCGCCAATTCCTCTTCAAAGGTTTGCTCGCTTTCCGATTTCGCAGCGGCTGTATTACCCGCAGATGCTACAGTGGTGGCTTCACTCATACGTTTCATAAAGATGAAGCTGGAAAGGATCATTCCGATTTCGATTGCCAATATGAGGTCAAAGAAGACCGTGAGGAAGAAAGTGGTGAGTAATACCGCAACGTCCAGGCGGTTGCTTTTCAGCAGATGTACAAAATGCCTCCATTCACTCATGTGGTAAGAAACCACCACCAGTATACCCGCCAGACAGGAAAGCGGGATCAGCTTTGCCACTGGTGCAAACAGCAACATGATCAGCAACAAAAAAACTGCATGTACGATGCCTGAAATCGGTGTCCGACCTCCATTCTTGATGTTGGTTGCCGTACGCGCTATGGCACCCGTTGCCGGAATGCCGCCGAACAAAGCTGAAAAGATATTCCCCGTTCCCTGAGCTACCAGTTCCATATTGGAACGGTGTCGTCCTCCGATCATTCCATCGGCTACCACTGCGGAAAGCAGAGATTCAATAGCACCCAGCAACGCAATAGCCACTGCGGGTTGTATCAGGTCTTTTATGATCGCAAAGTTTATCTGCGGTACCTGAGGAAGCGAGATATTATTGGGAATTTCTCCAAAGCGGGTTGCGATAGTTTCAACAGGCAACTTCAGATAGTACACCAGTAGAGTTGAACCTACAATTGCGACCAGCGAACCCGGAATCTTTGTCGTGATACGATGAAAGTTTAGGGAAATGATTACGGTGGAGATCGCTATCGCAGTGGCAATAAGATTGGCAGTATTGAAGTGCTGAAAATAGGCGACCCATTTTTCGGCCAGCTCTGCAGGCGTTTCATTCATTTGGAGCCCGAAGAAATCCTTTATCTGTGTACTGAAAATGACCACTGCAATACCACTGGTAAAGCCCACGATCAGAGGGTAGGGTATAAACCTGAGGTAATTCCCAAGTCGTGCAAGCCCCATGGCAATGATGAGAAAGCCGGCGAGAAAAGTCGCGATGGTAAGTCCCCCTACGCCATGTTCCTGAACAATTCCATATACGATGATGATGAACGCTCCGGTAGGTCCGCCTATCTGAACCCGACTGCCACCCAGAAAAGAAATGATGAACCCGGCTACAATCGCGGTGATGAGCCCTTTTTCCGGTGAAACACCGGAAGCAATGGCAAAAGCGATAGCCAGAGGTAGTGCTACAATTCCTACAATAATTCCGGATAAAATATCTCTGCTGAGTTGCTTTTTACTGATCCCTTCCTTAAGCAGTACAAACAGCTTGGGCGTAAATTCATTTGATCTCATTGGTCATTTAAAATAAATGGTTTGCAGGAGTGCAGCAGTAGGTCAAATGGGTGCACAAAGCTGAAACTATTTTTTGAGAAATCGCCTGAAAATGTGCAGCAGTGTTAATATGTAAAGGAGAAATGTATTCCCAGGCTGTCAGTAACGGCAGGAAATCGAATGTTTTCGTATGCTTTTTTGTTCGCTTGTTAAGCGATCGTATGGTAAGAGAAGAATGCTTAGCGTTCTTTATCTACTGCCATCACCGTGCGCAGTTTCAGGCGCTTGGCTGCGTACATCACCTTATAGATTTGTTCAGCGTTGGCTTTCTTATCGGGATTGATTACTACCGTAGGTTCTGCATCTTCCGATCTTTTTACCACCGCTTCAATAGCATTTTGCAGAGAATCAGGATCTACAGCTCTGGTGCCGACAAACAGCCTTTGAGTAGAATCAATAGAGACCACGACTGTTTGTTTGGCTTTGGTATCGCTTTGCCCCTTCGGGGTCATTACTTTTATGACGTTTGGATTGGCGAGCGTGGAAATGATCAGAAAAAAAAGCAACAGAATGAAGAGGATATCATTCAGAGCTGAAGTATGTGTTTCCGGTTTTTCCCTCAGGTGCTTTCTCAGGTTCATTTCAAAAGTGTCTAAAAGTTCATAAACTGCTTAGTTGCCAAAACTTATTTTGTCGGCTCCTGCAGTATATCCAGAAATTCAACCGAAGCAGCTTCCATCCGGTTTACATGCTTATTGATCTGTGCATTGAGATAGTTGTAAGCGATATATGCCAGCAAACCGATGATCAGTCCCACAGCAGAAGTTACCATTTTGGTATAGATACCTCCGGCTATGTTTTCCAGAGAAAATCCCTGATGCTGAATGTTGAAGAACAAAATGATCATCCCTGCAATCGTACCGAGAAAACCGAACATAGGTGCGATACCGGCGAGTGTAGAGAGAATAGACAGGTTTTTTTCGAGTTGATATACCTCCAGTTTGCCGGTACTTTCCATAGACTTTTCAACATGATCGATGGGCTTTCCGATCCGGCTGATGCCTTTTTCAATGATTCGTGCTACCGGACCTTCTGTATTTTTTGCCAATGCCCGCGCTCCGTTCAGGTTGCCGCTGGTGATATGATCCCGGATACGGTACATAAAAGTGTTGTCGAGTTTGGAAGCGCGACGAATCACCAACAGTCTTTCTACAAAGACATACACCAGCAAAAGCGAACAGATCAGCAGCGGAATCATTAGAATTCCACCTTCGCGCAACAAATAAAGCAGGGAAATAGATGCCTCGCTGTCGCCTGAAGCTACCGTGCTGGTAACCGTATCGGCCTGCAGCAGCAATGATTGGAGTAAACTCATGTTCGGTTCGTAAGTTGTTTGTAATAATACTGTTTTTTGGAGGCAGGTGAAAGAGGCTGACGCGGAAATTATAGCAATTTTAGCAAACGGAGAAACGCAATAAAACCAGAACGCCGGAATACCTTTCATGGTATCCGGCGCTCCATAAAATAATATCGCTTACGCTATCGAAACAAGTTCAATTTCAAAAGTAAGATCGTGGCCTGCCAGCGGATGATTTGCATCCAGCAAAACCATTTCGTCTTTTATTTCAGCAATCACTACAGGAAATACATTGCCCATATTATCGCTCATATGCAACTCCATTCCTACTTGTGGGGTCATATCTGCAGGAAATTCCGCTTTGGGATATTCCATCATCATCTCCTGGCTGCGTTGTCCGTATGCCTGATCAACGGGAATATTCACTGTCTTCTTTTCGCCCGGAGTCATATTCAGCATAGCATTATCAAAGCCCTTTATCACCTGACCGCTGCCTACTGTAAATTCCAGTGGCTCGCGACCTTCTGAACTATCGAAAGTAGACCCGTCGTTGAGTTTTCCGTGATAGTGTACGCGAACGGTATCGCCATTCTTTACTTGTTGCATGATTGTTGATTTGATTAAAATAATTCTGATAAACCGGCAAGTTAAGCATATATTCCAGATGTCGGATTTATCTTTGTGGATTTTAACATGAGGCGCATGAAACGCTGGTTTTTGTACAGTTTGACATTATGGTTTTTCGCTACGTGGACTCTGCCCTCGTCCGCACAGCAGAAGGGACAGCCGGGAAGGAGCAGCCAGAGTGAATCTGCGCTCCCCGGTGCTGCCATAATGGATGCCTATCTTCCGTTGCTGAAAGGAAAGAGGGTGGCGTTGGTTGTGAATCAAACCTCCAGAGTAGGATCAGAACATTTGCTTGATACCTTACTGAAGCATGGCATCAAAGTGGTAAAAGTCTTTGTGCCGGAACATGGGTTCAGAGGCACTGCTGATGCCGGAGAGCAGATCAGCAATACAACAGATAAACAAACAGGATTGCCTGTTGTTTCCTTGTACGGCAAAAATAAAAAGCCTGCAAAGGAGCAACTCAAAGATGTAGACATTATAGTTTATGATCTTCAGGATGTGGGCGTTCGTTTTTATACCTACATTTCAACTTTGGAGTATGTAATGCAGGCTTGCATAGAAAGTGCTAAACCGCTGGTGATACTCGACAGACCTAACCCCAACGGACATTATATTGACGGACCGGTGTTAAAACCGGCTCATCGTTCTTTTGTAGGAATGCAAGCCGTACCGGTAGTATATGGTATGACAGCAGGAGAATATGCGCGTATGCTGGCAGGTGAGGGTTGGATAGAAAATGCAGACAAGCTCGACATGAAGATCATATCCTGTCGTCATTACGATCACAGTACATTGTATGAATTACCCGTGCCGCCTTCACCCAATCTGAAATCTATGGCTGCGATCTATTTGTATCCTTCACTTTGCTTTTTTGAAGGAACGGTTGTCAGCGTCGGACGTGGGACAGACAAACCTTTTCAGCAATGGGGACATCCGGATTTTGCTGGCAAGACAAGCCATTTTTTTATACCTCAATCTACTACCGGTGCCCGCAGTCCACTGTATGAAGGCAAAAAATGCTTTGGAAAAATGGAAGCGACCGATGTTGCAGAAGCGCTTGCCCGGGTAGACGGAAAGTTACAGCTCGATGCACTGATTACCGCTTACCGGTGGTATCCGAATAAGGCAGGTTTTTTCAATAATTTCTTTGAGAAGCTTGCAGGCACTGATGAATTGCGGAAGATGATTGAAAAGGGTATGAGTGCAGATGAGATTTGGTCTGCGTGGAGGAAAGACCTCGAAACATTTAACCAGATCAGGAAAAAGTATCTTTTATATCAGGATTTCGAATAGCCACTCCGGTCAATAACCGGCTACGGAACAAATTATCCAATGCAGGAATTCTTCGTTACCATTTACCGTTTTTTGCTTCGCCGAAGAGCGCTTTGCTGGCTGTTATTTTTGGGAAGTCTTGTATTGTGGATCGCCCTGGCGGTGCAGGTAAAGCTTCGTGAAGATATCAGCAGCATTCTTCCCGATAACAAAGCCCTGACTGCCATGAATAAGGTTGTCAGTCATACCCAGGCTGGCGAACAGGTAATCTTTCTGATGTCGCTTGCCGATACAAATCAGAGAGATCCCGACCAATTAATCCTGGCAGCCCAGGCATTCAACGATTCTGTTTTGTCTCGATACGGCAACTGGATCGACACGCTTTCGTTTCAGGTGGGCAGTGGACAGGAGGAACAACTCGCCGACATTTTCTCAAATTATTTACCTGTTTTTCTAACAGACGAAGATTTCCAAAGACTCGACAGTCTTACGACGCCTGAAGCCATCGACCAGACCCTGGAACAAAACCGAAAGATTTTGCTTTCACCGGCAAGTGTGGTTATGAAACAGTTTATCGCTCAGGATCCAATAGGAATGAGTGGTTTGGTTTGGAAAAAGCTAAGTGCGCTCCAGTTCGATCCCAGCTATGAATTGTACGATGGCTATCTCTTCAACAACGATCAGCGCAGGCTTACCTTTTTTCTAAAGCCGGCTTATAGTGCCTCAGAAACAGGAAAGAACGCTGCATTTTTCGATGTTTTGAATGAGGGCATTGATAGCTGGAAAAAACAACATCCGGAAGTGCAGGTCACCTACTTTGGAGGTCCGGCCGTTGCAGCGGGCAATGCTGCACAGCTTCGCATAGATACCATTGTAACCCTTTCAGTAACGGTGATCCTGCTGCTGGCACTCACTTATTATTTTTTTCGGAGAAAGAGAACACCCTTATTGCTGCTGGTACCGGTGTTGTACGGTGGCGCGATGGGAATGGCAATTGTATATTGGGTTCAGGGTTCTATTTCGGTGATAGCCCTTGGTGCAGGCGCCATCATTCTCGGTATTGCAATAGATTTTTCCATTCACTTCCTGTCGCACGCAAGACATGCCAAAGATCTGCCTGCTACAATAGCTGAATTATCGCATCCGCTTACGATTGGAAGTTTTACAACGATTGCAGCATTTTTCTCCCTGCGTTTTGCCAGTACGCCTATCCTTCAGGACCTGGGTTTGTTTGCTGCGGGTAGTCTTGCCGGTGCTGCACTTTGTACGCTGATCTTTCTGCCACATTTCCCTTTAGGTATTGCGAAGATTTCCGACAAGCCTACCATCTTCGACCGGCTTGGACAATGGCGCCCAGAGAAGAGCAAATGGATGGTAGCAGTGATTTTTCTGCTGACGCCCGTTATGATCTATTTCGCAGGAAATGTGGAATTCGACAGCGATCTGATGCATCTCAACTACCTTTCACCGAGACTGGAAAAAGCGCAGGAGGAAGTGCGGGAAGCCAACGCGCTTGCGCTGGGATCGGTATTTGTAATCGCCAACGGTGCAACTGATGATGAAGCTTTAGAAAGACTTGAGACAGCAAATGAAAGAATTGAAAGACTGATGGCGGAAGGGCGAATCAGAACTGCTACCAGTCCTGCAATGCTTTTGCCTTCTACTGCAGAA
>ENA-UOVV01000110-UOVV01000110.1-compost-metagenome-genome-assembly--contig:-NODE-110-length-124824-cov-16.940434_pt1 | contig 124824 bp, 84 predicted proteins | sample MGYA00238155_ERZ761577 | MGnify/ENA primary metagenome ERZ761577 (study PRJEB28898, sample SAMN06268775) | compost metagenome | isolation source: Emeryville, CA | place: USA:Emeryville, CA | collected...
CAAACAGAACCAAAATCTGTCGTACTACCATTATACTATCGGGCAATCCGTAAATGGAGTGCAAAAATAAGGACTCCCATGATTTCAGCAAATTTTTTCTCAATTTTTTTGAAAAAAAATTTCGGTAACAGCATGATTCTGTATCGGTTAGAAGGATACCGCAGGTCGCATTAGGGCTAAGTACCTGACCCGTGTGGTTTTACATAGGCGAATTCCAAACATATGCCGGGCCCGGCGGATTATTCAAAGGCATTGGAGTTGGGCTGATCAAATCAGCGAATTCAGATGTCGATAGAGACCCGGAAAGTTCCGTCGGATCTCATCCATAAACGCCTGATATTTCCCGTGGGAATAATAAAACAGGTCGAAGGTAATGGGGCTGGGTTGGGTACTCCAGGCGTCGATGGTCAGGGACAGCAGGGGTTTCCATAGCGCTTTGATGTCTTCTTCGGTTTCGAGGGGAGCACCGAACACTGTTCCGTTCGCCGGCATGGAAAAGACGGCGCCGTAGTTTCCCAGCAGTTCCGGAGTATTTGCATCGATATTCAGCATTCGTGGAGCCGAATATTCGCGACTGACAAAAGCCCGAATTCCGTGTCCGCTTTTCAGCTTAATGGATTCCGTGCTGACCTCAACTTTTCGAAGATTTTCCTGAGCCTGGTCGAACAGGTCCTGTTCACTTACCTCCCAGTCTCGGATATTGGGCTGCTTCAGGAACACGAACTGTTCGTTATAGTGAAACACAAGGGTGGAAAGGGTTCCGGGAATATCCTGGCGGAAGAGGATTTGATTCTCCTTAGCCACCCGGGAGAAGGAAGCCGGTTTGATCAGAATCTTCAGGTACTGTTTGGCATGTTCGTAGTCGGAAAAGAAAAAACGATGCGCACTAAGATCAATCTTCCTGCCCAGAATGTGCTGAAAAATCGCCTGCCACTGATGCGGTTGGTAAAAAAGTACATTGCGTACAATGCCCTCTATAGAAAACTCAGACTTTTCACCGGAGGGCGACAATACATGAAGGATTCCATCTTCCAGCTTTTCGATTTTTTCCGGCCGAGTCCGGTAAAAGTTCACGATTTCCGTCAGTAATTTTCGGTATTGATTGGCGGAAATCAATCCGGATAATCGGGTGGGCAGACTCAGATCAATGGTGTTCATCGTTTTTCTTTTCGTTCAGGATTCGGGTTTATTCTCATCCAAAACTAGAATGAGCCGATAGAAAAAAGAAAGGTGTTTTAGCCCAAAAAGCTTCGGGAAAAACACCTTTCAGCGAAACATGAGAGAAACCTCTGGCAATGCAGATTCGATATAAAGATTCCGTAGACGGGAAAAAGTAACATGCCATCATCTGAAATCTGAAAAGTTTTTTTCATCGGAACGAATAATGGGTAGTTCGGATGGAGGCCCGTATTTTTGCTGAAATGCAGAACAATTCAACTTCCCAGATTCTTACGCGCCTTGGTTTTTCATCGTTGAACCCGATGCAGGAGGCATTTCGGGATGCCGCCGCGCAAAACAAAGAGGTAATTCTGCTAGGCAATACCGGCTCGGGCAAAACCCTGGCGTTTCTGCTGGCGGTGACGGATCGGATCAGTCCGGGCCAAAAAGGAACCCAGGCCATGATCATTGTTCCCACCCGGGAACTGGCCCTTCAAACCGAAGACGTTTTCCGGAAAATGGGCACCGGGATCCGCGCAACCTGTTGTTACGGCGGCCATAAGAGGGAAATTGAAGAAAATAATCTGCTCGACGCCCCTACCCTGATCATCGGCACACCGGGGCGCCTGGGCGATCATATCCGCCGCGGCAGTATCGTTACCGACAGGATCGAAACCCTGGTTCTGGATGAATTCGACAAATCGCTGGAAGCCGGGTTCCACGAAGAGATCGCTTTCCTGTTTTCGCAGCTTCCTGCGCTACGCATGAAGATTTTAACGTCCGCAACCGAAGCGGTTGAACTTCCCGACTTCCTGGACCTAAAAGCCCCTGCACGCCTCAATTTCCTCAACGGTGAATCCGTTAACGGAAATCTGGAGGTAACCGTGTACCAAAGCGGGGAAAAAGACAAGATCGAGGCGCTGTACGATCTGCTCTGCACCATCGGGGCCAGACGAACCGTAATATTCTGCAATCACCGGGACGCCGTGGAAAGAACCCATGCCCTGCTGAAGGAAAAAGGTATTGTTTCCGTTTTCTATCACGGTGCCATGGAACAGGCAGAGCGTGAAATGGCGCTGTTCCGATTCCGCAGCGGCGCAGCCGATTTTCTGGTAACGACCGATCTGGCTTCACGGGGATTGGATATTCCCTTTGTGCGATTTATCATTCACTACCATCTTCCCGCCACCGAAGATGTATTTATACACCGGAACGGAAGAACCGCGCGTATGGAAGAAAGCGGAACAGCTGTTGTACTTGTTGGCCCCGAGGAAGAGCTCCCGGAATTTGTGGCTGCCGACACGCCCGCATTCAAAACCCTCGAAGGCGCTCCCCTGCCGGAAAAACCCAAATGGGGCGTGCTTTATTTCTCAGCCGGAAAAAAAGATAAGGTTAACAAAGTTGATATTGTTGGATTTCTCGCACAAAAAGGTCAACTGAAAAAAGACGATATCGGACTGATTGAAGTGAAAGACTTTTTTGCCTTTGCCGCAGTGCGGAAAAACCGGATAAATATAACGTTAACCAATATACGAAACGAAAAAATCAAGGGTCGGAAAATCAGGATTGACCTGGCAAAATAAAAAGTTCGGCAAGTAGTTCATAAGATCTGAAACGGTCGGCTTTTTCTTCCGCCATGGTGGCAATCACGATTTCGTCGACAGCATAGGCTTCCGCCAGTTCAACAAGAGCCTTTTTTACCTCTGGAGGCGTACCGGCAATGCAACGGGCACGATTGAAGAGGATACGATTCATTTGTTCGGGGCTGTATTCGATATTCATGATCGCTTCGCGGGGCGGTAATGGGCCGGTATTGCCCGATTCGATATGCAGCAGACGATAATCAAATTCGGCCTGCCACTCGCGGATTTTCTGCTGATCTTCCGAACAGAACACAAATATCCCCACACTGGTCATCGGCGCATTCAGCTCATCGGAGGGATGAAATTCTTCTCGGTATTGTCGAAGTACTTCGGGTCCGCCTATGGGATTAATGAAATGCGCGAAGGATAAGGCCATTCCGAAATGAGCGGCAATGCGACCGCTCCCCCCACTTGAGGTGAGCATCCAGAATTCCGGGGCCGTGTCGGTAACGGGAATCGCTTTGATTTTTTCGTGGACCGTTCCCGGCGTGGCGTCGCCCCGGATAAAGGCACGGAGGTCAACCAGCTGCTGAAGAAAATCTTTTTCGCTGAACGTGTTTGACGGATTGAGAAGATAGGCGGTATACCGGTCGCCGCCCGGCGCCCGTCCGATGCCCAGATCAATTCTTCCGGGAAAAAGGGTTTCGAGCATCCGGAAGTTTTCAGCCATTTTGAGGGCGCTGTGGTTCGGCAGCATGATGCCACCGGACCCCACCCGGATACGTTCCGATTCGCCCGCCAGATGGGCTATCAGCACTTCCGGCGTAGAGCCGGCCACCATTTCGAAATTATGGTGTTCCGAAACCCAGTATCGGGTATAGCCCAGTTTATCGGCAAATCTCACCAATTCGGAAGACTCAAGAATGGCTTCACGGGCATTGCTTCCTCTTCTGATCTGCGACTGATCCAGGACACTAAGCCTTATCTTTCTCATTTTACTACATTGATTTTTGGCTTGGCTTTTTCGTACTGCGAAGGCCAGTGAATGGAATCTCCGAGTACAGTAGCGGCGCGGAGAGGAAAATAGGGGTCGCGGAGCGATTCCCTTGCGATCAGGATAAGATCGGCCTGCTCATTCTGCAGAATTTGTTCCGCCTGGAAAGGATCGGTGATCAATCCTACAGCTCCAGTTGGAATATGGGCTTCGGAACGTATTTTTTCGGAAAAGGGAACCTGATAGCCGGGACCCACACTGATCTTCTGATGGCCTACCGCCCCACCCGACGATACATCAATCAGGTCTACACCCAAATCCCTGAGCAATTTTGCCAGTTCTGCCGACTCGTCCGGATTCCAGCCACCATCGGCCCAGTCGGAGGCCGAAACGCGTACAAAAAGGGGAAGATTTTCCGGCATCACTTCACGGACGGCTTTTGTCACCTCCAGCACGATCCAGACTCTGTTTTCAAATGAGCCTCCATATTTATCGGTGCGTTTGTTCACCAGGGGAGAAAGGAACTGATGCAAAAGGTAGCCGTGAGCGGCGTGGATTTCGATAACGCGGTAGCCGATTTCGAGTGCTCGCTCGGTAGCTTTCCGGAAATCGTTGATCACCTTTTGGATTCCCTCTTCCGTCAGTTCTTCCGGGGCGAGCGTGCCTTCCTTGAACGGGACGGAGCTGGGCGCAACGGTTGGCCAACCTCCTTCTTCCGGCGTCAGCAGAGCTCCTCCGTCCCAGGGGCGTTGGTGGCTGGCTTTTCTGCCGGCGTGCCCTAACTGGATACCGGCCACGGCGCCCTGGGCATGAATAAAGGAAACGATTTCCTGAAGTTTGGGCATCTGCGCATCGTTCCACAATCCCAGATCATGCGGGGTAATCCGTCCTTCGGGCGATACGGCGGTGGACTCCTGTATAATCAGCCCCGCACCTCCGGTAGCCCGGCTACCCAGGTGCACCAGATGCCAATTGTTAGCCAGTCCGTCGGTAGCGGAATACTGACACATCGGCGAAATCACGATCCGGTTCCGTAGTTCAACGGATCGGAGTTTGTATGGTTGAAACAGTAACGACATAGAATTCCTCCTTATTTGTATATGCAAATATAAGAGAATTCCAAATACGCCCGGAAAAGAGTTGACCCCCTTGATTACTTGAAGCTTTCCTGGATGGCGTTTTTGTAGGTTTCCCCAATGGGCAGGGCCCCCGCGTCGGAGAGCAGCACCATTCCCTTTTCGATATAGTTGATATGCTGGAGGTTGATGATATAGGATTTATGAATACGGAGGAACTGGTAGGGCTTGAGTTTTGTCTCCACCTCCTTCATGGTCATAAGGCTGAGAATTTTTTCCTTTCGGAGGTGGAAGGCCACGTAGCTCTTCAATCCTTCCACATAGAGGATATCGGCAATTTTGACCCGCACCACGCGGTTTCCGCTTTTGATGAAGAGATGGTCGCCGCCGGTTGTGGCGGAACCCGGTGTTGCTGCCGGCAAGGGGTTCACGGTGGTGAAGTAGATCCGTCTTACTTTTTCCAGGGCAAAAAACAATCGGGCAAAAGAGACCGGTTTGATCATATAGTCAACCACACCTGCTTCGAAGGCAGCGAGTGCATGATCGGGAGAAGAGGCGGTGATAACGATGGCTGCGAGGGGAGTAAACTCCTTTACCCAACCGATTCCTTCGCCGGTATAGTCATCGGCATCGATAAGAATCAGGTCCACTTTGTGCTGGCGGCAGAACTCAAGTCCTTCTTCCATGGTGGTGTACCAACCCAGCAGGTGAACATCATTCATCAGGTGGATATGCTCGGTAAGCGTATTTGCGGTGGATACATCCTTTTCTATGACGACACAGTTGATCATTCCTTATAACACTCTTGGCTTTCTGATAAACAAGTTACGAAAAAACCGACGCGAAAGGCATCGGTTTTCTGTATACATTTATTCAAAACTATGGGAAAATTCCTAATTCTGCATAGGATACTCCCACTTTATTGATCGCAACTACATAAGCGGCAGTACGCATATCGGGAATGGCAGGATTGCTTTTCCAGCAGTCCATGATTTCGCGGGTAGCGGTGATCATGGTTTCTTCAAGACCGCTGTATACCAGATCCACTTCATCGGGTCCGTGCATGATGAACTGACGTTGTGTTTCATTGACACGTTTTCCGGTGAGGTCTTCGATTTGCTGAAGAATTTCGGTATTGAGGTTTTCGGTGAAACGCTTTTCCAGACGACCATAACGAACGTGGCTAAGGTTTTTGAGCCACTCGAAATAGGATACGGTAACACCTCCGGCGTTCAGATACATATCGGGAACAACCAGTGTACCTTTTTTCGCGAATACTTCGTCGGCTTCCGGAGTCAGCGGGCCGTTGGCGGCTTCACCGATGATTTTGGCCTTGATGCGGGGAGCGTTTTCGCCGTTGATAACATTCTCCAGAGCGGCCGGGATGAGGATATCACACTCGAGTTCGAGCGCGTCGCTGGAATTGGCAATATTGGTAGCACCGGGGAAATTGAGGATAGATCCTGTTTTCCTGCGGTGCTGGAATACTTCTTCTTCGTTGAGTCCTTCTGGGTTCATGATGGCGCCTTCGAATTCAGCGATGGCGATTACTTTTGCACCACCTTCGCGGAAGAATTTGGCCGCGTGGTAACCCACATTACCGAGGCCCTGAACAACAACGGTTTTGTTTTTAACACCCACTTCCAGACCCAGCTTTTCCATTACATCGGGCATCTTACAAACTTCGCGGAGACCGTAGAATACGCCAAGGCCGGTAGCTTCGCGGCGACCACGTACGCCACCCTGTGAAACGGGTTTACCGGTAACGCAACCGAGAGCGTCCACTTCACCGGGGCGCATACTGACGTAGGTGTCGAGGATCCAGGACATTTCACGTTCGCCGGTTCCGTAGTCGGGAGCCGGCACGTCGGTACCAGGTCCGATAAAGTTTTTCTTAATGAGTTCGGAAGTATAGCGACGGGTGATCTTCTCCAGTTCGAAGGGTGTGTATTTTTTGGGATCGATATTGATACCGCCTTTAGCTCCGCCGAAGGGAACGTTAACGATCGCACATTTATAGGTCATCAGCGCTGCCAGGGCCATCACCTCATCGAGGTTTACGGTTGGGGCGAAGCGGATACCACCTTTACAGGGGGTTTTATGGTGAGAGTGCTGTACGCGGTAAGCTTTGATTACTTCGATTTTGTCGCCGATCTTAACCGGGAAATGAATGCGGTAAACAGCGTTACACTGTTTGATTTGTTCCAGGATACCGGGGTCCCAGTTGGTGAACTTGGCTGCTTTGTCGAAACTCCTTTCTACTGCGCCAAAGAAGCTGTAATCGTGTTGTACTGACATGATGTTGTGTTTTTTATAGGTTACAATCGTTAAGCAAGTTTAGTTGGCGCTATTTCTCCTTTTCGAGACGGCTGATTTTTTTGTCGAGCCGGATCAGGTAGAGAAAGATGCCGATGAGGATGGTGAGCACCACGGCTACAACTACATAAATCTTTCCGTTGCTGCGCATCAGGTCGGCCATTTCGGGTGCCTGATCCATTACGCCTGCGGTTTCGCTGCCGAGGGTAACTTCGGTCATATCCGGTTTTTCAGCTACGCGTGTGGAATCCTGTGCATTGGCGATGAACAGGTTCAGCATCAGGAAAGATGTGAGGAGGAGATATTTGAGTTTAGTGGGCATTTGATAATTTTTTTTCTTCAAGAGTTTTCCAGCGGATTTTAAGCGAAGTAATCCAAACGCCGAGGAGTGTCCATCCCGGCACGGCTGCGGGCCAGAATATTATTCGCATTCGGCTGTCGATATCGTTGGGGTTCATGGCGGGATTGCCCATTCCTCCAGGATGCAGACTTTCCATCAAACGCGGAACGATCCAAAGTGTGGGGAAAAGCAAGGCGAAGGCGAAGATGTTGTACACCGCACTCACCCGCGCTTTTTTCTCCGGATCTTCGATCGAGTTGCGCAACACCAGGTACGCGAAATAGATCAGCAGGGCAATGGCGGCACCGAGTTGTTTGGGGTCGTTGCTCCAGGGCTTTCCCCAGGTGTAATTCGCCCAGATGGCACCGGTGATCAATCCCAGCACGCCGAATATGATACCGGTTTTGGCGTACTCCGTGGAAAGAATATCAAAACGTTGAACCTGCGGATTTGCCAGGTAACGGATAGCGTTCACCAACGAAATCGTGAAGAAGATCATCATGCTGAACCACATGGACACATGGAAGTAGAGATTCCGGATGGTTTCGTTGAGAATCGGTTTTGCGGGTACCCCGCCGAGAAATCCGGCCCAGCAGGTGTAAAGCAAAAGAATAATACACAATATTTTCCACCAGTTCCGGCGCATGTTTGTGATTTTACGGGGCAAATTTAGGGTTTGAAGGACAATGAAAAAAATGCCTGCAGAAACTCCTCTGCTTTAAACGATGTTCCTGCTGCAATTATTTGAAAACCTCTAATTTATCTGCTTTTTCCTTGATAAACAGGAATTATTTCCAGAAAAACTTCTAATCTTTCCAAAGAAAGGGAAATAAAATTACAGCAAGAACAATTACCATGGCATCCAGGCCAACCAGCAGACCGATCATTTGTCCGAGGCCAGCCTGCACAACATCCCCGAAGGCAATATTGGCGATCTTCATCAGGAGCAGTACCTGAGGGATGATCAGCGGAAAACCCATGATCGCCATAATGGCGGCCTGTTGCTGGGCTTTGGCGGCAATGGCGGCAAGAAAGGTAAATACCAGGCTCAGGCTCCATCCGCCCAATAGGGTTACCCCCGCAAAAACAAAGAGGCGGTACAGCGGATTGCCGAGCAGGAGTAAAAACAGGCATAGGCTGACCACGCTCATCACCATCATCAGTAAGGAGTTGAACAACAGTTTACTCAGCATGAAATCGCGGGCCCCGGCGATAGAATAGAAATACAGCATTCTCCCCCTGCTCTCCTGAAGAAAGCTTTTGGCTACTGCATTGATGCAGATAAAAAGCTGGGTAATCCAGAAAAGCCCGTTCCAGACATGGTCATCGGGCTGCCCCATGGAGAGGTAAATCACGAATATGCTGGAGGCAACATAGAGAACGATACCGTAAAACGAGTACTGCTGCCGGATTTCAAGCAGTAAATCCTTTCGGAAAAGTGCGATGATATGACGAATTGATCTGATACTCCGTGTTTTGGGCAAAGGTAATATTTGTTTGCCTCCGGTGGGCTCAAATGTGATAGCAGCTGCGGCAGCGGGGTTCGTAGTGATCCTTTTCCCCCAGGAGAACGAGTTGCTCGCCCCCGGTTTTGCGGTACGAGAAGCTGGCCAGATTTCCGCAAACGACGCAAATCGCATGCAGTTTGGTGATAAAATCGGCCCGGGCCATCAGAAAGGGCATCTGCCCGAAGGGCTGGGCCCGGTAGTCCATATCGAGTCCGGCAACGATCACCCGGGTTCCGGCCAGAGCCAGCTGATCGCAGACGGCGGGAAGCTCGGCATCAAAAAACTGGGCTTCGTCGATGCCAACCACATCAAATCCAAGCCCCTTTTCCAGAATTTCGGCAGAAGAACCTACGGCCATGGAGGAGAGCATACTTTCATCGTGGGAAACAATGGCATCCGACGCATAACGGTTATCGACCAGCGGCTTGAAAATCTGCAGGGATTGATTGGCTATTTTAACTCTTTTTAAACGCCTGATCAGCTCCTCCGTTTTGCCGGAAAACATTGATCCGCAGATGACTTCGATCCAACCACGACGACCTCCGGAAAGGTTAGGTTCTATAAACATGAAGAATACTTGAATTAATTGGCAAAGTGTTTGTAACTTTAATCGGCTTAAGTTACTAACCCGCAAAAATACCATAATCAGATGGAAAGATTAGGTATTCTGATTGGCAAGTTACAGGTCCAATACGAGGAAAGACTACCACTCTCTCAAATGATGATGACCATTCAGATGATCCAGCAGGAGTTGGAATTAGCTGCGGCATCTCAACCTGTGACCGAAAACAGAAGTAAAGTGTCCGTTGTCCTGCCTTCATCCTTACCCGTGAGGCATCCTTTCATTCCTGAAGCAAATCCGCCCCAGGAAACCAGCAAATCTGTGCAGCCAACAGAACAGGCTCCCGAGCCGGCACCCGTATACCATGTATTGCCGGTAACCGAGGAAAAACCGGTGGTCGAAAAAACTCCGGAACCTGTTGCTCCCCCAAGGTCAACACCAGAACCCATTGCGCATAAAACGGTTGAACCGGCACCGTCAGCACCACAACCGGCCCGAACAACAGAGCCCGCCGCGCGGGTATATGATCCGCTCGTGGAAGTGCCTACCCTCTCCCATCAAAAGGAAGTACTGGAGCTGAACGACACCGTTGCCAAGGTTGAGTCCCTAAACGAAAAGCTGCGCCCGGCACAGCCTGATCTGGTATCTCGTCTCGGCGACAGCCCGGTAAAGGATCTGAGAAAAGCCATCGGCATCAACGACCGATTTGTTTTCATCAACGAATTATTCCGTGGCGACGAGAGCATGTACGAACGTTCGCTGAAAACCATCAATGGCTTCCATATCTATCCCGAAGCGGAATACTGGATGGAGCGCGAACTGAAGATCAAACTCGGTTGGAATGATAACGCGCCCACTGTCCAGCAGTTCTATCAGATTGTGAGAAGACGGTTCGCCTGAATAAATTCCACAATTTTCGCAGTAGCCCCCTTACTCCGGTAAATGTATTCGCGGGCAGCTTTTCCGGCAGCTTCCCTTACTTCTACACGCTGAAAAAATTCATCGAGCTTTTTCTCGAGTTCAAGTGCATTGGATACGGAGAAAGCGCCCCCTGCGTCAATCATCTCTCCCGCCTCCGGGAATTTTTCATGATTTGGACCGAATAGTACCGGCTTGCCGTAAACGGCAGCCTCGAGGATATTGTGCAGGCCGTTGGTTCCAAACCCGCCTCCCACGTAGGTTACCTGTGCATAGCGGTAGAGGCGTGACAGCATTCCAATATTATCGATTATCAGCGTGGTCGCCTTTTCGAACTTTTCCTGAAGCAGACGCTCTTCAGATGCCGGGGGCACCCATTCCGGAGAAACGGATGAGGGATGCGGGGCTTTCCCCAGAAGGCGGCTGAGAGCCGAATAGCGGATATTATTGGGGAAGAGTTTTTCGAGGTCACTGATATTGTCTTCATCCACTTCATGCGGGGCAATGACGAAGCGGATTTCCGGATGCGTTTTGGAATAATGGCAAAGTTCTTCATCATCCTCCGTCCATGTACTTCCTGCCACCAGCACCGGATGTTCACCGCAGAAGGCCTCGATCAGCGGCAGTTCAGTACCTTTTTCCGCCGTTGCAATAACCCTGTCGAAACGCGTATCACCACAGGCCGTAACCGCGTTAAATCCGTATTCCCGAAGAATTTCTTCGTGATGCGGGTATTGCACAAAGAGGTGATAGAAGCCGTTCAGCATGTTGCGGTGCAGCTTACCGTACCATTGGAAAAAGGGCTGATCGCTGCGGAATGCACCGGAAATCAGGAGCAGCGGAATGTTCCGACGTTTGGTTTCGCGGATATAATAATACCAGAACTCATATTTAACAAAGATCACCAGATCCGGCCGGAAGCTGTCGAGCAGCAGATTGGCATTGGCCGGACTATCGAGGGGGAGATAGTCGATATGGTCGGCAAGTGCGTAATTCTTTCGGATTTCGTATCCGGAGGGCGAAAAGAAAGTCACGAGCATCCGGGCATTTGGGTATTTTGCCTTCAGTTCCTCCATCACCGGACGCCCCTGTTCGAACTCACCCAGCGATGCGCAGTGAAACCAGATAACCGGTCCGGATGCAGAACGGATACGGCTTCCGGCCTCCCGGAAGCGGGATTTGATACCACGGCGTCCCCGTATCCAGAGACGGGCCTTTGGACTTTTCAGGGCGGCAATCCGTACACCAACGGCGTATAATGCCAGGAATAACCGGTAAAAAACGATCGACAAAGCCATCAATTTAAAATAAGGACAAATCTAGGCCCAATCTTTGAGCCTGACCATATTTTATTATTTTTGCTGGCATTTAATTGAACACCAATCAGAATAAGCGTTATATGAAGCCGATACAAATGGTCGATCTGAAGCAGCAGTATCAGAAAATCAAGACAGAGATCGATAGTGCGATACAGGAGGTTATTGATAATGCTGCCTTTATCGGAGGACGCCAGGTTCAGGACTTCACTGCAAATTTATCGGCCTATTTGAATATTCCGCATGTTATTCCCTGTGCAAATGGAACAGATGCCCTTCAGATTGCAATGATGGCATTGGATCTTCAGCCCGGAGACGAAGTAATCACTCCCTCCTTCACCTTTATTGCAACGGCAGAAGTGATCGCCCTGATGAAGCTTAAGCCGGTTTTTGTGGATGTAGACCCGAAGACTTTCTGTATTGATGTCACCAAAATAAAGGCGGCCATCACCCCAAAAACAAAAGCCATTGTTCCGGTTCACCTGTATGGGCAAACCTGCAACATGGAGCCGCTGATGGAAATTGCCCAACGTCACAACCTGTACGTAATCGAGGACAATGCCCAGGCTATTGGCAGCACCTATAAATTCGCCGATGGAACCGTAAAAAAATCCGGAACCATAGGCCATATCGGCTGTACATCGTTCTTCCCGTCAAAAAATCTGGGATGTTTCGGCGACGGTGGCGCAATTTTTACCCATGATGAAGCGTTAGCCAACCGGATAAAAATGATTGCCAATCACGGGCAAAGCAAACGTTACTATCACGACCTGGTGGGTTGTAACTCCCGCCTCGATGGAATTCAGGCAGCCGTTCTCAATGTAAAACTGAAACGTCTGGACGAATACATCGACAACCGGAGAAAGGCAGCAGCCTATTACAACAAGGCTTTCGCCAACCACCCCGTGATCAGAACGCCCTTTGTAGCGTCGTTTACCGATCACGTTTATCATCAATATACCCTTGTGCTGGACCTGAACGAAAATCCGGCAGAAGTTCGAAATGCGTTGAATCAGTACCTTGCGGAAAACCAGATACCTTCTATGATTTACTACCCGGTTCCAGCCCACCGGCAGCAGATGTTTTCTGCGTTCGGGGGAAGCGAATTTGTTCTTCCCGTTACGGACTGGTTGACCAACCGTGTAATCTCTCTGCCGATGCATACTGAACTCGAGGAGACCCAGCTGGAGTGGATTACAAGCCATATCCTGACATACCTTTCGAAATATTAATCAACCAAAAACAAATAACCATTTAAACCATTTTTTTAAATGAACATAGCAGTTGTTGGAACAGGTTATGTAGGTCTCGTTACCGGAACATGTTTCGCTGAAACAGGAAATAACGTAACATGCGTTGATATCGACGCATCCAAGGTTCAAAAACTCAGCAACGGAGAAATCACCATTTACGAGCCCGGACTGGAAAAGCTCTTTCTGCGTAATCTGAAAGAAGAGCGTCTGAGATTTACAACGGATCTGGCTGAAGGAATTGCCGATGCTCAAATCATCTTTCTTGCCCTGCCAACCCCTCCCGGTGAAGATGGTTCTGCCGACCTGAAATACATTCTCGGTGTTGCAGATCATCTGGGAAAACTGCTTAAGGATTATAAAGTAATCGTTGATAAAAGCACCGTACCGGTGGGTACGGCTGAAAAGGTTCATGCAGCCATCGCCAAAAACTACTCAGGAGAATTCGACGTGGTATCCAACCCCGAATTCCTCCGCGAAGGCGTTGCGGTAGAAGATTTCATGAAGCCCGACCGCGTTGTCATCGGCACCCGTTCCGAAAGAGCCCGCAAACTGATGGGTGAACTCTATTCCCCCTTTGTACGCTCCGGCAACCCGATCTACTTTATGGACGAAAGATCCGCGGAACTGACCAAATACGCCGCCAATTCCTTCCTGGCAACCAAGATTTCCTTCATGAACGAAATCGCACAACTCTGCGAACGGCTGGGCGCTGATGTTGACCAGGTCAGAAAAGGTATCGGCAGCGACGAACGCATCGGAAAGCGCTTCCTGTTCCCCGGTATCGGATACGGCGGAAGCTGTTTCCCCAAAGACGTTCAGGCACTCGTAAAATCGGCCAACGAAGTAAACTACAACTTCCAGATTCTTCAAGCCGTAATGGACGTGAACGAAAAACAAAAACTTCACCTCCTCCCCAAAATCGAGGCTTTCTTCAACGGCGACCTGAAAGGTAAACATTTTGCCCTCTGGGGACTGGCCTTCAAACCCAATACCGACGATATCCGCGAAGCTCCGGCGCTCTATCTGATTGAAGAACTGACGAAAAGAGGCGCCACCCTTTGCGTATACGACCCCGAGGCGATGAAAAATGTAAAAAACCTGGTGGGCGACAAGGTTCAGTACGCCGAAAACCAATACGATGCACTCGAAAACGCAGATGCGCTGATCATCGCTACGGAATGGAACGAGTTCAGAACACCCGACTTCCTGAAAATTGTATCCAGCCTTAAAAACAAGGCCATCTTCGACGGAAGAAACCTGTTCGAAACCGACGCCATCAAACGTCTCGGATTCCATTACGAAAGCGTGGGAAGACCCTAACAAACAACTCAACTACCATGAAAAAACGTGTATTGGTGACCGGTGCAGCCGGATTCCTCGGTTCACATCTCTGCGATCGATTCATCAAGGAAGGTTTTCATGTAATCGGCATGGACAACCTGATTACCGGCGACCTTAGAAATATTGAACATCTCTTTAAACTGGAACAGTTTGAATTCTATCACCACGATGTGAGCAAGTTCATTCATATTCCGGGAAATCTCGATTATATCCTCCACTTCGCATCGCCTGCAAGCCCGATCGACTACCTGAAAATTCCGATCCAAACCCTCAAGGTAGGATCGCTGGGTACGCACAACTGTTTGGGACTTGCCAAGGCCAAAGGCGCCCGAATTCTGGTTGCCTCCACTTCCGAAGTGTACGGCGACCCGCTGGTACATCCCCAAACCGAAGACTACTGGGGGAATGTTAACCCTGTAGGACCACGCGGCGTTTACGACGAAGCAAAACGATTCCAGGAAGCCATGACCATGGCTTATCATACCTTCCATGGCGTTGAAACCCGCATTGTCCGTATCTTCAATACCTACGGACCGAGAATGCGACTCAACGACGGGCGCGCGCTGCCGGCATTTATCGGACAGGCACTACGCGGAGAAGACCTCACCGTATTCGGCGACGGATCACAAACACGCAGCTTCTGCTATGTCGACGATCTGATCGAAGGGATTTACCGTTTGCTGATGAGCGATTATGTTTATCCGGTCAATATCGGTAACCCCGACGAAATTTCCCTGCTCGACTTCGCCCGGGAAATCATCAAGCTGACCGGAACCGAACAGAAAATCGTTCACAAGCCGCTGCCTACCGATGATCCGAAACAACGGAAACCGGATATCACCCGGGCCAAACAGATTCTGAACTGGCAACCTACAGTGTCCAGGGCGGAGGGTTTAAAAATCACGTACGACTATTTCCGTGCCCTTCCCGAATCCGAGTGGTATAAACAGCCCAAAGAGTTTCAATCATAAACCATTACTATGGAAATATATCAGGACCTTCTCAGTAAAAAAGCAAAACTGGCGGTAATAGGACTTGGTTACGTTGGACTGCCGATAGCTCTTGAATTTGCAAAGAAAATCAGCGTTATCGGTTTTGATATCAATACAAAAAGAATTGATTTGATGAAGAATGGCGTCGACCCCAGCAAGGAAGTCGACGCTTCTGAATTTAAAAATAGGGACATCGTATTTACCAGCGATATCGACGTTCTCCGCGAAGCCCGGTTCTTTATCGTTGCCGTACCGACTCCGGTCGACAAATACAATGTCCCCGACCTGAAGCCTCTTGTCGGCGCCTCCACCACCGTGGGCAAAGTGCTGAAAAAAGGCGATTACGTTGTTTACGAATCGACCACCTATCCGGGATGTACCGAAGAAGACTGTCTGCCGATCCTTGAAGAAATTTCCGGACTGAAAATGGGACAGGACTTCAAGCTGGGTTATTCACCGGAACGCATCAACCCCGGCGATAAAAAGAACACCCTGCGTACCGTGGTTAAAGTGGTTTCCGGCAACGATGCAGAAGCCCTCAACGAAATTGCACAAACCTACGAACTGGTTGTGGACGCCGGTGTTCACCGCGCTCCCTCCATCAAGGTGGCCGAAGCCAGTAAAATTGTGGAGAATACCCAACGCGACATGAACATATCGCTGATGAACGAACTCTCCCTCATCTTCGACCGCATCGGCATCAATACCTTCGACGTGATCGAAGCGGCAGGAACCAAATGGAACTTCTTGAAATTCCAGCCGGGTTTGGTGGGCGGACACTGTATCGGTGTTGACCCCTACTATCTTACCTACAAAGCTGCTTCACTGGGTTACGAATCCAAGGTTATTGCCGCCAGCCGCTTCATCAACGATGATATGGCCAAATATGTGGCGCGGAAAATCATTACCCATGTACTTCGGAACTCCAATAATCCCAAAGTTCTGGTTAAGGGTGTAACCTTTAAGGAAAACGTGAGCGATATCCGCAACTCGAAAATTGTAGACACCGTAAACGAAATCCGGGCCTTCAATATTCATGTGGATGTGGAAGATCCGTTTGCCGATAACGCCGAGGTTCACGAGGAATATGGATTGAACCTGACCAAACAAATCGGAAACGATTATGATGCCATTATCGTAACCGTACCGCACCGCCAATATCTCGAACTCGACGATGCCTATTTTAATTCTATCTCCAAACCCGGTGCACTTGTTGCAGATCTCAAAGGCATTTACAGAAACAAAATCACAACAAGAAAATACTGGAGTTTATGACGCAGGTGAGCAGAACAGTATTGATTACAGGAGGAGCCGGTTTTATCGGCTCCCATGTAGTCCGACTGTTTGTGAATAAGTACCCTGGTTACCGGATAGTGAACCTCGACGCACTTACCTATGCCGGTAACCTCGAAAACCTCAAAGATATCCGGGATAAAGCCAATTATGTTTTTGAAAAAGGCGATATCACCGACGAAGCATTTATCGACAATCTTTTCGCTAAATATCAGTTCGACGGGGTAATCCATCTGGCAGCCGAAAGTCATGTGGACCGTTCCATCATGGATCCCCTGGCCTTTATCCGGACCAATGTCCTGGGAACGGCCGTTCTGCTTAATGCAGCGAGGAAGTATTGGAAGGTGACACAGGAAAACAAGCGCTTCTACCATGTTTCAACCGATGAGGTTTACGGATCCTTGGGCGAAGAAGGATTGTTTACGGAAGAAACACCGTACGATCCGCGTTCCCCCTACTCAGCCTCCAAGGCCAGCTCCGACCATTTTGTAAGAGCGTATTACCATACCTATCACCTGCCCGTTGTTCTGTCGAACTGTTCGAACAACTATGGGTCGCACCATTTTCCGGAAAAGCTGATCCCGCTCGCCATCAACAATATCAAAAACAACAAACCTGTTCCCGTTTACGGAACCGGCGAAAATGTTCGCGACTGGCTGTATGTAGAGGATCATGCCCGCGCCATTGACCTTATTTTCCATAAGGGAAAAACCGGTGAAACCTATAATATCGGCGGCTTCAACGAATGGAAAAATATTGATCTCATCCGCCTCCTCTGCCGCATCATGGACAAAAAACTGGGCAGGCCCGAGGGAACTTCGGAACAGCTTATTATTTTTGTGAAAGACCGTGCCGGGCACGACCTCCGCTATGCCATCGACGCAACCAAGCTGAACAGGGAGCTGGGTTGGTCTCCATCCCTTCAATTTGAGGAAGGGCTGGAAAAAACCGTATCCTGGTATCTTGAAAATCAGGACTGGCTCGATCATGTTACGAGCGGAGCGTACCAACAGTACTACAATGAACAATATCAGAAAAGATAAATAGTCTTTTCTACCTTATATCGGAACCGATACCCAAATGCCATTTATACAGACACCATTTGACGGATTAGTGATTTTTGAACCGACGATCTTTAGAGACAGCCGGGGCTATTTTTTTGAGAGTTATAACGAAGCTTTGTTTCATCAGAACGGATTTCGGTACAATTGGGTACAGGACAATCAGGCTCAATCTACCTTCGGAGTAGTAAGAGGCCTCCACTTCCAGGCTCCGCCCTTTGCACAGACAAAACTGATCCGTGCACTTTACGGGAAGATTCTGGACGTGGTGGTTGACCTGCGGAAATCGCAGCCAACCTTTGGTCAGTCGTTCACGATTGAACTTTCTGACGAGAATAACAGGCAACTGCTGATCCCCGCAGGATTCGCGCATGGTTATTCCGTTCTTTCCGAAACCGCGACCGTGATGTACAAGTGCGATCAGCTTTATAACAAAGGTTCGGAAGGGGGAATCAATCCATTGGATCCGGGGCTCGGTATCAACTGGAAGGTGCCTGCCGATCAGGTTATCCTTTCGGAAAAAGATAAGCTCTATCCATCGTTTATAAACCTTGATTCACCGTTTTAATGGAACAGCCCATAACCATAATCGTTACCGGTGCCAACGGACAACTCGGTCGGTCAATCCGCGAACTCGCGATCGACAATATCCATCTGCGGTTTGCCTTTTTTAACAGCGAGGATTTCCCCATAGAAAGTGTCCGTCGGGGGGAATTGCTGTTTGAAATATATCAACCGCAGTTCTGTATTAATTGTGCTGCATACACAGCCGTTGACAAGGCGGAGAAAGAAACCGGAAGGGCCTTTCTGGTAAACGGAGATGCCCCGGGAACACTCGCATCCATCTGCGATTTCTACGGAACACGCCTTATTCAGGTTTCCACCGACTATGTATTCAACGGTCAGGCGAGCAGCCCCTACAAGGAGTCGGATCCGGTAGATCCCATCAATGCCTACGGCACCAGCAAACTTATGGGTGAACAACTGGTTCTGAAAAAAAACGCCCGCAACGTCGTCGTTCGTACTTCCTGGCTATATGCGCCCTTCGGGAGAAACTTCGTGAAGACCATGCTTCGGTTCATGAAAGACAAGCCGGAAATAAATGTGGTTGCCGATCAGCTGGGCTCTCCCACCTATGCCCCCGACCTTGCCTTGGTACTGGTGGATATGGTAAAGCAGTATATCAAGAATCCGGAATTGCCGGGAGGTATCTACCATTATTCCAATGACGGTATTATTTCCTGGTTCGATTTTGCAAACGCCATCCGTGAATTAACGGGCAGCAACTGTAAGGTTAACCCGATTCCAACTTCCGCTTATCCCACTCCGGCAAAACGCCCCGCCTATTCGGTTCTGGACAATTCAAAAATTGTACGGGATTTCGGAATTACGCTGAGACCCTGGAAGGATAGTCTTGAACGCTGTCTGAAAACGCTTCGCGCCATTTAATCTTCACGTTTTCTTTTCTTTCGGGAATAATAAATTTTCTTCGCCTTTTCAACAAGGGTGAGGAACTCTGTATGCAATGGATCATTTTTATCCATCGCCTGGCTGGCCATTGTCAGCACATCATTGAAGTTCTTGCCCTTGATGTAAGGTGACGAACGGAGTATGGAACCAAACAATACCAGGGAAGCCGCAAAGCGGTATTGCGGATCCATTTCGGCAAATGGTTTATAGGGCGCATTTACGGGAAAGCAAATTCGATGTACGGCAGTATCACCGGGCATTTTGAAGGAAAGATCCGTGCGCAGCAAGTCGGGAATTTCGCCTCTGGGCAGTTGTGTATGTGTCGGCTGCATTTCCAGTTCTACCACAGCCATCAGTGCATGCCCCGACCCCACTTCGCCTCCTTCCAACACACCACCGGCTTCGGGGATATCTTTCAGTTTGTTGTCAAAGCCGATCAGCCGGTAGGCACTGACCACATCAGGATTGAATTTCAGGTTCAGATAAACATCGCTGGCAACGCAGTACAAGGTTTGGGTAAACTCCTTCACCAAAACTTTTTCAGCCTCCCGCTCATCATCGAGATAGGCGAAATTGCCGTTTCCTCTTTTCGCGAGCATTTCGAGCTTGGAATCTTTATAATTTCCCATACCAACGCCCAAACACGTAAGATAGATGCCTGCCATACGGTTTCGTACAATCAGTTCCTCCAGATCTTTGTCGGATGTTTGGCCCACGTTGAAATCGCCATCGGTAGCGAGGATCACGCGGTTGTTTCCGCCCTTGATAAACTGACTTTCCGCTATTCGGTATGCTGCCAGTATACCTGAGGCCCCGGGTGTGGCACCACCGGGTGTAAGTTCTTCGATGGCTTTTTGAATCGCTTTTTTATCGCCTCCGCTGGTGGGGGGCAGCCAAACCCCAACGGTGCCGCCATAAACCACAATGGACACGGTATCGATGGTGCGCAGATTTTCGACCATCAAACGAAAAGCCGATTTAAGCAGCGGTAACCGGTTCGGCATGTCCATCGATCCGGAGATGTCGATCAGAAATACCAGATTGGCCGGAGGGAGAGCCGAAAAGTCCAGTTTACGCGCAAAAAGCTGCATAAAGAGCAGCTTGTTGGCCGTATGCCAGGGGCAATCCGTCAGGCTGAACTCCGACTTCCATAAGCTGTCGCCCACCGGAGGTTTGTAGTTAAAATTGAAGTAATTCATCACCTCCTCCATGCGAACCGCATCCGGCGGAACCTTGCTGTCCATGTTCAAAAAGCGGCGGATATTGCTGTAAGAGGCTTTATGGATGTTGACGGAAAAACCCGTTTCCGGAAATTTGTTTGCCGGCACAAAACTGTTTTCAATGAGATTGCTGTAGGTTTCGGTACCAACGGTCCAGCGCTGCTGATCCGAAAACGGCAATCCCTTGGTAATGGAACTTAATCCCGGCTTGCGTATGCTGCTGTGCGAAGCAATCGCCTTCATGACACATGCCGTCGGGGCAGACGCGTTGAGGACGATTCGGCAACTGTAGTACCCATCCAGAGAAAGAAAGGCAGAATCGGACTCGCGGGAACTGGTGATGCCGAAGCTTCCCGAAGAGCCACTGTAATAAACATATCCGGAGGAGGCGAGAAGAATTTTAACGTTGGCAAGGGGCATACCCGCTTCGTCTCGGACCGAACCCCTCAGATAATACTGAGCTTCCGTCCGGAATACAGACAACATAAGCAGTATGATAATGGCAACTCTCAACCGGAATTGTTAAAACGGCAAAACCAATATTTATTCGGCCTCTACTCCACCAATTTATAAATCGCACTCAGATTGCGGCCGTAACCATTATAATCAAGACCGTATCCCACAACAAACTTGTCGGGAATAACGAATCCCGTATAATCGGGTTTGATAGGATAAAGCGACGCCTCCGGCTTATGCAGGAGGGCAGCGATTTTCAAGGATTCGGGTTGCTGATGATTCAGTTGGGGCAGGAAGGTACTCAGCGTTTTTCCGGTATCAATAATATCTTCCACAACAATCAGATGCCGGCCAACGAGATCTGTATCCAATCCGATGGCCGTTATTACCTGGCCGGAGGAGCTGGTACCCTTGTAGGAAGCGAGCTTGATAAAACAAATTTCCGCCTCCATGTCAATGGCCTTGAACAGATCGGCTGCAAACATAAATGAGCCGTTCAGGATCGCGATAAACAACGGTTTCTTACCGGCATAGTCCCGCGTAATTTCCGCTCCGACACGCTTGATGTTCCGGGCAATTTCCTCTTCGGAAAGAAAAGGCTCGAATGTTTTATCGAGTACCTGAATCCTGTGCATAGGCACTTTTTTGAATAATCAATTGCTGACCGATCTTCAGATCATTTCCCATCAGTCCGTTCCATTGCCGGATTTCGTCAATGGAAACGCCATACTTTCTTGCTATGCTATATAACGTTTCTTTTGGCTGTACGGTATGTTGCAGTTGATTTTTATATAATGCACCGGCTACAACCGCCTTTTCGGGTTCCGGAGCCTTGCGCAGCGAATGAGCCGACGATGGTGTATTGTAGGCGAGTGTTTCCCTGGCTTTCTTTTCCCCGGCAAGGGCCACACGTTCGGTATTCTTCCTCTTCAGCGTCAGTCTTGCCCCGATTTCCGGTTGCATCCAGTGCTGAAGATCATTGAAGGCCAGCAAGCTTTCCAGACGAATGCCCTCTTCCTGCGAAATCGAATACAAGGTTTCACCAACTTTCACCTCGTGAAATTCCTGACTTCCGGTTTTGCGTTTGCGCTGAAGAAAGATTAACTGATCCCTTTCCAGAATATCGCAATCATCCATATCGTTGAACTCCAGCAGACGCGGCAACGTAATGTCGTGCTTCTTGGCAAAGGCCAGCAGAGAAGTACCTGCCGGAACGTAGGTTACTTTGGTTCCGTTAATGGTAAATACACCATCCGGCCAGGTTTTCACCTCTGCTTTCGGCGTTATAACCACGGCAACGGGAGTTTTTACCACGGGTTCGGGACGGGTATCCGGCGCGGGTTCTGTTTTTACCAGGATCAGATCCGGATCCACAGCCTGCCCCAATGCAACCTGCGTATATAGCTGGAGGTTATAGTCTTCAATGGTTTTAATCAGCAATACCGGATAGCGGGGATTCGTGGCGTAACCGGCTTTTTTCAGACCATGTGCCCAGCCCGGGTAATCGGTGGGATCGAGACTGAACAGGGAAGCATAGCGCTGATTGGTGCGAAGGAAATCGGAGTGGTCGCGGTAGGAATCTTCCGCACTCATGTAGGAACGGAAGCATTCGCCTCTTGCATCATCGTCGTGATACACTTTGTCGCCGGTCCAATTCGACTTGCACTTGATGCCGAAATGGTTATTGGATCGCCTCACCAGATCACTCTTACCCGCTTCCGTTTCAAGAATTCCCTGTGCGAGTTTGATGGCGGCGGGTACGCCCGTACGTTTCATTTCCTCAACGGCGAGCGCCTTATAGCGGGCAATATAATTCAGAATATCGGGGTTGCCGCCGCCCTGCGCGGCCAGCGCGCCAGGAAGTAACAAAAGGCAGCAGATCAACAAATTCCTCATCTATACAAAATTAACACTTATTTTTTTCGGATCATAAGGATTCCATCCCTAACGGTCAGCAGTACGGTTTCGACACGAGTGTCGGACCTCACCTTTTCATTAAACGCATGAATCGCCTTCGCATTTTTCCCCTTCAGGGGATTTTCTAAAACCTGACCGTGAAACAACACGTTGTCGGCAAGAATGATCCCTCCCGGGCGAAGATTAGGCAGAATGAGGTCGAAATACGCGGCATAACCGGTTTTATCCGCGTCAAGGAACACCAGGTCCCATTCCTCATTGAGGGTAGGAATAATTTCCAGTGCGTTTCCGCGGTGCAAATTTATCCTGTCTGAATAACCAGAAATGTTAAAATAACGCTGGGCAGTATCGGCATCCTCTTCCCGAAGCTCAATGGTATGTAGTTTTCCCTCAGGTCCAAGCCCCTTTACGAGAGCCAAGGCACTGTATCCGGTGAAGGTGCCCACCTCCAGGATGCGGCGGGGGGCCATCAAACGGCTCAGCGTTTCCAGAAAACGCCCCTGCACCTTTCCGCTGATCATGTGGGCATGTGAATGATGGGTCAGCGTTTCTTCCAACAATCGATTCATTACCGGATCATCGTCTGTGGTAAACCTGTCGGTGTATTCCAGTAATTCCTGAGATAATAGCTCCACAGTTTTCGCCAAAGATACTAATGTCCCACGAAAACCGCTGAAACTCAACCCAATGCAGGAATGCTACCCTTTTGCCCGTTCCGTTTCGACCCCTTTTTCAGCCGGTTTGGAAATCGCGAGCAAACCGAGGAAGGTGAGCAAGCCATTGATAATCAACAACTCAATCCCGATCTGATAGCCGCCGAACAAGATCGCGGAATTTTTGGCGAGCAAATAGGAAATCACGGGTGCAACCAAACAAATCAAAGTTATGATGAAACGATCCGGAATCCGCCGTTTGGTCAATATTCCGAACGAAAATAAGCCCAGCAACGGCCCGTAAGTGTATCCCGCAAGGTCGAGAATGACGTCGATGATACTGTTGTTGTTGATGATGTAGAAGACCAGGATACAGATCAGAAAGATTACGGTAAAGCTCAGGTGAACCGTCAGCCTTTTCCTTTTTCTGGCTTTTTCATCGAGATCCGTTCTCCGCTGCAGTCCGAGCAGGTCGATGCAGAAGGAGGACGTCAGCGCCGTCAATGCCCCGTCCGCACTGGGAAAAAGCGCGGAAATCAAGGCGATGATAAAAATAATGCTCACGGCCGCCGGCAAAAAGTTCATGGCCACCGAAGGGAACATCTTGTCACCGATCAGGTTCAGTGTATTTCCTGCATTGTTCGGATCCGCAATCAGCAACTGCTTTACCAGTTTTCCATCCACGATTACATCGGTATAAACGGCCCCCTTGGTAGTGGCAAAAAGATAAAGCAGCCCTCCCAATGTCAGGAATAAAAATAATACCCCTGTCATGATAAGAGCCATCGACATCACATTCTTCTGCGAATCGCCCAATCTTTTCACACTGATGTTTTTCTGCATCATCTCCTGATCCAAACCGGTCATGGCGATGGTGATGAAAGCGCCTCCCAGAATCTGCTTCAGGAAGAAACCCTTACTGTTGACGTCGGTATTGAAAACATTCAGATAGCCCTGATCGCGCATACTGGCAAACGCGTCGCCTGTACTCATGTTCAGATGATTCAGGATATACACCACACATACGATCAGTCCGGTAACCATCAACGATGTCTGCAGGGTATCGGTGTAAACGATGGTTTTTACGCCCCCCTCGAAGGTGTACAGCAAAATCATCAGCAGGATAAAGGCGGTGGTTACCACAAAGGGAACGCCCATCCTGTCCAGAATGAAGAGCTGCAGAATATTGATCACCAGATACAAACGGGCTGTTGCACCCACGGTTCGGCTGATGATAAAAAACAGCGCGCCCGTTTTATAAGCCACTTCACCGAAGCGCTGCTGCAGATAATTATAGATTGACGTAAGATTGAGCCGATAGTAAAGGGGCAAAAGCACAAAGGCTATCACGCAGTAACCGATCAGGTAACCGATGGCCACCTGCATATAGGCAAAGCCCTTGAACGAATTGCCGGCAACATCACCCACACCACCGGGAACACTCACAAAAGTTACTCCGGAAAGCGAAGTTCCGATCATGCCGAAGGCAACCAGCATCCAGTTGCTGTTTTTGTTGCCGATGAAGAAAGTATCGTTGTTGGAATTGCGCGACGTGTAGTAAGCCACCACAAGGAGTACAACGAAATAAACCAATACGATGGAGAAAAGCAGGGTTGCAGACATTATATTTGTTTTTCGGCTTCAGTCTCTTACTGAAGTTAGTCAAAATAAATACAAATTATCCAAATGCGTGCAATCGCCGTTTTTTGTGGCTCACAGAACGGGAAGAATCCGGCCTATCGACAGGATGCGGAAAAACTGGGGAAGCAGCTTGCCCGGGCAGGGATACGACTGATATACGGAGGGGGTCACAAAGGCCTGATGAGGACACTGGCAGATGCTGTACTGGCGGGTGGCGGAGAAGTTACCGGCGTCATTCCGGAGGTGCTGGTGGAATGGGAACAACAGCATACAGGCATCTCCGAGCTGATCGTGGTGTCGGACATGCATACGCGAAAGCGGATGATGTACGATTTGGCCGACGCTGCCGTAATAATGCCCGGCGGGTTCGGAACACTCGACGAATTTTTTGAAATGCTGACCTGGAACCAACTAAAGATTCACGATAAGCCCATCTTTATTCTGAATACCAACGGATTTTACGACCGGATGGTGGAACATCTCAACACGATGGAACAGGAAGGATTTCTGTACGGTTCTCCCTGGGAGAAAATAAAAGTGAGCGGAAGCCCTGACGAACTCGTCCGTTGGATTTCCGCTCACGAATAAGTATTGGCATTCGCTACAAACCTATATTGTAGCCAAAGTTGTAGAAAGCCTTATTGGAATAGGGCGATCGTGCATCCTGTATTACATCATACATAATGGTGATCAGAAATGCCCCGTTTCCTCCTGTCGGAATGGCCGCACCACCCCCTAAAAGCAGTGAGGGAACGAACTTACCGGGGAATTTATACGAAGGAGACCCATCGTTCGGTTTGAATTTACCCCAGGAATAGTTGAGTTCCGGCTGTGCCTGAAGCAGGATATAGTCGATCGGATATACCCTTCCGAATACATTCAATCCACTGAAGCCATACACCTCCTTGTAGCCCGCATATTTATAACTGTTGTACTGAAAATTCACTCCGGCACCGGCAGCAAAATGTCGTGAAAACCTATATCCGATCTGGGGAGATACGTTAACGGAAGTCATGACATTTCCGAATCCCGCACCAAAATTTCCGCCTACAAACAGTTTTGAACGGTCGAATCCTTTAACGTCATCATCCTGTGCACTTGCCGTAAGGACATTGCAGATAGAGACCAGCAGGAGAAAGATTCTTTTCATAGATCTGATTTTGAATGAATCATTAATCGAAGATCTTACCGGCATTCAGGATATTATGCGGATCAAAGGCTTTTTTGATCTGACGCATAATTCCGAGCTGGGCTTCTTCGAACACAATATCCATATATCCTTTCTGAATCAACCCAATTCCATGTTCGCCGCTGATGGTTCCGCCCAAACTTTTTACCAGCGCAAAAAGAGCACGGAGTCCTTCGACCATCTGCGGATCATCCTGACTGTTGGAAAGACCAGGTTTATTGATCCGGATATGCAGGTTACCGTCGCCGGCATGGCCATAGCAAACCGCATGGAAATTATATTTTTTACCAAGTTCCTTCACACCGCGGATCAGGGCCGGCAATTCGGCACGGGGAACCACGGTATCTTCTTCTATGGTGTAACCCGCAATTTTTACGGCTTCTGCCGTACGACGGCGGAGTTTCCACAACTCGGCTTTCTGCTGGGCATCATCGGCAAAATACAGCTCTCCGATATCGTATTGGCTCAGCAGTTCGCCAATAGCTTCCATGTCGCCCATCAGGGTATCCAGGTTGTTCCCGTCAACCTCAATGATCAGATGGGCAGCGGTATCCTCGGTAATGGGAACGGCACTGCTGTCAACAAATCGGCTTACGATCTGAAGGGCGTCCACTTCTACCAGTTCCAGGGCACTGGGTGTAAATCCGGCCCGGAAGATGGCACTCACTGCCTCGCCGGCCTGTTCCAGTGAACGGAAGGGCACCAGCATCAGGAGGTCGTATTTGGGCAGGGGAATCAGCTTCAGGACAATCTTCGTCACGATACCCAGCGTACCCTCACTGCCTACCACCAGCTGGGTGAGGTTATATCCGGTGGAATTTTTCAATACATTGGCTCCGGTCCAGATAATTTCTCCAGTGGGAAGAACCACTTCCAGATTGAGTACATAGTCTTTTACCACACCGTATTTTACGGCTTTCGGACCGCCGCTGTTTTCGGCAATATTTCCGCCGATAAAACAGGAGCCACGGCTGCTGGGATCGGGCGGATAAAACAGCCCTCTTTCCTTAACCGAATCCTGCAGTACTTCGGTAATTACACCCGGCTCGGTAATAACCTGAAGGTTTCTTTCGTCGATCTCAAGTATGGAATTCATCCTTTCGGTGGAGATCAGAACGCCTCCAAGATGAGGGAGGGCACCACCACTGAGGCCGGTACCACCGCCACGCGGGGTTACCGGAATGTACCCATGGTGACAGATTTTCATTATTTCGCTGATTTCCAGCGCAGTACGGGGTTTGATTACTACCTCCGGTAAAAAGTTCAGGTGTTCTGTTTCGTCGTGTGCGTAGTGGCGGAGGGTTTCTTCGTCCATCCAAACATTCGATTCACCTACAATACTGCGGAAAGCGTCAATATGCTCCGCAGTAATAGCACCTTTTTCGGTTGCCGCTTGCATAATTGTGTGTTGATTTCCGTAAAATTCGCATAAAACCGCCAATTCAAAAAATTCGAATCAACATCGTTCAACGATTCCGCGGAAAACTTGGAAAATTTTCAATAATTTTTCGTATCTTTAATAGAATATCCAATCCTTGTCTAAAAAGACGGACAGAGCGTCTGTCTTCTTGCTCCTCCTTTAAATCCTCCGAACACCCCCTGTTTGATCAACGCAAATTCATAGGCCCCCCGGCTATTGTTATACTGTGAAAGTGTTGAAACGGTGGCATCGTAGGTAAACGTCAACCTCAGATCGTTCCATACAAATCCCACCAGCGGAATGGCGGCATCTCCGGCCCGGTAATAGGCTCCGCCCCATACCTGCGTGGTGCCGTCACCCGACAGATTATACTGAACGTATCCACCGGCCGTCAGTTCGGAGGATTGGGCCTGGTTGGTATAATAAATATTGGGATTGATAATGACCATATCACTCACCTTAAAGCTACCGTTCAGAAAACCGATATAACGGCGGGGTATCTTATTATCCACCCCCGGTTGCTCAGTGAAAAAAGATTCGGCAGGGCTGTTGACGTGGTGAATGGACGCCCCGGCGTTGATGTATACATTTTCCGTTGGGAAAAAGGCATAATTCACCCCCACCTGCATGTCGAGATAACTCACATTGGTTTTCGCCAGTGAAACGCTGGTAGGAATCTTACTGTCGAAAAATTTTCCATCGAACTGATCGGGAAAAGTAAGTTTGGTTACATCGATCCTTTTGCTGGCCATGCCCACGTTAAAGCCCGCCGTCAGCAGACTGCTGAAACCCAGCATCTGGTGGTAGGCAACGGAGCCGTAAACCTTTGTAGAGGTGAGTTGCCCCGAACCGGCAACATCGCGGAGAATTACACCGCCCAACCCTATCCATCCGTTTTCAAACCGGTCGCGCATGACCTGTGCATCGCCCCAAACACTCATGGTTTTATAGGGCACCGTCATAATTGACGAATATTGGTTCCGGTAGTTCACGCCGATTCGGTAATCCGCATCGGGAATAAATCCCGTATTGGCGGGGTTTGTTGTCAAGGGCGAATTGTAGAACTGTGAAAAATGCAGATCCTGGGCATGTAACGCGGATTTACCCGCAGCAAATGCGACACACAGCATTACCACGAATGCCCCTATTTTCCTCCTATTTCCATCCCGCCTTGTGTTCATAACACTGCATTTAATTTTCTATCTGATTAACGTAATATCGCCCTTCTTGGTTGCCCGGGTGCCATCGGTAAATGTTACTTCAAGCGTATAGGTATATACATCCATCGGTTGGACCACCCCCCTGAACCTGCCGTCCCAGCCAAGCTGCGGATCGTTGCTCTCAAACATCAGCTGGCCCCAGCGGTTGTAAATTCGGAAACGCATTTTGTCGATCCCGAAACCGACAACCTTTATGGTATTTATCTTTCCTCCCTGCAGGGGAGCAAAGGCCGAAGGCACATCCAGCAACGGAATGATTTCCGCCGACACGTCCCGGCAAACGGTATCCATACAGCCGTATTGATTGGATACTATCAAACAGGCATTATAGGTTCCGGTGGCGTTGTACTGATGGCTGACCGATGTAATCGGATCCGTTGTTTCCTGCATTTGTCCATCGCCGAACTGCCATTTGAACCAATTTGCATCGGACGATGAGGTATTGGTGAATACCACCGGCTTATTCGTTTCCGGTGTTACCGGACTGAAGCTGAAATTGGCCGTTGGTGCAGCACTCACCACAATCGTTACGGTTGTATCGTGTACCCGGTTACAGGTAAAATCATCTTCGGCCCGTAGGGTTATGGTATAGGTTCCGGGATTTTCATAACGGTGTACCGGACTAACTTCCGTTGAGGTTTGTCCGTCCCCGAAATCCCAGTAGAAACGTTGACCGGCGAGCGATTCGTTCTGGAACACGGCATCGTAGGGCGCACATCCCGATTCGGGTGTATTGATGATGGCTTTCACATTGGGAGACAACCTCAAAAGCCGCGCCAGTGTATCGGGCCCATTACAGTAATTGGTATCGGTTAGAATCAGTTTCACGTTATAAGAACCCGGTGCCGGGAAACTATGGGGCACCGACGGGGTGGGCCCCATCGGACCAACAATCGGGCTCTGGTCTCCAAAATCCCACTTGAAAGAATCGCTCCCGAAGGGTTTACCCGGAGGGGCCGTTGAGGTATTGGAGAATTCAAAATCCATGGAATTACAATCCCCAGCCTTGACATAGGAGAAGTCGAGTTCAGCTCGGTCGTTACGAACATGGATGGTGATATAGGCTGTATCCCTTCCGTTACAGCTTTGCGGGTCGACGGCAATCTGTCTTACCCGATAAATACCGGTTTGGGTAAAGGTATGAGAAATGGTGAAATTGGTTGTTGTTTCCTCGGGTGACCCGTCGCCGAAATCCCACACAAAGGATCGGGCATTTCGGATCATGTCGCGGAACTCAACCGTTAGCGGCACACAACCGGAGGAGTCGAGAATGCCGTTGATAAACGGTCTGGCCGTTGCGGCAACGCCGGCATAATCGAAATGGATTTTGACCATGGCGATATTACATTCGGCGGAAGGGTTAACCGGCGATACGGTTCCCGGCGTTGTTGGGAAAGTCGGCCGCGGACTGGTGTTACCGTTACAGTTTGCACACATGGTCTGGTAAATCACGCCGTTTGCGTCGAAGCGGCTGGTGCCGCCGTCAACATGTTCGGGAAAACCACCTCTTTGTCCAAAAAATGTTCCGTAGAGAATATTGGTGGCATCGCGTTGGATCACGATGAAATAGAAATCATCCGTGTCGGTACTGGAATTATAGGCATCCGGAGTAACCTGCATTCCGCCAGTACCCCGCATCGAGGCCGCATAGTTGGACATATAGGTGGACCCCCATCCGGACACGTACATATTCTCGCATCGGTCGACCAGAAAAGCTGTCGGTGAAATATCGGGTGCACTGAAGCCCGGCGGCCTGGTACTGCCGAATACGGTGGAGAATTCAAAGGCGGAAAGATCCCGATTAAGTTTGGCCACAAACTGTTTGGCACCGTCGTTCCGGAAATTGGCATTGATTACCGGCCAGGCTCCAGTAGTGGTTCCCATCACATAGGGATAACCATATTTATCGAACTGAACACCGTAAACCAGATCAAATCCATTGGTTCCGAGGTAACAGAATTTCTGGAGAGTGGTCAGGTCCGGGGTAAATTCAGCAATGTAGCCGTCGCCGCCGCCATCGCTATAGGTGGAGCTGAGTACATTGGTATTGGCACCGCGCAGGCCACCGCTTGCGGTTGCCCCGCCGACAAACAGATTACCGGATACGGGACTGATCGCCAGCACAAAGGCTGCGTCGTCTTCCGACCCGCCCAGATAAGAAGCGGCCTCAAAATTGAGGTTGGCATCGGTTTTAATGACCACGGCATCCTGCTTTCCGGAAAGAGCGGTCTGATGCGCTCCGGCAGAAACGGGGAAGTCGGTAGACTGTGTTGAGGCTGCCATATACACGTTGTTTGCCGCGTCGAGTATTACTTCGGAACGGGCATCGTCGCCGTAGTTCCGGCACAGCGAATTCGGACCGCTACGATCCGTTGTAATGTTTACGCCATCGTTTCCGGATCCCCCGATCTGCAGCCCCCCGAGCCGGGTGGTTCCATCCGCACTGAGTTTGAAGATTACGATATCGTGCCCACCCTGCGGGCCTCTTTTAGCCACCACGGGGAAATTATCAGAATTCGTTCTTCCGCCGATCACCACGTTTCCGTAAACATCAACCACCAAACTATGCGGCTGTTCATTGCCCGAACCGCCGATATAGGTGGTGAATATCCGGGTCCTGCCCAGCGGATTCAGACGGGCGATGGCCATATCCGTCGGTGAGTTTCCACTCCCCGCCCCGAAATTGCGCTGGAAGGCACCGGGGGTGGTGGGAAGACCATCCTTGAAGATAATGCCACCGCCATAAAAACTGCCATCGGGGCCATAAGTAGCGGTAAATCCCCAACTATCCGTAGTACTTCCGATAAAGGTTGAGAACACTACCGAAGGATCGATAATCAGCGGTTGTGTGGCATCATAGCTCTTCACTTCATATTTCACACGGTTGCCCTGAAGCCGGTACTGGCAGTTAACTTCCTCACGCAATCCGTTTTTGGATTGATAGGAAAAGGGATTCAGCTCCCGCACGTCGCCCACCGAAGTGGAAATAATCAGCTGTCCTTTTTTTAAAGAAATCTTATCCACGCCATCGTATTTCAGCGTGATATCGGACACTTTGCCACCCGGTTTGATGATGAAATCGTATTTGAGAAGGCCGGCATCCGAATAAAAACGAAGGTCGATATTCGGATAAATATCGGGATAGGTGACGGCCTGGAAAATGCGGCATCCCCTCCCCCATTTGGTGGAGTCGTCGCCGATAAAATAGCTGACCAGACCTTCGCCCGGCTTTTCGGCACGAACCTGATCTTTATTGATGCGGGCGCCCTCAAAATCGACGTTGTAGGAATGGCTTCGGACGATAACATCTTCGGTATTCGGTGTGGCGGTTTTGTGCTTGTCGCCGTTACCGTGCGCGTGTCCCATAACTTTTTCCTGAACCCGATCGAGATCCTCGCGGCTGTGAAGCAGATAGGTGATTCCGGTTGTGGTCAGAAAAACGGTTCCGTTGGCCGCATTTCCGCGGAAAAGAATCCTGCTGTCCCACTGCCCCTTGTTTTCAACAAATTCGATGGCGGGAAATACCTGCTGCGACTGTGAGAATCCTGTTAAGACCGACACAAGCAATACTACTGAGAGAACGATGTGGTGGAACCTTTTCAATCTTGCTCCTTTTTCTACAATTTACAAAATATAGGCAACTCTCGCAGGGTTCCGTTATTACGATATCCTGCTCCATTCTGTTTTCCCTTTCATGGATTGCAGATGCTGTTTTACCCGGACATTATCCGGTGAATTCAGATCCGGGTCATCTGCTATCAGTTCCTCTGCAGTAGTTTTGGCAATTTCAAGGATGGGTTTGTCCTGGACGATGTTCGCCAGTTTAAAGTTCAGTGCTCCACTTTGGCGGGTACCTTCGATATCGCCGGGTCCACGAAGTTCGAGATCTTTTTCGGCAATCTCAAACCCGTTGTTGGTGCTGGTCATGATCTTTAACCTTTCCCTGGCTTCGTTTGTTAGTTTGCTGCTTGTTAAAAGTATGCAAAAACTCTTTTCCGCGCCTCGTCCCACTCTACCCCTTAACTGATGCAGCTGCGACAGCCCAAATTTCTCCGCACTTTCGATCACCATCACCGTTGCATTCGGCACATTTACCCCTACTTCAATTACGGTTGTGGATACCATTATCTGAGTATCATTTCGGACAAACCGTTGCATGTTGGCCTCTTTTTGTTCGGCCGGCTGCCGTCCATGCACCATGCTGATCCAGTATTTCGGTTCAGGGAAAAAAGCCTTCACATTTTCGTAACCCTTCATTAGGTTTTCATAGTCCAGTTTATCGGATTCTTCGATCAATGGGAAAATAACGTAGGCCTGTCGTCCCTTGTCAATTTCGGAGCGGATAAAGTCCATTACACGGGCCCGGGAATGATCGAATCGATGCACCGTTGAAACCGGTTGTCGTCCCGGGGGCAGTTCGTCCATAATGCTGTAGTCCAGATCGCCGTAGGCTGTCATGGCCAGGGTTCTGGGAATCGGCGTGGCAGTCATCACCAGAACGTGTGGGGGAAGGGCAGCTTTTTTCCAGAGTTTGGCCCGCTGTTCCACACCAAAACGGTGTTGTTCGTCGACAATCGCCAGTCCAAGATTTTTAAACTGAACCGTATCTTCTATTAACGCGTGGGTGCCGATCAGAATTGTGGTTTCGCCGCTCAAAGTTTCGGCCAGCACCTTTCTTTTTTCGGCGGCCTTCATATTTCCGGTGAGCAGGGCCACTTTTACCGGCATATCCCTCAGGAGCGAAGAAATTCCCTCAAAATGCTGCCGGGAAAGGATTTCGGTAGGCGCCATCAAACAGCTCTGAAATCCATTGTCGGCAGCCAGGAGCATGGCCAGCAACGCCACAATGGTTTTTCCGCTTCCAACATCCCCCTGCAGCAGCCGGTTCATCTGGCGCCCCTGGGCCGTATCCTGACGGATTTCCCGCAACACGCGCTTCTGCGCCCCCGTTAAACTGAAGGGAAGTTTATTATGGTAAAAATCGTTGAAAAGATCGCCAACCTTGTCGAACCGCACTCCTCTCGAAAACCGGTGCCTTTCGGTTTTGATCAGATTCAAACGGACCTGTGCAAAAAACAGCTCTTCAAATTTAAGACGCCGCATGGCCCGATTGAACTGCTCAGGGTCCGCAGGAAAATGTGCCGACTTGTACGCCTCAAAACGCGGCATCAGGCGGAATTCCTGAAGGAGCCGGTCGGGAAGGTTTTCCGGAATATCCCGCTCGGAAAGCTGCGAAATCAATGCCTGTGTAAGCTTGCCGATTGCCCTCCCATTCAACCCGCGGGCTTTCAGTTTTTCGGTACTGGGATACACCGGTTCCAGAAATGCCTTTCCATCCTTCACCGCAGGCGTAAACACTTCAATCTCGGGATGCACGATCTGCGGACGGCCCATAAAATAGCCGATCTTTCCGAATACGAGATAGCGTTGCCCCGGCTCCAGCGCCTTCTGAACCCAACTGATTCCCTGAAACCAGGTCAGTTCCAGCAATCCGGTTTCGTCGCGCAGCTGGGCCGTAAGTCTTTTCGCCCTCCGCTCTCCCTGAAGGGTTAGATCCCTCAGTACGCCCGCAACCTGCACGTATTCGGCATGGGGACTGATCTCGGCGATCTTGCTGACGCGGGTTTTATCGATGTGGCGATAGGGAAAGAATTCCAGGAGGTCGCGGAACGTAAAAATCTGCAGTTCCTTCTGCAGCAACTCGGCACGGAGCGGACCGACCCCCTTGAGATAGCCGACCGGACTTTCCAATATTTTTCCTGGGTTCGTAATCGTCATGAATTTGATGCCGACAAATTTACAAAAAACAGCCCGTCTGCATCGAAACTATGACCCGGTCACGGCACGCCTTGACCCTACGGCGCGACGGCGATCAAGGCACATACACCTCGATAACCCCCTGGGTTTCGCCACGACGGGGTGCGGCAAAACTGTCGATCTGCCGGTAATGCAACTTCAGGCTGTCTCGTACACGGAAGGGATAAAAGTTATTCAGAACAGGAATATGCTCAAACAAAATCAGGTCGTATTCCTTTTCGGCAATCCGTTTTTCAAACATTTCCGCCTGTTTGTTGAACATACCCACGCCGAGATGGTACCAAAGCGGATATTCCGGACTTCGTTCCAGCTCAAAGGGAACTTCGGCGGCAAGAGGTGTCAGCTCCGTCATGTTAAGAACACGGAGCTTTTTGCCCGACTTCAGCAAATCCATGTCCAGCAACCGATGAATGCCCTTAACGGTAGAAGAAGGCATATAAATCCGGTCGAAAGATTTTAAACCGCAGTATGTCCACTGACTTTCGGGCTCCCCGGTATCGGGTTTCGGAAACTGCATATAGGTTTGGCGGTTCACAATGTTTTCACCGCCTTCTTCCTGTACCACTTCCTTCTGGGAAAGCGTTTTTGCCGCAACACGCTGCATATATTTCCAGTAGGTACCGCTCCACCAGAGCAGGATACCGAAAAGGCTTCCCGCAAAAACGAGGGGCTTGGAAAAACTAAGGGCATTGATTCTGCCGATTTTCCAGAGTATATAAGCTATGGCAAAGCTGTGGAAGAAAATATTGTTATCGGGCGGTGTATAGCTGGTGAGCTGGAAAACCGTGGCTTCCCCGAGGATGCCGATGACCAGCAGCAGAAAAAGCATTTCCTGACGGTCCTTCCAGAGTTCGCGGATATTGGCCAGCCGTGGAAGAAGCAGCAGGATGAGGACAAACACATAGAATTTTATCCATTGGGAGCCCGACAGGAACTCGGCTACGAGATCGTATGCGGATACCCGTGAGGTATGAGGTGGTTGTCCGTGGTTGAACCAATAACCAAAGGAAGAAGCTCCGCAAATAAGGATGTAGAAGGCCAGGAACAGGGCAAAGGATCCGGCATAAACCAGTACGCCCCGATAATCTCGTTTTTCCGCTGTCAATGCGTGGTATAAGAGCAACATGAATCCCAGTACCAACGCCATTCCGCCGCCGTCCTGTTTGGTAAGGAAGGAGCATACGATAAACAGCCCCCCCAGAACCAGGCAAAGCAATCGGGATCGCAGATCCGGTTGGGTAATGTATCGGAGCACAAACGCTATCCCGATAAATTCGTACACGATAACGGAATGATTGTACCAGGGCCAGAAATTGAAAAAGGAAAACGATATGCAGTAAACGAAAACACAGAGGAAACGGAGTGCCCATCCAAAGCTGAAGCTTTTCAGAATACTGCGGAAAGCCAGTCCGGACAAAATATTGATGAATACCTGGGCTTTTACCAGGGTAATCATTTTGGCACCGAAAAGTTTGAAGAACAGAGCCGGAATCATCCAATACATACCGCCGAGCGGCGTACCGAAATCACGGAAAGGAAGTTGACCTTCACTGATCCGGTAAGCTCCCTCCCAGGAGAGGAAGATATTAACCCGGTAGGGAAAATTCATAAAAAGGGGGATGATGGCGAAAAGGACAACAAGGGCAATATCGGCGTATTCCTTTCTCTGTTTCAGCATAGTCGGGGTGTTATAAGGATTTGACAGCTGTAAACTTATTAAAATATTTTCTATAAGAAGGGCAAAAAGGGATGCGGTTTTAATGAATTGTATGTATTTTGGCGCACAAACCAGTAAAAGTGGCATATCTGAAACTACTTAGACCCAAAGACTGGGCAAAGAACCTCTTCCTTTTTGTACCGTTGTTTTTTGCGGGAGAAATCTTTAATATTCCGCTTGTATTGGATATTGCCGGTGGATTTGCCGCATTTTGCTGTATTGCCAGCTCCATCTATATACTGAACGATTACCGCGACCGGGACGACGACCGTAAACATCCGGTTAAATCTACCCGCCCCCTGGCCTCGGGAGCGGTTTCACCTACGGCAGCACTTGTTATTTTTGCCCTACTGCTGATCGGGGGATTTGGAATCGCCTTCCTGATCCGCGACAAATTCGTGTTTATTCTGGGTATTTACTTCCTGATAAACCTCGGTTATTCATTCGGGTTAAAGAATATTCCGATTCTCGATATCGTTCTGGTAGCCATAGGGTTTGTTCTTCGGATCAAGGGAGGTTCGGTGATTTCTTATATCCCCCTCTCCGAATGGATCATCATCATGGTATTTCTGCTGGCTCTGTTCATGGCAATCGGGAAGCGCCGCGACGATATTCTGCTCAAACTCAGTTCCGGAACCGACATGCGGAAGGCCGTGAAGGGCTATTCGCTGGACTTCCTGAACACCCTACTGGCACTGGTCTGCGCTGTTGTTATCGTGGCCTATTTCATGTACACCATGTCGCCCGAAGTGGTCGAAAGAATGGGTACCCACCGGCTTTATTATACCTGCCTTTTTGTTTTAGCCGGAATTATGCGATATTTGCAGGTAATATTCGTACAGGCCGATTCCGGTTCTCCAACAAAAATCCTTTACAAAGACCGTTTCATACAAGTAACCATACTCCTTTGGATCGCCAGTTTTATTTCGATCATTTACCTGAAAAACGTAACGATATTCGACTGATGATCGGGTAAATCGCTTACCGATCGTCGATGATCATAAATACCGGCACCATGAAAAGAAATATTGCCAACTGGGGCAATTATCCCGTTGTGGAATCCGATGAAAAAAAGTTCAACTTTGATGACGAACTTGTTTCCATCGTTAAGTCCTCTTCAAACTATATCCCACGTGGAAACGGTCGCTGCTACGGCGATGCATCGCTGGGCAGCAAAACCATCAACACCACTCAGTACAACAAGGTCCTGTCGTTCGACACAGAAAACGGAATCTTCGAATGCCAGAGCGGAATGCTGCTTTCGCAGATTCTCGAGGTGATTGTACCGAAAGGCTGGTTTCTACCCGTAACCCCCGGCACCAAATTCATTACCGTTGGGGGCGCAGTGGGCAGCGATGTGCACGGAAAAAACCACCACGTCGACGGTAACTTCTCGCATCATATCGTGGATATGGATGTTCTCCTCGCGGATGGACGAATACTGACCTGCTCCCTTACCGAAAATGTCGATCTGTTCGAAGCAACAGCCGGCGGAATGGGCCTTACCGGCGTCATCACGCGGGTTAAATTCCGACTGAAAAAAATTCAAACCTCCTATATCCGCCAAAAACAGATTAAGGCCGAAAACCTGGAAGAAATTATCCGGCTGTTCGATGAGTACAAGGACTATACCTACTCCATGGCTTGGATCGACTGTCTGAAACAGGGAAAAAATTTCGGAAGAAGTATTCTGATAGTAGGTGAACACGCCACCGTTGAAGAACTGGACGAAGCTCAACGGCGGAATCCGCTGAAGCTTCCGGCTAAAAAAGCCATATCCTTCCCCTTCAACCTTCCATCCTGGGTACTGAACACCTTTACGGTAAAGGCTTTCAACTTCCTCTACTACAACAAGAATCTCAAAAAGGAAATCAATAATATCGTTCCCTACGAGCCTTTCTTTTATCCATTGGACGCCATCCTGCACTGGAACAGAGGCTACGGTAAAAAAGGATTTATCCAATACCAATTTGTGCTGCCTATGGATGCCCGCCAGGGTCTGATCGAAATTCTCAACCGTATCAGTGAAAAGGGCATGGGCTCCTTCCTTGCCGTATTGAAAGTATTTGGAAAAAAAGAGACCATGATCGGCTTCCCGATGGAGGGATATACATTGGCACTCGATTTTCCCGTCAGAGACAATCTCTTCAGTTTCCTGGATGAACTGGATGCCATCGTACTCCGTTACGGAGGAAGACTGTATATGTCGAAAGATGCGCGGATGAAACCAGAAATGCTGAAAGCCGGTTATCCGCGTCTGGACGAGTTTCGCGCCACGATAAAAAAATACAACCCCGAATACCGCATCCGCTCGGTTCAATCCGACCGGCTGGCAATTACAACCGATTAAATTATGTCTACAGTACTTCTTTTGGGAGCCACGTCGGATATGGCCATGGCCATCGCTGAAAAATACGCATCCAAAGGGCTTAACCTCATCCTCGCGGCCCGCAATCCGGAGAGGCTAAACCCTGTTTGTTCCGACCTCGCAATCCGATTCAACATAGATGCCCAACCGGTTTCCTTCGATGCCTGCGATACCGGATCGCATCCGGATTTTTTCCATTCCCTTCAAACGATTCCCGATATCACGATCTGTGTTTTTGGCTATCTCGGGGATCAGAAAATGGCAGAAGAAAACTGGGAGGAAACGGAACGAATCATCAACGCCAATTATACCGGAGCGGTGTCCATACTCAATATCGTAGCCTCTGCCTACGAAAAACAGGGAAAGGGAACCATTATAGGAATCAGTTCGGTGGCCGGAGAACGCGGACGCCAAAGCAACTATATCTACGGAAGTGCGAAAGCCGGATTCTCCGCTTATCTCTCCGGCTTACGAAACCGGCTTTTTAAAAGTAATGTTCATGTGCTGTCGGTTCAGCCGGGCTTTGTATATACCCGGATGACGCGTGAACTCGCACTGCCACCGCTGCTTACCGCCCAACCGGCTGATGTGGCTGCCGCAGTTTACAAAGCTGCCGAACGGCAGAAAAACGTGATCTATGTAAAATGGTTCTGGCGCTGGATCATGCTGATCATTAAACTCATTCCAGAAGGCATTTTCAAAAAGCTGAAGTTATGAGCGGAAAGATTGCATTTTTCGATTTCGACGGAACAATTACGACTAAAGACACCATGCTGGAATTTCTCCGTTTCTATTCCGGAAGCAAAGTGTATTACCGCAACATGGCCAAACTCCTGCCTTCATTGCTCAGAATGAAAGCGGGGTTCATCACCAACCATGTTGCCAAGGAAGCCATGCTTACCCTCTTTCTCGGAGGTAAATCCGAGGAAGAAGTGATCGCAGCGGGAAAGGAGTTCGCAGCACAGAAACTACCTTCACTGATCCGTCCGGGCGCAATGAAAAAGATAGCCGAATTACGGAGCAGAGGCGCTGAAATTGTGATCGTAACGGCCTCGTCCGATTACTGGGTAGCTCCCTGGTGTGTGGCCAACAAAACAGAATTGATCGCCACCAAACTGGAAACAAAAAACGGAATCATCACCGGCCGCCTTCACGGGAGTAACTGCCACGGACAGGAAAAGGTAAGACGGATCGAAGAACGTTACCGCCTTCAATCCTTTGAAGAAATATCCTGCTTTGGCGACACACGCGGCGACCTGCCCATGCTTTCGATTGCACATCACCGTTATTACAAACCCTTCCGGGACTAAAGGTTCATTTTCTTCAGTTCTTCCACGGCGTAATGGCAGGCCCGGGCCGTAAGGGCCATATAGGTAAGGGAAGGATTCTGACTACCCGATGAAGTCATGCAGCTTCCGTCGGTAACAAATACGTTGGGGACTTCATGGAGTTGGTTCCATTTGTTGAGGACCGACGTTTTGGGATCATTCCCCATACGTGCGGTTCCCATTTCGTGAACGCAGGCCCCCCCAATAGGTTTATAGTCGAATTCGTGGATATCCCGGAAGCCGGCCACCGAGAGCATTTCCGCTGCAGAAGCCTTCATGTCCTTCCGCATGGCCAGTTCATTTTCGCCAAATTTGAACCTGATTCTCACCAGCGGCAGCCCCCATTTATCCTTCTGCTCTTTATCGAGACTAACCTGATTATTGTAATCCGGCAGCGTTTCTCCCCAGGCACCCAGCCACATGGTCCATGGGCCGGGCGATGTCAGCTTGTCTTTAAAATCCTTCCCGAATCCCGGAATATTTCTCTGGTTATCGAACCAGCTCGAACGTTCTCCATCGCCCTGCAGTCCGAAACCACGCAGGTAACTGCTGTGGCGTGTAGCCTCATCGCCCAGGTTCCGGAAACGGGGAATATAAATTCCACCGGGTCTTCTTCCTTTGTAATAAAGATCCTTATAATCGTCGTGACGACCTTCGGCACCGACACGAAAATGATGGTCCATCAGGTTGTGCCCAAGCTGGCCGCTGCCGTTTCCCATGCCGCTGGGAAACGCGTCAGACACCGACTGCAGTAGGATCTGTGTTGATCCTATGGTAGAGGCATTGAGAAAGATAATCCGGGCATAGTACTCGTAGGTCTTCAGCGTTTTGGCATCCATTACCCGAACTCCTGTTGCGCGGCCCTTATCCTTATCGTAAAGAATCTCAAGAACGATGGAATCGGTGAGCATGGTCAGGTTTCCCGTGGCCTGGGCAACGGGAATGGTGGCGGAATTACTGCTGAAATAACCGCCGAACGGACATCCACGGGTGCAGAGGTTCCGGTACTGACAGGGGCCCCGGCCATTCCAGCCGCGGGTAAGGTTTGCCAACCGGGCAACCGTTACCCGTCTTTCGGAAAACCGACTTTCCACTGCTGCCTTGAAATGCTCCTCGATGGTATTCATCTTCATGGGCGGTAAAAAATTACCGTCGGGCAGATGGGGAAGTCCTTCGGGACGGCCGCTTATACCGACAAATTTCTCAACATAATCATACCAGGGTTCAATATCCTTGTATCGGATCGGCCAATCGACGCCGATTCCTTCTTTGGCATTGGCTTCGAAATCGAGATCGCTCAGGCGATAACATTGTCTTCCCCAGGTCAGGGAGCGGCCCCCCAGCTGATAGCCCCGTATCCAGTGAAAGGGCGACTCCTGTATATAGGGATGCTCCTTGTCGCGAACAAAAAAATGACGGTCGGCTTCATCATACACCGAACTTTGAATAGGATCTTCCGATTTTTCACGGATTGAGTTTTGAAGGCGATGTTCAAACTCCCAGGGGCTTTTGTTGGCCGTAGGATAATCGCGGATATGGTCTACCCGCGGTCCTCTTTCAATCATCAGGGTTTTGAGTCCGTTTTCACAGAGTTCTTTTGCGGCCCATCCGCCACTGATACCGGATCCTATGACAATTGCGTCGTAATTATGTTCCATTGGTCGAATGTTATTGAGTGGCCCAGGCGCGTTGGCCGGGGCTGAGCGGCAGGTTAACTTCGTATGTACCCGGGATATAATCGTAGCTCAAACCCTGGGTTGCCCCGGGCTGGGAAGTGCAGTAGCCGAGTACGGTATATTTTTTCAGGGTTTCAAAAAAAGAAGAACCGGTTAAGCGGCGCTCCACCTTTGCCCAAAAGGCATTGGAATTGGCGTTGCCGTTTTCATACCGGGCAAGCAGCTCTGCCTGCTGCTTTTCAGAACATTGGGTGAAGGGTTTCCCAAAACGGGATTGAGCATCCGCCGCGATGCTTTCGAGTCCTTCAATAAAGTTGTTCTGAGATTTCAGGTCGGTGCATTCCCGGATCATTTTTTCGATGAAGGGGCCAACTTTGGCATCTTTTGCGCCCGGAGTGTCGGTACGTGGAATGATGAGCTCGGCAAGGTCGGAAATCAACGCGCTGTATTTTTCAAGCAGCTCGGTTTTCGGCTTACGGTTAAGCTTATAAAATCGTATACCCGTGTAGGTAAAGGCAGCACCTATACCCAACAGTGATAGTCCCAAAATGGCTCTTCTTCGGTTCATCTCCACAAATTTATTGATAATCTTATATATAAACTATTAAAATCCTGTTATTTACAATAGCGGGAAGAAATTTTTCCGAAAAGTAAGATATATAGAAATTTCCTTAGAAACTTATAAGTTTTTATATATTTTTGTCCTAAGAACGAACGTTCCCCGCGTTCAATATTCTGATGTGAACCGACTGCTTTCCTCTATCCTTTCTTTTTCTTGAAAAATTACGGAAATAAAAAACAGCTCACGGGCTAAAGGTATGCTTTGTCGTATCCGTCCGGTTATCCGTTCCCGTTTTTTATGACAGAATTGTTTAAACCGGCTCTATTGCCTCTAAAATCACGAAAATGAAAGCAATTTCTACACTCTGGAAATCAATGCTGCTATTGTTCCTTTTGAGCAGCGAAGCACACGCTCAGATCATCGGTGAATACCGTAGTAATGCCCCCAAATCCGGCACTCCCGCTTCAAGACAATGGACTAACGCCAATGCATGGTTGCGTTGGAATGGTAGCACCTGGGCAGTTCCTGCCGAACCTCCCGTTGCCGACTCACAAAAAGTCACCATTCTTGCAGGTGACAGTATTATTGTTAGCGCACCCACCTCTATGGATGAAGTGGTGGTTGAAGCAGGCGCGGTTCTCACCCTGTTCAACTTCAGCACCCCTTTCACCGTTACATTGAATAATGGCGCCTCCGGCCCGGACATCGAGGTTAACGGACGATTCTATGTAAGCTCCGGCTGTACCCTCACCGGTACCGGGTCCGTTCAAATAAATACCGGCGGCGAGGGTTTTTGCCGATTCGGTAGTACACTCGGCGTAAACCTGGTAAATGAGGGGGCGCTTTACCTGAATCAGCTCTATGTTGCCGGTGCAACCATTACCAACAACAGCACTGCAGAATTCATTTCAACAACGCTTTACCTGAACAACAACGCCCAATTCATCAATAACGATTCACTCGCCTTTACCAATACCGGTGCCCATGTTTCCATTGAGGCAAACGCCGGTTCCGGACAGTTTATCAACAACGGGGTTTTGTACAAAGCCTTCGCTACCCCCGGCACCTACGTATCCGTCCTGAGCTCTGTTCAGTTCAACAACTACGGTACGATTAAGGGACAGGGTGAATTCAGTATTCTCAATACCAACAACGCAAGCAATGGAGTGATTGCGCCGGGTAACTCACCGGGAATCCTTACCGTCAATACCCTATTCAGTAACGCCGGAACGCAAAACTTTCAATTGGAAATCGAATCTACCGGTGCCGTGGCAGGAACCAACTACGATCAGGTTATTTTCAAGTCGGCACCACTGGTGGACCTCAGCAACAAAACCCTGACGGTAACCGATAATTCCAACGACGCTCCCGGAACGGTTTATACCCTGTTCAGCACAAGCAGCGCCAACATCAATACGGCTACTTCTTTTGCATCCGTAAACCTTCCCCCGACATTGGGAAATCTGACGATCACCTCCACAGCAATTACCGTGGAAAAGCTTTCTCTCCTGCCGCTGACCTGGGGTTATTTCTATGCCTATCCCAAAAACGGCAACATCAACCTCGATTGGGAAACCATTCAGGAAATTGAAACGTCACACTTTGAAATTGAATACTCAACCGATAACGTAAACTTCGTTTCAATCGGTACCCTTCCTGCGAAAGGAAACAGCGACGAGCGCTCCTACTATAGCTTTGTTCACCGCGATTATTCACGGAATGCCCGCGTGCACTACTACCGCATCCTCCAGGTAGATGCCGATCAGAAACATTCTTCCTATTCTGAAACACGCAGCGTTAACCTCCGCGAAGATGCTCAGAAGCTCCTGGTTCAGGTGGGCCCCAACCCCTTCACCGACTATATCCGGATCTTCTCTTCAGAAAAGAAAATTGATGTAGCCATCTACGACCTGAACGGACGGATCGTTAAAAAAGGGTCCTACGGTCAGGGATTGCACACCATCTCTACTTCTGAACTGCAACGCGGTACCTATATCGTGAACGTTATGAACGACGATCGTAAGTCGATACAGAAGAAATTCATCAAGAAATAATTACTTCTCTAAAATTCTGCACAAAAATGCCGCTTCAGTTGAAGCGGCATTTCTATTTTATTTCAATTACCCATTCTTAGTTCTTGATAAACCCTTTCTGGTAAACCGGCTTCTTACTGTTGGTTCCGGAAATCAGTCGGATAAAGTACATACCCGACTTCAGACTCGTTGCATCAATCGAAGCGGTAAATACGCCGTTTCCGTTTTTGGTGTAGGTCTTGCGGATGACCACCCTTCCGGCAACATCACTGATCAACACCGTCAGCCGTTCGTCGCGCCGATCGGATTGATAGGCCAGATTGATCACCGACTGAACGGGGTTGGGATAGATGGTAAACATTTCGTCGTACCTTCTGTTATCGCTTACAATAACATTAACGGTAACAACAGATGTTGCGGTAGCTCCCTTGTCGTCGGTAACGGCAAGTTCAAAGCGGTAAATGCCCTCCACCAAGCCGGATACGGTGGTCACAGCGGATGTTTCCTGAGCGATCTGGGCCACGGCAGGACCTTCAAGCTGGCGCCATTTATAGGAAACGATCGAACCATCGCTGTCGGTAGAGCGTGTTCCGTTCAGCTCGGTATAGCTTGTGGGCAAACCTACCGTAATATCGGTACCGGCATTGGCTACAGGGGGAACATTCGGAATAACCGGGCCATTCACCACAACCTGAACCTGGTCTTTCGCAACAGCACCACGGTTGTCTTTAACCGTAAGTTCAAAAACATATACACCGGTTTCGAGTGAAGTAACTGCAGTCTTCGCGGCATTTGGACTGGTGATGGCGTGTGCCGCCGGTCCGGAAACCTTGGCCCAACTGTAGCTCGCAATGGAACCGTCCGGATCGTAGGACCCCGTTCCATCAAGCGCCAGGCTTTTTGCCGGGAGTGTCACTGCAAAATCGTTGCCGGCTTCGGCTATCGGTGGCATGTTAACGATCACGCTAACGGTTGCATTTGCGGAAGCACCTCGGTCATCGGTTACCGTCAGTTCGAAAACATAGGTTCCCGGGGTGGTCAATCCGGTAACCGAAGTCTTGGCCGCCTTTGGATTGGTGATGGAGAAACTTGCCGGGCCCGATTTTTTCGTCCATTGGTACGATACGATCTGTCCATCAGCATCTGTAGAGCCACTACCATCCAAGGTTGTAGAACTTGCGGGTTGTGTAATCACGATTTGGCTTCCCGCCTTGGCCACCGGCGCTACATTGGGCGCAGGATTGACGGTCACGGTTACCGATGCGGTAGCTGTAGCCCCTCTGTCATCTTTTACCGTCAGCTCAAATACATAGGTGCCTGCGGTGATGAGTCCCGTAACTGATGTCTTTGCTGCATTCGGACTTGTTATCGAGAATGTTGAGGGACCGGATTTTTTGCTCCAGCTGTAGGAAACAATCTGTCCGTCTGAATCTTTGGATCCGGAACCATCCAGTTCGGTTGAACTGGTCGGCAGCGTAATGGTCTTATTGCTGCCGGCGTGGGCTACCGGTGCCACATTCGGCGCAGGATTAACGGTTACGGTAACGGATGCTGCATCCGTCGCACCATTGTTATCTTTTACCGTCAGCTCAAATACATAGGTGCCTGTGGTGGTTAATCCGGTAACCGATGTCTTTGCTGCATTCGGACTTGTTATCGAGAATGTTGACGGACCGGATTTTTTGCTCCAGCTGTAGGAAACAATTTGTCCGTCCGCATCTGAAGAACCGCTACCATCCAGATCGGTAGTGCTGGTAGGCAGGGTTATGGTTTTATTGCTGCCGGCATGAGCTACCGGAGGAATATTCGCGGGTTTAACGGTAACGGATACCTCGGCTTTTGCAGAAGCACCATTGTTATCGGTAACGGTCAGTTCAAACACATAGGTACCGGCGATGGTCAATCCGGTAACGGATGTTTTTGCCGCATTCGGACTTGAAATAAGGAATGTAGCGGGGCCTGATTTTTTAGCCCATACATACGATACAATCTGACCATCCGAATCTTTGGATCCGGAGCCATCCAGGTTTGCTGTGGTGGTGGGCAATGTAATGGTAACATTGGTTCCCGCATGGGCAACCGGAGCCACATTGGGGGCCGGCTTCACGAATACGTTCACACTTTCGGATGACACACCACCTCTGTCGTCGGTCACCTTCAGTTGGAATACATAGGTACCGGCGGTCGTCAGTCCGTTCAGTGCCGTTTTTGCAGCATTGGGATTAACGATTGTATAGGTATCCGGACCGGACTTTTTGGTCCATTCCCATTTCACAATGGTCCCATCAGAATCCTTTGAGCGGGAGCCGTCGAGTTCGGTACTGGTTGTGGGATGGGTAATCGTTACATCGGGGCCCGCATTAACATGGGGAGGAATATTGCCTGCAGGACCAACAATTACGGTTACCGATGCTTTTGAAGTGGCATTGCTGTTATCCGTTACCCGCACTTCAAAAACATAGGTGCCCTCAACCAGTCCGGTCGCTGTGGTTTTAACTGCATTCGGGTCGGTGATGCTGTAGGTTGTAGGACCGGCAATTTTCCTCCACAGATAGGTCACGATTTGCCCGTCCTCATCGAAAGATCCGCTGGCATCGAGAGTAACCGTATTTTCTGGCAATGCGATGGAAACATCATCACCGGCATCGGCAACGGGCGGAACATTCACCGCAGGGTTTACAGTAACGGTAACCCTTGCTGTTGCGGTAGCTTTTTTATCATCCGTAACAGTCAGTTCGAATACATATTCGCCTGCCGTTGTAAGTCCGTTTACTTCTGTTTTTGCCTGGCTTGCAGCAACGATAGTAAAGGTCGCCGGTCCGGACACCTTGGTCCATTTATAGGAAACAATGGTACCATCGGCGTCTGTAGAACTGCTTCCGTCGAGGGTCGTTGTGGAAACCGGAAGTGTTATGGACTTAGGTGAACCTGCATTGGCCACCGGCGGCACGTTGGGAGCCGGCTTCACGATCACATTAACCGACTTCTTTGCCGAAGCCCCCTTATCGTCGATTACGGTAAGTTCAAAGGTGTAGGTACCAGCAGTATTCAGTCCGGTTACGGTTGTTTTGGCCGCAGACGGGCTGGTGATGGCAAAGGTTGCGGGGCCAGCTGTTTTTTTCCAGGTATAGGACACGATCTGTCCGTCTTCGTCGCGCGATTCACTTCCATCAAGCGTTACCGAGTTGTCGGGAAGTGTTATGGTGATATCGCTGCCGTTTCCGATTACCGCAACGGGGTTTTTGTTTTCCGGAACACCGTCACCGTTAACGATTACCGTAACTGTGGCGGTTGACGTAACGCCTTCATAATCTTTCGCTGTGAGTTCAAACACGTAGGTACCTGCGGTGAGGCCGGTAGCCGCCGTTGTCGGACGCTCGGTAGTTGAGAAGCGTACACTTTCGGGTCCGGATATTTTTTTCCAGGTATAGCCTACAATCGGACCATTCGGGCTCACGGCATTTCCACTGAGCAGAACACTGTCTCTCGGAAGATCAATGGTTTGAGGTTCGCCGGCATATACCTTGGGTTTGCCCGGCGTATATTTTTGAGTGTTACATGAAGTAGCATCCGGATACAGCAGGCAATAAGATGCCGCCTGTACAGTGGCTTCTTTCAGGCCCAGCGGGTTTACCAATGTTGCGATCGGCACATCCCACGCGTTCGGATAGCTGGCGCCCACACTGGAGCTGCCGCCCACAACGCCGTTGCCGATAACACCGCCTTTGTTTCTGCCCCATGAGTACAGCTTACCATCGGCCGTGAGGGCATATTTATAGTAAACATAGGCGGTACCGCCGAAGATGTGTGTAAAGTTGTTTATTTCCGGAATGATGTTCACAGGTCTTGCCTGCATCAGTTGACCCGGCCCGAATGTCCAGGCGTAGGGATCAACATAGTTCATAAAGTCGAGCTCTTCGCCGTTTCCGATTGTACCCTGGGCATTGTCGCCCCATCCCCAGAGGGTTCCATCGGTCAGAATGACGTGGGTTGAAACGGTATTACAAACAATGGATTTAATCGGCGCCGGCAGGTTCAGATAGGAACTGAGATTTACCGGAGTACGTACGGGTTTGTTGTTGGCATAGGTATCACCAATGCCGAGATATACACCGAAATAGCCCCAGCCGTAGGGGACACCATCGGTGGTGACCGCGTAATAGAAACTACTTGCGCCGGCAATATCCATGATATTGGTCGGAAGGTTAACAACCTGATGGGGTGTACGGAAATCCGTAGCGCCCGAACCCAGGTTTTGGGTACGGTTTCCACCGCCCCCCCACGACCAAACGGTACCGTCGGTTGCAAGGGCAACGATTACCTCAGCCGCAACCACTTTTTTGATGGCGCGATTTCCGGGAATCGTGATGCGCACGGGACGTGTCTTGATTTCTCCGTCGGTACCATCGCCAAGCATACCGCCGCCGGTATTTCCCCATATCCACAACGTACCGTCGGCCTTGAGGGCAACGTTTCCGCTGTGTTTATTGTAAGAGTAGTAGGCAGCTACCTGAACAACATTCGTAAAGGGATTGCCGTAGGCATCCTGTGTAATTTTCTGAGGCGTGTAAATCTTCACATCGCTGGCTGTTCCGTTACCGGCCTGACCGGCTTCATTCCAACCCCAGCACCACACTTCCCCATTGTTGTCAACAGCCAGGCTATGATGCAGCCCGGAAGCCACCGCCTTAAAAGTTAGGTTGGAGGGAACGGCAACCGGCACGGGAGGCACGGCGGAACCACTGCTGGAACCCGCACCTACGGCACTTTTCGAACTGCTCAATCCCCAAAGCTTCCCCTGCTGATCGATGATGAAGCATTGGTATTCACCCAGGCCAACATAAATCGGAGGACGCGGTTCGCCGCCACCACCGGAACCCGGGTCGGGGACGGGATCCAGAGCTTTCTGCACGGTAACGGTAAGTTCAGAATAGGCGGAAGCCCCTTTGTCATCCTTTACGGTAAGACGGAAAACGTATTTACCTTCTACGAGCTTGTTTACGTTGGTGGTTGCCGTGTTGGGTGATGTGATTTCAGCGGTGGATGGACCCGAAGTCTGGCTCCAGAGCCACGATGCGATCGTTCCATCGGCGTCTGTTGCAGAACCATTCAGTTTAACGGAATTCTCCGGGAGGCGAATGGTAATATCGCTGCCCGCCTTGGCGACGGGAGGAACATTTGCCGGCGGCTGCGGGTCGTTGGGAACCGGATCGGAGTCGCCCTGACTCAGCATCCACTGATAAATGTTCATATTAACTTCCTTTCCGGTAATGGTCATGATACTCGGTTGAGCAGCCATTGTCCATTTGGCAGAAGGATCGTAGAATTTTTCAAAGTCGGAGTGTTTACCCGCACCGAAATTCGTTTTGAAGTAGGTGGCGGATCCCGGAACGGAGTCATTCATATTCTGGGCACCGATGGCCATTTTGCGGCCGTCGTTGGCCTGCTCGAACCAAAGTGCCTTTCCTCCGGCTACCTTTGCCCAGTTTCCGAAACGCATCGGATATTTAAGGGTTGATCCGAAGACGTCGTCGGGCACAACCCCCTGAACATTCACGATCGTCCTCACCATACGGTAATAGGAATAGTCGTTCTCGGAAGGCTTATAGGTAGCAAATACGTTTACCACCCACCCCCCCTGGGAGATACCGGTGAGGTGAAGACTGTTCCGTTTGATCCGATATCTTTTCAGGATATCGTCGATCTTGGTTTTGAGCGTTGTGGGTCGCTGATTTACCGACGGCGGCTGAAGAGAAATGATAATGGGATACTCTGTTCCCCTGGCGGTAACAACGGAACCGTCCCAGCCCTTGGTCATCCAATAGTGAGGTCCGTAAATCAGAAGCTTGGTAATGTCGGTACCACATTCACCCGTTCCCGGAATGAAGACAATACCCTGGACCGAATCTTTGGTATAGTTCATGTCGGCCCTCATGGTCACCTTTGCGTTCCATCCACCAATGGTGGTGTCATAGGTGATGGTCTGTTTCTGAGCAGAAACAGTGTGAAGTAGGAAAAAGCAAGAGGCAGTAAGTAGTATATATCTGAGCTTTCGAATAGCGTTCGCCCTCTGTTTTGTCATTTGCTTCGGTTTTACTTATAGGAGTATGGATTATTCGATCATGCAACATAAAACGGGACTGCACCCCGAAATATGACGGATCGGATTCAAATTAAAACTAATTCTAATTCTTAGGAACACATCGCCTCTCTGCACAAATCTTTTAACTTTTTACTCACAGACAGATATTATACAAATCACCCATCTAACCCGTCCCAAGAATTTGTTCATGCCTTTCACAACAACTATACCATTTTTTGAAAAAAATGGGTATAAAAATTTACGTTTATTCGTTTTTGACAAATGTCTAACCTCGCCTTAAAATCCGTGCCAGTCCTAAGTTATGTAATGAAACTTTAATTTCTAAATGTACGTTCGCAGAATTATTTTATTATCCCTCAGATGAAAAAAAATCAAAATAATAGGGGTTTTCCTCTACAACCAAAAGATAATCAGTTAGTAACCCTTTAGTTACATTATAGACAAAACTAAAATATACAAACATTCGATTTTCAGTAATATTGTGGGGTTCGATATTCTTTTTTTACCTTAGATGCACATTCCGTCGGGACCTGCTAAATCAATCATTATAACCACTCTATGCTTGTTCTAAAGATCATTTTCTGGCTTTCTCTGTTTGTTGTTTTCTACAGCTATGTTGGCTACGGAATTTTAATCGGCATCCTGGTAAAACTGAAACAGATTTTTGTAAAAAAGGCTGAACGTTCCGTGTCGGACCTGCCGGAAGTAACGCTGATCATAGCGGCATACAACGAAGAAGCCTATATCGCAGAGAAGATCAAAAATTCCCTGGCACTGACCTACCCGGAAGGGAAACTCCGCATATTTATCGTCACGGATGGGTCTACCGACAAAACTCCGGAAATAGCAGCCGGTTTTCCGGAAGTAACGGTAATGCATAGCCCCGCACGCAGGGGAAAGGTGGCCGCCATCAACCGGGTGATGGAATTTGTAAAAACCCCAATCGTCGTGTTTTCCGATGCCAATACATTCCTGAATCCGGAATGCCTGATCAATATCACCCGTCATTATGCAGATCCCCAAACAGGCGGAGTAGCCGGTGAAAAGAAAATCCTTCAGAACAGCAACGACAAAGCCGTGGGCTCGGGTGAAGGGTTGTACTGGAAATACGAATCCTTCCTCAAAAAAATGGATTCCGAATTCTATTCAGTGGTGGGTGCAGCCGGTGAATTATTTTCCATCCGTACGGAACTTTACGAGCATGTGGGCGACAATGTGCTGCTCGACGATTTTGTCATCTCGCTGCGTATCTGCAGAAAGGGGTACCGTGTTGCCTACGAACCCGAAGCCTTTGCGATGGAAAGCCCATCCTCTTCGCTGAAGGAAGAGGAAAAAAGAAAAATACGGATCAGCGCCGGAGGCTTTCAGTCGATCTGGATGCTGCGTGATCTGCTCAATATTTTCAAATACCCGGTTCTCTCCTTTCAGTATATTTCACACAGGGTGCTGCGCTGGGCGGTTTGTCCCTTCCTACTGCCCCTGATTCTTGCCCTGAACGTAGTATTGGCAGTTACCGCCGGAAATTTGTATCTTTATATTTTGGTCGGACAGGCAGCATTTTACCTCATGGCATTTGCCGGCTGGATTCTGGCCGAAAGGAATATCCGGAATAAATTCCTTTACGTTCCTTATTATTTTCTGTTCATCAACCTCTCCCTTTACAAGGGCTTTAACCGATACCTGAAAGGCCAGCAAACCGTTCTCTGGGAAAAAGCCACCCGCCAGGACGAAATTACCCGAACCGCATAATCCGCGATTTATGTTGCAAAGCATTTTATACCTGATTTGGTATTTTTTTCAAGCCTGGATCGCCATCTACCTGATCCTCCCCTTCCTTTTCCTTCTGGTCTACCTGATCAAAAAAGCGACCGGTACTACCTACAGCATCTACCGGAAAAAACCGAAAACCGATAAAAACTTTGATTTCGCAGCCATTATTACTGCACACAAGGATACCAGACTGATCGCTCCCCTGGTCGACTCGCTCGTAAAACAACGCTACCCCAACCTTATGATTTATGTGGTAGCCGACGCCTGCGATATTTCCGGTTTGCATTTCGACGACCCCAGGGTGGAAATCCTCAAACCCGAACAGGATCTGAACTCCAAGATCAAGTCCATTGACTATGCTACCAATAATTTCAGGAGACAACACGATGTATTGGTGATCTTTGATTCGGATAACCTTGCACATCCGGATTTTACGCATATCCTCAATCTCTATTTCCAACAGGGATTCCGCGCCGTTCAAACCAGCCTTCAGGCAAAAAATACCGACTCCGTATTCTCGCGAATGGATTCCATCGGCGACATTTACTACAATTTCACCGAAAGGGAAATCCGGATGGAGCTCGGTCTTTCTTCGGCCATCTGGGGGCTCGGCATCGCCATCGAAACGCCCCTCTACCGCGAAATCATTTACCAGCACTTCCTCGGTGGCTTCGACAAACGTATACAGGCTGACCTGGTGCGTAAAATACCGCAGATTGCTTTCGCAAAAGAAGCCTATGTTTACGACGAAAAGATTTCCGACGGCGATGCTCTCGAAACGCAAAGAACCCGCTGGATCAATGCCTACTTTAAATATTTCTCACTGGGCTGGGCCGTATTCCTCAACGGCCTGAAGAACCTCTCTTTTAACCGGATGTTCTTCGGTTTCATCAATCTGCGCCCACCCCTGTTTATCGTGGTTGGCGCAGCCCTTCTCTTCAGTGTGATCAACTTTATATTCTTCTCCCCCGTCGGGGGCTTTATTTGGCTGGGCATACTCGCCTTATTCGTCATCAGCTTCGTGCTGATCGTATCAATAAAAAGCAGGAACAAAAAAGTGGTAAAAAGCCTTTTCTTCATGCCGCTGTTTGTATTGCGACAGGCACTCGCACTTTTCAAAATCCGGAAGGCCAACAAGTCGTTCCTGAAAACCGAACACAATAAAGTGATTTACATCGACGACCTGTTGAGAAATGAAACCGCCTAAACAATTGTTTTTTTCCTTAGCCGGAAAAATCCCACAAAGCCTGATCCAGCTACCCGACGTTGTTCTGATGCCCTATCACCATACGGTATCCGATGAACATCTGCCCCATATCAAATGCCTGTACGGATATAAAAACCGTGCGGACTTCGAACGGGAACTGGATTGGCTGCTGAAATACCGGAAGCCCGTACACCCGGAAGTATTGAGCCAATGCCTCACCCACAAGACTCCCCTGCCGGCCAACAGCTTTCTGCTGACCTTTGATGACGGACTTCGGGAAATATATGAGGTAGTGGCGCCGATCCTCAAAAGAAAGGGCGTGCCCGCAATTTTCTTCATCAATCCTTCATTTATTGATAACCGTGAGTTATTCTATCGCTGTAAACTCACCCTCGTTATGGACCGTATCCGCTATGGGAAAGATGAATCTTTAAGCAGAAAAATTGCGGATTACCTGGGCGCGCATTCGGTAGATTATGAAACCCTGCGGCTGAAAATGCTGGAAATTCACTATCCCGACCGTTTTAAGGCCGATGCGCTCGGCAGCCTGGCGGAGATAGATTTCGACGAATTTCTGGCAAAAAAACGCCCCTTCCTGAGTTCGGAAGAGGTTTCTGCACTTTACCAACAGGGATTCACCATTGGCGCCCACAGCATGGATCACCCGCACTATCGTTTTCTTTCAGAAGAAGAGCAGCTGAATCAGACAAGATCTTCGCTGGATTTCGTCTATAAATTGGCCCCATCTTCCAACCCCTTTTTCTCCTTTCCGCATCAGGACCATACCATAGCCCAATCCTTTTTTGATCGGGTGTTGAAGGAATACCCGACACTCGTTCTCTTCGGTACACAGAACCAGAAGCACGAATTACGCAACCGGACATTCCACCGGTTTAACGGAGAAAACCCATCGGTTCCGCTGAAGAACATGGCATCCGCCGTTCAACTCTTTATCAGAGCCCAACGGATGCTGGGAAAGCAGGACGTGGTACGGCGTTAGGGGTTGACAGCCGGGGTTGTGGGCACGGCTCCGGTAACCTGTGCAATAGCCGACGGAAGGTCCATTCCAATCATAATTTCCAATGCGGTTTTGGCATTGTTGAAATCCCGCAGGAGGGTAAGTCTTTTCGATACCGCCGCATTGTAACGCCGAGTGGCATCGGTAAAAGCTTCCAGGCGGATCGCGTTGTCCTTGAACTTCTGTTCGGCCTGCTTGTACACCACCTGTTCATCCTGAAGAACAGACTCCTCGATCGCCAGCAGATATTTGTTCAGCAGATATTCCTGATAGGCATTCAGCACGGCCTGCCGGATACGGAGCTTTTCGGCACTGAGTTTGGCGGAAGCTTCTTCCTGCACTGCCTTAGCTTTGTTTACCTGCGCTCCTTTGGTAAAAAAGAGACCCAGGGGAACCTGCAATCCAAAGTTATAGCGCGGATAAAGTGTATTGTATCGGTTTACATCGCTTGAATTTTGTTTCAAACTGAATTCATTGACGTTGAATGCAGCAGTAAACGCATTCAACCAGGTTCCTTTGGCATACCGAACATCGAATTTGGCGGCTTTCAGCTGCTTTTCGATCATCTCGATATTGGGGTTGGTTACAGCCAGATCCGCAAGTTTCTCACCAATGGTATCCGTCATTGTAAATGCCGCATTGCCCAATGAATCAACAATCGACTGGCTATAGGCTTTCCCGCAGGCAAGAATGCTAAGCAGGACAACTATCTTTTTCATATTCATATGAAGGGTTGTTTGTTTTAAAAGAATACAATTTTTGAAAAAAGAAATATGAAGACGGCCAGCACGAAGACCGTTACAATTATTTCGATAATTTTATCGTCCGATATCGGGCTTTTTTCATCTTCCATAACTCAAATTTAGGCGTTAACAGGCTCCAGCTGTTCAAAGGCCTGCGACAATCTTTTAACCGAGTTTTCCCAGGTATGCGAAAGCGCAAATTCCATCCTTTTCTCTTTCCAATCCGCCGCGGGATCTTCCGCCAGAGCCAGCTTAACCACATCGATAAATTCATCGGCATCTCGGCTCAGGTACACATAGTCCTGGAATGAACGCATAAACTCTGTAAATGTAGCAACGACCGGCTTCCCCAGGGCCAGATATTCGTCTATTTTCCTGGGATAGTTACCGGTGGTAAGCTTGTTTACCAATTGGGGATTGATGCAAACGTCGAATCCGGCAATATAATCCGGAAGTTGCTCCGGCTTTTTGGAGCCGGGAAAATAGACATTGCTCATGTGATGAAGGCGACTATTCCGGAATGCCTCATCTTCGGGACCGACCAATACAATCGACCAGTCCGGACATTTTTCCGCAACCGACTCCAGGAGGGCAATATCCAGCCGACTCGATATCAGGGCCCCCACATATCCAATGCGGGGCGAGGGAATGGAAGCGAGGTCCGCTGGTAATGGATACGATGTTTTTTGGAACAGAGAAAAATCACATCCCTGGCCGATATCCAACGAATGGGGGTTGTATTTTGACGCATATTTCGCCAGATAGGCAGAGTTAGCGGCAACCATCGTCACCTTTTTCATCAGTCCCTGCTCCATCGCCGGACCATGTTTTTCGAAATAGGGCTGTTCTACCAGATAGTCCCGTATATAATAAATGGACGCGCTCACGTCCAGCATTTCGGGAAGATGGTACGCCCTGAAAAAATCGTTGTCGATAAACAAGATGGGGTTTTCAAATCCCAGTCGGGCTGCAGCATCGCTAATGGCCGACGCCAGCCGCCGGTTATTCAGCCGGTTGAAATAGTTAAAGAGAAAGGCCGGCAATTTGTTTACCGATTCGAGAATCACTCGGGGATTCAGCACCCAAAGATTCTTCTGCACTTCCTCCAGATCGCTGATTTCTCCCTTGATGCTTCTTAATCGCTGCTGTACCTTTTTATCGTTCTTATTACGGATACTGCTGATCCGGTCGAGTGCCCGGTTCACATAAAGTATCCGGTTGGAACCGGACAGCTCCATGGCAATATTCTTGCAATTGCTTCCGATCTCAATATCCCAGGGCTGCAGCCCTACAACGATGATGTCTCTATTTTTCATAGCCGGGTTTAAGGTAGGTTTTGGCAGTAGATTTTACCAGTCGGAAATATTCCGGGTAGAAAATAGTAATGTTTTTGAGAACATTGATAACACTGACGCCGAAAAGTTTACGGAGAATGGTATATGCCGTAAGGAACAGGAGAAAATAGGATGTCAGCGTACCGATGGCCGAGCCCGGAACGCCCCAAAGATAGATGGCCGTAACGTTCAGAACTATGTTTACCATCGCAAAAATGAACATAATCATGAAGTTGACCTTCGGCCGGCCGGTAACATCCATGATATTCCCGAACTGTCGGATAAAGGGCAGGAACATGCCGTAAAAGATCACAATCTGCAGAATGCCGGATGCCTCACCATATTTTTCGCCGGCGAGAATGATCAGGATTTGTTTGGCGAACAAAACGACCACCAACACCACCGGAATCGTAAAGGTTAGTGTTGCCGCTACCGTTTTTTCGTAAAGAGCGCGGATTTCAGACACACCGCCGGATTTCATCACCTGAGCCGCTTTGGGGAACATGATGTCTCCCAGCACCTGCGACGGCATATCGGCAAAATTGGTGATCCGGGTACAGGCGCTGTAAATCGCAGAAACCGCCGGTGAAATCAGTGAAGACGTCAGGAAGGCATCGGTATTGCGAAAGATCAGCGAACTGATATTATTGCCCAGAACAAATTTTCCATAATTGATAAATCGTTTCAATAATGCGGTGTTCCATTTTCTCGGACTGACTTTGCGCTTCCGGAGGTACAACCAACCTATTACCGATCCGGCAACCACCGAAACCAGATACATCCATGAAAGCTGGTCCAGATCCATCCAGGCTCCGCCGAAAAAACAAACCGCTACAACGCCCGTGAACAGAACGTTACGAACAATATACATGGATGCAATACCCTTGAAATCCATCCGTGCCGTCAGTGTGATTTCCATCTGCGAAAAAGCCACCAGTGCCAGCATCGACAAACTGTACCAGAACAATACCAGATTCAACCCCGGGGCATTCAACAGGTTCGCAATCAATGCGCCTCCGCCGATAAAAATGAGGATCATGATCAACGTGTAACCGATATTGGTAAACAATGCCGCAGCTTCAATACCTGCATGTTCTTCTTCCGGACTGGTTTTCATGAAGAGAATATATCCGTTGCGAATAAGCGCATTCCGTGCCGTTTCCACAATTCCGGAAATAACCAAAAAGAGCCCCCATACGCCAAGCTTTTCCTGGCTCAGCATCCGGGCAATCATCATAAAGCTGAATACACCAAGAATCAGAACCAATACCTTCTGAATCATCGAGTACTTGCCCGAATTCAACCAATATGTGTACTTCTTGCTCATACTGCATTACCGGGCTTTATCTGACCGGGACTATCGAGACGGAACATGTACCACATTCCCAAACGTTTGAAAATTGACTGAATGACAATCGGCATAAAAATGCCCAGTGCAAGGCAGCCTAGAGCCAGCACATAGATATTTTCGATGCCGAGTACCCTTATCGCCAAAACCCTGAAAGAGGATATAAAGAAGATGTGGAGTACGTAAATATAAAGTGAATTTCTTCCTATAAAACTCAATCCGGGAATGAATCTAAGGTTATACAACAAACGACAGAAACAGTAAAAAAATGCGCAGGCCACCAAAATTATCACCAGAAAGGGCAGAATAAGCATCGGGGTTTCCGGACGGTAGTTAAACCAGAACCACTGGCCTGCCACAAAAAACAGTGTCAGCATCAGGAGTCCCCTGACCAGCGGACGGTTGCCCTCATCATCAATCGACTTCAGATAATTGGCGATGTAAACCCCGATCAACAGAAAAACATAGTGATAAAAGGGGTCGGAGAAAAGGCTGTAATCTTTCAGGGCAAAGGAGAGAAAATGCAGCCCAACCGCAATCAGAAAATGCAGAACAGGCTTATCGTTTACAAATTTCCACCCCAGGATAAACAGGGCACTGGTATTGAACAGGGCCAGCAGATACCAGAGGTGTTCCAGTTCCCGCGGCTGGGTAACGATGTAACGATAGTCGTGCACCGTTCGCTCTCCGTTGGTGTACGCCGAGAAAAAGATCTGCAGCGTAATCAGGATGACCGTCCAAAGCAGATAGGGATACAGAAGCGTTGATATCTTCTGCCGCATAAGCTGGGTCATATTGTACTTCAGGACACTTTGGGAAAGAAAGAATCCGGAAAGCATAAAGAACACGGGCATCCGGAAATTCAGCGCATATTCCTGGATATTGTACAGGAAATCCGGCACATCCTGCCCCGACATTTTAAGGCCGACAAGCGCATGACGGTACACCACCAGGAGTATAGCAATGCCCCGGGCATAGTCAACCCATTGCATTCGACGGTTGACCGGTTTGGTAGAAGTAAGCGTGGTTGCCAAGTTCTGTTAGACTGACGGTTAAAAATTCACGTTTTGAGGATCAACTTTGTTGAGAATTCCTCCGAGGAACTTTGCCTTCAGGCTTTTCAGGAAGTTAATGGACTCTTTATCGGGCTGGCGGATTTCTGCATGGGCGGAGAAAATAGCGATGACGCCCTCTGCATACTGAACGAGCTCCTTGGTATCGGTAAACCCGTTGAGCGGTGCACCTTCCATGAAAATATAATCGTACTCCTTCAGCAACTCCTCGAGATAATTGAGCAGGTGATTCTGCGGCAGTACTTCGGAAGGTGTATAATCACCACCCTGGCAACCGATGATATCTACATTTTCAACATTGGTTTTGGTGATCAGCTGACGAACCCGGTCGAACGAAAAATCGGTTTCGGTACCCGAAAATTTTTCAAGGTTGGGCTGAGCTTCGTTTGCAACAGTAAGGTCGTTGTTGCAGAAGTTCGTATCAAGAATGAGCACACGTTTTTTTCCAAGGCTTAAGCTGAACGCCAACGCCTGGATCAGGGTAGTTTTACCCTGACGCGGCTCTGTACTGGTAAACAGGAAGATACGTTTACCGCTGTTTTCGATTTCGTAGCGGAGTTTACGCAGGAGTTCACGGAATGAGTTGGTTCGTTTATGTGCGCCTTCTTTATCGGCCATGGCATTTTCCGCTTCCATAAACACCACGTGGTCGCTGATTTTATGTCCTTTCAACGGAATCCAACCGGTAACGCCCAATAATTTCAAACCGGTCAGACGGGAGAAGGAAGACGGTGTTTTGATAGACTGATCAAAGAGCTGCATAAATATGAATACAGCGCAGGTCAGAACAAAAGCCGAAAATCCGGACAGCGCGATGATGGGGATGCGTCCGGAAGATTCCGGAACATAGGCCGGTTGTCCGAATACGGTTTGGCGGAAGGTATAGGGTGCCACCTCAGTCATATTGCTGGCCGTATTCAATTTTTCCTTGGCGGCAGAATACTCGGAGGTTGCGATTTCGATTTCCTTATTAAGTTGATCGAGAGAAGCCTGCTTGGATCCCTGTGAACCAACCCCGCCTTTCAGTGATCCCAGAGCCTGCTGAAAATGCGAGAGCCGTACGTTGGCCGATTTCAGCTCTCCCTCAAGGGAAATTTTGCGTTGCGCGAGGGTACTGATGGTTGCCTGATTGTCGTTATAGTCGGCACCACCACCTCCTCCATCGCTGAACTGCACCTGAAGCATTTTCTGTTTGATATCTTCCAGCCTTTTCAGCATAGCCGGATCAGAAGATCCTCCCTTTACGTATTCGCTGTAAAGATCGTTATACTGTTTACGGAGGATCATATATTCGTCGTTGGTACGACCCGCAGTGCTTGAGGAGCTGTTCCCTCCGGAACCCTGAAGTTCGCGGATTCGCCTGTCGATTTCCTGAATCTGGAAGCTGAGGTTTTGTACCCTTCCGCGTTCATCGGCGAGTGCATTCTCGTAGTAATTAACCTGTTGGGCGCGGGTCATGGCCACACCGGGATCAAGGATTCCCGAATCCTGAAGGAACTGCGCCTTGGCTTGCACCAGCTGATCCAGTTCCAGCTTTCGACGACGAACCAGGGAGTCTATTTCGGCAATCGATTCGTCGGTTTTCTCCCTCCGGAAATATTGGGTATAGGCATGGAATTGCTTTACCAGATCATTTACCACGTAGGCAGAAAGACTCGGATTCTCGGATAGGAAGGTAATATTGATGTAGTCCGTTCTTTGGTAACGGGATACGGTCAATTCTTTTTTAAGGGTCTCAATATTATATCCGTAGCTGAATAATAGATTGAGCAGTTTCTTCTCACCGGGAATGCCGGGGTTAAGCAGAAGCATGGAATCAGCCTTCTGCCGGAGAATTTTCACCACTGCATTTTTGTCGAAATTGAGGTCGGAGCCAACATCCTTTGCCCGTTTGGGGTCCGGCTTCCGAAAGGGCGTTTCTGATGTCAGGTCATGAATCATCAGACTATAGGACAGCAGGCTGAGGACCTTGGGCGAAGTGATGTTTTCAATGGCGTTGTTAAACTTTACATCGATCTGCGGGATGTTAAAGATGTCGTCGGACAGTTTGATGTCTTCGCTGACGGTAAAGCCGGTCGACAACTGTGCGAAAGACTTATACATCCGTTGTTTGTTCATGGTGAGCAAAAATGCTGCAACCATGGCCAGTAAAGTACACGAGATGATTATCCACTTTTTGCGGTAGAGGAGGCGAAAAATAAAAACAAGTTCCATTTCAGAGGTTATAACAGAAACGTAAAATACGAATAAGGGGAAGAAAAATCCGGCTATTCGCCGGATTTTTCTTCTTTTACATTAACTATTTAATTTTCAAGACTTTAACAGCTACCGGCTTCGCATTTTTCCGATCCGGCACTACCTGGAGAACATAAACACCGGGAGCGGTAATCTTGTTCCGGGTATCCAGGCGTTGCGACCACGGGCCTGCTGGGATATTGGTGAACGTTTGACTGAATGCCGCACGTCCATTCTGATCCACAATCTGAACCTTCAGCTTGGCTTCCGGAGTACGCAGATTAAGCTGGATCTGCAGTTCATCCCTGAACGGATTCGGGAAGGCTTTAACGGATTTCAGTTCGATTCCGGAATCATCGTGATCTGCGTCCGCGTCAAGGTTGGCAGCGTCAAGGTTGGCAGCGTCAATGTTTTCTTCTGTCACCGCGCTGTTTTCCATCACCAGCTGTACCGTTGGCATGAGCGCCGTACCGGTCGCCTGCATTTGCGTTCCACCGTTAGCCGGATCATCATCCGGAATATTTGCCGCATGAATCACTACCGCACCGAGATACGCAAAGCTTGAATTCGGTCCGAGGGTAATGGTGAGTTCAACTTCGCCGTTTTCGTCGGCAACGATATCATCCAGCTGCACGGTATTGTTCACGTTATAAGCCGCCTGCAGGGAGACACTCTTACCGTTGATGGTGTAGACAGAAGTCTTATCCGGAACACCATCGCGGCTTGCGAAGAACACGAAGCTGTACTTCATCGCCTGGCTGAGGCCACCAAATTTCAGTTTCGCAGAGCTTCCTGCGTCGACCCACCAGGTACTGCGGATAACGTTATCCGGGAATACACCGCTGTTGGTGCCCGTATTCATCCCGAAGGGGTTATCACCGCTGAAGTTTTTGGTAATGGTCATGGTCAGACCGGAAATATTACCTTGTTCGTTGGTGATATCATCGAACACCATTCCTTCCTGCGGTGCAGCGTTGGTATTATACCAGGGTGCTGCAGCGGGGTTATCGCGGTTGATGTTGATAAAGGTTGAATAAGCGAACGTAGAAGCCGACGCGGTGTTGCTGTATTCGGAGAATACGGCATTCATTTTCGCCCTTACCTTATAATAGTAGGCGGTATTCGCTGTGAGGCCCTGATCGTTGTAGCTGGTTGCGTTGGCGCCCAGTGTGGCGATCAGTGTATACGGTCCGCTTGCTGAATTTGAACGGTAAAGTTCAAATCCGGTTTCATTATCCGATTTATCACTCCAGGTGAGCTGGATGGACGTTTTCGATTTCGCTACGGCAGCCAGGTTTGACGGAGGCAGCGGCAATCCGTTATCCACATAGGAATTGATCATCAGCGCACCGATATAGGCGTAGCTGGCCCCGGCAGCCTTGGTAACAGACAGCTCGATGATACCTGAAGCATTCGGGCTAAGACCATTGAGGGCCGCAACATTGGTGGTGTTGTTGGACACATTCAGTGTTGCTGATTTACCTCCGGCAGAGTAAATGGTATTCCTTACGTCGGAAGCTACACGGCTCGCAAATACCGCCAGGTTGTATTTCCTGTTGGTCGGGAGGCCACTGATGCGGATCCGCTTCGTATTGGTTGTGCTTTCGAAGTATGCTGTTTGCATAACATCGTCGGGGAACACGCCGGAGTTGTTACCGGTTGTTGCGCCGACATCATTTGCACCGCCCCAGGCGTCAACCAGGGTAATGCTGATACCGGTAGATGTGTTGGTTACATCTTTCAGGTTCGAAATGGTAGTATTCGCATACGGGAAGGCGTTGAAGCTATTCCACGGCGCCCCTACAGGAATTAACTGGTTAAAGTTGACATATATGGTTGTCACATTTTTATCTGCCACAGCTATCGTAGCCACTTTGGACGATGTAGCCCCCTTATCATCGGTAGCGGTGATTGTTACGCCGGGGAATGACCCTACGTGGCCTGATCCCGGGGTAAGCGTAAGGGTGCCGCTGCCGTTTCCATTATCGGTAAAGCTGGCGAACGGGGGCAAGCCGGAAGCAGAAAGTGTAATCACATCGCCCGGTGCATCCGTAGCGGTGATGGTCAGATTCAGTACCTCATCGGTTTTCATGCTGATGTTTTCAGCAAGACCGGAGATCACCGGCGCTACATTCGGAGATACAACGGTGATGGTATCGGAATCGGTAGAGCCGTAGGCGTTTACACCACGTACAAAGTAGTAGTAGGTAGTATTACCCAAAATACCGGTGTTCACATATGAACTTGTGTTTTTCGCATTGGTATTCTGAAGGCTGAACGGACCTGCCAGCGAAGTTGCGCGGTAGATCTGATAGCTGTCTTCGTTGTAGGCAGCATCAACCCAGGTAAGATTCACCTGAGAACCGTCGAGCTCGGCGGCAAGATTTCTAACTTTGGCCGGCGCAGTCTGATCGTCGTACAACTCTTCAATCACCATGGCGTTGATATAGCTGTAGGTAGATGCAGGTGCGTTTTTCAGTGTCACAGTCAACACGCCGCCGGCATCCGGTGTAATATTCGCAATGGTTGCGGTATTCTGCGTGTTCATGGCCGCGTTCACGGTAACGCTCACACCTTTGACCGTATAAATTGACGTACGGTCGGCCGTTGTGCCGGAGCGGCTTCCGAAGAATGTGAGATTATATTTCGAGTTAACATTCAGGCCGGTAATATTGAATGTCTGCTGAGCTGTGCTTGACCAGTACGCCGTAGAGATTACCGCATCCGGATAAACACCGCTGTTGTTTCCGGTATTCATACCCACTTCGTTGGTACCGTTGTTCATGGCCTGCCAGTTAGACATGATCTTGATACCCACAGTCGTGTTTGCTCCGGTTTCATCCTTGAACGGACCGAATACATCGTTGAGTACCGGCGGTTTGTTGGTATTGTTCCAGGGAGCCGGAGCGCTGGTGATGCCGCTGTTGAAGTTAACCAGAATCCGTTTGTTCGGGTTAATGTCGGCTACGTTGATCACAAACGAACCGGTGTCCACCCCATTTCTTCCATCACTTACGGAAACACCTACCTTATAGGTTCCGCCATCGGCAAATCCCGGAGCGTAGCTCAATTGTACGCTGTTGCCGGTGGTGCCGCTTACGGATACGAAGGAAGGTAAGCCGGTGAATGTCCAGGTCAACACATCAGAAGCATTCTGATCCGTCGCGGTCAGCGTATTCTGAGATGTTTGGGTTTCATTCAGGTTAACGTTGGGCAGGTTACCCAGAACCGGACTATAGTTATCATTAACGACGAGGTTGAAGCTGAAGGATGCTGTACCTCCGTTAGCATCACTTACCGTAACGGTAATGTTATTGTAAGTCTGCTGGTCGTTAATACCCGGAGTGAAGCGAATCAGGCCGGATCCGTTTCCATTGGAAATATAGGTGCCGAAGGAAGGCAGATTGGTCACGGACACATTGAGTGTTCCCGGATCCACGTCTGATGCGGTTACGGGCAGTTCAAGAACGGTTCCGTAGCGCATATACTGGGTACCGTATCCTTCGTTTAGAACCGGAATATTATTCTGCGTACTTGCGTTCGCCTCATTGCTGTATGCAGACGCACCGCCCACGTTCACCGCGCGTACTTTGTAGTAGAAGCCGGCGTTCGCGAACAATCCTGCATCCTCGAAGCTGGTGGCATCTGCCGGCAGTGTGGCGTGCAGCACATAGTTCGAGTTGTTGTTGGCAGAACGGTACAGTTCTATTTTGTCTTCGTTGGTCGCATTATCGGTCCAGGTTACCGTAATCGACGATGTTGACGTTGCGGTTGCCGTTACATCTGAGGGAGCGGCCGGAGCAGCGGGCAATGCAAATGTTTGGGCATTGGCATTGGGTTCGCCCAGCATGGAAGCCGGAATCTGTTGTTTGGGAATTCCGGGCCCTGCAATGCTGGCAGTCAGCACTTCGCTGCCGCCTGCTTCGAAGAAGGTAACATGGATCGGATAGGTGCCGGCTTCCAGGTATTTGGTGCCAGACTGTTCCGCCGTGCCGTGCAGACCATCGTTGTTCACCACCCTGTTGGCTTCTGTGAATTCACCAATATAGAGTTTGGATCCGTCGTCAGAAGAGGTGTAGAAGGTATAGGTTCCCGTTGTGGGCACCGTGATCTTACCGCTAAACTTCACGGCGAAATTATCGTTGCGGTTTTGCATACCCAGCGCAATCGTCGGCGTTCTGCCGGTTTTCACCGGAGTCAGCGTATTAAAGTCGGGCAACACACTGAGGCTACCGGTTTCGTAGTAGGCGTAGTCTACTCCTGCTCCATCGTTGTCGAAGGCAGACTCACCGTACTGACCGATAGCTCTGATGCGGTAGTAGTAACGCGTAGCGGCAACCAGTCCGGAGTCGGTATAGGTTGTAGCATTTGCCGGAGCTGTACCAACGGTATTGAATCCGTCGGAGGGAGAAGTCGAGCGCCAGATTTCGAATCCGGTTTCGTTATTGCTGTTATCGGTCCAGCTCAGGGAAATTTTATTATAGGACACTGCCGTTGCTGTCAGATTCGACGGTGCAGCCGGGGCGGATCCACCCGGGGTAGACGCTTCTGAGAACGCACTGTTGGGAATGGGTACAAATCCTCCGGACGAAGGTGTAGACCAGAACACTTCCATTACTTCACCTCCCCCTTGTTCGTAGAAGGTGATGGCAATCGGATATACCCCAGCCTCGAGATATCGCGTTCCATCGCGATCCTGTGTGCCGTGCAGGCCATCGTTGTTCACGAGTGCCGTAGCCGAGAAGCTGTACGGAGAGTTCACCTGATTGCGGTTACCCAGATAAAGCTTGCTGCCGTCATCGGAACGTGTGCGGAAGGTATAATTTCCGTTTTGAGGAATGATGATGTATCCTTCCCACAGGTAGGCGAAGTTATCGTCCTGCGTTCTGTTGGCAATGGTAACATTCGGTACATTACCTGTTTTTACCGGCGTAAGGGCATTGAAGTCGGGCAGGTTATTCCAGTTGCCGGTGAATGTATAGTATTTGTAGTTCAGTCCACTGAGCAACGGCTGTCCGGTCACCTGGTTACTTGCCGGCGACACGTTACCCGCGAAGTCTCTCGCTTTAACGGTGAAGTTGTAGGACTGACCGTGTTCGAGGTTGTGAACCGTATAGGTCAGATTTTCGGTAACGAATGATTTCTTACCGTTGATGTAAATATCGTATTTGGTTACACCGACGTCATCGGAAGCTGCGTCCCACTTGAGCGTTACGGAGCTTCGGGTGCTGCCCTCAATTCTCAGGTTGGTGGGAGCTGTCGGTGCCTGGGTATCGGCATCCGTTGTTCCGGAAGCTTCCGGCGTTAGTGCTGCCGCACCGGTATTATTTACCGGACGAACGCGGTAATAATAGGTTGTTTTCGCGTTGAGGCCCTCAACTGTAAACGTCAGCACATCCGGTCCTGTGATACCGACCAGTTTGTAGGGGCCGCCGGCTTTTTCTGCCTGGTAGATTTCAAAATTCGTTTCGTTGTACTGGGGTGCGGGGTTATCGCTCCAGTTCAGCCGCAGAGAGGTTTTCGATACCGTTGATACAGTCAGGTTGATGGCAGGATCCGGTTTATTCGGTCCATCCGCATTCACCACGGTAAAGGGTGCAGAAAATTCACTGGAACAGCCAAATTGCTCTCTCACCTGAACCCGGTATTCGCCCGGAGAGGTAGCGGTATATTTATAGGTGGTACCGAGCGTTGCTCCGGAACCCACTTTCTGCCAAACATAAGAAGAGTAACCCTGGGGTACGGCCAGTGTAACGCCGTTGTTTCCGTCGGGGGCAGGAATAACCTTACTCATCAATCCGGAAATGGTAATATTCGGCGGGATGGTCGCATCCTTCATTTTCAGCACCACCGGTATGGGAGACCAGGGTGACCAAGTATTCCCTTTTCGGATCCGGCACTCGTAGGTACCCAGTTGGTTTACAGTAATTTGGTTGGTATTGGAGTTGGGAATAAGCTGACCGTTTCTTCTCCATTCATAGGCAGAGAATCCGGCACTTACCCCGAGGGTAGCCTGGATGGGATCTCCCGGACAGAATTCTGCCTTTCCGGTAAGCGGCCAGGGGTTGGCCTTGTGCGCCTTATTCAGGAAGTCGAAATATTCCGATTCGCCCCAGGCGCTGTTCCAGCAACCGTGTCCCTGCCCTTCATATTCGGTGTAACGGTAATTACCACCGGCATTCACTACGGCATCTCTCAACGCTTTACTGGTACCCGGTGTGGGGTTGTTGTCGAGCTCACCCTGGAAATGCCAGATGGGAATCCACTTCAGTAAGTCGGCACTGTTTCTGTAATTGAGGGAAGCTGCACTGATGGGAGTGGCAGCAGCTACAAGACGCGGATATCGAATGGTAAAGTCCCAAACGGATGTACCTCCGGCCGACAATCCGTTCACCACAACGCGGAAAGGATCAACCTTTACCTGAGGAATCAGATAGTTTTCTATTATCTCATTGAGGATATCGAAGTACGATGACCCGAACGATCCTGAAGAGGTTGCACTTTGTATATACAGCAAAAAGCCGTCGAATTTTCCGTTGTCGACAGCAGTCATATGGTGTTGACCACCATGAAGCAGTTGGTATTCATTATCATAGATGGTACCACGTTCACCAATACCATGGAAGAACACGAACAGCGGATAGGTTTTTCCATCCGCAACATTGTGTTGATAGGTTTTGGGAAACTTGAGTCGGAATGCAACTCCCTTATAGATATAAGCTTTGAAGGAGCTCGTATTCCAGCTCATACGGTTCGACTTCACCCATTTGGTCATTTGGGAAGCTGACGGGTTGGGCGGAGGCGACTGAGGATTGTACACAACAATCGGATCGTTGGGATCCAGTACCCCCGTTTGTGCAAAACCGGTTAATGAAGAGCCACCAAGAATAACGAGAGCAATCAGCCCATACAATCTGTGTAAAAACTGCTTCATATTTGTGATTTTAAGGCATGACAATGCCATTTGACATTGAAAATTTGTTCAATCGATCCAATGGGAGGTTTCCGAGGAGATTGGCCTTAAAATGCAGGTTATATCACATAGAATACAAGGAAGAATGGGATTGAGCAGATTTTTCCTGGATGGATGCTGGAGAATATGGGGGCGATAAGGTACATTCCCACCATTAAACGAAAGTATAAAATATTCCGGGAATTTGCAAGAAATTTATTTTTCTTCCAAAATACCCGGATACCCAAAGAAAAAGCGCCACCCCGATTCCCCGGGGCAGCGCTTCAGGTTTTCCTTACTTTCCTCTGATTAATTTCCTGGTTACGGGAACCAATTTGTTGTCGTCCCCGATCACCTGCATTATATAAATTCCGGACTGGGTGATCCTGTTTCCGACGGCGAGGCGCTGTGTCCATCTGCCCGCCGGCAGGTTCCTGTATTCCTGAGTCATCATGATTCGTCCTGAGATATCCAAAATCCTGATCGTCAGGCGTTCCTGTGCCTTCGGCAGGTTCAGATCCACCTGGATGACCTCCCTGAAAGGATTCGGATAGGTATTGAGTTCGGTAACTACGGGTAGTTTTTCGACCACCCAAACTTCCGCTTTGCTTTCAACGGCTGCTTCGGTTGCATCCGCTGCATCCACGATCAGGGTAGCCATTGCTACAGGACCAGTTGCCGATCCGGGCAGTTCCGAAACACTGTTCATCACCGGATTATCGTTTACCACCACACTATCGGGGATGTTGGCCGCGCGAACCACCATGGCACCGATATAGCCATATTCGGAAGTGGCCCCGAGCGAAATCGTGATTTCAACTTCCCCGTTTTCATCGGCGATGATATTGTCGATCTGTGCCGTGTTGTTCACGTTGTAAGCGCACTGAAGAGAAGCGCTCTTTCCATTGATGGTGTATACGGTTGTCTTATCGCCCATACCGTTACGGCTACCGAAGAATACGAAGCTGTATTGCATGGCCTGGCTCAGCCCACTGAGTTTCAGTTTGGCGTAGCTGCCCGCGTCAACCCACCATGTACTGCGGATTACATCGTCGGGGAACACGCCGCTGTCGTCGCCGGTGAGCATACCGAAGGGGTTATCACCACTGAAGTTTTTGGTCACGGTCATGGTAAGACCCGATGGGTTACCCTGCTCGTTGTGGATGTTATCGAAGATCATACCTTCCTGCGGAGCGGCGTTGGTATTGTACCAGGGAGCTCCGGCCGGATTTTCGCGGTTGAAGTTGATGAACATCTGATAAGAGAAGGTTGTTGCGCCGGCCACATTCGAGAACGATGAAGCTGCACTACCCAGTTTCGATCTTACTTTGTAGTAGTATGAAGTGTTGACGGCAAGCCCGGCATCTTCATAACTTGTTACATTGGCTCCTACGGTTGCGCGGAGCGTGTAGTTTCCGTTCGGCGATGCAGCACGATAAATTTCAAAGCCGGTTTCATTGTCGGACTTATCGCTCCAGCTAAGGGATATCGATGTTTTGGACTTCGCCGTAGCCACCAGGGAAGACGGGGCCAACGGTAACCCATTATCAATATAGGATTGGATCACGAGCGCGTTGAGATAGGCGTACGAAGAGTTGGCCCCTTTAGTAACAGTAAACTCGATGATACCGGAAGCATTCGGAACGAGTCCGTTGATTGATACGGTATTCTTCGTGTTGCCGGCAGCGTTCAGTGAAACGGTTTTACCACCCGCAGCGAAGATTGTGGTACGATCGTCTGAAGCCACACGACTTCCGAAGAAAGTCAGGTTGTACTTCATCGCCGGATTGAGACCGGAAAGACGAACGGTTTTTGACGCCGTTGAGCTTTCGTAGAAGGAGCTCTTCATTACCTCGTCGGGATAAACTCCGGAATCATCTCCGGTTACCGCGCCTACTTCATTGGCGCCTGTCCATTTGTCAACCAGAGTAATGGTAGCACCGGTCGGCGTGTTTAGCAGGTCTTTCAGGTTCGCAATAGAAGTACCGGCAAGCGGAAGCGCATTGAAGCTGTTCCAGGGAGAACCCACAGGTGAGAACTGGTTGAAGTTTACGTAGATGGAAGTGATGTCCTTATCGGCCACGGAAACCGTCAGTTCCAGGGTGGACTCTGCCCCCTTGTCGTCGGTCGCCTTGATGGTGATTCCTTCAAAGATACCAACCGTAGTGCTTCCCGGAGTAACATGCAGTACTGCAGTACCGTTTCCGTTGTCGGTCAGGCTTACGAAGGAAGGCAGTCCTGACGCACTGAAGGAAATCACATCTCCGGCATCGTCGCTTGCCTGAATGTTGATGTGACGAACTTCGTTGTTTTTGAGTGTTACGTTGGCAACAGGGTTGATAATCGGAGCAACATTGGGTGTTACCAGCTCGATGGTATCGGAATCGGTTGTGCCGTACCCATTGGCGCCACGTACGAAATAATAGTAGGTTGAATTACCGGATACCGCTCCATCTGCAAAGGCGCCGGAGTTTTTGTCTACAGTGCCGCGCAGCGTAAACGGACCTGCTGCAGAACTTGCCCGGTAAACCCCATATCCATCTTCGTTGTAGGCCGCGTCGATCCAGGTCAGACTTGCCTGGTTACCGGTAAGATGAGCGGTGAGGTCACGAACCGGCGCAGGGGCCGTCTGATCGTCATAGAGTTGATCGATCACCATCGCATTCAGATAGCTGTACACAGAGGGTGATACGTTTTTGATGGAGATGGTAACCGAGCCGTCGGCATCGGGAACTATATTGTGGGCCGTTACCGTATTCATGGTATTACTTGCCGCGTTCAGCGTAACAACAACACCATTTACGGTATACGCCGTCGTTCTGTCGTCGGTTACACCCGAACGGCTTCCGAAGAAGGTAAAGTTGTATTTGGCATTTACATCCAGGCCGGTAACCTTGAAGGTTTGCTGAGCCGTACTGGACCAGTATGCAGTGGAAATCACGGCATCCGGATAAACACCAGTGTTGTTGTTGGTTTTGGCACCGAGCTCATTGGTACCGTTATTCATTGCCTGCCATGAAGACATAATGCGGATTCCCACCGAGGTTGCGGCTCCGTTTTCGTCGGAGAAGGGGCCGAATACATCATTGAGAACCGGTGGCTTGTTGGTATTGTTCCAGGGTGCAGGCGCGCTGGTAATGCCACTGTTGAAGTTAACCAGTATGCGCTTGTTCGGATTTACTTCCGCAACATTCAGCATAAAGGAAGTGGTGTCGATTCCGTTACGGCCATCGCTTACGGCCACGCCTACACGATAGGTTCCGCCGTCGGCATAACCCGGTGTAAAGTTGAGCGTTACGCTGTTGCCCGCAGTTCCACTTACCGTTGCAAAATCCGGCAGTCCGGTGAACGACCAGGTGAGTACATCACCGGCATTCTGATCGACAGCGGTGAGGGTTGCCGCAGCCGATTCCTTTTCTGCCAGGTTCACATCCTGAACCGGAGATATTTGCGGATTGTAGTTGTCGTTTACCTCCAGATTGAAGCTGAACGAATCCGATCCTCCGTTGGCATCGGTCACGGTTACGGTGATGTTGTTGTATTGCTGCTGATCACCAATACCCGGCTCGAAGCGGATTACGCCGGAACCGTTTCCGTTGGAAATATAGGAGCCAAAGGAAGGCAGATTGGTTACAGATACGTTCAGTGTACCCTGATCTGCATCGGTAGCGGATACCGGCAGTTCCAGTACCGAGCCGTAGCGCATGTATTGATTGCCGTAGGAGGCATTCAGAACAGGGATATTGTTCTGGGTTGTAGCGTTGGTTTCATTGCTCAGGGCAGACGGACCGGCTACGTTTACCGTACGTACCTTATAGTAGTAACGGGCATTCGCAAACAGACCGGTATCGTCGTAGCTGGTTGAATTGGCCGGCAACGTGGCGAGCAGTACATAGTTCCCGTTGGTATTGGCAGAACGGTATAGCTCTATTTTTTCTTCATTGCTGGCGTTGTCATTCCAGGTTACCTTGATCGATGAAGTTGACGTTGCGGTAGCCACAGCCTGGGTCGGCGCTGCGGGAATTCCCGGAAGCGGGAGTGTTTTGGCATCCGATGAAGCAAAGGTATTGTTCATCAGGGCTGCAACCTCGGCCTGATCCAGCGCAGTTGCGTAGATACCGAAATTGTCTATCCATCCGTTGAAATAGGTACCGTTATTGTTGTAGGCGTTATTTCCGTTGTTGTATCCAATTCTGGATGCGTTAGACGTGGCCTTGATGCTGGTATAGGAGAGGTTGGTTTTGGAAGCCACCTGCACTCCATTGAGATAAAGTCTCAGCGTGTTTTCCTTGTACACCACGGCAACGTGATTCCATGCAGTGCTCGTGTATGACGTCGAAATGGTTGTCCTGGAACTTCCGCTGGCAATCGCTGCAATAAGCGTATTGTTGTTCAGAACCAGGGCAAGTCCGTTATCATTCCCGCCGAGATCGAAGATCACTCGGTTGCTGGTATTGTTGTTGGATTTGATCCATAGGGCTACTGTACGTTCACTGAACGCTGTTTTGAGGAAGTTTCCGGTAGCACTGATGGTAACGTATTGGCTGGAACCGTTAAGTTTCAGACTGTGCGAACCTTCCTGTTTCGAACTTGCGTCGAATGAGGGATTTCCTTTTGCAGTGAGACCCCGTGCATTCGGGCCTTCGTCCGTATAGTTATTATTAAACCGCCACAATGCCTCGATACGGGTGCTCGCGAAAGCGGACTCTCCATAGGCTCCGATCGCGCGGATTCTGTAGAAATAGCGGGTTGCGGGCGTAAGCGCAGAGTCGGCGTAGGAAGTTGCATTTGCAGGCGCTGTGCCTACGGTTTCGTAACCGTTGTCGGGGTTGGTACTACGCCAGATTTCGAATCCGGTTTCATTGTTGCTGTTATCCACCCAGCTCAATGTGATTTTGTTGTAAGACTCGGCCGTAGCAACCAGTTTGGAGGGAGCTGCAGGCGCTGTGCCTTCGGGCGTTTCATTTTCGGCAAATGCAGAACCGGGGATGGTCACAAAACTGCTTGATCCGGGGACCTTCCAGGAAACAGTCATTGCCGAGCTGCTGGTATTCTGGAAATAGGCGGCGGCAAATGGATAGACACCGGCTGTCAGGTATATAGAAGCGTCCCTGTTTCTTGCCGTGTGCGATCCGTCGTTGTCAACCAAAGATGTACCATGCACGTAGGGTGAACCGGATCCGTTTGCTGCACCGATCCAAAGACGGCTTCCGTCGTCGGAATTGGTCCGGAACGTGTAGGTTCCGGAAGTTGAAATGAAGATGTACCCTTCCCAGAGGAAAGCATAGTTGTTGTTTTGCTTTTTGGGAGAGGTGGATACGCTGGCGATTGTACCTACCTCGTCGGGCACCATCGTTTTGAAATCAGGCAGAGCCGTCAGTGCAGATGAGAGTTTATAGTACTTATACACCAGTCCATTATGTCTCGGCTGCGCCGTTACCTGATTGGAGAAGGGGGAAACGTTGTTGGCAAAGTCGCGCGCCGCCACCTGGAATGTGTAGGTCTTCTTGCGCTCCAGGTTGTAAATTGTAAAATCGGTTTCTGATGTTACAAACGATTTTTTACCGTTGATATAAACGTCGTAGCGCGTAACCTCCACATCGTCCTGGGAAGGTTGCCAGCTCAGGCTAACAGAGCTTCCGCTCACACCGGTGACCGTGAGACCAGCCGGTGCAGTGGGCGCCTGGGTATCCGCCGCAGTCTTTCCGCTGGCTTCAGCGGAAAGCGGGGCAGCCCCACTCTCGTTTACGGCCCGGATGCGGAAATAATAGGTGGTATTGGCATTAAGGTCGTTGATGGAGGTATTCAATACGTCGGCAGGAACAATTTTAACCAGCGTATAGGGACCTCCGGCCTGTTCAGCCTGATATACTTCGAATGCCGTTTCGTTATACTGGGGAGCAGGGTTATCGCTCCAGTCCAAACGCAGTTCGGTTTTCGAAAGGGTTGAAACGATAATATTGATCGCCGGGTCGGGTTTGTTCGGACCATTGGCATCGATTACGGTAAAGGGAGCGGAAAACTCGCTGGCACAACCGAACTGCTCGGACACTTTAACCACGTAATTGCCGGGTGTTGTGGCCATCAGCTCATTGGTAGTACCCAGTACGGCAGGGTTGCCATCTTTCTGCCAGCTGTAGGAAGTATATCCATCGGGAACAGAAAGCAGAACCCCTTCGCTGTTATCCGGAGCGGGAATCACCTTACTCATCATTCCGGAAACGGTGATGGGCGGTGGAACGGTTGCCCCCTTCATTTTCAGAACAACAGGAATGGGAGACCAGTCGGACCAAATCGTACCACGACGGATACGGCAATCGTATGTTCCGAGTTCTGTGGCTACATATTCGTTACCGGTCGCGCCGGGAATCAATACACCGTTCTTTCTCCATTCGTATTGGTCAAATCCGGCTGTTACACCGAGGGTTGCCTGAATAGGTTCACCTGGGCAGAATTCCGCCTTACCGGTGAGCGGCCAGGGATTGGCCTTGTTGGCCGTAGCGAGGAAATTGAAATAGTTGGCCTCGGCCCAGGCATTGGTCCAACAACTATGACCCACTTTGGGATAGACCGTCAATTTATAGTTCCCGCCGGCATTCAGGAAAGCGGTTTTTACAGCTTCGCTGGTTCCGGGAGTGGGGTTGTTGTCCAAACCACCCTGGAAATGCCAGATGGGCGTGTATTTGAGCGATTGAGCAGCATCCCGGTAACTCAGCGATGCAGCACTGATGGGTGCTGCACCCGCAACGAGTTTGGGGTAGTTGATCAGGAACTGCCACGTGGCTCCACCGCCGCCGGACAATCCACCCACCAATACGCGGAAGGGGTCGACCTTAATTTGGGGAACAAAATAATTTTCAATCAGTTCGCGCACCGCTTCGAAATAGGATACACCGAATGATCCCGAGCTGGTGGAACTTTGGATGTAAAGCAAAAACCCATCGAACTTTCCGTTGTCCACGGCATTCATGTGGGTTTGACCACCATGCAGGAGTTGATATTCGTTGTCGTACACTGATCCCTTCTCACCTACTCCATGGAAGAAAACGAAAATAGGGTAACGTTTACCGTCAGCAACACCGTGCTGATAGGTTTTGGGGAATTTAAGCCGGAAAGCTACGCCCTTGTAGTAATACGCCTTGAATGAAGTTGTTGACCAACTCATCCGTTGCGTTCTTACCCACTTGGCCAGCTGACCGATAGGAGGCGTTGTCGGAGGGGTCGAAGACTTGTAGTTTACAATAGGGTCCGTCGGATCCAGAACTCCGGTTTGCGCCTGGACTGTATGGCCAAATACTACGGCTAACAGCAACATGCATACTGCGAAGCAGCGAGTGTACTTTTTCATTTTTTCGAAGTTGAGCTCGAGGTAAAGCATTATATAGACTGATCCAGGCTATTCAAAAACGGTTTGAACAGATTGGAAAATTCTCAAAGTCACTATGGGGATATGGAATATTAAACCAGCTTCGGGCAGTGTAGTGCCGGAATTCAAAGGATGATGAGACGGCGGCTGGTAATATTTATAGGATGGATCAGAGGTGAAAAAAGTGAGGACCACTTATATTATGGCGCAAGGTAATATCTTTTATTTATGCTTGCAAGTGTTTCCCAAAATTTGTTCCGAAAATCCCACGTTTTTCCGTGGATTTTCGCGCTTTCCGTGCAAAAATACCCCAATCAGGGTATACCGAACCAACAGGTGGTACGAGAGCAGCGACAAGCCAAAAGCTACCACCAAAATGAGGGTTAGTTTGGCCCAGGGATTCCACTGGAGATCATGGAGGGCTACCTGCATTGCAGCAACAATGCCCATATGCACCAGATAAACCCAATAGGCGGAATCCGAAAGGTAACGCCAGAGCGCACTTTCGCGGTGAAAGTACTTCATGAAAATGCCGGTGGTTCCGGCCACCAGAAACACCGATTGAATGGCAGAGAGATAAAACTGATAAACAGGTGCTCCGTCGGAGGATTTTTCCATCATATAAAACGACAGTCCGATGCCGCCGGCCAAATAGGTCCACCCCCATCGGGAAAGGCTCTGAACACCAGTCGGGTTCACCTGGGCAAGCCATCCCCCGAAGAAGAACAACCCATAATAAAGCACATAAAAAAGATTGGGTTTGATTCCGGTGTATACCGGCGGAATGAATGCGTTGAAAAGCATAAGGACAGTGCCGAGGAGCATGGCAAAGGAGAGAATCGCCAGCGGTCCAATCTCATCGAAATGGCTTTTATGGCGGTGGTCAAAAAACAAATTCCTTTTCTTCAGAATAAGAAATATCCCTACGCCCATCGCATAGAAGATAATGAGATAGTAGAGAAACCATAAATGGGCAAGGCCATTCCAATGCAAAAGTTCCGCCCCCGCAGCACGGCGGGCCTCTTCGAGGGAGAGGCCGCGCTGATAAAAATATTTATTGAAATGAAAGGGCAGCAGCGTCAGTGGAACAATCAAAACAACACCAATCACAAAGGGCAATACAATCCTACGGTAACGCTGGCGTACAAAATAACGGGCGCCCGATTTCAGCAATACCATGCGGGTAAAGAAGCCGGCTACCATAAAAAACAACGGCATCCGAAAAGCATGTATTATATCGTAGGTCCAGTCCAGCAGTGCCGAATCCGCAGCAGGGTCGTGGGGCCAACCCGGTTCGGGAGTAAGTTTGTATGCAATTATGGCATGCAGAACTACGCCCAACCACATCGCAATGGTGCGCATCGCATCAAATCCATTTATACGACTGCTCTTTGACATCTATCCTTAAATTTATCTGATCTCCCTGAACGAAAGTACCGCTCTGTTCTCCCCAACTATTTTCTGTTCGTTGTCTTTAAACGCCGGTGAAGCAATGCTTCTTGTGCTGTCTTCCATCCGGAATCCAATGCCCGAAATATCCAGCATCGTGTGGAACAGGTTTCCGGCCGAGCTGATCGCGCGGTCCTTGTTTTCCCGGAGTCGCTGAACTTTTTCGGGATACTTCTTGTTCAACTCCTCCGAAGTCCAGATAAATAACGGCACGTGTGCCGTTGCCTTTGTGGGCTTATACGAATGGAAATAGAGTTTCCGTTCGTCATCGCCCAGGTTTTCACCATGATCCGAAACATAGGAAAGCGACGCCACTGCATCGGTTTCTTTCAGGAGATTAATGATCTGTGCAATAATATAGTCGGTATACAAGATTGAATTATCGTACTCATTGATCATGACCTCACGCGGGGGATAACCCGAAACCAGGCGGTTTCTGTCCGATACCGGTTTGAATTTCGTAAATGATTCGGGATAACGCAGGAGATAACGCCAGTGGCTGCCGATGGTGTGCACCACAAGAAAGACATTGTTGCCCTTTTCGCGCTGGAGTATATCCCTCACCATGGGTACAAGTGCCGAATCGGTATTGCCGGCGAAATTGGTTTCGTTGGAACCGTACCCGTTGAAAATAGCCGTATCACCATCATTATAATGCATGCCGATATTCCCCGTCAATCCGTACCTGCTTTGGTTACTTATCCAGTAAGACTTAAAACCAACTTCCTTGTAGGCCGCCAGAATACTTTTCTCCTTTTTGTGCAGATCAAAGTTTTCCGCATCGGTTCTGCAGATAATCAGGGGGACGGAAATATTGGTCATGGTTCCACCCGAAGCCACATTGCTGAAGGTTATCAGGTTTTGCTCGGCACTCAGATAGGGGGAGGTTTCCCTTTCGTATCCGTTTATCCCCCAGTGATCGTAACGGGCGGTTTCACCAATCATCAGAATATGAATATGATTGGCCGAATCCGGATTCTTCAGGTAAGCACCGAAAGAAAAATCTGCCACATCACGGTGATAATTTTCTTCATTTTTCATCTCGCGCTGCAGATAGGAAAATGCATCGCCGATCCTGAAGGGATAATAGGCCTTATAGGTATTCTTAAGAATCTGTTTATAGTAGCCGAGAATGGTTGTTCGTGTAAACGGCAGAAGGAGAAAAACCATCAGTGCGAATCCGCTGATGGCAAGTCCTTTCTTTATATTGATTTTCGCAGGCAATTTTTTTGATAGGGCAAGAAAGATCAGCAGAAAGGCCAGCATTACCAGTGCGATAATCCAAATCCGCCAGCCCAATAACTCCGTCACTTCGTGATAATTGGTGTCGAGCACAAGCCCGAGCATTTCGGAGTTGGGCTGACTGTTGATCAGCAACACCGGCAGCAGAGCAATGGGCGTAGCCATACTCAGGATGGCCAGAATGGTATAATAAATCCGGAGATTGAAAAAGAAAAGTCCCGTCGGCACAAGAAGCAGCAACGGAACAACGACCATGCCCACCAGGAGGTAGTTGTACACACCGTTCCGGAGAAAATATACCGCGTCCGGAAGAAATATCAGGAGGCTCAGCAGCAAAATGAGGATTGCCGGCTTCCAGGTATTTACCAACAACAGACTGATTTTCTTTTTCATGTGTCTTGATCCTTTAAAATTGTCCGGACGATTACCGTCCGTTTTTGGGTAGCGAATACGAACCTATTTTATTTGAAAAAATCCAATTTATCATTTCCATCGCTTCCTGCAGTCATGAAGCATTTTCAACCACTCTTTTCCGAAAGATCAGCGTCTCCGCCTTCTTTATTCCCCACCCCACCAAAATAACCAATCCGGAGAACAGCAATACCATCAGGAATTTAACGGCGGTACTGTCGGTCGTCCGGATTTTCATGATAAACGGATGACGCAAAAAACCATTTACGGCAAAGATATACATCGACATATCACCCAGATAAAGCACTATTCTTTTCAGTGTATTGGAATGAAAGCCGGAACGTTTGAGTCCTCCAAATGCATACAATATAATTACAGTAATGGCCAGTCTTGAAAAGAACCAGGCTTCTGCAAAAAAATTGCCTGCCGTGAACACGAGTAGCGCAACAGGCAGGAGCCAAAGGGGAACCGATTGCTCCGGCTTTCTCGATGCCGCGGCAATTCCCAGGTAAAGCACCGGAATGTGCCCGATCACCGTTGTATTCAGATAGAGCCCTAAATTAATAAGTTGATCGTTGAACCGAAGATCGGTCATGTAGATAATCAATGAAATAATCCAGAACGGCGTATGGCCATATTTTTCAAACAGTTTTTTCATGACCGGAAAGATCAGATAGAACTGAACGATCATCGAATAAAACCACCAGGGACCACAGGGTTCAAAGCTCTGGTGCGGAAAAAAATTGGAAAGAAAACTCAGCTTAAGAATGGAACTGATATAGAGTTCCGGATGATTGAATGTTCGGGTGGTAACAATATGCAGCGTAAGGAACAGGAGCACCGCAAGCACAAAGGTTGGATAGAGTTTTCGGATCCGGCTACCCGTAAAGGTCAGTGCATTGATTTTTTCGCGTCCTGCATAGGAGCGCATCAAGCCGTACGCACTGAGAAAAATAAATAGCTGCACACCAAAATGACCGAGATACGCGAACAGTAGTCCAACAAAGGAAAAACCATCGTCGGTGATATGGCCAAGAAAGTAGGAAACCCTCTCCCTTCTGAAGTCAAATTCGTTCTCGATGTTCCAGGACGGAAGCACGTGAAAGAAGTTGTGCAGAAAGATGATGAGTATTCCGAAGCCCTTGAGCAGGCGGGTATCCTCCTTGGTTATATGGGCACTGTTCATTTCCGTGTTCGTTTACGGCTGCTTCTTTTCCCAAACGGTCACAAAACCACCGGTAAAACTATAGGGAAGCTTTTCCGCCAGCGCACAATCCCATTGTTGCAGGAACTTCATTCTTTTGGTTAGAAAGGAAAACGGGAATACGTCTTCGATAAAATTCGTTTTTCCGAACCGAACGATGCGGAAGTTGGTTTTTTCGGCCAGCTGCTCCAGCGAAGATTTGGTAAAAAACTGGATATGGGTAAGATCATCAGCATCGCTTTGAACGGTCGTTCCCTTGTAGCCCAGGGCCGATTTCACCTTGAGAACGAGTTTCCACAGCCAGTTATTCTTTTTACTGAGCGAGATTACCGGACGTGTCACCATCAGTTCGCGCGGACCTTTCCCATTGGGCACGGTAACGATGAGTACGCCATTTTCGTGCAGGGTCTGGTAAAGCACTTCCAGGAGTTTTCCCGGTTCATGAAGATGCTCAAGAACTTCGGAGCAGATCACCGCGTGATAACGCTGTCCGTCGGCAACCAGCTGTTCGGCACTGACAACATCAAAACGCACGTTGTCGTAAACGTTGAGTTGCTTTGCACGGGCGATGGCTTTTTCGCTTACATCAATACCGCGAACGGTGAATCCGCGTGCGCCCAGGCTACGGGAAATCACTCCGTTTCCGCAACCTACATCGAGAACTTCTGCGCCTTTGGGCAGTTTCTGCTGCAGGGTATTTATGATGAACTGCAGCCTTTTTTCGTCAGCAATACGTTCGAATTCCACTTTCTAGAGTTTGTGTTGAGGTAAGTTTATCGTTTTCTTTCTCCAGACATCGAGATAAAGATTCTGGATGGTTTTTGTCATTTCCGAAGCACAAAATCTGTTTTTAACAGTATTGAGTGCATTCTGACGGAACTGGTCGCGGAGCGAAGGTTCTGTGGCCACTTTGACGATGGCATTTGCCAGTTCGTCGATATTTCCGGGCTCGGTGAGCAGTCCGTTTTCGCGGTGTAAAACTACTTCCTTGGTGCCATCCACCTGGGTGGCTACCACCGCTTTTCCCATCGACATGGCTTCCAGCAGTCCGATGGGAAGGCCCTCCCAAAGTGAGGGAAGCACATACAAATCGGCTGCGGCGAGCACATCGGGTACATCGTGACGGAAGGGATGAAGGATCACATCCTTCTCCAGATTCAGCGCCTTGAGGAGTTGCTTTGCCTGTTCTTTCTCATCTCCATCGCCCACCATCAGCAACACCATATCCGGATTTTTCTGCAGGGCTTTCTGAAAAGCCCTGATCAGTGTGAGCGGTTGTTTATGCCCGGTAAACCGGGCCATGAAAAGAACCAGAAATTTATCGGCCGGAATACCCAACTCGGCGCGGACATCCTTGAGTTCACGGTTGGGATTGAATCGTTTTCGATCGATCCCGTTGTTCACAACAACCGAACGGAAACTCGGGATCACTTTCCTACCCGATTCGCGATTGGAGTCGGAAACGGAAATATTCAGTGATGAGGTTGATGTGAGCAGTTTCTCTCCGAGAATCCGGATCCGGCGTACAATCGGATGCTGATCCTGATGGAAGGACCAACCGTGGACAGTATAGATTACGGGTATACCGAGTGAGCGGGCGGCCCAGATAATGTTCGAATTTGCTCTTGTGCCATGGGCGTGGATCAGATCAACCTTCTGCTGTTTGAGAAAGCGGCGTACCTGACGCCAAACTCTTACGTCAAAAGGTTTTTCTGTATAGATCACATGGGTGTCCACACCCATTTCCTGCAAACGGTCGACCATTGGTCCCGGCGTGAAGGAGAGCACAACAGGTTCGAACCTTTCGCGGTCCAGATGTTCCACCAGGCAGAGAAGATGGGATTCCCCCCCTCCTATCTGGCCTTGCCGGATACATTCCAGTATGCGTAGTTTCCGTTGCATTGTTGGTGATTAGGCGGTCACTGTTTTTTTAACATCCCAACCCTGCGGAAGCTTTTCTGTAATTTCAATATTTCCGAATTCCTGGCTTTGGCGTGCCCCTACTTTTCTTGCCCAGTTTGCCATCCGGGAAATACCTTCCTTCAGGTCGATTCCTGTAGGATCGCCGAATACGCGGTGCGCCTTGGTATGATCGGAATAGGCATGCAGCACCTCGTTTCTAGCGGCCAGATGGGTTACGTTGGGTTCAACGCCAAATTCCTCACAAACCACTTTCACGAGTTCGTTGATGGTATAGGGTTTATCGGCACCGATGTTAAACACTTCGTTGTAGGCTTCCGGAATCGTTACGGATTTGGCAATCGGAATAGCGACGTCATCGATATAGCTGAATGCGCGGGTTTGTGTACCGTCACCGAAGATGGTGAGGGGTTTACCCTGCATAATCTGGTTCATAAAGATGCCGATTACATTGCGGTATTTGTCGCCAATGTTTTGGTTTTCACCATAAACGTTGTGCGGACGGAATACTACGTAGTTGAGGCCGAACATTTCATGTGCGGCACGAAGGTCGAGCTCTACGGCATATTTTGAAACACCGTAGGGATCTTCCGGAATCGGTGTCATTTCTTCGGTCATGGGGAGTTGTCCCTTACCATATACGGCGATCGAAGAGGTGAATACGAAACATTTTACTTTATGCTTAACCGATTCGTTGATCAGGTTGATACTTCCGATCAGGTTATTGTTGTAGTTGAATCTGCGGATAAAATGCGACAGACCTTCGGCAGCATAGGCGGCCAGGTGGTACACATAGTCGAATTTGTGTTCATTGAACAGTTCCGTTACAAGGGCTTCGTCGGCAACGCTTCCCTGAACAAAGCGGGCTCCTTCGGGGATATGATCCTCAAAACCGCCGCTGAGGTCGTCGAGCACCACTACTTCATGGCCCATTGCCAGGCAATGTTTAACCACATGTGAACCAATGAATCCAGCACCGCCGGTAATAAGAGACTTTTGCATTTGCTTTCTTTTTAAAAAATTAAACTTTTGAGTATTTCGAGGTAGTAAGGTTCCAAACTGCTCCTTTGATAAAGGACTTCAGATGCTGGAACTGTCCTGTAGCAGTATATTTTACAACAGCCTTGGGCGCAGTAAACAGTACGAAGAAAGTGGTAAACGCCAGCAACTGCGGAAGTTTGGTATTCCTTCTCATATAGAGGATCCGGTTGCGGGTATGGTAATACACTTTGATGGCACTCTGCTTACCCATGGTGATGGATTCTTTGTGGTAGATTAATCCCTTGGGTTGGTAAAGAATTTTGTAACCGGCCTTCAGAATGCGTGCACTCCAATCCCATTCTTCGTAGTAGATGAAGAATTTTTCGGGGAACATGCCCACTTCGTCGATAACGGATTTTTTCACCATCATGGCGCATCCGTGGGCTCCGGCGGTAAAGCTGGGCGAGTCATGCTGACCTTTGTCGACCTCCTGGCTGCCTACAGCGGTAGTGCGGCCGGTATAGATGTTGATGGGATTGAAGCCTGCGTATTGAATAATATCGGGATGGCTGTAGAACCGGATTTTCGGACAGGTGACGCCGATAGTAGGATCTTCGAAAAAGGGTTCAAGCAGAACGTCGAGAAGATTGGGCGTTACTTCGGTGTCGTTGTTCACGATAAAGATGAAGTCACCGTTGGCCTGGCGCATTCCCCAGTTGTTGCCCCCGGTGAACCCGAGGTTTGTTTCGCTGCGAAGTACGCGCGTATTGGGGTATCCGGCACTGTTGATTCGTTCTGTGGGATCGATATCGGATCCCATATCACAGACGAGAATCTCGTAGTTTTTGTATGTAAGGTTCCTGGTTGATTCCAGAAACTGACAGGTGATGTCGGTTTGGTTCCAGTTCAAGGTAACGATCGACACCAGAGGGGTCTCCCTGAGCATAAGGTTCTTTCTTTTTTGTGGGTAAGCATTAAAAACGTTGGTAGCACAGCACAGTCTCCGGGGGCCTATACATTTTCCTTCTGTAATAACGCTGAAGGTGTGTTGGCTATTATCCAGAGGTCATATACGAAATTGTTTCTTTCGGCGTAGTTTATGTCCAGATCCACCCTTTCACGGGCCGACATGTCGCCACAGCCTCTTTTCTTGATCTGCCAGAGCCCGGTGATTCCGGCCGGAGCCATGAAACGGGCGGCGCAGTCGTCGGTGGTCAGGGTTTCAGCCTCATACAGCGGCAGGGGACGGTTCCCTACGATAGACATATCGCCGAGAAGCACGTTGAACAGCTGAGGCAGCTCATCCAGGCTGGTATTTCTCAGGAAGGCGCCGACCTTGGTAATCCGGGGGTCGTTGCTGACCTTAAAGAATACGGGTCCTCCGCTGGTGTCGCCGTACTGGTTCAGGTGCGCCAGTTGGGAAACCTTTTTATCGGCATCGGCCACCATGGTTCTGAACTTGTAAAAATTGAAAATCTTGTAGCCACGACCGGCTCTCTTAGCCACGAAAAACACCGGCCCTTTGGAGGTAAGACGAATCAAGAGGGCAATGATGAGAAATACGGGACTAAGCGCAATAATGGCTACGGAAGAAATCAGGATATCGAAAGTCCGTTTGCAGATGTACGACAGCGTGGATTCACGGCGTACCGATTCTTCCAACATGGGACGGGTCGATTTCCGGGCTCCCTTCATCTTTCTCAGGAAAGCTGTGGTGTTGCTGAGCTTTTCCGGAGTGGTGGAATCCAGGAACACAATATCATCGAGCATCTTCATTCTGCGGTATTGCTGTACCAGCAGGGGAACGGAAGAGGCATCAAGTACAACGGGAATAGTGCGGAGAATATCGTAGTTGCTCAATGCAGCGACGAGCGATTCCACAGCTTTAACGCCGAGTGCTCCATCGATGATGAGGATTTCCGGAACGATTCCGCGGACAATATTTTTTCTGAGCAGGGAAATGGCGTTGGGGCCTGATTCTGCAGTATATCCGCCGTCAAAAACATTGAGAAGGAAGGTGATTTTATGAGTAGCCGTTCCAACAAAGAAGAATTCTTTCCTGGAAAGTCCGGAAGAAACCACGAACAAGCCCGGATCTACTTTAAAATGTTTGTAGAGCTTCGCTCCCTGGGTCTGAGTTTTTTGAGGTAAGTTGACTAGTTCCATAACACAAGATTAGTTGTGATTGACAGTTGATTCATGATCTACTGGATCAGCATTACTCGAGAATTTCCTTAACAATCAGTACGAGAAACAAAACCTTGACCACGACATGGCGTTAAGCAAATCGTTGAGTTTTCATTGGATGTTGTGGAAAATCGAGGTGATTTACAGGACTAATCTTGGATGTTTTCCCTTTGAACGGGAGAAGGTAATTCAACGGATGTGAAGGAAAACTGAATCCGGTTAGCATCGGCTTATAGACGTGTACCGATCTAATATTAATGTAAAAATAGATACAATTATTAAAAATCCAAACAATCTGGAAAAAAAAATCGTTTTTCCCGCTATTCTACCGATTTACCCTTTTTCCCTCCCTTGAATTTAAGGATGGAAAACCCTTTCTTGAACTTCAGAAAATAGGATTCGAAGTACCGGTACGAGAGCCAGGCCAGCAAAATCGTTAATCCTACGGAAACCGGATAGATGATCAGGTTCTGAAGCACGGGATCCTTGGTTACCCGGCTTCCCAGAGCCAGCCCCACCCCGATACATACCGGATGGAGCATATAAATGCCGTACGAAATGTTTCCGAGAAAATTAAGAATGGGGTACTCCAGCCGGAAAATGGTATTCGGGTTCAGGGTGGCGTTAAAGACCACGAGTCCAAACAGTAATGCATAGAGCCTGTAATCGATCAGTTCGGGGGTATGGTAAACATAGTACCCGATGAGAATGCCCCCGAAGATGACCGCGAGGGTTCCCCACTGTACCCATCGTGTAAACAGGATCTGCTTCATTTTCGATTCCCGTCGGAAATACAGCACACTGAACACGCATCCCATCGAAATACATCCCAGATACTTCAATTGCGTGGTAATGGCCACAATGGCTCCTTTGGGAATCGTATTCTCCAGCCCAAAGGTGGTATAGCCCCACCTGACGATTTCCGGCAACAGACCGATTAACACGAACACCGTTACCAGCAGCCAGCGTTTTTTCAGGAAACGGATGAACATGGGCTGTATGAGGTAGAATTGCTCCTCCACTACGATACTCCAGCGTTGATCAATATAGGGAATATGGAAATCAAAGAAATTCGGCAGCAGAAGAAGTACGATGAGCAGATTGGCCCAGGAGAGGTTCTCCAGCATGGAGTCGGTATACCCCGGGATCTTCAGGAAATCGATTTGGCTGAATACAAAAATGGAAAGCAGCACCATCAGGTAATACAGCGGGAGAATCCGGAGCATCCGCCGCATGTAGAACTTTTTCATCTTGACGGTACCGGTAATTTCCCTTTCCTGAAGGAGAAGAGCGGTGATCAGGAATCCGCTCAACGCAAAGAAAAATGTAACGCCGATTTTGCCGCCGATGGGAAACCATTCAAAAGCAGCAAGTCCCCAAAAGGCCTTCAGGAATTCGATATGCCCCACCAACACCCGGATAGCGCCGATAGACCGCAGTCCGGTCAGGTTCTTGAAATAAACCTTGCCTTCTTTCGGGGCAGCACCGGGTTCGGTTTTTTGATTAACGGATACAGCCGTATCTGCAGAGGGAGCCGCCACGGCGTCTCCGGCTACAACGGGAATTGGTTCATTTTTACTCTGTATCTCCATTAATCAGTTGTTTTTATTATACTACAGTTGAGTCTTCGCGCATCTTCCGCACTTTTTCTTCTTTTTCCTTCTCCATCTGCGACAGGCGGATAACCGTTGCGATCAGTCCGTAGAACAGGAAAATACCCGGGGGCGCTCCAATTGCTACCTGTGCGTACTGCGCCACCGAATAGGCGAATACAACAGCTGCCGCCACCAGAAAGAAGGGTCGGTTGATTCTGCTTTTTGATCGGAAATAGGCGCGTATGGCCTGCTGTATGATAAGAAAATAGACAACGCACTGAATGATAAGCCCTATCCATCCTGCCTCCAGGGCTACCTGTAAAAATCCACTGTCGGTAGGAAATCCACTAAGCGGGTGGGTCGGGTTGTCTTTTATATTCAGGATGCCGGTGGTACCCAGGCCTCCGCCAAAGGGATGCGCATGCATGTAGGGCTGGATGTTCTTCCGGTTGATATCACGCACCTTAAGGGAAGCATCGGTTTTTAAATCGAAGGTGGAGCGTATCCTGTTGATGGTAACGTTTCCATAAATCGGACCGTAAAGAATAAACAGAAAGCCCAGAGCTCCGATGCAGGTAAAAATAAGGGTCGTCCGGTTGGCGATCGTCAGCATCACGTACAGCACAAGCCCCATCACCAGCATAAAGGTGGCGGTTCGGGTTCCGGAATAACTCATTGCCACCATGAGCAAAATGGCTGCGCCCAGCAATAAGAGTCGCTTCTTCATCTTCATCTTGATATTGAGGGCAAGGATGACCACCGCAATGGAAACGGCCGCCATGAGCAACCCAAAGCCCTTGGGGTCGGCCATGAACGAAAACTTCCGGAATCCTCCGTCGTCCATCCGGTACAACCCCACGAGCAACGGGTCGGAAAGGATAAAGTTCAACTCGTACTGCGGCATTCCGAACCATTGCTGATAACAGGCGTACAGGCCGGTGATGAAGGCCATGGTAAGGAAGATCTTAAAAAAACGGACGATCTCCTTCCTGGTGTTGAAAAGCTGTAGGGTTGAATAATAAAACGTGAGCAGAATTAGGAATTTGCGGATGATCACAAACATCCGGCCGGTGGTTTCCAGATTGGGGTTGAAAATCTGGAGCAGCGTATAGGTAGCGTAAATGATATACGCATATACAATGGGGTGATTGCAGTACTTGCCTACATAGTCGCGTTTACTCACCTTCTGAATCAGCACGCCGGCAAAAGTGGCCAGAATCAACGGGTCGACGGTAGACGAAAGCGACACTCCTCCTCCGATAAAACGGGCAATATCCGTAACCACGAAGGAGTAGATAATCGTAAAATAGAAACCGAATCTCGGAAAAGCCAGAAAGCAAAGCGAGAGGGCAATACCCAGTACCGAAAGAATGGTCAGGTACCCCGCCTTATCACCATAGGTAGAAACAACGTACCCCACTGCCACTGAAAGCATCAGCAGCAAAATGACTATCGGTGCCCAGAGTGATCTACCGGTTGCGAGCATATTCTGTTGCTGGAGCAGTAGCCCAGACTTTTTTCAGTTTAAGAAACGGCGTTTCCAGATATTTGAAACTCAATACACTGACGATTATTGTGACCGCGAGAAGAATTAATTTGATCAGGAAAAACTTCAGCGGTTCCGTGGCATGGCTGATTTCATGGTCGGCCAAAACTTCGGCGCTCCAGTGATGGATTGGCACATGGTACAGGTACAAGCCGTACGAGTACTTTCCCAGGAACAGCATCGGACGGATGCTCACCGCCCTTCTAAACACCGGAGCGAGGTTCGAAGATAGGCTCCAAACCAGAATTCCACCAAACAGAAGCGCAAAAAAACTGAATGAGGCGTAGAGTTCACCGAAATACAGCGTTTTTTTGACGGCGATGATCCCAATTATGGCGAGGCCCGAAATAAGGGAAACCGGCGTTGCCCATTTTTCCAGAATTTGCCGATGAGTCCGGATCAGTATCGCTACCAGCGCGCCGACGGAAAGAGCATCAATGCGGGCAAATGTGTTGACGTATTTATAATTATTGTTGATGAAGTGCGGCTCCACGGCACGAAGAAAATTGGCCATAAGAATAAATCCAAGCACAACCCCCAGCAGCGTTTTCCGGTTCAGCTTATACACCAGAAAGGGCCAGAACAGGTAAAATTGCTCCTCAATACAAAGCGACCAGGTATAGCGAAGCACCCTGTCGTTCGGGTACCCATCGATGGTAAATACCCAGTTCTGAAAATAGGTCCAGAACCACAACTGGTTTCGCATGTAGTAATCGAGGTCGGGTATAGCGTTGGGGAAAAACGCGGGGACCAGATAAAGGATGACGGCCAGAACAAAGAAGTACAGGGGAAAAATCCGCAGTACCCGTTTAATATAAAAGTTTTTGAAGTAGCCCTGACTGGTTTTCGAGTCCAACAGGATTCCGGTGATCAGAAATCCCGACAGAACAAAGAACATATCCACCCCTACCCAACCGATATTGAAGGGCGGGAACTCCTCCGCAAAAAAATGGTACACCAGTACCAACAGAATGGCATATCCCCGGATCGCGTCCAGCTGGGGCACGTGCCTTGCTCCTTCATATTGAATATTTGGCCTGATAAGCATGATTCTCTGTTATTCGTTTAAACACGTGTTGCCACAACTGCATAATTGTTTTTCCGGCGGAGAAATATTTTCTCGAAATATTCGTAGGAATAGTAAGAAAGAACAAAAGTCAGCACGGAACAAACCAGGGGATAAATGATATCATAAATCAGGAATGAGTCGGGCTGCTTTACAAACCGCATAAACAGGATGATAAGCACCTGACAGATGGCCGTATGGAACAGATAAATTCCGTAGGATATTTTCCCCAGTGTTCTCAGTAAGGGCGTTTCGAGCCGAAGTACCGACTGTTCGGCAACGGCCGCAATCATGGTGTATCCGAAAAGGACGATACATATCACATGATCGAGATAGTAGTGAATTTCCTTCGGCAGCCGGATAACGCCCAGTGCATACAGTACAGCGAGACCGAGCATCAGATATTGAACGGCGGGCCGAAGTATTTTTTTCATCAGGGAGGCGTACTGGTCCCTTTTGTAATACAGAAGGGCGAAGAGCATTCCGCCGCCAAACAAATCGAGCTTATCGAATATCAATACGTAGTTCATTTCGAGCAGCCGCTCGTAGGTGAGAGGGGTAAAATGCGGAAGCAGTACAATCAATATCCGAATGGCGGTACGGATCAGAAAGAGAGCAATAAACACGGAAACCAGGCTCTTTCTGAATTTGTTTACGATCAGGGGCCAGATAAGGTAGAACTGTTCTTCAATACAAACCGACCAGCTGATCTGAAAAACGCCATCGCTGCTGTTCATAAAGGCCAGCTGAAAATTTATGGCGAAGAAAACCAGGAAAATCAGGTTGATGAGCATCGTATCCAGCCCGAGCATTTCCTTTCCACCCAGCCAATGGCCTACCAGTGGTCCGATAAAGGTCACGAGAATACCGTAGCCGAGATATAGAGGCCAGATCCGGAGTATCCGACGGATGTAGAAATTTTTGTAACTGATATCCCCTGTTGAGTCTTTTTCGACAAAGAGCAGATAGCTGATCAGAAACCCACTCAGTATGAAGAAAAGGTTGACACCGATCCGGCCGGCGTCGACAAAGAGGTCATTGATAAAGGGTATACCGGGTGAGTAGTCATGCTTAAAATAGAAAGCATGATGCAGGAGGACCAGAAATGCCGCGATAAAACGGATTCCGTCAAGATTTTTGAAATAGACCTTCATTTCCAGATCGGTTTTCTTAATGTGCAGAGGTGGTAAGCGATGTAAAGTAAGTGTTAAACCAATCTAAAACTGCCGCGGTTAGCGGTTTCGAGGTCTCCGGCTACCAGTTGGTCGATATTTTCCATCAGTGTAACCGGGTTAAACGGCTTTCTGTAGGAAGCTGCAACACCCAATTCGATGCATTTGCTTTCCACTTCGGATGTATCCGCATCGGAAAGAACAATGATGGGAATATGTTTGTACATGGCACTTTCGGAGAGGTGCTCAATCAGGGACCATCTCGGGGTATCGGCGAGAACGGGGTCAGCGATTATAAGGGCAGGAAAGTTTTTTTCTGCCAGGAAGAACATGGCTGATGCGGCATCGGGAGCTGAAACTACCCTATACTTCTTACTCAGGATTGTCTGGAGTAAATACCGAATTGCCTTGTTGTCGTCAATTACCAAAATTAGTGGCTTCATTTCCTAAAAGTTAAGTAAGCAGATAGGTTTTCATAGACTTAACCTTGGAAGAAATGGCTCATACAGAATTGGAAATCGGTATTGGCTTTCCGGGATAACTATTCGTCACCGGGAGGTGAGAAGAGTGTAAAATTGAATGTTTCAGAGGTTTATTTCAATGGATGTGGGAGCAAAAAGAGAAGAATTGGCAGAATTCCATCGAATTCCGAGGGCTAAGATAATAACAAAATTCAAAGTTGCAAACATTCGGGAAATAAAAATGGGCGGATTAGAAAACCCGCCCCTAACCAAAACTAACTGCTTATGAGAAATATTTGAATGTCCACCGGGGGACGCTGTTTCATATTGACAGTTCAAAGATCGGGATAAAATCGGTTCCGAACTGTTAACTAATAGTGAAACCTTTTTATTTACAATTCATTAACAATGTGTCAGTTACATAAAAAAGCGCGGCCGGGGACCGCGCTTTAAATAGGCGAACTGCCTATTGTAAAGTCTTAGATTTCAACGAGTTTCATTCTGGGAACCAGAGATTTCATCACGACCCAACCAATCAGGTAGGCTACCGAACAGATTGCGAAAATGATAAAGTAGCCGGCACGGATCCCCTCAAACCCCATAAATTTCATGTTCGTTTCGGCCGCGTGGGTGAAAAGGAGCCCCGATCCCTTGTTGATCAGGAAGGAGCCGATTCCACCGGCCATACCACCAATACCGGTGATGGAAGCGGTTGCCGATTTGGGGAACATGTCGCCCACGGTAGAGAAGATATTGGCCGACCACGCCTGGTGTGCGGCTCCCGCAATACCGATAATGAGTACGGGGATCCAAACCGAAACCGACCCCAGCGGCTGGGCAAACAGGGTCAGCAGCGGGAAGAACGCAAAAATCAGCATAGCCTTCATCCGCCCATTATAGGGATTCATCTTTTTCTTATCCACGAAATAGGTGGGCAACCAACCACCGATGATAGAAAGCAGTGTAATCAGGTACAATACAAAGATTTGGGGTGCACTTTGGGTAGCGTCGAGGCCGTACACGGAACTAAGGTAGGCCGGTGTCCAGAACAGGAAGAACCACCAAACGCCGTCGGTCATAAACTTACCGAAAGCAAAAGCCCAGGTTTGTTTGTATTTGAAACAGTCGAGGAATTTGATCTTTTTCCCCTCCGACTGAGGCTGCTGTACTACACCGGCTTCGAGTACGCTATCCTGCTGGATATACGCGAGTTCGGCGGCGCTGACGCGGGGATGCACCTCCGGCTTTTTGTACATAAATACCCAGAATCCCATCCAAATAAAACCGAGCGCACCAATGATGATAAATGCCATTTCCCAACCCCAGGCCTTTGCAATAAAAGGAATGGTGATCGGTGCAGCGAGAGCACCCACGGTAGCTCCGGCATTAAATATACTGGTTGCCAAAGCCCGGTCTTTTTTCGGGAAATATTCGGCCGTTGCCTTGATGGCGGCGGGGAAGTTACCGGCCTCCCCGACTGCCAGAATCAAACGGGCAAAAATAAAGAGCATTACACTGGTTGAAATTACCAGGCTGGTATTCTGCACGGTAGCTATGGCTTCTTTTGCACCTTCGAAACCCACCAGCCAGCTTCCTGTAAGAATTCCTGAAGTTGCGATTCCGCAGAACGCATGCAATACGGCACCAACCGACCAGATGCCGATGGCCCAAAGAAATCCTTTCTTGGTATCCATCCAGTCGACAAATCTTCCGGCAAACAGCATACTTACTGCATAAAAGATGGAGAATAAGGCCGTGATATTGCCATAATCGGCATCAGTCCAATGAAACTCCGGAACAATGTGATCTTTCCAGGTCAATGAAAGCACCTGTCTGTCGAGATAGTTGATCGTTGTCGCTACGAATAACAGCGCACAAATGTTCCACCGGTAGGATCCAATTTTCTGGGGCATCGCAAGTCGTTTGTTTTAAGTGAAAAAGTAAATATAGGGTATGCAATCTATATTGCGGCGCCTACAACGCCGCTTTTCCGGGTTACATCGTTTGAAATAATTTTTTCCCAACCGAAATACTGCCTTGCATTGTTGAAACAGATATCTTCTATCAGTTTTCCAATCCAGGGAATATCGTTCGGCAGTTCTCCCTCTTCTACTTCCGTACCGAACAGATTGCAGAGGATTCGGCGGAAATATTCGTGACGGGGATAAGAAAGGAAACTCCGGGAGTCGGTGAGCATACCCACAAAACGGCTGAGTAGTCCCATATTTGAAAGTGCATTCATCTGACGGGTCATTCCGTCTTTCTGATCCAGGAACCACCAGCCCGATCCCCATTGCACCTTACCGGGAATGGATCCATCGTTAAAGTTACCGATCATGGTCGCCATAAGCTCATTGTCGGCGGGGTTCAGATTATACAATATGGTTTTGGTCAGCTTGTCTTCAGTATCGAGCCGGCCGAGGAATTTCGCCAGCGGAACGGCATGACGGAAATCGCCGATGGAGTCCCATCCGGTGTCGGGTCCGAGCAACTTCATCATCCGGCCGTTGTTGTTGCGGATGGCACCCAGGTGGTACTGCTGTACCCAGCCTTTCTCCCAATCCCAGATGGCAAAAATATACAGCATGGCCGACTTGAACTTACGTACATCGGTAACCGAAAGCGTGGCTCCCGAACGCACCGCAGCAAAGATTTTCTCAATTTCGGCATCGGTATAATCGTCGGCATAGATCTCTTCAAGCCCATGATCGGAAACAGAACAGCCGTTTTCGGCAAAGAAATCATGGCGCTGCTTCAGGGCGTCGAGGAACGACTGGTAGCCGGTAACCGACATATTGCTGGCCGCTTCCAACTTCTGCACGTATTGGTTGAAGCGTTCCGCATTTTCTACGGCCATTGCTGCATCCGGTCGGAAGGCGGGAAGAACTTTGATATCAAACCCATCCTTCTTCATCGACTGGTGATAACGCAGATCATCCACCGGATCATCCGTGGTACAGATCAGGCGCACATCCATTTTACGCAGGAGATTGCGGATGGAATACTCTGGGGTATTGAGTTTGGTGGAACAGTCGTGATAGATATCGGCAGCCGACTCGCTGTTCAGGATTCGTGTTTGACCGAAATAACGCTGAAGCTCGAGGTGCGTCCAGTGATAGAGCGGGTTCCTCATGGTATAGGGAACGGTTTCCGCCCATTTTTCAAATTTCTGCCAATCGGTTTTATTGCCGGTGCAATAGCTTTCGTCGACACCGTTGGAGCGCATAGCCCTCCATTTATAGTGATCACCGTAAAGCCAGGCCTGGGTGATGTTTTCAAATATAGCATCGTTGGCCATCTGTTCCGGTGAAAGGTGGCAATGGTAATCGATTACGGGCATCTTCGCCGCAAACTCGTGATACAGGCGTTTTGCGGTTTCAGTCTGCAACAGGAAATCTTCATTAAGAAAAGGCTTCATAGACATAATATTAGAGTGATACCCCTCTTTTCCAGGGTATAAAATCATCCTGATTGAGCAATACGGCTTTGGGAGTGACTTCACCGCTGGCCGCTTTGATACAGTATTCGAGAATTTCTTCTCCCATTTCCTGAATGGTTTTCTTTCCTTCGATAATTTCTCCGGTATTGATATCGATGATATCGCTCATTCTTTCAGCCAGCCTGGTGTTGGTGGCCACTTTAATTACGGGGCATACCGGGTTTCCGGTGGGTGTGCCAAGTCCGGTAGTAAACAGAATCAGCGTAGCACCGGCGGCGGCTTTACCTGTGGTTGCTTCCACATCGTTACCGGGCGTACAAACCAGATTGAGGCCTGATTTTACAGCAGGCTCGGTATAGTCGAGGACATCTTCTACGGGAGAGTTACCGCCTTTTTTGGCCGCCCCATTACTTTTTATGGCATCGGTAATCAAGCCGTCGCGGATATTTCCGGGGGAAGGATTCATTTCGAAGCCTGAGCCCACCTTATGGGCGGCGTCATTATAGCTTCTCATGAGGTGAATGAACTTTTTGGCGGCAGCCTCGTCGCGGGTTCTGTCAATCAAATCCTGTTCGGCACCGCATAGCTCGGGAAACTCGGCCAGCAGTATCTTACCTCCCAACGCAACCACCAGGTCGGAACAATATCCAACGGCAGGGTTGGCAGAGATACCGCTGAAGCCGTCGCTTCCTCCGCATTTCACACCAATACAAAGTTTATCCAGTCCCGCCGGGCGGCGTTCCAGTTTATTAATTTCAGCGAGTCCGATAAAGGTTTTACGGATCGCCTCGGTAATCATCTGTTCTTCACTCTGCGATTGCTGCTGCTCGAATACATAGAGTGGTTTGTCGAAATTGGGGTTCCTTGCCTTGATATCGTCGAGCAGGTTTTGGGTCTGCAGGTTCTGGCATCCCAAACTCAGGATGGTAACCCCACTTACGTTGGGGTGATCGGCATAGGCCGCCAGCAGTTTGCTGAGAACGGCTGCATCCTGACGGGTGCCACCGCATCCACCCTGGTGGTTCAGAAATTTGATTCCATCAACATTCGGAAATACGCGGTCTGTTTTAACCACGGATTCGCGGATGCTGAGATCGGCATGCTCCAGGTCGCCACCATTTCGGTAAAGCTCTACCAGCATTTTCGTTTTTTGCTTGTACCGGTCGGTTACCGTATAACCCAACTCGTTGTGAAGTGCCTCGCGGATTACGTCCAGGTTTCTGTTTTCACAGAACACCGTGGGAATAAAAAGCCAATAGTTGGCGGTACCTACCCTGCCATCGGCACGGTGGTAGCCGTTAAAGGTACGTCCCTTCCATTTCGAAACGTCCGGAGCGTGCCATTCGGCCCGGAAAGGGCGGAATTCGAAAGGTTCGGCAGCATGTTTAAGGTTTTCCACCGACATGCGGCTTCCCTTCGGTATAAAGATCTGCGCCTTGCCTACCAGCACTCCATACATGATGGCTTCGTCGCCCGGCTGCATATCGTTCATGTAAAACTTATGTTTGGCAGGAACATCGTCCTGAAGTATATAAGACACCCCTTCGTACACTACGGTTTCGCCCTTACGCAGATCCTGCAGGGCAACAATCACATTATCCTTCGGATGAACTTTAAGTATTCTCTTTTCCATTTTCCTTTCTTTTCAATCGGTTATCGGATCAGGCCATGGCAACGGCCGGTCGGTTCAGCAGTTGCTCCAATGCACGTGCAGCTTCTCCTTTCATCAACATGTCAAGGTATCGTCCAACAGCTGCTTCAAACCCGGGCAGACGCGAAAGATCGGTATCCCAGGCTTCGGTGTCCTGAAGAACATTGCGTACCAATGCAGCAGGTTCATAGGTTTCCCAAAGCTGTGCATAGTGCGGCGCATTGTCGTCCTGAATCAGATATTCGGCACCATGGGCTTTTCCGTAGTATTTACCATCGGTACCTTTTGAAGATTTCATAAACAGCAGGAAGGCGGCAAATCCGAAGGCCATTGCCTCGGGAACGGAATTATTTCTTTCATAGTGCTTCTGGATCGCAGCAATGGTTCTCATCTTCATTTTGGATGAGTAGTTCATGGTGATGCTGATCCAACGGTGATCAATATGGGGATTCCTGAATCGGTCCAGTACCCTCTCGGCGAAACGAACGGCCATTTCGTGTGTGAGCATTCCACCGGAAATGGCGGGCGCAATCTCTTCGATCATCAGCTTACTGATAAACGAAGACAGACGTGCGTCGTCCATGGCTTCCTTCACAGAGCCACAACCGGTAAGCACGGCCAGCCCGCAGGCAAAGGTATGCGGTGCATTCAGCAGCCGAACCTTCAATTCACGATAAAGATGAATATCGGGTGTCAGAATTACACCCTCGTCGGCTGCCGCAAAAGACAGTGCCTCGCGCGACCGTTCATTTTTGGTTTCGATGGCCCAGAGGCGATACACTTCCGACATGATCATCAGATCATCGGTATAACCCAGCTTCTCCTGAACAGCCTGATGTTCGGCAGCGGGAAGTTTTCCCGGCACAATGCGATCCACCAGCGAATTGCAGAAATCGTTGGCCTGTTCCAGCCAATCGATGAAGGCCGCTTCCAGCCGGTTCTGATGGGCCAGCTCAAAAAGTATGGATTCCAGTTTGGTTCCGTTGTCGGGAATGAGCTCTGTAGGAACGATCACCAGGCCCTTGGTAAGATCGCCATGGAATATCTTGAATCGTCTGTAGAGAAATGCGAGCAGTTTTCCCGGGAAGCTTACCGGAGGATGATCGTGAATATTGTCTTCAACCAGGGTGATCCCTACTTCAGTGGTATTGGAGATCACCAGTTTCATGTCGGGATTTCCGGCCGCCTGCAGAAGTTCATCCCACTGACTGCGCGCGGAAATTACCCGGCTGATGGAAGCGTTGACGCTGTACTCTTCTACCACCTTTCCGTTGTCGATACCCTTAACGCAAAGCGTATACAGGTTGTCCTGGGCGTCGAATGCGGAAGTATCACCGTGGTCGGTGGATTTCACCATAATGACGCGACCATTGAACAGCCCCTGACGATTGGCCTTATCAATAAAGTAATCGGGAAGCCCTCTTAACAACACGCCTGTTCCGAACTGAACAACTTTTTCCGGCAAACCCCAAACGGATACCGGCGGGAAGAGCGTTGTTCCGCCACTGTTTTCTTTTACCAGGCTTTCATTCAACTTCATAGAATTCTATTTTTTGCGGATCAGCCATTTAATCAGTTCTTCCGCAGCCTCATAGTTGCGGAAAGATTTGGGTAAACGCCGTCCATCGGTATATTCATTGTATAACCAGGGATCGCCTATAGCCAGAACGGTCCCTTTTCCAAATTTGCTTAATGCCATTACCGTCCGGCCTTCATGAACCACAATCGGTGTTGCCGGACGCTGCGTATTCAGCGAACAATATTCCTTGATAAACAGATTGCCTTGTGAGAAAATCGGATTACCAGCAGACACAGGAACGGTGCCCTGCTCATACTGATTCTTCTGAACACGGTTATGACTGTCTTCATTAAAGGTTACCCCAAAATTTTTTGCAAGTTGATTGAGGTGCTCGAATTCGGAATTGCCTTTATCGTTTGCCATCAGCACCAATGTGCCCCCCTTTTTTACCCACCGCACAATTTCTTTTTGCGCAGCCGCATCGATAAAGTTGGGTTCGGGCGTTTCCTCCTTGGTATCCGGATCAACGATGATATAGGCTTTTGCGCCCTTCAGATTCTTTTTGTTCGGAGATGCCGTTAGCTCCTTCATGGTTGCACCATGGCGCTCAGCGATATAGCCCAGCAGCGAGAAACCTCCGTTGGCCTGTTCGCTGAGAATGTAATGGTAGGGAACAGTTCGCTTATCGGCCGTTGTTTTTGTTTCGTTGTTGAAATAGTGATCAAGAACGATCGTGGTTCCCTTACCACCGGCCTGGGCGGCCACTTCCGCATTTTCCATTTCAACGGCGCAGAGGATAAAGGCACCTATTCCCTTGGGATCGTTGTCGATTACCTTTTCGCTGAGATAGTATTCGTAACTGCCATCACGATAAGGATTACCGCCAAGACCGGAAACCATTACGGTTCCCGACAGGTATACCGAACCATCTGCACGCTTATGCACAAATTCTTTTTTGATTCCTTCGTAGGCTTTTTCCGCGGCCTTCATGTAGGAAGCAGGAAGGTAGCCTTTACGAACGCCCTTAGCCAGGGTGTAGGTCAGCATGCAGGAAGCGGAAGCTTCGGGATAGTTACCCTCACGTTCAGGCATATCCGTAACCTGGTACCACAGCCCGTTTTTAGGGTACTGTACTTTTACCACAGCGGCAGCAAAACGGTTCAGGATACCGATCAGAGAATCTCTTCCCGGATGATTGGCCGGAATATGATCCAGGGCATCCACCAGTGCCATTCCGTACCAGCCCAGGGAGCGGCTCCAGAAATTCGGAGATCTACCGGTTTCCTTGTTGGCCCAACGCTGCTCTCTCGACTCATCGTATCCATGATACAACAGGCCGGTTTTGGCGTCGCGGGCGTTTTTCTCCATCAGTACAAACTGACGAACAACATCGTTGAACGCTTCGGGTTCACCGAAGATTTTGGCATATTCGGCATAGAAGGGCTGTCCCATGTACAGTCCGTCCAGCCACATCTGCCAGGGATAAATCTTTTTATGCCAGAATCCACCTTCCTTTGTACGGGGATGGGAATTCAGCTGCGAACGCAGAAGATCTGCGGCCTTTTTATATTTCTCCTGCCCGGTTACTTCGTAGAGGAGCAGGATGTTTTTCCCGTTGTTTATATAGTCAATATTGAATTCTTTCTGGCTGTACTGGTAAATGGAACCATCTTCGCGGACATAGAAATCCATGCTCTTCTTGATGTAGTTGAAATACTCCACCTTGCCGGTTGATTTCCAAACATATTCCATTCCCTTCAGAATTACGCCGAGATCGTAACTCCATTTGGCCGGACGTCCGGGATTAAGTTGAAAGGAATCCTTCCATGTGTTCATCACCGTCAGCGACATTTGTTCCGACAGCGGCAACTCCTTCTGCGCCTGCACGCCACCAAAGGAGGACAACATCAATATGGCTGCAACAATCTTTTTCATTCGTTTCATTACCTGTTTGTTGTAAAATTTACTTGTTCCGGAGTAGCACCGAATTCGTATTCTGCTGATTTTTTTGAGTCGCTTACGTTGGTATTCTTCACTTCAATCTGCTTCAGTCGATCGCCTCCGAACCGGAACAGCAGATCCGCCCCTCTATTGTATTTCAAATTGCCGAAAGAAATTCTATCACTGTTCAGAACGTCCACCACGGGGGCTGTTTGTTTGGTTTTCAGTGTTACGTTGTTGAACCGGATTTCTGAAGCCTCGCTGCAGTCGATACCTCTATCGGCACTGATGACGATATTATTCAAACTGATGTTACGCACATGCATCTCCGGTAGTCCACGGATAAAAATAGCCCGGTCGGCGCCGTTGCATACCACATTTTCGATGTAGAAATTCCGGAACTGAGGCGTTTCCTCTGTAACCGGTTTGAATTCCACCTTTGGAGCCTGGCGAACTTCTCCGGCCATGGGAACGGGATCCTTTGCTGCGTAATACATATCGAAAAGGATTGCGTCTCCGGGAATATCCGCCATATGGATATTTTTAATGTAGATGTTCTCCACAATACCGCCCCGACCGCGAGTGGTTTTGAAGCGAAGGCCGATATCGGTACCGAGGAAGGCGCAGTCGGTTACATTGATGTTTCTTGCACCGCCGCTCATTTCGCTGCCAATCACAAACCCGCCGTGGGCGTGGTAAACCGTACAGTGGCGCACCCACACATTTTCGGTGGGCATGCCTCTTTTGCGTCCCTGTTCATCGCGTCCGGACTTGATACAGATTCCGTCATCCCCAACGTCGAACACACTGTGCTCAACTACAACATTTTTGCAGGATTCCAGATCCAATCCATCGCCGTTCTGCGCATACCAGGGGTTGCGAACGAGGATGGAACGGATGGTAATATCTTCACTCATGATGGGATGCAAACACCAGGCGGCCGAATTCTGAAAGGTTACACCTTCGAGAAGAATGCGTTTACATTTCATGAGAACCATGAGGTTGGGACGGAGAAAGCTTTTAATCGCTTCAAAATCTTCGATTTTTGAGCCCTCCGTAACCACTCCGGGACTCTTCGTTTTGGAGCCCAGCAGAGAGCTGGCATTGGGATACCAAATTTGTTTATCGTCGCTCAGGTACCCACCGGAAGCCAGCAACTTTTTCCATTGCGATTCGGTGAGTTTTCCTTTTTTGACCATTCTCCACGAATCTCCGCTGCCGTCGATAATCCCCTTGCCGGTGATGGCAATATTTTCGGCATTCTCGGCAGAAATCGGCGACTCGTTCCGCACGGCAGCCAATCCTTCCCAATTGGTTTTAACCAACTTGTAATCGTTGTGATCCCGGGAAAAAAGCAACATGGAGTTGGACGCCAGATGAAGATTTACGTTAGACAAAAGCTTTACCGGACCGGTAAGATACTGGCCTGCGGGAACGAGGACAACCCCTCCACCTTTTTTGTGACAGGCCACAATAGCATCATTTATCGCTTTGGTATTCAATGTAATACCATCGGCAACTGCACCGAATTTGCGGATGTCGAATGTGTCCTTACGGAAAACAGGCGTTTTTACCGCCGGGAGGCGGTAGGGCGACTGAGCGGCAGCATACATACAGGGCATCAGGCCCGAAATCAACAAAATAATCCTCAACGTTCTGATCTTCATAGTAACAAGCATCGTGGGCTTACAGTATAGAATAGAGGACAAGTCTACTCAACTATTCTTAACCGATAAGCGCTTTGAGGGGATTTATTTACGCAATCGTTACCGGTAACGTTATCGACCGCCCCGGCAAAAAACCGAAGCGGTCGATAATCAATCAGATATGAAAATATATAATTTGTAATTATTCGCTTATCCGGAACCAGTCGATATCGGCAAATCCGGCATCGTTGGTTACGCCTTCACGGGTGCAGAAGAAGCCCACCTGTGCTCCGACCCATTTACCGGGTTGCGCCGTAAACACAGTTCCGACCGGTTTGAACTCTTGCCCATCCGTACTGTAGCTGAACGAGCATTTAGCGCCGGGTTTTACGTTTACCCGGAACCAAAGGTTTTCTCCGGAAACTTTAACCAACTGCTGCTCCTTTTCGGTTCCTCCCCTGTCGGCCTTCTTACATTCCGCAAAAGAAAGATAGAGACCGTCGTCCTTTTGCTGAACGGCTACATAGGCATAATCCATTCCGTAAACCACCAGGCCGAATTTTTCGCCCGTGAACCGGGGGCGGAAGGCAAATTTGGTGGTAGCCGTAAAGGTTTCAGCCGGGAACTTCTGCGTCAGAATATTCGGAACATCCCAGAGTGATTTGGCCCCCTCCGGAGTGGGAACGGAGAAGAGGCGGAGCTCCCCCTTTGCGGGGGAAAGAAAAGCCCAGCCGATTTTCGGATTGGCGTTCCATTGCCATTGAAGGCCGAGTTTGGATCCGGTAAATTCATCGCTGTCGGGAGGTGTAGCCATGGGCCAGGTCTTTCCGACATTGGGCTTTTTATATACCATCACCGGCTCTCCCTTGCCATCCCCATCTTTATCTTCACCAATCACCGGCCAGTCGTTAACCCATTTCATCGGCTGAAGGTGTACGATCCGGCCGTAGGCATCCTTATCCTGAAAATGCAGGAACCAATGCTCACCGGTTTTGGTATCTACCCATGCCCCCTGATGGGGACCGTTAACGGGACTTTTCCCCTGGTCCATAACCACTTTTCTTTCGTAAGGTCCGTACACGTTTTTGGAACGGAGAACCAACTGCCATCCGGTACTTACACCGCCGGCCGGCGCAAAAATGTAATAGTATCCGTTTCTCTTATAAAACTTGGGCCCTTCCACCGTAGGATCCTGATCATGACCGTCGAAAACCAGCACACCATCGGAAATGGTTTTGGTGCCTTCGGCATTCATCTCCTTCACCACAATTATGCTTTTGATACCGGCGCGGCTGCCGGCATATGCATGAACCAGATATACTTTGCCATCATCGTCCCAAAGCGGACAGGGATCGATAAGTCCTCTTCCTCCTTCCACGAGCACCGGTTCCGACCAGGGTCCCAGAATGTTCTTCGCTTTGGTTACGTAGATTCCGAAGTCGGGGTCGGGAAAATAGATATAGAATTCGCCCTTGTGATAACGTATCGCCGGAGCCCAAACGCCATTACCGTGCTGGGGCTTGCTGAAATGATCAACCGGAAATTGTTTCGGCAGGGCATGACCGATGAGCGACCAGTTCACCAGATCTTTTGAATGCAGTATCGGAAGCCCCGGAGCCTGGTTAAAACTGGAAGAAATCATATAATAGTCGTCACCCACGCGGACCGCATCGGGATCCGAATAATCCGCGTGCAATATGGGATTTTTATAGGTTCCGTTACCCAGGTCGGCTTTCCATGCTTTTGAAACCGTACGTTGTGCCATAACGCCTGCTCCGGCCAGCAATACAGCCGACGCCAGCAGCGTTGTCTTCACCATGTGCTTCATTTTCAGATTGAAATTCATTTTATTAGAGGTGTCTCCCGCACGATTTGCGGAAATCAAAAATTTTTCTTAACTTAATAGATAGTGCTCTTCGTTCCTATTTCTTGTCGTAACTCTTCCCATCAACGGTAATTCCGGTACTACTTACCACGCTGATTTCCGGTTTCTTCTCTGAATTCAGTTTAATCCCGGTCAGGGTGATGTTTTTCGCATCCTTCATTTCCGCACCGATATCGGTAGTGAGCACCATATTTTTGAGACGGATATTTTCGATCGGTGATTCGGGTAGTCCACGGATAAATATTCCTTTTTTCGCACCTACACAGATGATATCTTCAAACTGCATATCGCGGAACACCGGAGTGGCTTCGGAGAAGGTTGAGTCAACCTTTCGAACTCCATCGGTTGCAAATTTCAGCAGATAATAAAGGTCGAAGAAAATGGCTTCCTGCTCGATATCTTTCATGAAGATATTCTTCGCGTAGATTTTTTCGACCACGCCACCGCGTCCGCGTGTTGACTTAAACCGGAGTCCTTTGTCGGTTCCGATGAATGTGCAATCGTAAACAAAGATGTTACGGGCGCCACCGCTCATTTCGCTGCCCACCACAAATCCGCCGTGGCCTTTGTAAACCACATTATTTCGAACGATTCCGTTTTCGCAGGGCATACCGCGTTTTCTTCCCTCTTCATCTTTACCGGATTTGATACAGATGGCATCATCCCCCACATCGAAGGTACAACCCTCGATCAGGAAGTTGCGGCAGGATTCAACATCCACACCATCACCGTTGTGGGAATATTCCGGGTTTCTGATGATCAGATTGCGCAGGGTAACGTCCTGCGACATCAGCGGATGCAAACACCAGGCACCAGAGTTCTGGAAGGTCACGCCTTCCAGCAATACTTTTTTACAGTTGTTGAACACGAGCAGGTTGGGACGCAGGAAGTCTTTCATATCTTCAAACTCTTCCAGTTTCTTTCCACCTTCCAGAAGCATACTCCTTCCGCCTTCGCTCGCTTTTTTGAATTGTTCGGAAGGGTACCATTTTTTACCATCGGCACTGAGTACACCACCCGACGCAATTTTTCTTTTCCAGAAGCTTTCGGTCACCTGCCCTTTGTGCAACGCACGCCAAACGTCGCCGTTTCCATCGATCACCCCGCTTCCGGTGATGGCGATATTCTCCTGATTTTTAGCCCAGATTGGCGATTGGTTCCGGGCAGAATATTTTCCTTCATAGTAGCCATCAACGAGGGCGTACTGGGTTTTATCGCCCGTAAACAGCAATACCGCAGTGCGGCTGACATGCAGGTTTACATTGCTTTTCATTTCAATAGGCCCTGTCAACCAGATGCCGCCGGGAACGAGAACCACTCCTCCCCCCTTGCGGCTGCATTCGGCGATGGCCTTGTTGATGCTTGCGGTGTTGAGGACAACGCCGTCTCCAACAGCCCCGTATTTTACGATACTCACGGTATCCTTTTTAAATACGGGCTGAGCAATTTTGGGAAGATTATTCCATGAGTATTCGGTTTTCGATTGTGCATAGCCGAAAACCGGGATGCAGCAAATCAATGCCAATTGTTTCATTCTTAGCCTTAACGCGATTCTTTTAGTTCTGTTCTGCATGATTAGTTCGTTGTTCTGTTTAACTCCGGATTCCACGGAGTAGTTCCTGAAAATATATTATCAATGGTGTATTCACGGGCTTCTTTCTTTGTAAGCTGATGACTCCAGGCCACTCGTTTCCCGGTAGCTGCGCCCGGCCCCTTGCAGTTGTATTCGGCATAGAAGGCGGTCATTTCGTTTTCCGCATTACTCCAATTGTGCCAGCCCTCCGGACGGATATGTTCGCCGAGGTGGCAATTCAGAAATACGGTGCGGGCATGGGCTCGCCAGGGACGTCCAAGATAAACCTTTTTCCCTCCCCCCGATACAAGATCGCACTCGATAAAGACATACCCGAATTTCTGATGCCTTGACGTGGAGGCGGCCGTAATATAGGAGTCGGACAAGCTCCGGATGGTACAGCGGTAAAATACGGCGGTAGCCCCGCCGAAGATAAAATCGGTAGTGCCTTCGATCAGACAATTATCGTACAATTGACGTGAGGATTCGTTGGCGGTCAGCAAAGTGTCCTGATTGCCGAGGAGATTGCAATCGCGGATAACAAAACGATCGCCGTCCACATGCAACGCCACGGCCTGTCCTACCCTACCTGCCGTATTGGATATCGTCAGATTGGTAATGGTAACATCGTTACCCTGCACCCAGAAGGTATAGGACGTGAAGGTGCTGAATTTCTCCTTGTTGGTAGCCGTGTCGGAAGAAATAAATTTCCCCGAATAATCATCGTATGCAATAATCGTCTTATCGCGGCTTTCGCCTCTAAAGGTAATATTGGTCACCCAGGAAGGCACCACCACCTTTTCACGGTACACCCCGTTTTTAATGAATATTTCCAGGGGCACGGGCGAATAGGCCCTGACCCGGGCAATGGCTTCGTTGATGGAACGTACATCACCGGTACCGTCGGGTGCTACCACAACACGGCTCGGATATTGAGCAGAAGCGGTGATACAAGCCGAACAGATCAGAACGGTAAAAATTCCGATTAACTTTTTCATATTCTGATTCTGTTATTTACGAACAATTCTTTCTGCCAGTTCCAGCTTCTGTTCACGGATGGATGCCAGAACGATCTGTGCCATTTTCCTGGCTCCCAATTCGCTGAAGTGGGTATCGTCTACCTTACCATCCGGATAGTTGGGGTTTTCGCCCGGCGCGAGATGAAGGTAAAGTAAACGTGAGTGGTCGGGTCCCATTTCGCGAAGCAGGGCCTGACTTTTGGTATCCAAATCGATGAGCGGCACATTCAGTTCGGCAGCAACGGATCGAACGATTCCTGAATACACTTTGTGTGTATCTTCCAGATTGCCGGAAGCGTCGAATTTACGGCGGGCAACCGGTGTAATCAGAATCGGATTGGCCTTTTTTCCGCGGGTATCGCTCACGTATTTTTTCAGGTTATTGCGAAACTCCTCTTCGGTTGTGGCGTTCTTTTTCGTTGGTACTTCATCGTTATGACCAAATTGAATCAGCACCCAATCGCCCTCCTTCATCTCATTCATTACGGCATCCCATCGCCCCTCTTTCATAAAACTCTTGGTGCTTCTTCCGTTCTGGGCACGGTTATCCACTACCACGGTTGAATCAAAGAACCAGGAGAAGGGCATTCCCCATCCGGCTTCCGGGAATGCCCGGACGCTTTTCTGCGACATGGTAGAATCGCCGATCAACCAAACCTTGATTTTTTTCTTTTCCTGAACAAATGCCGTTGTAACCACGGCCAGGGCCAATGCTATTGCGGCAAGTCCTTTCTTTCCTGAAAATTTCATCATGATACAATGGGTTTACTGCTTGATTATCGTTGTCCAAACTGATTTTTCGTTTCTGCGTTTGTACTCTACGCGATACATTCCGGCAGGAAGGCCGCTGATGTCCACCGGAGTGTAGCTTGAACGTGAGAGGGTTGGTTTTGTAATAAGTTTAATTCCACTCATCGAATATATGTTAATTGTTTCCGAAGTATATAGCTGCGGATGTGGAATATTGACGATGGATCGTGCCGGATTCGGGAAAACGCTGAAGACACCAACGGTTTTTCCGCTGACGGCAATTTCCCGGCTGAGGTTCTGATTTACCTGTACCCGGATCACCCCATTGTAGGAGCCTGCAGCGGCCGCCTTAAGACGTACATAGATGGTTTGCGCGTGCAGGGTTCCGCCTATCGGCTTCAACACAATGGGTACGGAGGAGTTCTGCCAATTGTAGAAATTGGTTGACATTTCGTAACCTGCGGGGCAGGTTACGGTAACATCGTTCTGCAGATTTTCACCACGCACCACAAAGGTTTGTGACGGTGAAGCATAACCGATGGTTTGGGTGAATTCCCGTATAGAACCGCCCTCTACCTCAAGTACCGCAGGGGGTGGCGGAGGCGGTGGCGGCGGAGGAACGATATCCTCTTCGGCCGTGCCTTTTACAAAGATGGGCACAGCTGTTGCTCCTGGAGTACTGTGCACAATATTGCCGATATATACACCACCGGCAGCCGCATTCAACCGAACCAAAATGGTGGTTTCTGCGAGGGTACCATTGGTGTGGTTAACCGAGGTACCGGCGTTGCCTACCCAGGTGGTACCATTGTTGGTACTGATCTCAAATCCGGCAGGCGGAATAATCTGAACCGGTCCGGTAAGTCCGGTGGCCTGAACCGTGTAGGAAGCCGCAGCCGATGGAGTACCCACGGTTTGCGTAAACTCAGGCAAAGCCGCCGTTACGGTGAGCGTGGATTGTACCGTAACATTTCCGGTTACGAAGAGGGTTTTCTGCTGGGCATCCGGGGAAGTGTGAAGAATCGTTCCGTTATGCGCCCCCGGAGCAGCAGCATTCAGTCGAACGCGGATTTGTGTGGACGATATTGTTCCGTTGTTCGGTGTAATCACCAGCGGGCTGGAATTGGTTTTCCAGGTAGTGCCACCATCGGCGCTGATTTCGTATCCGGTGGGAGGCGTGATGGTCAGGTCTCCTTTCAGATCAGTACCCGAAACAGAATAGGTTTGCTCCGCAGATGGTGTCCCCAGATTTTGGGTAAAGGCGTTGAGTATTCCGGAAAGCTCAATGGCGGGATCCGGTTCTACGGGTCCATCGCCGCCGATCAGTTTTCCGGTAATCGTGGCGTCGTGCTGACCGATATGTCTTGTGCCGCCTTCCGCTCTGAGATAAACATACAGGCGGATCCGGAAAGTTTGTCCGGCCGGCACATTGATGGAAAGAATGTTGAAGGTCAGTACTTCCTGTCCGGTCAATACCGGGATGCCGCTTCCTCCATTGATCAGAACAACCGGCTCACCCTGGTCGCCTCCGGTTTCTGTTGCCGCGAGCCAGGCCTGTTCGTTATAAACGGCCTTGTTGGATTCGGTCGCCACAAATGCGGATGTGGCAAAATCATCAAGGGAATATTTGGCTGCGAGCCTTGCGTTTCCTGAACCACCGCCAACGATGGCGACGCTGAAGGAATTGATCTGAAGGGGACGGGAATCCTTCGACGACACGGCGTATTCTATATAACTGTCCGCATCGTAGAGGCCGATGCCTTCGGTTCCCACGCGCTGCCAGATCCGCGGAGTCTCGTTCGGGGTACCGGCGGTTCCGTATCCGGTTTTATAGCTGATACCGGTTACCCTGGCCCCCAGACGTTGAGGGGCAACATTTACGCCATCGGGCACGCTGGTCGGGTTTTGATCGTCCAGCAGGCTCCAGGTTGCCGTGAAGTTTTCGGTACCGCCGGAAACCTTCGACGCAAATCCCTTGAAAGCCGCATCCTTAACAAAAAGGAATCGTTCGGGAGAACCGCTTCCCACGGCGGGATAAATTCTCAAGGTAAGTTTCTCGCCCGGCATCAGGGTGATGCCCTCAGCACCGTTTAATGCCATGCGGTAGTCGAAAAGTCCGGAAGTATGTTGAGCTGGAAGGACCAGCGGTGATGCCCATGTTGCTCCGGCTACTTCCGTTGAGTCGTTGGAAAAATCGCTGCGTGAATAGACCATCGCCAATCTTCCGTTGGCACTGAGCAATACGCCGGAAGAAACAATAAAGGAGTCAACCCGAACCGAATAACCTGCAGCAGCTGTAATGGTAAACTCTTCGTATACGGTTCGGTTAACGCTTCCACCCGGTCCGGGATCGGTCCACAATCCGTCGGTTGCGGCATCCACGGGCGGAACAGCGCCGAGAGCCTGTCCCGTTTCAGTAGAATAGGGAACTACGCCCCGGCTGTTATACCCTCCGGTCAGATAAAGCTTGTTCAGTGTGGTGGTCGACGGTTCAACACCTTCTGCACGTGAATCAGCATCGTCGCTGTTGTCAGCGCTCATTGGCCAAAGCAGCAGCACTTCCGAAACTCGAAGCGCCTCCTCCTGCGAAGTACCGGTTACGGCTACACGAACCTCCGCAGCCCCGTTGCTGGCGTGAACGATCTCGCCCTCCCAGGTGCCCGCTGTGGCAGCATTCAGACGCACGGAGATTTCCGTTTCAGGAACCCGTCCCTGTGCATCGGGTTGTATGGTGATCGAAGAACTGCTGTTCTTCCAGCTGGTTCCGTTGTCGTCCGAAATTTCGTATCCTGCAGGCGGCGTAATGGTAAGAGCGTCGAGCAGATTCACGGCAGATACTTTGTATTTCTGCGGAGCAGAAGGAACGCCACCGCCCTGCAAAAATCCACCCGTAATTTCCGTTGCGGAAATGGTTGGCACACTGGATATCAAAACGGTATCCGAGAAATGACTGAGCATACCGGATTTTGAACCGACTACATAGTAGTAATAAGATGTTCCCGGAGCGGGGTTGTTTTCGGTAAAGCCAAACGCATGGTCCTTTTCAGTATTGGCCGTAAAGGTCCGGAGGCTGGTAAAGTTTTCGCCATCCGTACTTCTGAAGACCTCCATGGTTGCGCCCGGCATTGGCCAGCTGAGATTCCACGTGATTTCGGTGGTGGAGGTTCCCTTCACGGCTCTAAATCCGGAAATCACCAGGTCGGGCGTAAATGCACCACAGGCTCCGGTGGAACAGGGGTCCCAGCCTGCAAATATGTTCGCATTGGTATATTGCGCCGCTTCTTCAGCAGTAAGTTGTTTGGTCCAGGCCGGACGTTGGCTTACATCAACCGGCGAACCATCATATTTTTTGCTCTGATACTCGGCATAGGTAATAATGGCGGTATTGGTTCCGGAAGACCATACCGACCAACCTTCCGGCTTAACGGTATTCTCCATGATGGTGTTCAGGAAAACCACCTTGGATTCGGAAGGGGTTGCAGAGCTTCCGTCGTTTTGCCAGGGACGTCCGAGCGTATAGGTTGTAACACCTCGGTTGTTCGGGATCACACAGTTTCGGAATACATACCCGTATGTTTGGCCCGCCTTAGTGTTGGCCGCGGTGATATAGCTACCGCTTACCTTGTCCTGACGGTCTTTTGCGTAAATGATACATTCTTCGAAAACGGCCGTTGCGTCGCCGAAGATAAAGTCAACGGTTCCTTCGATGTAACAGTTTCGGAAGTACTGACGCTTCGCGGTTCCGTTTGCCAAAACGGTATCCTGCCCGCCCAGGAAACGACAGTTTTTGAATACGGCACGGTCGGAGTTCACATTGATAGCCAGCGCCTGCGGACTGTCGCCGGTTGAATTCTCAAACGTAATGTTCATGGCCAGGAAATCGTTGCCATTTACGAAAACAGTTGCGGAGTTGGACGTGCCGTAGGTTCCGCCGGCTGGATTGGGTTTGCCGGAAAAATTATCGTAGGTAATGATGGTGTTGGCTACACTTTCACCAATAAGGTGAATAAAGGGTTTGTTGGAAGGAATAGTCACAATCTCCTTATACACCCCATCCTTGATATAAATTACATAGGGTGTGGTTCGGCCGGATGGAGCCGCATCTATAGCCGCCTGAACCGTGGTATAATTGCCGGTACCATCTTTTGCCACGATCGCATCCCAGGTGGCCGGTCCCCCGCTTCCTCGTTGTCCTGAAACCGCCACATTTACCGGATTGGCGCCGGTTGAAGCATGTACAATATTTCCGGAATAAATGCCATCGGCTTCCGCGTTGAGGCGTACGGTAATTGTGGTTTCCGACACCGAACCACTGCTGGGTTGAATGGTCAGCGGAGCTGCGCTGGTGGCCCAGCTGGTTCCACCATCGGCGCTGATTTCGTAATTATCGGGAGGGGTAATTGTAAGGGCATCGGTAAGGTTGATTGCAGAAACCTTATAGGTTTGGGTGGCCGAAGGTCCCGAACTTTGTGTAAAGGCGGAAAGGCTTCCTGTTGTGGTAATTTTCGGCTGGGGCGTTCCGCCATCCTCAATGGTGCCGGTAATCGTCGCGTCGTGCTGACCGATATGTCTTGTACCACCTTCCGCCCTGAGATATACGTAAAGACGAACGCGGAACGTTTTCCCCGCAGGCACTTCGATGGAAAGATCCTTAAATGTCAGGTACTCCTGACCGTTAAGTACCGGAATTCCGCTGCCCCCGTTTATCAGAACAACCGGATTGCCTTCGTCGCCGCCGGTATTGGTGGAAGCCAGATATCTGGTATTGTTGTAGTATGCCTTGTTGTCTTCTGTGGCAATAAAACTCGAAGTGGCAAAATCGTCGACAGAATATTTGGCCGAAACCCGGGCATTCCCGGTACCCCCACCCACAATGGCAACCTTGATTTCGTTGATGGTCAGCACTTTGTTGTCTTTTGCCGCAACAGCGTATTCCACATAGCTTTCCGGATCATACAAGCCCAGACCTTCAGTTGCCACACGTTGCCAGATCGGCTCTGTCTGGTTTCCGTTATCGGGGGTACCATAGCGGGAACCATACGCAACACCGATGACCTTCGATCCCAATTTCTGGTCATAGGCCTGCAGCTGCTCGGAAACCTGGGTTGCTTCCGGGGTAGATAACAAACTCCAGGTCGCAGAAACGGTGGCCTGCGGTTTATACTCTTTTTTTACGCCGGGGATAAAGTTCCGGGCTACAATCAGCAGCGGGAACATCAGCAACGGTAGGATCAGATTTTTCCATCCTCCGGGAAAACGGTTTTTGGTCGACATAGCAATCGTAAAGTTGTTTCGGTAATTGTTCAGTTTAATTTTGATCAATACTCCTTTTCTCCAACTTCCATCTCTCCGGTTATTTAACAAGACTATTCAGATAGATCTCGATATTCGTATAGTTTTTATCCAGGGAAAATCCGACTGCATCCGAGGGGTCGTTCGGATTCAGCCCGTTTTTTATTTCCCATTCATCCGGCATACCATCGTTATCAGAATCTTTGGGTACCGCCCCGGTTTTCAGCTCGGGATACCCCCCTGCCTCAGACGGTGTATCGATTATCCCATTTCTCTTTTTCCCTTTTGAGGCCGTTCCGGTCCTTACTTCGTTTACAATACGCGTATCGACTTCATCCCTTCGGAGGCTGGCTCCGGCAAAGTCCAGAACATCCTCGTAAGCTTTTTCCGCCGGTTGAACATTGATGGCGACAACATCGAAGGGCTTCAACACTTTTGCGGAGTCGACGTTTTCGCCCTGCACACCGCCGTTCCAGTTATCGGCACTGATGTCGGGAAATCCGTGCATGATGTTTCCGTGTATATAATATCCTCCAAACGGTGACCATGGGTTCACGATCCGGTCACGCACCTTTGGCGATGTTGCCGGTCCGGCTTTATAATAATTGTTCACGATATTGTACCGCCCGCGTTCGCCTCCATAGGAGCTGTTTCCACCCCAGTTGTAGATCACGTTATTGGTAAAATCGACCAGTTCATCTTCCGGATTTCTCGTGGTGGAAGAACCGCTGAATCGCGGCAGGCGGCTTGTATGATGGGCAATCAGGTTATGGTGAAAGCTAGCTCCTTCTCCACCCCAGATACCGCCATATCCATGGTTGCCCTTGGCATGCACCGAAGCGTTAAGACTTTCGGAAATGATGCACCACTGCATGGTAAAGTCGCGGTTATAATAAAAAGAGGCACATTCATCCGTTGCCCAGCTGATGGAACAGTGGTCGATGATGATTCTCTTCCTTCCAATACCACCGAGTGCATCAGCCTCCTGCTTGAACGCGTCGCCCATGCGGAAACGCATATACCGGATGATCACGTTATCCGCCGCAACCCTTACCGGGTAGTTCCGAAGGCAGATGCCGTCGCCGGGTGCCGACTGACCTGCAATGGTAAGATCTCCGTGATTAATGGAGAGTCCGGATTGAAGATCTATATTTCCGGACACCGTAAAAACAATAATACGCGGCCCCTTTTCGCCTACCGCGGCCCTCAGGCTGCCCGGTCCATCGTCATTCAGATTGGTTACCTTGATCACCCGCCCCCCGCGGCCGCCGGTTGTGAATTTTCCGAATCCTTCGGCACCGGGAAAGGCCAGCTGCTGCGCTTCGCTACCTATGCACAAAAGAAGCAGCACAAAGCCCAGAACGTATCGTTCCAGGCCGGCGATCAAATATTTGGGGCTTGTGTTTATCATCTACAGTTTATTTCCGTTTGTCATTATTGCCGATACGAGGCTGTTGATATAGACCTCTACATCATCATATATCTGGCTGAGTGTTTTCTTTCCCTCGTTGGAAACATTGGGGTTTAAATTGTTGGCGATTTCCCAGGCATCCGGAATGCCATCCCCATCGGTATCCAGTGGTGCTGGGGTCGACTGAAGATTGGGCCATCCGCCGACATCCGCCTGGGTATCGATGATTCCATTCGAACTTCCGTTGGAACCCGGGAACGAAAAATCGCCGTTGCGAACATTCTGAACAATCCGGGCATCCACAGCATCCCGTCGATGCGACGCTCCGGCATAGTTAAGTACACGATCATAGGCAATCTGCGCAGTGTGTGTTGTCACATTGTTATTGATGTTGTGAGGGAAACTCATGCGCATGGCCGTCCTTTCGGCTTCGGAAACCACTCCATAACTGCTGTGGTAGTGCGGATACACACCAAATTGCCAGTTGTCGAGCGTAGCGGAGGAGCTCGCCGTGAGGTGGTTACCGGCGATAAAGAATTTACCCCAGATATCATACACTTCGTCGCCCGGAACCTTGTTCTTGTCGATCGCAATAATCCGGTCTTTGTGTGAAGTGGCCGGGCCGGCTTTGTAATAGTTGTTGACAATATTCACGTTCATACCTTCGCCGCCGTAGGTACTGTTCCCGCCCCAGTTGTAGATTACATTGTTTCTCACATCCACCAGGTCGGTAAGCGCAAAGGCTTTTCCAGCTTCCTCACCCAAACGGGGGTTGCGGCTGTCGTGATGGGCCAGCAGGTTGTGGTGGAAAGAAGCATAGCGCCCACCCCAGATTCCGCCGTACCCGTGCGCCCCTTTGCCGTGGACAGAGTTCCTCAGGCTTTCGGCAATGATGCACCATTGGAGCGTAAAATTTTCGTTGGCATAGAACGATACACATTCATCGGTGGACCAGCTCATGGAGCAGTGGTCGACAATAATATTTTTGTGGAAACGACCGCCGAGTGCGTCGCCTTCAACGTCGGCTGCATCACCCATCCGGAAACGCAGGAATCGGATGATCACATTGTCCGCGTCGACCACCACATCATAATTGCGGATGCAGATGCCGTCGCCCGGCGCCGTTTGTCCGGCAATGGTTACATCTCCGTTGCGGATCGACAAACGACTTTTTAATTCGATGGTACCGGAAACGGTGAAAACAATAATCCGCGGTCCCGTTTCATTGATAGCGGCCCGCAGGCTGCCGGGGCCCGCATCATTGAGGTTGGTCACCTTGATTACCCTTCCGCCGCGTCCGCCGGTTGCCTGGGCTCCAAAACCCTCTGCACCCGGAAAGGCAGCCAACACCTCTTCTTCCGGCTCTTCACCCGGACCGGGGTCGACCACAATGACGCCTGTGGTAAACTCGGTAGAAATGGGCTTCGAGTTGAGAGCCGCATCGACCGCACTCAGTGCGTGCAGACGTGCATAATATTTTGTAGAATGTTTGAGACCGTCGAATCGAACCGATGTGGTGTTTATCGTATCGGAAACAGCGGCAATTTCAGAGAAATCGACTTTTTCGGAAACCGTTACATAGTAGCCATCCGCTCCCGCAACAGCTTTCCAGGAAAGTACGGCAGAGGTTTCGGTAACCGTAGCTCCAAACTGAGTCGGAGTGGTAAGCGGTGAGCCCTGTTCGAGCTTTTTTTCTTTTTCACAGGCTATTCCAAGCACTACGCTACAAATACACAATACAACCCAGTTCTTAATCTGCATCATGATCAAAGGGTTTTAGGTTTTGCAAGCATTCTGATTTTCAGAATTTCCGGTTGAACAAATATTTGACAGTCTCCAGTGTTACCCTCGCAAAGCGGCTTCAGACCAGAAATCCCGGGGGAAAGAATCTGGCTGTTGCCGCAATGGTTGGGTTGCAGGAGAAAAAAATTCGAGATAGCTGATTTAAACTTCGATCCTGTCTGAATCAATCTTTCGCCAATCCTACAAAAACCGATTTGAGAGTGGAGCTGCTTTGAAAACAAACCTTTCACATCGAAAGTATCAGGTTTCCTGTCAGGCCTTTCCGGCCCTGCATTTACACCGATATCGCCTGAAACAATAGGTTCAGGCTTTACCAGTTGGAAAACCATACCCGAATACTTTCCCATACAGGTATACAATTTTTAAACACCCTAACCGATTTGTTTTGAAATTGAATGCAATGTCCGGAGGAGAACGGACGCCGTTCAACGCCCGAAAGGAAGATTATTCTGAAGCGAATGGGCTGCTGCCGAACATATGACAAGCAATTTCAATCGTTATGCAATAACAATTCTAGATATATTTTCCTTATGCAGGCAATATTGCGGTAGGCTTTATTTACGCAATCGTTCCCGGCAACGATGCCAAAATTTAGGAAATCGGGGTTTCAACTTTGATACCTATATTTACAATCATGAAATTCGAAGCCGTAACGATTAAGGATATTGCCAGAGCTTTGGGTCTTTCTACCTCCACGGTTTCCCGGGCACTGCGCGACAGCCATGAAATCAGCGCTGAAACCAAGCAACTCGTGCTCGAATGCGCTGAAAAACTGAATTACCGACCCAACCCGATTGCCCTGAGTTTGAAGGAAAGAAGAAGCCGTTCCATCGGTGTGGTCGTATGTGAAATTGCCAACAACTTTTTCTCCCAGATAATCAATGGAATAGAATCAATTGCCTACGATCGGGGCTATAATGTCATCATTTCCCAGAGTCATGAATCCTACGATCGTGAAGTGATGGATCTCCACTACCTGTCTTCCCGCGGGGTCGACGGCATCCTGATTTCGGTTTCGACGGAAACCAATGACATGAGCCACCTTAAGGCACTCCACGATAAGGGGTTTCCGATCGTACTCTTCGACCGGGTAAGTGATGAACTGAAAACCCACAGCGTGGTTTCCGACAATTTCCAGGGTGCCTACGATGCCACCGAGCACCTCATCCATCAAGGGTACCGGAAAATTGCCGCCATCGCCAACTCAGAATTTCTTTCCATTACCAACGAGCGTTTGGCCGGCTATCGGGAGGCGCTGCTCGCCAACGATATCAAACCCAATGATGCCTGGGTTAAACACTGTTTCTACGGGGGAATGATCTTCTCCGAAATCGAAGAAGCGGTGAATAAGCTGATGACCCAAAAAAACAAGCCCGACGCCATTTTTGCCACGAGCGACAAATTGACAACCGGCTGTCTCAAAACACTTATCCGACGGGGTATCGGCGTACCGGAAGATATCGCTCTGGTGGGTTTTTCCAATACCGACATTGCGGAACTCCTGAACCCTTCGCTCACCGTGGTACGCCAGCCGGCCTTCGAAATGGGTAAACAGGCAACAGAGCTTCTGCTTCAGCTCATCGAGAGCAAACGTCCGGTAAGGGAGTTTGAGAAACGTGTTCTCTCCCACGACCTGCAGATCCGCGATTCCACGGCGAAGAAGGCGGAGTAGGTAGGAATTTCCGGCTTCAATACGACCGGATTGCTTCGGGCAAGTCCCCCGCAATGACGTGTACCCCGGAGTCCTTCCCCAACGGTACCGCTCCGCACCCGGCGCCCTTTATTCTCGTCGGTGCGAGCCGAAGGCGAAGCAATCCGAAAAAAAAATGCCGTGGAAGGCTTTGCCGTGGGGGGTACCGATTATCTCCTGAAACCTGTACCCTTCGATCGGTTTTTGAAAGCCTGCAATAAGGCCTGGGAGGTATTCAAACAAAAATCGCCCCCACCGACAATGCCGGGCACGAACGGGATTTTATGTTTGTTAATGTCGAATACCGGCAGGTCCGCGTTAATTTCTCCTCCATTCTTTTTATTGAAGGAATGAAAGATTACGTGAAAATTCATATCGATCAGGGGAAGCCGATCCTCACCCGGACGAGCATGAAAAGTATTGAAGAAAAGTTACCGGAAGAGGCATTCGCAAGAATACACAAATCCTACATCGTCCCTCTTCCGAGGATCCATGAAATAAAAAAAGGATTGGTTACCATTGCGAATACCGAAATTCCGGTGAGTGATAATTATCGGGAAAAACTGGAGCGGCGCCTGGGCATTTAACCTAGCGACCGAAAAGCCCTTTGAGTTTATCCATCAGTCCTCCTCCCGAAAATGCAGCAGTAAGATCCTGAAGATCCACATCACCGTCTCCGTCCTGATCCAGTCCCGCTTTGAAACGGTTCAGCAGCCCCTGAACATCAATTCCGGAAGTACTTCCACCGCTGAGCGAATTGAAAATATGCTGAATATTGAAATTATTGTCGGAGGGATCGTTTACCCGCTGAACAAGACTTTGCAGTACACCGGGAACCAGGCTGGACGCAACCCCACCGGCCTGTTGGGAATTCAGTCCGAGTTTTTCCATCAAACTGCCGGCTACATTTCCGGAGATCTGTTGTACGGCGGGATTGGATTCATTGACGTCCTGCTTTCCGCTGAACATGGAAAGGACCTGCTTCAGCCCTCCCTGAGAGATCATTTGCTGAAGACCGCTCGTAATGGATTCGCCGGCGATGGCGACAGCTTCACCGTTTTTTTCGTTGGGTACGGCGGGATTGTTTACAATGGCATTGCCGGCTTGCTGTTTTACCAGCTCAATCAGATTTTCTAGCATCGTTCTGGGATTTGTTGGATAGAAATTACAAATGGCGGGCCGAAATGTTTAACGGGCTACACCACTGAACAGACTATCGGCCATAAAGGCCAGATGTTCGTGCAGATGCGCATGCCCGTCTTCCATAAATAATTTACCGCCGATCGTACGCATGGTCCAGTTCATCATTCTGGCCCAAACCTCCATCTCGGCATTGGTGAGCACTTTAACCTCCCCCCTGCTGATGCCCCAGATGAGAATGTTTTTGAGGTACTCTTCCAGGTAGGAGTCGCGCTGGCGCGATATATTCATGATAAAAAGCGGATCTTCCTGAAAATCGGCGCGAAAGATGGTAAATTCATTGGCTTTCTCGCGAAGGTTACCGAGTATGGAAACAAAAAATACCCTGAACTTTTCAGCAGCGGGCTCCACTTTCTCCACTTCCTGCTCCGCCCTGAGCCGCTGGGTATCCATATCGTGCAATAGTACCGCTTCAAAGATCTCTTCCTTGGTCTTGTAATAATAGTACAGGGCACTTTTCGACTTCCCGATCTGGCGGGCAATATCCTCCATCGTAGTCTTTTTGTACCCAAAACGGCGGAAGAGTTCGCGGGCCCCGTTCAGGATATCTTCCCGTACCGGATCCTTTTCCATTTGACTATTTGACATAATAAGTCGGTTTTTGCACTGGTTACAAAAATACAAATCGAATCCAGCCCACCTAATCCGGAAACGCATAAACCGAAATTTGTTTCAAAGTTTCCATAGTTTTTGTGTCTTTATTATTGATAATCAATGTAAAAAACAGTAATATATCTCCGCTTTTGTCCATACCGCTCAAATTCAGGCCCGCCATTTCACATTTCCTTAACAAAAGTTTTTGACCATTTTTACCATTTGGTCGAAAAGTCATGCTAATTTTGACTTATTAACCAAATTGGTCGAAAATTCATGGAACAGGTAATTTTACAAACCACCTACCAGTTGTTCACCACCCATGGAATACATCAGTTTACCATGGATGAGCTGGCCAACCGTCTGGGGATTTCCAAAAAAACGCTTTATCGTTTTTTCCCCAGCAGGCAGGACCTCGTAGAGCAGGTATCGAACCTGCTGAGTGAGAACTACCTTGCGGATCTGCAGGCAGTAGACGATCAGAAAATGGACAGCCTTCAGCGGCTGCTGGGCTATATCGGAGCCGTAGTAGAATTCTGCAAGAAGACCAGCCCCGTATTCTTCAGCGACCTCCGCAAGCACTATCCTTTCCAGTGGATGGAACTGCAGATGAAGCTCGACCAAGCTCTTCATGCCCGCGTAAAACGGGTTCTGGAAACAGGTATTTCCGAAGGACTGATCCGCGGCAATCTCCATCCCAACCTCGTTATCAGCATCTGGCAACAGCATATACAAACCGATTTTGAATACGCCTCCAAACTGGTGAACGACTATTCCAAGGATGAAGTGTTCCGCCAGGCCATGTACCTGTTCCTTTACGGCATCATTGCACCGGGAGCCATCCCCCGGCTGGAAAGCGAACTCCTTTCCCTCCGGCCCGGAACTCCCGCAGTTTCCCAGTAAATCCTATAAACAGACAATAAATGAAACGTTCAAATTTGCGCCTATCGGTATGCAGCTTCGTGCTGCTTCTGGCTACCGTCCCGGTGTCGATTTTTGCACAGCAGGCCCAGGCGGTAAAACTTACGCTGAAAGACGCACTGACGCACACGTTAAATCACAAGTCGGAAGCACTCAAAGCCCGTCTTGACGAAGAAAGCAGTGTGTACAAAATCGACGAAGTAAAATCACGTGCCCTGCCGCAGCTCAATGGTTCGGGAAACATCAATTACAACCCGATCCTACAGCTCAGTGCCGTTCCCGGTGAACTGGCCGGCCAGCCTGGTACCACCCTGCTGATCCCCTTCGGTCAGAAATGGAGCAGCAGCGCCGCTATTTCCCTCTCGCAGACAATCTTTGACCAATCTGTTTTTACCGGCCTCAAAGCGGCAAAAACAACACGGGAATACTTTCAGCTTCTGAGTCAGGCTACCGACGAACAATTGATCGAACAGGTGGCTTCCAGCTACTATCAGGTGTTGGTTTCCAAACAAAAACTCGAAGTAATCGATAGTACACTTGCCACGACCAAACGCGTTAAAGACGTTATCGAAGGGCAGTACAATAACGGGCTCGCCCGAAAAATCGATCTCGACCGTACCCGTGTCAACATTTCCAATCTCGAGGCCCAACGCCGTCAGATCATCAATCAGATTCAACTCCAGGAAAACACCCTGAAATTTCTGATGGGTATGGATCAGACAACCGCTATCGAGATTCCGGCGGAAGTAATGAACGATATTCATCCTCAGCTTTCCGTCGCACCGGAACTGCCCGACGTGAAAAATCTCTCCGGGTATCAATTGCTCAAGAAACAGGAAACCCTGCTCGGCTTGCAGAAAGAAGCCGCAAAAGCGGAGTACTATCCTTCCCTTTCTCTTTCCGGAAACTATGGATATCAGGGCCTTGGCAACAAATTCCCCCTTACCAACGGAAAATCCAGCGGTGTAAACTGGTTCGATTATGCTTCTGTGGGATTGAGCCTTCGAATTCCGATTTTTAACGGTTTTGCTACCCGTTCCCGAATCCGTCAGGCAGATGTGGAGATCCGGAAGGTTCAGGAAGATCTGAAAAATACCGAACAAAGTTTGCAACTCGGATTCTACAACGCGCAGACCCAATTAACGAACAGCATCATTACACTGAACAATCAGAAGGAAAACGTTGCGCTGGCCGAAGAGGTTTTTGCCAACACACGCAACAACTACAACCAGGGTCTTGCACCGTTGACCGATCTACTTGATGCAGAAAACTCACTCACAACAGCTCAAAACAACTATTCGTCCGCCCTCCTCGAATACCGCCTTGCAGAAATTCAGCTGATCAAGGCTCAGGGCAAACTTAAATCATTATTAAACTAGCATAAAATGGGAAAGGCAAGCAAAATCATTCTCACCATAGTTATTATCATCGCTTCTTTCGGCGCCATAGGATATGTTCTTTCGAAGAATAAGAAAGAGTCGGAAGAAAAGACAAGAATCGTGGCCGAAAAAAATGCAACCGTAGCCGTACGTGTCGACACGGTGAAAAAAACAACGCCGGATCTGGACATTATCGCCAACGGAAGCTTCGCCCCTTCGCAGGAGCTTAGCTTCGCGGCCGAAAAATCCGGACGTGTGGTCAGCGTTCTCGTTAAGGAGGGAAGTTATGTACGCAAAGGCCAGACACTGGCTACCATCCGTGTGGATCAGCTGTCGGTTGACCTCCAGAGCGCCAGGGCCAACTACCAGAATGCCCTCGCCGAAAAGGAAAGATTTGAAAACGCCTATAAAACCGGCGGTGTTACCCGGCAGCAGGTCGATCAGGTCAACCTGAATCTGGCCAACGCCCAGGCCCGTCTGCAGCAGGCTGAAATCAACCTCGGTGATGCAAACATCCGTTCTTCCATCGATGGTATCGTCAACAAAAAAATGATCGAGCCCGGATCTGTTGTTTCTCCCGGTACGCCTCTGTTTGAAATCGTAAACGTATCAAAATTGAAACTTAAGGTTACCGTAAACGAAACGCAGGTTGCACAACTCTCCGTGGGTAAGCAGGTAAGGGTTAAAGCCAGCGTTTTCCCCGACAAGGAATTCTCCGGCCGCATTACCTTTATTGCTCCGAAAGCCGATCAGGCCCTGAACTTCCCCGTCGAAATCGAGATTGCCAACAACAACGGCAATCAACTCAAGGCCGGAATGTACGGTACTGCTGTTTTTGATTTTCCCAATCAGGCTCCGGTCATTACCATTCCGCGTGTTGCTTTCGTGGGGAGTGTAAACAGCAACCAGGTGTTTGTTACCGACGGAAAAACCGCTCAGCTCCGCAACGTTGTTGCCGGACGAATTTTGGGCGAACAGGTAGAAATACTGAGCGGATTAAACGAAGGTGAAATGGTTATCATCAGCGGCCAGATCAACCTTACCAACGAAACTCCGATTAACATTCTGAAATAAGTTGAAGCCAAACGGCTTTTAAAATAAACCAATCATGAAGATTGCCGAAATATCGATCAAACGACCTTCGCTGGTAATCGTGTTGTTTACGATTCTCACTTTGGGTGGACTGTTCAGCTACAGCCTCCTTGGCTACGAGCTTATTCCCAAGTTTGATACCAACGCCATTACCGTCATCACCGTTTACCCCGGTGCCTCCCCGAGCGAAGTGGAAAATACGGTTACCAAAAAAATTGAGGATGCGGTAGCCTCCCTCGAAAACATCAAAAAGCTCGAATCCAAATCATACGAAAGTCTTTCCCTCGTCACCATTCAGTTGAACAGCACGGCCGATGCCGACTATTCGCTGAACGATGCGCAGCGGAAAATCAACGCCATTCTTAAAGACCTTCCGGATGATGTGGATCCGCCTTCCCTGAACAAGTTCTCACTCGACGACCTCCCGATCATGACCCTGTCGGCATCGGCCAATCTCGATGAGGCAGCTTTCTACGACCTTATTGATAAACGCGTCAGCCCCGTTCTCTCCCGTGTAAACGGTGTGGCTCAGGTAAACCTTATCGGTGGACAGGAACGTGAAATCCAGGTGAGCCTCGATGCGGAAAAACTGAAAGGATTTGGTATCTCCGTTGCCCAGGCCCAGCAAATGATCCTGGCTTCCAACCTCGACTTCCCTACCGGAAATGTGCAGACACGCGAACAAAGTATTCTGGTACGCCTTGCCGGTAAGTATAAGAATGTAGAAGAGCTCCGCAACCTCGTGCTGACTTCACGCAACGGCATTCAGGTACGTCTGTCGGACGTTGCCGATGTTCAGGACGCACAGAAGGAAGTGGAAAAGATTTCACGTGTTAACCAGCAGGCTTCCATTGCTATTCAGATCGTGAAACAATCCGATGCAAACGCAGTGGCCGTAGCCGAGGAGGTTAAGAAACAAATCGGTATCCTCGAAAAAGACTATGCCCCCAACGCGCTCAAGCTTGATATCGCCAACGATAGTACCGTATTTACACTGGAAGCGGCCGACTCCGTGGTTCATGACCTTCTCCTGGCGGTATTGCTCGTGGCTTTTGTGATGCTGTTCTTCCTGCACAGTTTACGTAACGCCGTAATCGTGATGGTTTCTATCCCCGCATCGCTGATCGCCACCTTCATCGGAATGGCTTTGTTCGGATACACCCTCAACCTGATGAGTCTTCTGGGTCTTTCCCTGGTAGTGGGTATCCTGGTGGATGATGCAATTGTGGTACTGGAAAACATCTACCGCCACATGGAGATGGGTAAAAACCGTGTACGTGCTTCACTCGACGGCACAAAAGAAATCGGATTCACCGTTACGGCAATCACCCTGGTAATCGTGGTGGTATTCCTTCCGATCGCGCTCAGTACCGGCCTGGTATCAAATATCATCAAGCAGTTCTGCGTAACGGTGATTATTTCCACCATGCTCTCCCTGCTCTCCTCCTTTACTATTGTACCCTGGCTTTCTTCCCGTTTCGGAAAGCTGGAACATATAACCGGCAAAAACATATTCGGGAAGATTATTCTTTCGTTCGAAAGCGGGCTGACCAAATTTACACACTGGATTACCGGAATCCTTACCTGGTCGCTGAACCACAAGAGGGTAACGTTGGGCATTGTACTCGCCTTGTTCTTCGGGTCGCTGTACATGGTCGGCGGCGGTTATGTAGGTGCCGAATTCTTTGCGAAGAGTGACCGCGGTGAGTTTCTCGTTCAGTTGGAACTGCCCAAGGATGCCGCTATCGAACAGACCAACCAGGTTACCCGGAAAGTGGAAAAATTCCTTTCCCAAAAACCGGAAGTCATCAACATGATCACTTCGGTTGGTCAAACCAGTGAGGGGCTGGGTGCCAGTCAGTCTACCGCCTACAAATCGGAGATCAGTGTAAAACTTGTCGACCGAAGGCTGCGTTCCGACGACTCCTACGTATATGCCGCAAAGATCAAACGCGAGCTGGAAAAAGAGCTGGTGGGTGTGAAGGTGAAAACTACGCCTGTGGGTATGTTGGGTACCGCCGACCGCGCTCCGCTTGAATTGGTGGTTACCGCATCTGACCTCGACAGTGCCATGGTATTTGCTCAATCGGCACTCACCGAACTCCGAAAAATCCGCGGTGCAACAGAAACCAAACTTACGGTTGAAGACGGAAACCCGGAGATCAATGTTCAGGTAGACCGCGATAAAATGGCAAGTCTGGGACTTACGCTTCAAACCGTTGGTCTTACCATGCAAACGGCTTTCAACGGCAATACCGATGGTAAATTCAGGGCCGGGGAATACGAATACGATATCAATATCCGCTATAACGCATTTGACCGCAAGAGCATCGACGATGTTCGCAAGTTGGAATTTGTGAACGACAGAGGCGAATTTATCCGGCTCGATCAGTTTGCTACGGTTACCGAAACGTCGGGTCCGAGCCAGCTGGAACGCCGCGACAAGAGTCCTTCCGTAAGCGTACAGGGCCAAACCGTTGGTCGCCCTACCGGTACCATTGCAGCCGAATGGGAAGAGCAGCTTCAGAAACTGCCTCGTCCGGTTGGGGTAAGCTATGTATGGGGTGGTGATATGGAAAACCAAAGTGAGGGTTTCGGTACACTGGGTGTAGCGCTTCTCGCGGCGATCATTCTGGTATACCTCGTGATGGTATCGCTGTACGACAGCTTTGTCTATCCGTTTGTGGTACTGTTCTCGATCCCGCTTTCCTTCATCGGTGCACTGCTCGCACTCGGACTTACCAACAACTCACTCAATATCTTCACCATCCTCGGTGTGATTATGTTGATTGGTCTGGTTTGTAAAAACGCGATCATGCTGGTGGACTTTACCAACCACCGCAAGCAGGCTGGAGAAACTACCTTTAACGCGCTGATTCAGGCCAACCACGCACGTCTGCGCCCGATTCTGATGACCACCATTGCGATGGTGTTTGGAATGCTTCCGATTGCGATCGCTTCCGGTCCGGGTGCCGAATGGAAAAACGGTCTCGCCTGGGTAATCATCGGCGGTTTGATCAGTTCGCTGTTCCTCACCCTGATTATCGTTCCGGTGATCTATGCCATATTCGACGGGTGGATTGAACGTTCCAAAAGAAAGAAAAAAGGACAGAAATCCATTGAGGAATTGATGGAAGAAGACTACGTACCGACCGAAACCGAAGATGGATTTACGCCGGTTCACGTTGTCTAGGATTTACACCATAGGCTTCAATTGCAAGCAGAGATAAAAGGCAAG